>WBZQ01001053.1_pt1 | contig 19855 bp, 20 predicted proteins | sample 5204251 | NCBI WGS metagenome assembly WBZQ01 (sample SAMN12412402, study PRJNA552823) | activated sludge metagenome | isolation source: activated sludge from nitrification reactor of wastewater treatment plant... | place: USA: Virginia | collected 2017-09
GCGGGAGGCCCGGGTCAACCTGCTCAACTGGGACGGCGTGGGGGTCCCGCTGGGTATGCCCTCGATGCCTCCGAAGAAGGGTGAGGGGGAACAGTGATGGACGCGCATGACAAGGCCGTCGCGAGGCTGGCCGCCGCCTGGCTGCTGTGGTACCCCGACGACGAGTTGGTGGCGCGGATGCCGGACATCCGCGGCGCGGTGGCCGACTTGCCGGACTCCACCCGGGTCCCGTTGTCGTCCTTCATGGATTGGTTCGCAGCGACGGATCTCATGCAGGTGCGCAGGGAGTACGTGCAGACCTTCGACATGCGGCGAAAGGCCTGTCCCTATCTGACGTACTGGACGCATGGTGATACCCGCAACCGGGGGATGGCGATCCTGCACTTCAAGCAGGCCTACCTGGATGCCGGTTTCGACGCAGGGGACGCGGAGCTCGCCGACCACCTTGCGGTGGTCCTGGAGTTCGCCGCTATCGGGGATCAGTTGACCGGGGACGCCCTGCTCGCCGAGCACACCGCCGCGATCGGGCTTCTGCAGTCGGCGCTGGAGTCCGTGGAGTCGCCGTACGTGCTGGTGCTGGCTGCGGTCACCGCGACCCTGCCGGAGATGACCCCGGAGATCGCACAACGTATGGAGCAGATCGCCACTCACGGCCCGCCTGTCGAGCAGGTGGGACTCGAACCGTTCGGACTTCAGATGACAGGAGCGCGCAGATGAGGCCCCTCGCCGAAACCGCCGATGCCGGGATGAGCACCACCGACATCCTGCTGTGGGACGTGCTGCCGTACGTGACTATCGCGGTGTTCGTGGTGGGCATGATCTGGCGCTACCGCTACGACCGCTTCGGGTGGACGACCCGTTCGAGTCAGTTGTACGAGAAGCCACTGATCCGGATCGCCAGCCCGATCTTCCACTTCGGGATCCTCGCCGTCCTGATGGGTCACGTCGTCGGTCTGTTGATCCCCGAGGCATGGACCGACGCCCTCGGCGTCTCAGAATCGACGTACCACTTCTTCGCGGTGGTGCTCGGTGCCATTGCCGGTGCGGCAACTCTGTTCGGGATCGCGATGCTCATCTACCGGCGGCGGACTGTGGGCCCGGTCTTTGCGGCGACGACGAAGAACGACAAGACCATGTACGTGTTCCTGACGGCCGCGATCGTCCTCGGTGTGATCGCGACCCTGTCGGGCGCCGGCGTGCTCGGAGAGGGACACAACTACCGTGAGGACGTCTCCGTGTGGTTCCGCTCGATCTTCTACCTGGACCCGCAGGGGCAGTTGATGGCTGACACACCGCTGGCGTTCCGCGTCCACGCGGTGGCAGGAATGGCGTTGTTCATCGTCTGGCCCTTCACCCGCCTCGTGCACGCGTTCAGCGCGCCGCTCGGGTACGTCTTCCGGCCCTATGTCGTCTACCGCGACCGTGGGCCCCACGATGCGGGCAACCGCCAGCCGCGGCGCGGATGGGAGAAGGTCGGCGGCCCGTGAGCACAGCCACGGCGAAGCGAGCGGGCAGGCGGCGACTGGCGATCCCGGCCCAGCACGGGGCGTGGGCCTTCCTCGCCGTGCCGCTGCTGCTCGGGTTCCTGATCGCAGGATGGTCGCTTCCCACGGTGCTCTTCGCCGCGGCGTGGGTGCTGGCGTACCCGGCGAGCTACTACCTCGGCCGCGCTGTCGTCATCCGCTGGCGCCGTGGCACGTGGTCGCGATTGGCCAAGCGGGAATTGACCGACGCGGTGCCGTGGATGGTGCTGGCCACGATCCCCGCAGTCGCCCTGGTGGTTCTCCGGCCGTGGTTGGTCTGGGTCGGTGCAGTGCTCTTCGCGCTGTGGGCCGTCAGCGTCTGGTTGACCCGTACCGGTCACGAGCGCGGCGCGAGCAACGATCTGCTGCTTGTGACACAGGCTGCCATCGCCGTACCCCTGATGTGGGGGATCGCCACAGACACGCCCACTCTCGGGCTCGGTGACGCAGCCGCCACTGACGCGTGGCTGGCCGCGCTCATCTGCCTGGTGTTCTTCACGGGTTCGGTGCTGCACGTGAAGTCTCTGATCCGGGAGGCGGACGATCGCCGTTGGGCCATCGCGTCCCGGGTCTTCCACGTGGCTGCACTGGGGATGGGCCTCATTTCGCCGTGGCTGCTCCTGCCCTTCGGCGTCGCCGCCGTGCGCGCCTTCGCCGTCCCGCAGGGAAGCAGACCGGCGGTCATCGGTGCGGTCGAGATCGTCGTCTCGGTACTCGTCGTGGTGGGTACGGCGCTCGCCCTGGCCTGAGCGACGGGCAGAGCCCCCCGCCGCCTCAGGCGAGTAGGGGTGGTGCGCGGTCCTCGGCCGGAGTGATGGTGGGGATGCCGCGGTTCACGGTCACCGTGTAGTGACCGTGGTGGAGGTCGTGATGGCAGCGGTTGCAGAGCAGCACCAGATTTGACAGGTCGGTTGTGCCACCGTGGCGCCAGTGGTGGATGTGGTGGGCCTGGCAGTATCTGGGTGCGCGTCCACAGCGGATGCAGCCGCGGTCTCTGGCGATCAGGGCCCGCCATTGGTGGTGGTTGGCAGTGCGTTTGCCGCGGGCCAGCCCCAGCGGGACGAACACGCCTTTGCGGCGGGTGCCGAGGATGACCGACACGATCGCGGTGCAGGTCAGCAGGTCCAGCATCCGCGTTCCCAACGCGGAGTCGTCCTCCAGCACAGCCCCGTCGGCGGACAGGTCCTCCAGATCGACCAGGACACTGACGTGGGAGATCCCCAGCGGGGTGGTGTTGGCCTGCCCCGCGGCCACCAGGTCGGTCAACGCATCGGCGCGGCGCTGCTTCGCCGTCCTGGTGTCTTCGCGGCCGGTGCGGCCCATCAACCCGGCCAAGGCATCCCGTAGCGCGGCCCCGGCGACCGGGTCGAGGTAACCGTCGATGCGGAACATCCCGTTCAGCGTTTCCGACAGTGACAGGCAGCGTTTGGCGTGCAGGTCCTCGGCGCGGTCGTCACGGGCCTGGGGGCGGCACTGGTCGGCCAACAGTCTCAGCAACCGGCGCAGCTCGTTGGGTTCGACGGTCTGCGCGATCGTCACCACATGGGATTCGACAGCGGCGAAACCGGTGATCCGCGGGACTTCTGCGCAGATCACCGCGACATGCGCCCCGGAGATGTGCCCGGCGGCGAACGAGGCAGCCACCCCAGGCAGATGCTGCAGCGCGTTGCCCCGCGCGACCGTGGCCGAACCCACCGCCGGATTGGCCCCTGTAGCGACGGCGACCAGCATCCCGGTGGATCCGGCACCCAGGACCCGGGAATCCTTGTGCTCATCCGCGGCGCCGGCGATCGCGGTGATCCGGGCCTCGATCCGGTTACGCAACGCGGCCAACGCGGCCAACTCTCCGGCTCGGGACTCCGCGTACATCACCTCCGGGTCCGGCAGAGCGTCGATCAGCCGGTTGACCTCATCCAACTCGGCAGGGTGTTCGGTGGGGAGTTCTGAGGCCAGCGCACACCGGCGCTGCACCTGCCGAGACACCTCGAACACCGCCACCCGACCACCCCGATCCCGATACGCCATTCTAGAACAGGCGTACGACGAACACCAGTACCAATCACCCGCTGGGGATAGTCGAATCCGAGGAACGAAGGTGGTCGACGCTGAGCGTCTCGTACTCCATGCCGTTGCCGGGCTTGGCGGCGTGACAGGTCGCCGGTGTCCCCAATGGGACCTCCCGCTCGCGGAAGCGGATACGCACGTCCGGGTGGCTGAGGTCGACTTCAGTGACTGCGTCGCCGAGAGCACGGACATGCACGGGCCGCAAGGCATCCAGAGCGTCGTTGCCGAACCCGGCCTGCCGCACAAGTGCCTGGGCGGCCTGGACATGACGGCTGTAGGAACTGCGCCCCCGTAGGTGCTCCGGGAGTACGAGGTCCTGCTCATAGGCCTTGAGAGTGACCGCCGCCACCTCGGGATCGAGTCGTCCGTAGCAGAGGCCGTGCGGCAGCAGTACTGCCGTCGCGGCAAAGCGGTCGCCGCCGAGGTGGGAACACTCCCAGACCCGCCCTGGCCACAGAAGGTCCAACGCAGCCGCTACGGGCCTGCCGCGCAATGCGCAACACACGTCGTGCTTGCTGTGACAGCAGACCAGCGCAACGGGCTTGCCCTCCCCTGGATCGACCTCCCACGGGTGACGCACGAGCTCGTTCAGGTAGTCGGCGACGTGCCATCGGATGCCCTCGCGTCCGGGCCGCACATCGGCGATCGCCCACTGGAAGGGACCGGGGGTGCGGGGATGGCGGGCGGGCCGGCGGATGAGGCTGATCCTGGCGCCGAGCGCGTGGGCCCGGTCGGCCACCTCCCTGGCCGCGTCGGGTTCGAACACGTCGAGTGCGCGGCGTGGCCAAGGACCCTCCCGTTCGATGAGCAGCCAGCGCCTGGCGGGAGGAGCAGTGGCGATCATGCTGTCCTCACGCTGCCGGGACGCCCAGGAGCAGCGGAACGGTTCAGTCATCCTCGGTGAGGACGACGACGCCCTCCCGCATCAGCCGTGCGACCAGTCCGACGGGGTCCTCACCGGGGAGGTCCCCTACCCGCTGAGGCTTCCCAGGCAGTAGCAGCTCCACTGCCGGGATCTGCGCGAGGGTCACGTCCACCCTGTGAGTATCCCCCACGCGAAGAACCTGTTGGTCGAGCCATGCGACGAGGTGGCGCCGCAGGCGGACGCGAGAATCCGCGGTGAGCCGCGCGGCGGCCTGCACAGTGGCCAAGGGAGCCACAGGTTCGGGTCGCTGCGCAGCCGCACGGCGTGCCAGCATCCGTTCGGCTACCGTCGCCGGGTCGAGAGCACTCAATCGCGCGGCCGCCTCGGACATGAGTTCACGGATTCCGCTGAGGTCGCCGCGCGGATCCCAGCCCACCGGCAAGGTCGATTCCCAGCCGCGTGCGCGCAGTTCGTCGAGTGCCGCTGATACGACATCGCGTTGTGTGACGTTGTGGATCCCGAAAGTGAGGTGGAGGCTGATCTCAGCCAGAGCAGTGGCGGAATGGATGAAACCGCGTGGCAGGTACAGGCAGTCGCCCGGAGTGAGGACGGTGTCGAGCCGGGGTTCCTCAGCAGCACGCGCAGCCACAGCGTCGCCGATCTGCCCCCAGGGCTGATCGGGCATGGGATCGACGAGGACGGGTGCATGCACACGCCAATGCTTGCGCCCGGCCACTTGCAGCACGAACACGTCGTGGGTGTCGTAGTGAGGATCGAACCCCTGCGACTGTGGCGGTGTGATGTAGGCGTTCACCTGGACGGGGTGGCCAAGTTCGTCGGCGAGGTCGGCCGCGAGGTCCCGGATCGGGCCCCACAGCCGGTGCAGGCCTTGCAGCACCACTGTGGCGCCATCGGCGAACAGCGACAGGACGGCATCGTCGCGCACTTGGTCGGCGACACCGGCCCCCGCCCCGCCCGGGCCGGTGAACCGTCCGGTGGGAAGCACCCGGCCGTCGGCCGCCATGCGCAGGAAGGGTGTGCGTAGTCCGCGTCGGCTGAGCAGTTCGTCCGCATCCGCGATCGAGAAGAGGTCGTCCACCGGCAGACCGGTCGACAGCCACTCACGACGCCCCCAGATCTCCGCGGCGAACCGCTCAGCCGACGCCGAGCACACGCGAGGGAGTGCGGTCACGCGCCGCCGTCGGCGCCACCGTCAGCGCCACCGTCGGCACCACCGTCGGCACCACCGTCAGCGCCACCGTCGGCCCCACCGTCAGCGCCACCGTCGGCCCCACCGTCGGCGCCACCGTCGGCACCGCCATCGTGACCGGTGCCTGCGCCACCATCAGCGGGACCATGCGCGCCACTGTCGGCACCGCCGTCCGCGCCGCCGTCACCGAGGGGATTCATCTCTTCGTCGCTCATGGGGGTCCTTTCCGCGAGGCTGCCCGACTTTCGGGACAGACGAATACTACGTACCCGGTTCCGTTCCTGCCAGCCACTGCGCGGGGCCGCCTCTCGGGCGCAGGGGCACGGTGCCGACGCGCTGAAGGCGGCAACCCCGGTCGCCGCGCCACTACACTCGCCATCGGACGAAAGGTGTTGGCCGTGAACTTCGAGAAGGTGGTGTTCGGCTTCTTCGTCGTGCTGGCCGCCACGCTCAACTTCGGCTTCTTCATCGGACCGATCGACGATCCCGCGGTGCACAACGAGTGGGAACTGTTCGCCGCTGTGGTCGTGAACCTGATCGCGTTGGTGATGAAGTTCGGCGACCGCACACAGATCGGGGCCATCCACCTGGCCACCAGTCTGGTGGCAAGCCTGCAGTTGGTCGCCGCGGCCGCGCTCTGGGCGATCTTCACGAATGTCAGTGACGGTCCCCTGACCACTGAGCAGATCTCGAGTGTGGTGTCCTTGTCCGGCGGTGCGCTGCTGGCCAACATCATCTCTGTGACACTGCTCGTCATCGAAACCGTGTCCTTCCGGCGGCAGTAGATGAGCAGCCCCGCACCCGTCCGGCGGGTGGCCTCGCAGGGGCCTTCCACGACCGCGATCTTCCTGGTGCTGCGGCGGATGCGTCTGCCGTTGATCGTGCTCATCAGCCTTTTCGCGATCAGTGTCCTGGGTCTGACTCTTGTGCCCGGTCAGGACATCGATGGGCAGCCCTGGCGGATGGATCTGTTCGACGCGTTCTACTTCATGAGTTACACCGCGACGACGATCGGGTTCGGCGAGATCCCCTATCCGTTCAGCACCGCGCAGCGGGCGTGGGTCATCGTCACCATCTACCTCAGTGTCGTCGCCTGGGCCTACGCCATCGGTTCGGTGCTCTCACTGCTACAGGACCGGGGGTTCAAAGAGGCGCTCGGGCTGCAGCGTTTCGAGCGCCAGGTGCGCCGGCTGCGCGAGCCGTTCGTGATCCTTGCGGGGTTCGGCCAGGCCGGCGAGGTCGTGGCCCGGTCCCTGGATCGCCGCGACCATCGCGTCGTGGTGCTCGATGTGGAACCGAGCCGGATCGAGGCACTCGATCTGGCGGCCTTCAACTCCGATGTGCCCGGTCTGCCCGCTGATGCGAGCAACCCGCACGAACTGCGCCGCGCGGGACTGATGAGTAGGTACTGTTCCGGCGTCATCGCGCTCACCAACGACGACGAGGCGAATCTCGCCATCACGATGTCCGCCGCACTCATGCGCCCAGACGTACCCGTGGTCTGCCGGACGATGGAGGACGTACTGATCGAAAGGATCCGCGCCTTCGGCAGTCCGGTCATCATCGACCCCTTCAACCTGTTCGGCGACGAGTTGCTCGTGGCCTTGCGCGCGCCACGGTCCTACCAACTCACCTCCTGGCTCACGTCGAACCCGGGGGACCCGATGCCGGCGGCGTTGACCATCCCGCAGCACGGCCGCTGGGTGGTCTGCGGATACGGGCGGTTCGGCGCGCACCTGACGGCGGATCTCATGCGCTCCGGTATCCCCGTGACTGTGATCGATGAACGTGCGGATCCCGTCGACGGCGTGGAGCTCATCCAGGGCGATGCCACCGATCCAGACGTGCTTGCGCGGGCCGATCTCCCTTCGGCGGTCGCGTTCGCGGCAGCGACCAACAACGACATCACGAACCTGTCGCTGCTGGTGTCTGCGCGCAAGGCCAACTCCAGGCTGTTCACGATCGCCCGCCAGAACGACCCGGCGAACACACCGCTGTTCGACGGCCTTCCGATCAATTCCACGCTCCTGCCCACGAAACTGATCGCGCATGAGGTGCTTGCGCGGATCGGTGATCCGTTGATGTGGGACTTCGTCCAGAACGCCCAGCAGCACACCGACGAGTGGGCGGTGGATCTGCTCGACCGCATCACCAGTCGCTGTGGCGACGAGCGACCTGACATCTGGACCGTGGCACTGACGCCTGCCGGCGCCCCCGCCCTCGACCACCACATGGACCATGCGACGGTGGGTTCGCTCCTGCACGACCCACAGGACCGCTCCCGCGTACTCGATGTTGTGGCGCTTGTGCTCAAGCGTGGCGACGTCGTCACGATGACTCCCGCCGACGATGAGCCCTTGCAGGCCGGTGACCAACTCCTGCTCGTGGGGATGAGCTACGACCGGCGCGCGCTCGACACCACCTTGAGCGTCCCCACGGCCGCGGACTACGTGCTCACAGGTGAACACGTCGGTCAGTCCTGGATCTGGCGGACACTGGTCGATCGCTGACCTGCTGTCAGGGTGCTGTGGATCCGAGGCGAGGACAGCGGCAAGAATCGACACCATGCATCTGAACGGCCTGTTCGTCTATCCCATCAAGTCCTGCGCGGGCCTCGCGGTCGACGCCTGGGACCTCGATGAGCGGGGCTTGGTCGGTGACCGCTCGTACATGGTCGTCGACGAGAGGGGCGACTTCCTGACCCAGCGAGAAGCACCGCAGTTGGCGACGGTGTGCCCTGAACTCGGGGAGCGCCTGCGCGTCACGACTCCGAGCGGCTCCGCGCTGGCAGATCCAGGGCCAGTACGGGAGGTGTCGGTCTGGCAGCACACTGGGCCGGCGCTCGACTGCGGTGATGAGGTGGCCGAAGTGCTCACCTCGCACCTCGGTCGTCACTGCCGGCTCGTGGCGCTGTCCCCGCAGCACGAACGACCGACCTCGATCGGGAGCGGCATGGTGGGGTTCGCCGACGGCTACCCGCTGCTGGTCGCCACGGAGGCGTCGCTGTCGGATCTGAACGCCCGGATGCCCTCGCCGCTCCCGATGAACCGTTTCCGGCCCAACCTCGTCGTCACGGGGTCTTCGGCCTTCGACGAGGACCACTGGCTGTCCATCGAGATCGGTGATGTCGCGATGGATCTGGTGAAGCCCTGCGCCCGCTGTGCGATCACGCGTGTGGACCAGACCACCGGGGTCCGCGGCGACGGTGAGCCCCTTCGAACCCTCGGGACGTTCCGCAAGGCCAAGGGTGGGGTGATGTTCGGATGGAACGTGATCCACCGCAGCCTCGGCACGTTGCGCGTGGGCGACGAGGTCAGGGTTGCAGCACGGCGATCGTGAAGGGCTGGGTCGTACCCCAGGGCGTGGTGTGGATGCGGCGGTCCTGACGCACCAACGTGAGGCCGAGTACCTCGGCAAGTTCGTTCGCGCTCCAGCGTGCGACAGGTAGCCCGCTGCAGGATTCCGGACCGTCGGGCGCGAACGTGGCGATGATGGCCTGCCCGTCGTCCGCCAGCGAGGCGCGGAGGTTCCCGGCATACACCTGCTGATCCGCCGAATCCACGAGGAAATGGAACACCGCCCGGTCGTGCCACAGCGCCACCGGCCTGGCGCTGCGGAAGTCCCGCACGTCGGACACCACGTATCTCGCCAGGTCCCCCAACCGTGATCGCATGCTGTCCAATGCGGCGGACGAGACGTCTACGGCGGTCACGTCCTGAAAGCCTGCGTCGACGAGGGCGTCCACGAACAGCGACGATCCGGATCCGACATCCACGACCGGTGCGGTCGGATCGAGCCCCAGAGCATCGACAAGGTCGATCCACAACTCGTCGGCGGGCTGCCACCAGCTGACATCCGTGCCCTTGGTGGAGTGCACCGTGTCCCAGTGCTGCGACTCGGTCATAGCGCCAGGGTAGTCAGCGTCGCGCGAGGCGCAGTCGCCATTCCTCGGGACCTTGAGTGAGGTATCCGACGTCGAATCCGTCCGGGTAGCGCTTCTCGATCTGTGCCAGCAGCGGCACAGGGTCGTGGGGTGCGATGAGTTCGATGGCCTTGCCGGGTTTCAAGGAGTCGAGCGCCCCGAAGATCGCTGCGTGCCGGATCTCGTGGGGAATCGTCCGGGCATCGAGTACGGGGTCGCCCTCGTTGTGCTCACCGCACCGGCAGCTCGAGGCCTTGGTCAACGTCAGATCGCTCTTCATGGGACCAATTTACTACACTCGAAACTGTGATAAATGGTCCGGCGCCCTCTCGACGGGCGGCACTGCTGACCCTGTCGGCGGCCCGCACGCGGGTCCTGGAGTACCTGCAGTCCTCATCTGAGCCGCTGACCCCGGCTCAGGTCGCACAGGCCCTCGGACTGCACGACAACACCGCGCGCCTTCATCTCGAGGGGTTGGTGGCTGCCGGACTCGCGCAGCAGCGTGCCGGGGAGCCTGCCGGGCGCGGACGTCCGCCAACGACCTACCTATCCGGTGCTCCCCAGGATGCAGATCCCCGCATCCGCGACTACGCGTACCTGGCAGCGGCGCTGGCGTCGGTGGTGGCGCGGCGCAGCCCGGATCCGGAGTCGGACGCCCGCGAAGCAGGTGCCGGCTGGGGACGCGATCTGGCTCGCGGCATCGACCCCACCTCTGCGCACGGCGCACGCACCGAGGTGGTGCGGATGCTCGACATGCTCGGCTTCGATCCTGCCAGCGATCCGGCCGCACGCTCCGTCCTGCTTCGCCGGTGCCCACTACTCGACGTCGCCCGCGAGCATCCCGGCGTTGTGTGCCAGGTGCATCTGGGGCTCGTGCAGGGTGCGCTGCAGGAGATGGGGTACGACTCCACCCACGCCTCGCTGCACCCGTTCGCAGAACCCGACGGGTGTCGATTGAGGGTGTGAGTCAGCGGTCCGGGTGTGCCATCTCGTCAAGGATGGCTGCGATCGCGAGCATCAGCACCGCGTTCTGCCCGGGAGCCACCTGGACCCCGTAGGAGTCGGCCACCCGCAGCCATCGCTTGGACACCTCGGCGACCTTCTGGCCGTTGGCCTCGATCTCGTACTCGTGGTCGACGATGTTGCCCTGGATCTTCAGGTCACCGTTGGGGGACTCCACGTGCCAGCGCTCGCGGAGAGGGGTGATCATGGCCTTCTTGACCGTCGCGACCGTGTTGCCGTTGGCATCCTCGATCTTCATGGTGTCCCGCACGCGTGCGATGCGTTCCTGGATCTTCAGCAACTCGTTGCCCTGGGCGTCGTCGAACTTCAAGGTCTCGCGCACGCGCAACGCCTTGCCATCCACCTTGAAGACGCGGTTCCCGCTGCTGTCCTGGATCCAGTAGTCGTCGCCGATCGACAACATCTTCTGACGCATCGTGAAGAACTGCTCGCCGCTGTTCTCCGCACGGCGTTCCTGCATTCGGTCGCGCAATCCCATAGTCGGTCCTCTCTGTGATCTCCATAGTCTGCGGCAACCCGGGCCGGTTCGCACGCCCTTCCCAGATGCTCGGTCTACGGTTGTGCTCATGGCGCAACCGAGGGTGAAGGCTGCGGGCGGACTGCCCGCGATCGCGTACGTCATGCGCAAGGCGTGGGGGACCGGCGAGTTCGCCGACACACTCAAGCGGCTGAAGTCGAAGAACACCTGCAAGACGTGCGCACTCGGGATGGGTGGGCAGCAGGGCGGCATGGTGAACGAGGCCGGCCACTTCCCCGAGGTCTGCAAGAAGTCCGTGCAGGCGCAGACCGCTGACATGCAGCCCGCAATCCCGGAGTCCTTCTTCCGCGCCAACGACCTGACGGCCCTGCGTTCTCTGAGCAGCGCGGAAGCGGAGAACCTCGGGAGGCTGGCATTTCCCATCGCCCTGCAGCCCGGGGGGTCACACTTCGAGCGCGTCTCGTGGGACGAGGCCCTGCGCGTGGCGGGGGAGGCTTTGCGGGACGCCTCGCCGCCGCGGACGTTCTGGTACGCCAGCGGGCGGTCCGGCAACGAGTCGGCGTTCCTGATGCAGTTGATCGCCCGCGCGTACGGATCGCCGAACATCCACAACTGTTCCTTCTACTGCCACAACGCCTCAACGGTCGCACTCACCGACATCTACGGCAGCGGGACCGCCTCGACGACGTTGGACGACCTTGCGAAGGCGGACCTCGTGCTCGTCGCAGGTGCCAACCCGGCCAGCAACCACCCGCGTCTGGTGACCCAACTCATCAAGCTGCGCCGGCGCGGGGGGAAGGTGATCGTCGTCAACCCGATGTCGGAACTGGGCCTGCGCCGGTTCCGGCTCCCGTCGGATGCCCGCAGCCTCGCTGCTGGTTCGCAGGTCAGCGACCTCTACCTGCAGCCCAGGATCGGTGGCGACATCGCGCTGTTCACGGCGCTGCTCGCCCTGGTCGCATGGGATGAGGAGTTCGTTGCGCAGCACACGGCCGGAGCCGAGGACGTGCGTGCGCGTCTGGCCGATCTGGACGTGGCCGAGTTGGCCTCGGAGAGCGGGGTCCCCCTGGCGCAGATCAGGGAGGCAGCCGCGCTGATCTCGCAGGCGCAGCGGGGAATCTTCATGTGGTCGATGGGCCTGACCCATCACGAACACGGCACCGACAACATCCGCGCGTTGGGGAATCTGTGTCTGGCCAGGGGCTTCCTCGGCCGGCCTGGCGCCGGGCTCATGCCGATCCGCGGGCATTCCAACGTGCAGGGCGTCGGATCCATGGGGGTCTCACCCACGCTCAAGACGGCCTTCGCCCAGGAGTTGGAACAGCGCTACGGGATCACGGTGCAGCAGTCGGGCCAGGACACGTTCGCGTCCATGCAGGCAGCCCTCGCAGGGGATGTGGATGCCGCGGTGCTGGTGGGAGGCAACCTGTGGGGCAGCAACCCCGACAGCGCGTGGGCCACACGCGCGATGCAGAACATCGGGACCACTGTTTCGTTGACCACGAAAATCAACCCCGGCCACTTCCACGGGAACGGGCGGACCGCGGTGATCCTGCCGGTCCTCGCCCGCGATGAGGAGCAGCAGGCAACCACCCAGGAGTCGATGTTCAATTACGTGCGTCTGTCGGATGGGGGACAGCCCTGCATCGACGGTGAGTTGCGCTCGGAGACCGATGTGCTCGCGTCGCTGGCGGACGGCGCCCTCGGCAACGAACGTTTCGACTGGAAGGTGCTTCGCTCGCACGCCGGACTGCGGGAGGCGATCGCCGCCGTAGTGCCGGGCTACGAAGCCATCGAGCGCATCGAGACCGACGGCGAATTCCAGGTGGCGGGCCGCACGTTCCATGCGCCCCACTTCGCCACCGACGACGGCAAGGCGCACTTCCACGTGGTGGAGATCCCCGCGGTCCCGGCTGGATTCCAGTTGATGACAATCCGCTCGGAGGGCCAGTTCAACACCGTCGTGTACGACGAGGGGGACCTCTACCGCGGGAACACCCGGCGCGATGTGGTCATGCTCAACGCCGTGGATGCCGCCTTGCTCGGCCTGCGCGAGGGCGACGAGGTCGAGGTGATGTCCTCGGTGGGGAGCATGCGGGTACGCGCTGCCATCGTCGACATCGCACGACATGCGGTGGCCATGTACTACCCCGAGGCCAACGTCCTGGTCGACACCCGTCTCGACCCGGAGTCGAAGACGCCGGCGTTCAAGTCTGTGCCCGTGGAGCTGCGCAAGGTGTGACGGGCGCGTCAGCGGGCGGCCAGCAACTCCGCGATCTGGATGGCGTTCAGCGCGGCCCCCTTGCGGAGGTTGTCGTTGCTGACGAAGAACACCAGGCCGTTCTCGCCGTCCTGACGGAACCGGCCCACGAAACTCGGATCCTTCCCGGCAGCCTGCAGAGGGCTGGGGACCTCGGTCACAACGACCCCGGGCGCGTCCTGGAGCAACTCCCGGGCGCGAGCGACCGAGATCGGCCGCTCGAACTCAGCGTGGATGGACAGGCTGTGCCCGGTGAAGACCGGCACCCGCACACATGTCCCGGAGACGCGCAGGTCGGAGATGTCGAGGATCTTCCGGCTCTCGTTGCGCAGCTTCTGCTCCTCGTCGGTCTCGAACGAACCGTCGTCGACGAAGTTGCCGGCCTGCGGTAGGACGTTGAAGGCGATCGGTCCGGGGAACTTGGCGGGGTCCGGAAGGCCGACCGCAGAGCCGTCGTAGGTCAATTGCGGCAGCCCGTCGTCCTTGGCTCCGGCTTGGATCTGCTCGTGCAATTCGTTCACCCCGGCCAGCCCCGCGCCCGAAACGGCTTGGTAGGTGCTGATGATCAAGCGCTGCAAGCCGGCATCCTCGTGCAGCGGTTTGAGCACGGGCATGGCGGCCATCGTTGTGCAATTGGGGTTGGCCACGATCCCCTTCGGGATGGAGTCGAGCGCGCCCGGGTTCACTTCCGCGACCACCAGCGGCACCTCGGGGTCCATGCGCCAGGCCGAGGAGTTGTCGACCACGATGGCACCGGCCGCGGCAACGTGCGGTGCGATGGCCTTGCTGGTGGCACCTCCGGCAGAGAACAGGGCGATGTCAAGACCGCTGAAGTCCGCAGTGGCCGCATCCTCGACGGTGATCTGCTCGTCGCCCCACGGCAGCGTGGTCCCGGCACTGCGCGCCGAGGCGAAGTAGCGCACCCGGTTGAGCGGGAAATTGCGCTCCTTGAGCAGCGCACGCATGACGCCGCCGACCTGACCTGTTGCTCCGAAGACTCCTACATCCATGTGTTCAAGGGTATCGGGCATTGTGAACGCGAGCGCAGGCGTTCACCGGCGGACGCCCGATCCGCGGCGCAGAGGTTAGTGATCTGGAGAGCCGTTAGTGGACGGGAGCAGGGTTAGCGATCCGGAGCCACCATTTCGCTCACGGTCCTCCACCCGGCTAACGCCCCTCCACTTCACTCACGTCTGCACCGCCGTCAGCCGGTGCGCACCTCTTCGACCACGATGATCTCCTCCTCGTCCTCCTCGACGCCGGAGGCGAGGACCTGGATCACGAAGAGCGCGACCAGCAGCACCACAGTCGTCCAGAGGATCAGTTCGGGGGTCTTGTAGCGCTGCAACATGACAAACACCAGGGCCGCCAGCGAGACCGCGATCCGCAGCCCGGTGGCCTGCGCCGCCACCCATCGCCGCACGCCGTCCATGTGCAGGCCCACGCCGTCGAGTCCGCGCTGAATGGCCGCAGCCGCCGCTACCGGCAGCGAGCGCACACCAGTGGACAACGCGTTGGGAGCCATGACCAGTCCCGCCAGGAAGAACACCAGACCACCGGCGGCACCCGCCCACAGGGACTGCTTCAGGAACGCGGTGAGTTGGTCGAACAGTGCCATGGCTGCCTGCGAGTTGACGCTGTCGGGCAGCTCGGCCAGGTAGGCAGTGCGGCCGACGGCGAGTAGTCCGACGCCCAGCGCCATCGTCAGCATCAGCCCGAGGCCCAGCCACATCAGGGCCTTGCGCGGGACGTGGCAGACGAAGACGCCGATGATGGCCAGGGCCATGGCGACGATCGGCAGCCAGAACCCGACGGTGTTCAGCAGGTTGTAGCCGGTCTGCAGCGTCGCGGCGTTGGGCACGTTGAACAGCACGATCGTGGCCCCGGTGGTCGGGATCTTCTCGGCGACCGTGAAGCCCTTCTCGATCAGGAGTTGCTTCACCTGCGTGATCAGGTTGTTGAGGTCCAGCACCACCTGGTTGTTCTCGACCTTCACCGCGTTGTCGGCGTTCTGCCCTGTCAGCGCATCGTCCAATCGCTGGTGCGCCAGCGTGTTCGCCTCGGTCCACGCGGCGGCGAACTGCTCGGAGCGCACCACCTTGTTGACCGCGTCAGCGGTGTAGGACTCAACGCCGGAGGTCAGCGGGCCGACGAGCGCCTCGAGTGCCGCCTTCTGCCGGTCATTGAGGTCCCGGTTGGAGGTCAGCGTGTCCACGGCTTCGTTCGCGATGGCAGACACGTCGATGTAGGTGAAGATCTCGTCGGTGATGCGTGTGGCCACAGCGTCCTGGATCGCCGGGTTGTCGGCCAGCGGAGCCACGGTCTCGACGTAGCGCTGCGTGTCGGTGACCTCGCCACGGGCCCACACCGACACCACCGAGAGGGGTGCGAGGATGACGGCGATCACGATCAGGATCGTGGACACGAGAGTGCGTTTCCAGTGCCCTTTGGGCTTGCCCGGCCCCTCGTCGAGCTGACTCTGCAGTTGCGTGACCTGTTCCTGCAACTGCTGGATCTCTGCGTCGCCCGTGGCGTCACTCATGTCGTCCTCCCACGCCCGGCCACGCGCGGTCCGGGACGTTGATCACCCTACGCCGGGGACCCTACCGGAGGTTGCACCTGTACCACCCCGATCTGCTGGGCACGGCCGTTGATGAGAGCGTCCACTCGATGGGCGCCTGGGTAGTGGCGGCGGGTGCTGTGCTGGGCGAAGCTGATGCTCCTGCGCACGACCGCGGTCCCGTCAACATCGAGTTCGGCTCCCTTGAACACCTTCGTCGACGTGCTGCCGTTGGCCTTCACGAAATGGACGGCGATGTCCACAAGAACCCGGCCATGCCCGTGCAGCTCGAGGGTCACGGGCAGCCGCTCCCCGATGCGGATCTCCTGGGGCAGTTCGGCCGCGGCCGTGACGTCCGACGAGGAGTACCCGAGCACCGCCAGAGCGTCGGGGTCACAGGCCTTGATCAGCGTGCGCAGACCGCGCCGCACCAATGCGTCCCGCCCGGGTGTCCATGCCCGTGCCACGTCGACGGCGGTACTGGGGTGGTCCTTGGAGATGTCGTTGAGGTTGTTGCCCACGGAGCGCAGCACGTACTCGGACGTGTCGTCCTTGAGCAGTTCGAGCAGTTCGATGACCGGTGTCGGATCAGCGATGAACGCGGGGAGCCTCTGCGCCCAGGGCAGGCGGGGGCGGGTGCCTTCACTGACCAGCCGGCGTACGTGTTCGTCGGAGTCCCTCGCCCACTCCCGCAGGCGGTCCATCGTCTGCGGGTACTCCACGATGAACGGCCGGATGCAGAACTCGGCGGTGAAGACCTTCGTCAGGTCGTACATGGCGGCCATCGATGCGTCGTATGCTGGCAGTCCATGGGCGGCGATGAACATCGAGTGCGGGTTGTAGTAGAAGGCGGCCATCCCCTCGGTGCGCTCGGTGCCGATGGCCGCATGCACCTGGCGCACGGCTACCACCGGATCGGGGTCGAGATGGGTGTGCATCACGTCGGCGACATGCCGCGCGCGGTCCATCAACTCCAACTCCTCGAAGCCGTCGAGACAGTCGGCGATGAACCGCGCGCGTTCGACCGGCAGTGTCCCGGCGAGTCGCTCGACGACCTCGGGACCGAACTGATCCTTCAGGGGCGGTGCCACGTCGCACAGCCTATGCTCGCGCCATGACGTGCATCTTCTGCGCCATCGTGACTGGGGACCTGCCCGCGACACGGATCGCCGAGACCGACCACGCGCTGGCCTTCATGGACATCAACCCGGCCACCCGCGGTCATGTGCTGGTGATCCCCAAGCAGCACGCCGCCGATCTCATGGAGATCGACGAGGACGACCTCGCCCACTGCGCAGTACTGGCCAAGCGGATCGGGCGGCGCGCGCTCGACCAGCTCGGCGCCGACGGGGTCAACCTCGTCAACTCGTGTGGGACCGCTGCATGGCAGACGGTGTTCCACTTCCACATCCACGTGGTGCCGCGGTATGCGGGCAAGGATGGCCTGGAACTGCCCTGGGTGCCGACCCCCGGCGACCCGGTGGTCATTGCGGAGGCTGCTGCAGCGTTGCGCGAGACCCTCGACTAGCGGGCCTCGGATTCTGCGTCGCGCATCACGTGCGGGTTCGCCTCCACCGCCGCGTCCTCATCCTCTTCGGTGTAGTCACCGTCGTAGGGCGAGAAGTACGCCAGCGGGTACCGGCGCGAGAAGTTCTTCACGAAGGATGTGACCAGCGCAGCGATCGGAAGGGACATGAATGCGAGCATCGGCCCCCCGATGGCCCCGCCGGCCAGCGCGGAACCGAACGCGACACCGCCGTTGATCTCCATCGTTTTCGCACTGATCTTGGGACTCAGGAAGTAGTTCTCGAGCTGCTGGTAGATCAGCGTCCAGATCAGCAGGATCACCGCTGCGGTGAGGCCTTGCAGCGCCAGGGTCAGCAGGATCGGGACGGCCGCGCCGATGTAGGTGCCGATCGCCGGAATGAACTCCGCGACAAAGCCTTCGAAGATCGCCATCGGCAGGGAGATCGTCCAAGGGACCCCGACCAGCAGCATCACGAAGAAGAAGAGGGTGCCGTTGATGATCATCAGCAGCAGCCGCGAGTACAGGTAGCCACCTGTTTGCTCGATGGCGGTGTCCCACGCCCAGCCGAGTCGCTGCTGCTGTTCAGGCGCGAACTTGCGCAGGATCGCCCGTCGGATCTGGGGGGCGTCTGCCGCGAAGTAGAACGCGAACATGGCGATGGTGAAGAACTGGAAGATCAGGCCGATCGTGTTCCCTGCGAATCCCATGATGTCCGTGGCGTGATCCTGCAGCCAGTTCTTGACGTTCTCCTCGGTCGTCGCGAACGCCGGGTCTGTCTTCGAGGTCGGAAAGTCGGTGCCGAACTGATCGTTGATCTTGGGGATCGCACCTTTGAAGCTGTTGGACAGCTCGCCCGCCACAGCCACGAGACCCGGAATCATCACGAAGACCAGAACGAGCAGGAACGTCGCCGAGAAGAGGAACACCAGGCCGGTAGCCGCGCCGCGCTTCATCCCGCGCTTCATATGCAGGTGGTTGACCGCCGGTTCCATGGCGACGCCGAAGAACATCGCGACGAAGAGCATGCTGACGAGGCTGCGCGCTTTGAGGACCATGAGGATCAGCACGCCGGTGAGGATCAGCACCAGCACGACGCGCCAGATGATCTTGCGCGCCATGGGCATGATCCATTCCGGCGCCTGCGCGACCGGCTGTTCAGGGGCCATGGCGGGGCGCTGTGGAAGAGCATCCCCGAAGGCGCCCTCGGGTGTGGAATCAGCATCCGTATTCATCGTTCCTCCCGGTGGCACGCTACTCCTGGTGGTGCCCGCGCCGAGGGACGTCATTCTGAAGGTGTGACGCGTAGTCGTCAGCCCGGAGGCGGCAGGCGTCGTGCCAGTATGCGACTCACAGCCCCGCCGGTGACGATGCCGATCAATGATCCGGCGACAACATCGCCGGGGTAGTGCACGCCGGTGTGCACCCGCGAGTAGGCGACTGCCAACGCTGCCATGTGCAGGGGTACTGACATGGCCGGGCTCACCGAGGACACACCCTGCGCGAAGGCGAAGGCTGAGGCAGAGTGCCCGGAGGGGAAGGAGGTCGACTCGGGCATCCGGACATGACGTTCGATCGATTCGGCCTGTCGGTCCGGACGCTTGCGGCGGGCCACCGACTTGAATCCAACGTTCACCAGGAGACTGGCCGCGCCGATGCTCGCCAGGCCGGTGGCGGCGGCTCGACGGTTGCGGGGGCCCCCGATGACCGCCATACCCCCGGCGATCGCGATCCAGAGGACGGACTTGTTCGCCGCGCGGGAGAGGTTGCGCAACCCATCATCGAGATAGGGGGTGGGGGTCGATGCCACCGCGGCGTACAGCGCACGGTCCATCTGAGACATCTCGTGGGCGATCTCCCGAACGGCGTGCATCACGCTGCCCATTGTCAGACACCGACCTCAACGATGGGCAGTCTGCCGTCGTGCAGGGCCTCCTGGAACAGGAGGTAGTCCGCACGATTCTGCCGGGCGTATCGCATGCAGAACTCGGCGATCGCGTTGTCGAGCTTCGACGATGACCCTGCGTAGGCCGCGATGGCAACGGCGTCCCCGGAACGTGCATGGCCGCGTGCAAGGGTTCGGGCGCACAGCGTCGCGTAGAAACGCCACTGCTTCGGCGCGCCCCGTTCGACCCCCACCGAACCCTTCCAATCGCGTAGTTGCCGTACGTAGTAGTGCCGTCCACGCAGACCCGTCGTCCACCCCAGGAAGATGTCCGACTGGGCTTGGACGAGCCGCTGGCCTTCAACGACCCGCCGCCCCTGGTGGTCGTAGGCGCTGGGCGGCAGGTGGTCCGCCAGGACCGACGGCATCGCTTCCTTGATCTGCAGGAACAGCGGATCCTGGTCGTCGCGCCCTTCGAGCAGCACGATCCAGCACCGGGTTCCGACGCTTCCCACACCGACCACCTTGATGGCGATGTCG
>WBZQ01001054.1_pt1 | contig 19846 bp, 20 predicted proteins | sample 5204251 | NCBI WGS metagenome assembly WBZQ01 (sample SAMN12412402, study PRJNA552823) | activated sludge metagenome | isolation source: activated sludge from nitrification reactor of wastewater treatment plant... | place: USA: Virginia | collected 2017-09
ATTAAAAATAGCTTCCGCGAGAATTGAGCGGCAGGAATTTCCGGTGCAAAGGAATAGTACATTCATGATCAGGCCGAGCAACAAGTTTCGGTTTTAGTGGGGATGGCGGTATCCTGTCCGAATACCGGGATGGTGGTCAGCGAATGAAAAGCTTCCCAGGCGATGCCTTGCGGATCAACCGTCCAATATTTATTTGACGATGCGTAACAACATTGTGCATTTTGTTGTTCCGCAGCAGGCAAACCGGCTTGCGTCAAACGTTGATTCACTTCGGTTAAGGCATCGTCAGAATCAACCTGGATTCCCACATGATCCAAACCCGGCTTTGCACCTCGCGCCGATATGGCGAAATTGATATACGGATCGTCCAGCATCCATTTGGCGTAATCCGGTTTACTGACCGTTGGTTCGATGCCGAAAAGCGCCGAGTAAAAGCGGATATTATGCGGTAGGTTATCGACGGCAATATGGACATGAAAGCGTTTCATCATTGTCTCCTTCGTTAAGTTATATTTAGCTGTTTTTTTCATCGCAACAAACTTCAACAATGCCGCAGGGTGTACCGGCGCAACAATTCTCGGTGAGATAACCTATTAGCGCATTCATGGTTGAAAAATTTGCCGAATAATAAATGAAGCGGCTTTCCTGCCGGGCAATGACCAATTCTGCGTGAGTCAATTCTTTCAGATGAAAGGATAGCGTTGCATTAGGAATGTTCAGTTCTTTGGCAAGCTGCCCTGCCGGAATCCCTGACTGGCCAGCCTGCACCAACGTCCGGAATATCGTAAGACGGGTTTCCTGTGCTAGGGCGGCAAGCGCTTTAATTGCAATATTCATTTCCATCTTTCCAATATATTAGAAATATAGGCCACCGTCAACCCTGGTTGATCTTTCATTTACCTTTTCATCTTGGTAGATAGCAGTATAGGTTCATAAGTAGTTGATAAAAATATCATTGCCATTTTGAGCACATAAAACAACCTATTAAAATAGAGCTGTATTGCAATTGTAATTGTTTGTGCAGATCACTAAGTTAGTGTTTACTGCGCTGCATAAATTAAGCAGCTTCACTCAAGCGGCCCATTTGCAATACCAGTACGTTTCAAAGTATCTGGTAGCACCTCAGTAACACCCCAAAACAATCCCACTAATCGCAGCAATCAGGACAGGCGCATTTTTGCGTCTGCCGCTTTTGCTCGCCCTGAAAAAGGAGAAAAGAAATGTGCAATCCCAAATCTACAAGGGAGCAGCGGCCTATTGCGCTGTTTCCATTAGGTCAAGTAGTAGCAACCCCTGGAGCACTGGAGGTACTCGATCAGTATGCCATCAATGCGGCTGATCTGATTAAGCGCCATCAATCCGGTGATTGGGGCAATGTGCCACCCGGTGACGCAGAAGAAAACCTGCGCTCAATTGAAAACGGTTGGCGCATCCTATCGAGTTACGCCATTAGCGATGATCAGAATTTATGGATCATTACCGAAGCGGATCGCAGTGTCACCACTTTGCTGTTACCCGAGGAATATTGAAACAGTTTTCTATGTTCTAGCTTACGGATCGAATTACAACAAGCTCTTTTCGGGTGTTATGGGAGCAAAATAAATGAAAACACCCAACCACTTGCCTGCCTGCAAACCCAATGCTGGCGGGCTTTTTTATGCATGTTCAACTTACGATAACTGATCATTATGACGACCGTAATGATTCTGTTATCAATTACTTAGGAGTCATTTATGAAATTGATTGAGAAACCGGATTTGCCACTCACTGATGCCGTGGTGGAATTGACCGGAAAAGACGGTAATGCCTTTTTTATTCTGGGGCAAGTACGGCGCGGCATCCTGAATAGCAATCGCCCGGAATTGGCTGAAGAATTTATGCGCGAAGCCACAGCCAGTGATTATGAGCATTTATTAAGCGTATGTATGCGCTACGTCGATGTCCGCTAGGAGTGTGTGATGAAAAACAAACTAACGCTCTCAAGTAATCACACCCGTAAAAAGGTGAGCGAATATCTGGCTGCCACGCAAGCCAAGAATACCCAACTGGCGTACCAGAACGATATTGCCCACTTCTTGAAAAGTGGCGGCAAGATTCCGGCAACCCCTAGATGCGTCGCATCCTATCTGGCCGTTCATGCCAATACATTGTCAATGGCTACGTTAAACCGGCGTGTAGTGGCCATCAACCATGCGCATAAAGATAAAGGACTGAAATCACCGACCCGCTCGGCATTGGTGACTGATACCTTGCGCGGTATCCGACGCATCAATGGCAGCAAGCAGCGCCAAGTCATGCCATTGCTAAAAGCTGATCTGATGACGATCACTAAGAGACTGAGTGGGTTGATCGGTATCCGTGACAAAGCATTACTACTGATCGGATTTGCCGGTGCATTCCGTCGTTCTGAATTGGTGGTGTTACAGGTGGAAGATGTGCGATTTGTAACAGAAGGCGTACTGATTCACGTCCGGCGCAGCAAGACTGATCAAAATGGGATGGGACGGAAAGTGGCGATCCCTTTTATCAAAGGCCTTCATTGCCCGGCACGTGCATTAAAGACGTGGCTGGAAAAATCAGGCATCAAAACCGGCGCATTGTTTCGCCGCATGAACCGCTTCAATCAAGTAACCGATTATGGACTATGCCCGGCATCAGTGGCATTGATCGTCAAACAGCGCGTGCGTGATGCTGGTTTGAATCCGGAACAGTATTCAGGGCATAGTTTACGGGCGGGGTTGGTTACGAGTGCAGCACAAGCCGGTGTCAGTTCTTGGAAAATCCGTCAACAAACTGCGCATAAGTCTGATCTGACGTTGCAGCGCTATATCCGTGACAGTCAGTTGTTTGTGAATAATGCGGTCAGCCAAATTTGGTAGCCGGTATGGATGATGAGGAGCATATCATGCCTATCCGGCAAGGCAGTATTGATGGATTATGTGGCGTGTATTCGGTGATGAATGCAACCGAAATCGTTATTGGTAAATTTCACTATGACCCCAAACTAAAACACAAAGCCAGCCAGCGAAGAGTTTTATATAAAAACCTGATTGGATATTTGGCTAAGCATGATCTGCTGGAAGATGCGTTGATTTGGGGCTTTAGTGATATTGACGCCAAAGGCGGCTTCATTGATATCGCCATCAAATCAGTAAAGAAGTACCAGAATCGCAAACTGCGCAAACAAATCGCGTTTGATACCGATGATGTGACACTGGATCAATACTGGCAAAAACTGAGCGATCATTTAAGCCAACCGGACTCGACGATCATTATCAGTCTGAGCGGTCGCATCAAGCATTGGACTTGCGTCAGAAAAATTACGCCCAATGCGCTGATTCTATCGGACTCATCCGGTATCCGGAGAATTGCCCGGGATCGCTGTACCATTGAAACGGAAAGCCGGGATATGTATACCTTGTGGCCGACGTTGACCTATTTGTTATTAATCGAGAAAAAACGAAAAGTCATCCAAGATCAGTAAAAGATTTTGTTAATGCTTTGTTATTAAATAAAGTGCGTGGCAATCAGGCTGTTTTTCCAGCTTATGCTGTTAAAATACGATCAGGAACCCCCCATAAACAGGAAAATACCGGCAAGGTGGTGATTTGAACGCTGTAGAGATCGAAGAAGCAATATCCAGGCTGGCTGAGCAGCCATTTGATCCGGCGGAATTTCCCTACGCTTTTTTGGAGGCATTCGGAAATAAAGCCACTACAATCAATCGCCTGAGAAGTGGTAACACGAATAAAACCGATATAGAAGGTGCAGTCCTTCAATACAACAACATTCACATCGCAGTCTGTCCAACGGGTGAAGTGCTGAAAACACTGGAGAAGCTTAAAAGCAGTCCAACAACCAGCCGCCAGAAAGCCAAGTTTATCCTCGCTACCGATGGTGAGGAGTTTCAAGCAGAAGACATCACCAGCGGCGAAACCGTTGTCTGCGCATACAAGGATTTTCCAGATCATTTCGGCTTCTTTCTGCCACTCGCTGGAATTTCCACCGTCAAGCAAATTAGTGAAAATGCTTTTGACATCAGAGCAACCAGCCGCCTTAATCGTCTTTATGTGGAACTACTGAAAGACAACCCGGAATGGGGTAGCGCACACCGCCGTCATGACATGAATCATTTCATGGCGCGGCTTGTGTTCTGCTTCTTCGCCGAAGATACGGATATTTTTAACGGTACCGGCCTGTTTACCAGCACTATAGAGCAAATGAGCGCGAAGGATTCCTCAAACACCCACGAGGTCATCAGCGAAATCTTCCGTGCCATGAATACGAAAGTAGAGGATCGGGCAGCAACAGAATTGCCCCGCTGGGCAGATACATTTCCTTATGTGAATGGCGGCTTATTCTCCGGCAGCACTGAAACCCCGCGTTTCAGCAAAATTGCGCGCAGTTATCTACTGCATGTCGGCAATCTGGATTGGAAGAAAATTAACCCCGATATTTTCGGCTCGATGATTCAAGCGGTGGCTGAAGATGAAGAACGCGGCGCACTGGGAATGCACTACACCAGCGTACCCAATATCCTGAAAGTGCTGAATCCGCTGTTTCTTGATGAATTGCGCACAAAACTGGAAGAATCGGATAACAATCCGCGTATGTTGTTGAACCTCCGCAAACGCATGGCAAGGATTCGAGTGTTTGATCCGGCCTGCGGGTCAGGAAATTTCTTGGTAATAGCTTATAAAGAGATGCGCGCCATTGAAGCGGAAATTAACAAACGGCGTGGTGAAACGGGTTTACCTTCCGAAATACCGCTCACAAACTTTCGAGGCATTGAGCTGCGCGATTTTCCAGCAGAAATTGCCCGGCTTGCCTTGATCATTGCTGAGTATCAGTGTGATGTACTTTATCGCGGGCAAAAACTGGCTTTGATGGAATTTCTACCGTTGGATGCCCATAACTGGATTACCTGTGGTAATGCGCTTCGATTGGATTGGTTAAGTATCTGTCGGCCAACAGGTACGGGTGTCAGACTGTATAGTGATGACCTGTTCAATACGCCGTTAGAACAGGCGCAAATTGATTTCGAGAATGAAGGTGGAGAAGTTTACATTTGCGGCAATCCTCCTTATGTGGGCGATAAAAAACAAAGTAATGATCAGAAAGGCGATATGGAAAGTGTTTTTTCTTCTGTTTCTTCGCGCTGGAAATCTTTCGACTATGTATGCGGCTTCTTTTTTAAGGCAGCCAAATATATTCAACAGGTAGAAAATAGTGCATGTGCGTTTGTTTCCACGAACTCAATTACACAAGGCATGCAAGTTTCTGAGTTTTGGCCTCTAATTTTGAGCGGCTTAAAAATATTTATTGCTAGAAGCTCTTTCAAATGGGCAAATCTAGCTGCAAATAATGCAGGTGTTATTTGCGTAATAATTGGTATCTGTTCAATAAAAAAGAACAGCAAAGCAATCCTCTTTGAAGAAGATATTGCACGGAAGGTAGAGGTAATCTCGCCCTACATGATTGCCGGTGAACCTATTTATGTAAGGGCACGGTCAAAACCATTGTCTGACGTATCAGAAATGCTTCTGGGTAATTTTGCCAAAGATGGTGGAAATTTAATTTGTGAATGCCATGAAATCATAGGCCTAGATGAAATAGCCAAAAAATTCTTACGTCCGATGTTTGGCGGACAGGAGTTTATAAAGGGTATCAGTCGATATTGTTTTTGGATTACTGAAAATGACCTTTCCGAAGCAACTAAAAGCAAGGAGCTGCAACAACGTTTTGAACGAGTGAAAGAGAACAGACTTCGTAGCACCAAAAAAGCTACAGTCGCATGGAGCTATAAGCCTTTTCGATTTGTTGAGATACGTTCGCCTGAATATGAAGAAGCATTAGTGATTCCAATTGTTAGTTCGGAAAATAGATCCTATTTGCCAGTAGGATTTTTGCCAAGAAGATCAATAGTGAACTACGCATTTGGCATGTATGATGCTCCTTTATGGAATATGGCTTTGATAGCATCAAGATTGCACCTAGTTTGGATTGCGACTGTGTGTGGAAAGATGAAATCTGATTTCCGCTATTCAAATACTCTTGGCTGGAATACTTTCCCCGTTCCCTCTCTCACCGAAAAAAACAAAGCCGATCTTACCCGCTGTGCCGAGGATATTTTGTTGGCACGAGAAGCACATTTCCCAGCCACTATTGCCGATTTGTATGATCCCGATAACATGCCGGAAAATTTGCGCCATGCCCATGAGCGTAACGACGAAGTGCTGGAGCGCATTTATATTGGCCGTCGCTTCAAGAATGATACCGAACGGTTGGAAAAGTTGTTCGACCTCTACACCAAAATGACAAGCAAGAACAAGGAGATCCTTAAAGGATGACAAGCTTCAACAGCATGACGGTTATGGCTGCCTTGCAGGTAATTGAAAAATTTTACTCCCACTCAGATTTAGAATCATTGGAAGTGGAATGGGGTATTCACAATAAGTGCCGAACTAGTTCAAAATCAGCCCATATAGCCGATCTAGGGAAAATTGCAGTGGATGAGAATCCTGAAGTTTTTACCATGAACGGCAAAACAAAAATGGATCGTGCGGTTATTGAGAAAGCATTGGAAGCAACGACCGAGGTTAGAACAAGCGATGCATGGAAAAAGATGCTAGCTGGTTTGCGATTCGATGGATTTGAAGTTTGCGAAGAGGAAATTGAAACAAGTAACGAAAGCAGTTGGGATTGTCAATCTAAGGCAATTCATTTTGTATTGCGGCGTATGATGCCAGACAACCTGCCCGGCTTGGATTTTCGAGAAGCAGAAAATGAAATTATCCAGTTGCTTAATAATAAGAACATGACTGTCCCAAAAGGACACTTAGATCAGGCGATTTCAGCCTTTTCTAGGGGAGAATGGGCTTCTGCAAATGCGCAACTCAGAACATTCTATGAGAGCTATATAGATGAGATTGCAAAATTTCTAGGGTGTGAAATTTCTACGAGCAGTAAGGAAAAGCGTGATTATCTAGGAAAACTTAATCCACCTTTTTTGTCCGATGGTTTAAACGAATGGAATGCAAATAGTCAAAAGCCACAATATATCCAAGGCTTAATGTCAAGAATGCATCCGGAAGGCAGCCATGCTGGCTTATCGGAGGAGGAGGATTCTACATTCCGGCTGCAAATTACCTTAATTACTGCACGACTGCTATTACGACGCTTTGAAAAATATAATAGATCAACATGACAAAATCCATACCTTCTGTTTCTGTCAATTACGCCTGCAATGGCAGCTCTACGAAGGCGAATGAGATGGGCATGCGCGCCATGCAGGAACGTGCGTATGAAAAACGTGGCGAGCAATATCTGCTGATCAAATCCCCACCGGCATCCGGCAAAAGCCGTGCTTTGATGTTCATTACCCTGGATAAACTCTATAACCAGGGAGTGAAAAAAGCCATCATTGTGGTGCCGGAGAAAACCATCGGTGCTAGCTTCAATAATGAGCCGCTAACACAATACGGATTTTGGGCGGATTGGGAAGTTGCGCCGCAGTGGAATCTTTGCAACGCGCCAGGTGACGATAATGGCGGTAAAGTTGGAGCGGTCAAAACTTTCCTCGATAGCACAGATCGCGTACTGATTTGTACCCATGCGACCTTCCGGTTTGCAGTGGATAGATTCGGAGTAGAAGCGTTCGATGGATGCCTGATTGCCGTTGATGAATTTCACCATGTCAGTGCAAATTCAGATAACAAACTGGGCATTCAGCTCGGCCAATTCATTGCACGGGATAAAGTGCATATCATCGCGATGACGGGTTCATATTTCCGTGGTGATGCCGAGGCTGTGCTGGCACCGCACGATGAAGCTAAATTCGAGGTGGTCACCTATACCTATTACGAACAGCTAAACGGTTATCAGTACTTGAAACAACTGGATATCGGCTATTACTTTTATACCGGTTCATATACTGATGAAATCCTCAGCGTACTGAACCCAGCGGAAAAAACGATCATTCATATTCCCAACGTCAATTCCCGGGAAAGCACTAAAGATAAGATCAAAGAAGTGGAGCATATCATCCATGAACTGGGGGAATGGCGGGGCATTGACGATAAAACCGGCTTCCACCTGGTAAAAACGCCAAACGGGATGCTGAAAATTGCCGATCTGGTAGATGATGATGCCAAACGAGACATGGTACTGAATACCTTGCGTGATCCGGCGGCCAAAGATAATCGCGATCATGTGGATATCATTATCGCCCTTGGTATGGCCAAGGAAGGTTTTGACTGGATTTGGTGCGAACATGCGCTAACCGTAGGCTACCGTTCCAGCTTAACAGAAATCATCCAGATTATTGGTCGTGCTACCCGCGATGCTAAAGGCAAAACCAAAGCACGCTTTACTAACCTGATTGCCGAACCGGATGCCGCCGAAGATGCGGTGACGGATGCAGTAAACGATACACTCAAAGCAATTGCAGCCAGCTTGCTGATGGAACAGGTGCTTGCGCCTAAGTTTAATTTCACGCCTAAGAACAGCCAAAGCGTTCCGGTGGATGGCTTCGACTACGGTGAAGGCGGTTACGATCCCAAAAAAGAGAATGTCGGCTTTAATCAGGAAACCGGGCAGTTTCAGATCGAGATTAAAGGATTGGTTGAGCCAAAGAGCAAGGAGGCTGCACGCATTTGCCAAGAAGACTTGAACGAGGTCATTGCGGCATTTGTGCAGGATAAAACTTCGCTGGAGCGGGGCTTATTTGACTCCGAGATGGTGCCAGAGGAACTCACGCAAGTGCGTATGGGTAAAATCGTCAAAGATAAATATCCGGAACTGGATGAAAATGATCAGGAAGCTGTGCGTCAGCATGCGATTGTCGCCTTGAATCTTACTCAGCAAGCAAAGAAAATCCTCAATTCCACTGACGATGCATTGAAAGCTGGCAATACCGCGCTGATCGACGGGGTTCGTAAGTTTGCGATGGATGTGCGTGATCTTGATATTGATTTGATTGATCGCATCAACCCTTTTGGTGAAGCTTATGCGATTCTGGCTAAGGCTATGAATGAGGACAGCCTGAAGCAGGTTGCATTGGTGATTGCCGGTAAAAAAGTAATTCTCACCATTGAGGAAGCACGAGAACTGGCCAAGCGTGCATTGAAATTCAAGCAAGAACGTGGAAGGCTTCCATCACTGACATCACAAGATCCCTGGGAAAAACGAATGGCCGAGGGGGTTGCCTTTCTGGCGCGAATGAAAGCTGAGGCTGCAAATGGCTAAAGTAAGTTTTACCGATGAGGATGATGCACTTCTTGCCGAGCTTGGCGTTGAAGTGGAAATTAAAAACACGGGAAGCCGCACACCACGCGAAGAACGCATCATTGCCGGTTTTGAAGATATTGAGCGTTTTTTTGAACAGCATGGACGCGCTCCTGCACATGGCGAGGATCGCGATATTTTTGAGCGGCTTTATGCGGTAAGACTCGATAAAATCCGCGCTTCCGAAGAATGCCGGGGCGTTCTAGCGGATAAAGATAAACATGGCCTCCTTACTGGCGAACCAACTACTGTTGTGAATGAACTGGAAAATCTTGACGATGATGCTTTGCTATCCGAGCTGGGTGTTTTGGATTCCGGTGAAAATGACATCACTAAGTTAACGTATGTAAAATCCCGCGCTGAAATCAAAGCCGCTGAAGAGGTCGCTAAGCGTACTCCATGCCTGGATTTTGATAAATTCAAGCCATTATTTGCCAAGGTGCAAGAAGAATTGGCATCCGGTATCCGTCTAACCCGTAAATTCCAAGATGATGCGCTGATCCGGCAAGGGGATTTCTTCATCCTCGGTGGCCAAAAAGTCTATGTTGCAGAAATAGGTGTTGAGTTCATAGCGGAATATGGGCGGTCAGACCGCAGGCTACGCGTAATCTATGATAATGGCACCGAAAGCGATATTCTTATGAGATCACTGCAACGAGCACTAAACAGAGATGAAACCAGCCGCAGAATTATTGACACCTATGCTGGCCCCTTATTTTCCGGTGTAATTGAAGATGGCGATAGGGAAACGGGTACTATTTATGTGCTGCGTAGCAAATCCGATCACCCCTTAATTAAGGAACACCGCGATGTCATTCATAAAATCGGTGTGACCAGCGGCAGTATTGAAAAACGCATTATCAATGCCAAGCTAGATCCCACTTTTCTAATGGCTGACGTTGAGATTGTGGCCACTTATGAACTATCGAACATCAATCGTATAAAACTTGAAAACCTGATTCACAGGTTTTTTGAAGCAGCAAAACTCGATATTGAAATTATGGATCGGTTTGGGAATCCTGTAGTGCCGCGCGAATGGTTCTTAGTCCCTCTATTCGTGATTGATGAAACGATTGAAAAGATCAGGAACGGGTCAATTGTGAATTACAGATATGATCCAAATACTGGAAAGATAATAGGATAATCGCGATTTCCCAAATTGTTGCCGGGATCAAATAAAGGTTGAAGTCGCTAGATCACTGGCACGTATCCGCCAATAACTCCAATGTCTTACGCTCCAACTCGCTAAACCACAACCGATATTTCTCTTTGATCCGCTGCCAGCGCCTGCCGTACTCGCACCAGTAATCTCTTCGTGGCGGCAACCATTCATGCGGTGCTTGATCGCCTTGGATTGATTGACCGAATCATCAACGACCAAAAGATTCTCGAAATCATTGGCAAAAACGCCGCTGATCCCGCGTCCATTTGTCAGCTCCGTGCCGATGCACATGAGCTAAGGGCACAATATGATCAATATCGACATCCGAAGCTTTGGTAAACGTCTTGCCCGTGTACACACCGAACCATTCGCCGGATACTACTGTGCAATGTCTAGCATCTTTGAATTTAACCGGCACCCGGCTGGTAGCGATCAGCATTTCTTGCCGTGTGTTCTGACAATCATGATCGGCATCTATCCAATGTGGCCAATCCTTGCGATTGTAGGGGCTGATTTGAACGGGGGCGGCAGTTGATTCTTGCTGAACTGGCGTAACTCGCTTTTCTACGGCACAGCCGGAAATTGTCGCCAGGATTGAAACTAACAGGATTAGAGTGATATTCTTCAATGGCTATACTTCATATTAAATTCTGTGTGAAGATAATCCGGGCATGAACAGTTCCCCGCCATACCCGGAAGCTAGATCATTAAATTAGCAACACACAGTAAAATTAGTATGCAACAACATAATTCGTTTGCTGATAAACAAACGAGGCTGCCAGCCGCCTAAGCTAAGCAGAACAGCCCCACACGAACACATTACACCTTCACACGTGGCACATTTTTGGTTGATCTCAAGAACCGCAGCGATTCCAACCCCGGTTTGATTGTTAATTTGCTAAGTTTAAAGGGATCAAACGCATACTGTTTAAGTTGACGCAAATAGCGCTTCCGATCATTCCTATGCAACTGGCTCAGAGCAGCATTCAGACCATCAGCTTGCGCCGCAACTAGGAAATCATCATCGAAATACGTATCGGCCAGGAAGTCATCGCGATAGAAACTGAGCTTCTTGAATTGATTCTTAAGCTTGTCCCGAATTTCGGCCATAGCGAAACCCAGATCACGATTCACAATTTCAAGCCTGACCCAGCTAACAGAATCAGCATCAACACCATGTAACTGCTTAGTCTGTTCCGCTTTGTCATACGCGGTAACCCGGACGTCGCTTTGATCACTGCCGCAAATCTGGGATTGAATTTCATCATCCGCGCCGCGAATAATCTCAGAACAACTAACCCTCTTCATGTACATATAAAACTTATCTACAGCGGAATGGCAATCAATGGTGGTATCCAGCCTAGTTAAACGGGCCTCATAGAACACAGTTCGCGCCAGCTTCATACCCAGGATCTTGATTAAAAGAGCCCGTATTTTAAACCCACCACCCTCGCCCAATTTCGCGGGATTAAACTCAAACTTAATAAAGTTATGTGACTTACTTTTAGGAAATATAGATACCTTTATATTGAAATGAGCTTCTTTAAAGGGATAACCTTGTTTAGAGGGATAACCTTTTTTAACATTTAAACGTATGGGGATATCAATATGAAAAGTATGGTTATACCTTCCATTAATTTCCCGGTAATGTTTAACCCTGCAATCACTATTGTCATACGGGTCGGAATCGACCCTATTGACTATCCGATTATTGGGTTCACTATTTGAAAGTTGAAAGAGGTTGTCCTTAACTTTAAGCCGTCTACTTTCCACTATAGGTACCGTAAAACTTACCTTATCAAAAAATACATTTGTCATTTGTTTGTTCATAATTAATCACCGTTGCGATTAACAAATTATTAATACGATTACAATCAAATTAATTGACTGTTATCTGCAAATACGATTGGTGATGAATGTGAGCCGAATTAATAGAAAAATATTATCCGTGTGCTTATAACGTGCTGTTAGTAATCATCATTCGCATCTGAATAATTACTGCACAACATGAAAATATTCGTCACTTTCGTCACATTCATCACGTCCCATTACATCAATTGGATTTCTTTGATGGCGGGATAATCGTCAATCGCGCACCTTTGTTTGATTTTATGAGATGTTTGATTTTTATCCCGTGCACTTCGAATAAAGCTTTTTCAACTCGACATAGCTGCGTTTTGAACGCCTTGGGGTTTCCGGGTATGCTGTTAGGGGAATTCGAACATCCCTTGAGTGCTGTAATTAACTCGGTCAGAAGGTATATTTTGGCTTCACGCAGCTTCCTGGCCAGCGATATCACAGCTTGTGCTAGGTCAGAATCTTCAATAATCGCAGCCGAGCCATGCTTGAGGTTATTTTCATAAGCCTTGATAAAACTACCTTCCTCATACCCCATAACTTGTTCAAGTGCGATACCAACCTTAGTAAAATCCCCCATTCTGAAAAGCGTCTCGGGATTTTCAATTTTGTCGATCAGAACAAATACTTTCTGCAAGATGACATAGAAACCTTTGAGGATTTGGGGTAAATCCGCTTTAAACTGACTTTTCAAATTTGTTTTGCCCCCTGTTTTCGCATAATCCGCATTAGTGAGTGACTTCAATCGCAAATGAATCACTCTGCTGAGCAAGTCATGTTGCGAAAACGGCGACTGCAAGCTGTTAAAAATGATGGGCTTGCGTAGATCAACAACGACTGCATCAGTATTTGTAAAGAACTTCCGGGCAATCGCCTTGCCACCTGTTGATGATTGACAAAGCAGATTTTGGAGATTGGGTTTTAAAATGCCGCCGTTATTATCAAATGCTGGTACGTGCCGGTGAAATGCAGCCAGCTTAATATCTTCTGGCGAGGTGAGTGGTGCAGCTACGCCAAAACTTGTTGGGTCAATAATCTCTAAAATGCATTCGGTGGTGGTTGTTTTACCGCTTCCAGGAGGCCCCTCTATGTGCAAAATTGGGTATTCATGGTCTGGAAAACAGGCATTCACCATGCAAGCTGTAAATAGCAATTGATTATTCTTATTGCTAACCGGCACATGCTTCCAGAAAAGAGAGAAATCCGCTTTAGCTTCAGGCTGGTAATCCAGTTCACTAATGTATTTAGAGCCTCTGAACTTGATTCTTCTGCCTTTTACGCATTGAATGCCATTCTTTTTATCCTTAGTAATTTTGATTTGACGATTACCTGAACCCCTGTTGATATAGAGGCAATCATTTCGCATCGTGTATCTTGTATTGACGTCTTCCTTATCCTCAACTTGTATTGCAAGCGCCCTCAATTCATCAATAATGCCAGTGATCCTTGATTTGATGGTCTTTTCCTTTTTCTCGATCAATTTCTGCATGATGAAGTCGCATAATTCTTCCGAAGGTATGAGTGCTACGCGCTGGACATCATTTAATACATCGACAAAATATTTGTTGCCGTTTTTGTCTTTAATAATTTCGAATTTGCCAAATAACTCTGATTGAAACTGCATGATTTATCTCCGTATTGTTTGGATCAGCGTATTGAGGGAGCAGAAAGGCGCGCGGCTTGCTTTTTTCAATTGGCGCGCCTCTTTGAATTTGCCCTTATCTCAACCCGCCTAATAACTACTCATTAAAATTTGATTGAAATAACGCACGGTCTTTGCTTATTATTTTTCAGCCCCCCTTGTCTCCCGGTTTTTCACCCATTCTGTCAGCGCACTTTCCGAATACCCCACCGACCTGGTGCCGATGCGAATTTTTGGAACAAAATCGCCCTGCGCCTGTAACCGGTGAATTGAACTGCGTGAGATCCCGAGAATTTTCACCAGCTGGTTCATACGAATAATTTTTTCCATAGCTACCTCTTTGCAAAAAATGACTAATAAAAATGAGTTGCCTCATTTCGTTTGTGCATCCGAATTTGCCGTTTTTAGGGACGTGCAGCATCGGTGCAAGATGTTTTTACAAAGTGAGTTTTTTGCAGAAATTAGCCCGTAGAAATGGGGAAACTGGTGCTCGAATTAATAGAAAACCTTAAATTGAGAAAAAAACTGATGTTGTGCTGGTGGATTTAATATAAAACCACAACCTATTGATATTACGTGCATTTATTGAGATGTTTTTCTATTAAAAAAGTAGATTTACAGAAACTCAGAGTAGTTTTAATAGAAAAATTCAGCGTAACTGCGGCGAATGGGGTGTTTGTGTGCTTTATTTAATAGAAAAAGCTTAAATTTTCTTTGTGGCGAGGTCGTAGTTACGGTGCAGGGATTTTTAATAGAAATTGCTCAATTTTTTGTGGGTGAAGAATGATAAAAAAGAGCCTCAAGCCTGAAGATAATGTTTCGGATGCAAAGGATGCATTAATTAAAAAAACCAAAGCTGCAAGAATCCGCTGGCGCAAGATCGCTAGATCCAAGAAATTGGATTCTTATACTATTCAGGGAAAATCTGACCGCAGCCCCAAGAAAATCCTGTATTTCGTAGAACCAGGATCATGGTGGAAAGAAATGCGGGAAGAAATAAAAGAATTGGAAACCGAAATTGAAGAAGCTGGATTTGTGGGGCGAAAAAAACCACGGGAATTGTGGCTACCTGTGATGATTGAAGATGCCGTGGAAATTACTGTTAAAATTTATCAAGCAAAATCGGTGCGGCCTGTCTCAATCGGTACAGCTATAAACTTTAAAAGCGAAGCGCGTTTCGGCAGCAAGGTTCGTCTCGGTGCAATTAATGATAAATCTAGTCAATATGGTATTGAGTCACTTACCGGAAGAAATTACCAGCTTCGTGTAACCACACCCACCTCAAAACCCTATTATAAATTTACAGACTGGGTTGTTTGTCTATGTCCAAATGACAAGTCGATTGAATTATATGAGGAAAATCCCGAGTATACCGCCAAGAGTGATTCAAAAGAACGTTTATGCAGTAGCAAAAAAGATAGAAGTAGGATTTTGTTTAGACGGGAAGATAAGATTTTCAGATGAATCAGGGGATTGATGGCCGATTTTTGCAGTGGATTTCAACTGACGATAATTTATTTTATCGCTGGTTGAAGGAACCGAGTTTCTGCCGGTAATTATTTGGTTTTTTCCAAGGGGCTGACAATCTTTGCTCTTCCGTTTGAATTAAGTTTTGATCCCTAGTAAACCCCACCAGTCACGGGCGGCGTGCAGTACTCGCACGACTGATATGCCGTTAGGATGTGGAAGGTAGAAGATTAGGTGATTTTCAAAGCCTGCAACTAGCCATTTGCGCATGCCTGCTAATGCTGGGTCGTGCAGTGATAATGGTGCGCCGATGAGCGGCTGCTCAGCTAGAACATTGAAGCTGGCCTCTGCTTGTGCCAAAAAGTGTTCTGCTGTTTCTAGGTTGGCATTTTCGGCAAGATAAACGAAATGCTCTACCAAGTCGCGCCGGGCTGCTGCGCGTTGATAGATTTTAGGCATCAGCGTTGCTTTTGTCTGGCTTCGAGCTTAGCTAAGGCTTCTTTGCGAATATCGCTCCAATCTTCCGCCGTTAATTCGCTTTCCGGACTACTCAATCCTTCCAGCAACTTGACTTCAAGTTGTTCTTCCGCTTTGCGCTTTTCATCAGCACGGATCAATTCGCGAATATACTCGCTGGCGCTGCTATAGCGACCTTGGGCGATCTGTCCATCCACAAATTGTTTCAAAGGGTCGGGCAAGGAAATATTCATACTTTGCATGGGTAAATCCTCTTTATCTAGCTGCGTAATTTGTCATTAATAGCATAAAATGGCAATTATTGCCATATCGAACACTCCGATTACAATTTTAGAAGTTGTTATCACTATCTGTTCCTCTGGGTCATTATTTTGCAATTTGACATCATTAACGGTGGTGTGTTTGTATACTGATACATATATCAAATATGGGAGCATTCAAACATGTCCAATCGAGGCGGAAAACGCGAAAATGCAGGTAGACCAGCCGGTCAGGGTAAATATGGCGAATCAACAGTGACAATGCGTATACCGCAAAGCCAGACGGCAACGATCAAAAGCTTTCTGGAAGCTTTGCAGCGCAAAAGAGCGAAAGCTGTGGAAGAGAAAGTTATCGCAGAAATCGAGGTGGATGAGTTTTTTACGCCCGTGATCAGTGAACAACCAACGTTACTGCCATTATTTGCTACCAAAGTGGCCGCAGGCTTTCCCAGTCCAGCCGATGATCATGTCGAGAAACGGCTGGACATTAGCGAATTTATGATTGATCACGCTGCTTCAACCTTTTTCGTCACGATCAAAGGGGATTCGATGATTGATGTCGGTTTGCTGCCGGGTGATAAAGTGGTGGTAGATCGTTCCAAAACACCCGGTATCGGCGATATTGTACTGGCTGTGGTGGATCGGGAATTTACCATTAAAATCCTTGATCACGGCGCGAACAAAATGCCACGGCTGCTGCCAGCTAACTCAACGGGCGCTTACAAACCCATTTATATCCGTCCTGATACTCAGTTTGAGATTTTTGGCGTCGTGATAGGATCGTTCCGCCGTTTTAAATGAGCACGCTGTTACCTTGTTATGTGCTGCTCGATCTTGAAACGACCGGAGCCACGCCAACCCAGGATCGCATCACTGAAATCGGCTTGATCCGTTATGAGAACGGTATTGAAATAGGGCGCTGGAATACACTCATCAATCCGGAAGTTAGTATCTCGCCCTTCATTCAGCGGCTGACGGGAATCACTCAGGATATGGTCGACCATGCGCCTACTTTTGCTCAAGTGTGCGAAACACTGCTGCAATGGCTCGATCAGGCGGTATTGTGCGCGCACAATGTGCGTTTCGATTATGGTTTTCTCAAAAACGAATTCAAGCGCATCGGTGTTACCTTCCAGAAAAAACTGCTGTGCACGGTCAAACTCTCCCGGAAACTCTATCCGCAGCATCACTCGCACAGCCTCAACGCCATCATCGAAAGATTCCAGCTGATCTGTACTCAGCGCCACCGCGCCATGGGCGATACCGAAATGATGGCGGCGTTCATTGATGTCGCAATCCGTGAATTCGGCGAATCAACCGTTCAGGAAACCGTCAAAACATTGCTGAAGCAGCAAGCGACCCCAACGGGGCTTGATCATCTGGATATCCATACCATTCCAGAAACCTGCGGTGTTTATTTATTCCACGGCGATAGCGCATTGCTGTATGTCGGCAAAAGTGTTTCATTGCGCTCCCGTGTATTCAACCACTTCCAGGGCGATCATCGTTCCGCCAAGGAAATGCGCATCGCACAGGAAATCAAGCGCGTCGAATACCGCATCACCAGCGGAGAACTGGGCGCACTGCTACTGGAATCGCGCCTGATCAAGGAAAATCAACCCATCCATAACCGGCAACTCAGGCGCGAGCGGCAACTTTGCGCTTGGCAAGTATCGAATGACCCTAATGCCAAACCCTTGGTCACCTTGATCAATTACAGCGACATCGACTGGCGTGCTGCAGACAATGTCTATGGCACTTTCAAAACCAAGCGGCAGGCCGTGGAAGTTTTAAACAAGCTGGCTGACGAGTACGGACTATGCGATAAAGCGCTGGGATTGGAAAAAGGCACCGGTGTATGTTTTTCGCATCAATTAAAATACTGCAAAGGATTGTGTGCTGGAAAAGAATCCGCTGAATCACACTGGCTTCGCCTGCTCACGGCTTTGAGCCATTATAAACTACTGGCATGGCCGTATGCTGGCCGTATCGGCATCCGAGAACACAACTCGGGCTATGACTTCACGGAAATCCATGTTTTTGACCAGTGGTGTCATCTGGGAACCGTCAAGGATCATCGGGAATTGGCGGAATTATCAACACAGCCGTGTTTTGACCGGGATACCTACCGCTATCTGCTTAAATTCCTGAACCGCAAAGATGTCGAAGTAATCGCATTGCATGGATAAACATAGCCGTTCCATCGCGTTAATTGACGTCAACAATTTTTATGTCAGTTGTGAGCGGGTATTTAACCCCAAACTGGAAGGCCGACCGGTTGTCGTACTATCCAACAATGACGGTTGTGCCGTAGCCAGAAGCAACGAAGTGAAAGCGCTGGGCGTCAAAATGGGGCAACCGTGGTTTCAGCTGCAAGACCTGGCCAGAAAGCACGGCATCATTGCCTATTCATCGAACTATGCGCTTTATGCCGACATGAGTAACCGTGTCATGAGCATTTTAGGCATATTCAGTCCCGAACAGGAAATCTACTCGATTGACGAGTGCTTTCTCGATCTCACCGGATTTAAAAGACACAGCCATACCGGTTATGGGCAGAAAATCCGGCAGCATATCAAGCAATGGACGGGATTGCCGGTGTGTGTTGGTATAGGCCCGACCAAAACACTGGCTAAACTCGCTAACCACATAGCCAAGAAGAATCTGGATTTCAACGGGGTGTGCGATCTCAATAGCCTGTCACTCGAACAGCAAGCGGATTGGTTTCAACGAATCGAAGTCGGGGAAATCTGGGGTATCGGCAGACGACTAGCGCCCAAGCTGCATGAAATCGGCATCAAAACCGTGTGGGATCTCAAAACAGCATCGCCATCGCAACTGCGCGCCCGTTTCTCAGTCGTGATGGAAAAGATCATCCGGGAAATCAACGGCACGGCTTGTATCGAACTGGAAGAAATCAATCCACCGAAAAAGCAAATTGTCAGTTCCCGCTCGTTCGGCATTCCTGTATCCGATTTAACCAGTCTGGAAGAATCGGTTACGCTCTATATCAGCCGCGCAGCAGAGAAACTACGACGGCAACAAACCTATGCCGGATCGGTGCATGTCAGTATCCGCACCAGCCCGTTCAATGAAAAAGAACCGTATTATGCCAACGGCATGACGATTGCGTTGCCAAGGCAAACGGACGATACGAGATTGCTGACTAAGGTTGCTTTATGGGGATTACGCAAGATTTACCGCAGTGGATATAAGTATCAAAAAGCGGGGGTGATCCTATCTGAGCTGGTATCCAGACAATACCGGCAATTGGATCTCTTTGGCTCAATATCAATAGCCGATACCCAATCCAGCAAGTTGATGAGTGTCATGGATCAAATCAATGCTCGTATGGGACGGGGCACTTTAAAATTAGCATCCGAAGGATTCAAACAACCGTGGAAGATGAAGCAGGGAAATAAAAGTCCCAACTATACGACGAACTGGGATGAGCTAATTTGCGTTTTGAAATGATTAAGCGTTAGGAATTAAGATCAAAATTTGTTTGATTTTTTTGATGGGACTATTGATGGGATTATAAGTTTAATGTGCTTGAAAGCGGCGTGGATACTGGATATTTGGCGGAGAGAGAGGGATTCGAACCCTCGATAAGCTTTTTGAGCCTATACTCCCTTAGCAGGGGAGCGCCTTCGACCACTCGGCCATCTCTCCGACGTTGATTCACAAAAGCAGTGA
>WBZQ01001055.1_pt1 | contig 19839 bp, 8 predicted proteins | sample 5204251 | NCBI WGS metagenome assembly WBZQ01 (sample SAMN12412402, study PRJNA552823) | activated sludge metagenome | isolation source: activated sludge from nitrification reactor of wastewater treatment plant... | place: USA: Virginia | collected 2017-09
GTATGCTCCTTGTTAGTCGTGCTATGGCAGGGCAGCGTGCTGACTTGGGCCGAAGATAATCGTCAGAAAGAGCTCTCTTTGTATGTGGAATCTGGCATTCGCCATAGCGCTCGATCGGTTGCATTTGCATATGACGATCGACTTATTGCGACAGGTAGTCTAGATCGCACCATTAAGATCTGGGATGCACATTCGAGTCGTGAACTTATGACTCTGCCAAACGACAAAATGTCCTCGTTTCTGATATTTCTTCCTGGGCGCCCAGCTCTAGCGAGTGCAAACGAAGACGGCACCATCACAGTGTGGGACATCGCGACTGAAGCCTTGCTCACTTCCGTAATGTGTGCTCACTCCGGTTCACCTATTGCGGTGGCTAACTCAGGCGCCACGTTAATCTGTGCAGACGAGGTTGGAAAGACCGTTCGGCGATGGAATACGGTAACGTTCGAGCAACTTCCGTCTATACCCATTCAAACTAAGGAGAAACTCACGTCTTTGCATCTCAGCACAGATGGAGCATTGATGGCGGGCCGCAACTCCCAAGGGCATTTTGAAATTATAAGTCTGAGTGCATGGAAAGTCATCGGCCAACTGCCAACGACCAACTCGGACTCAATCAGCTTTGCGTATGATAGTGGGAAAGTCGTTACCAATGAAGAACACACTAGCATGACAGTATGGCAGTGGGACAGATCAACTGATCGCCCGGCTCATGTTGAACGTACAATTGAAGCACCTGGCGTTCATGCTTCTTGCTTTAGTCATGATGGACAGCGGGTGGCGTATGCAAGCGAATCGGGCGATATAGTGATACTCGAGACTTCCAAGTGGAAGGAGGTCACGAGACTTCAAAGCTATTCGAATAGAATCGAGAATGTTGGTCTAGCTAAGGATTCCAGAGAGTTGGCTGCTCAGGCATGGTACGACTCCCACTTTAACTGGAATTTAGAAAAGGGGGCACTCGTCACCGATAGCGATACGGTTATCACGTATGACAACAATCACACGTTCGAAAAAAGAGGGACTCTCTTTGGACAGGGTTTCCGTGTCAGCAACCAAGAGGACTCCATTCGACTGGAGCGAGAAAACGGGGAGGAAATCCTCACGCTGGTTTTGCTGGATAAGATAAAAAGTTGGGTAGCAGTTGCTCCAGATGGTCGCTTTGACACAAACATGGACCTTGCAGACATTGCGGGTGTCCATTGGGTTCTGTCGGGAAAGTCTCTTGATCCACTCCCCCTTGAAATCTTCATGCGCGACTACTATGAACCACGGCTTCTGCCAAGGATTTTGGCGGGTGAAACGCTGCCACCGATTCGCTCGCTAGCCACATTGAACCGCGCGCAGCCCACGGTCGAGATTCTGAACATTGAACGGGAGTCGGCAGCTGGCACATCTGGGGACACCGTCGCCGTGACCATTGAGGTCTCCGGTGCGAGCCAAGAGTTCGGGCTCGACGATGAAAAGCGGCGGATGGCGACCGCAGCCTACGACTTGCGGTTGTTTCGCGATGGGCAGCTGGTAGGCCAGTGGCCACAACAAGACATTCGCGCAAGCCCGGTTGGTATGAGTGCCGATGATGAACTGAAAAAGTGGCGACAGGAGCGGCGGGTGGTGGACCTGAGGGAGGGTACTCGGCAGCTCGTGTTCAAGGGGATTCGGCTGCCGCGACGGGACGGGATCAAAGACGTGCAGTTCAGCGCGTATGCCTTCAATGAAGATCGGGTTAAGAGCAAGACGGCACGGAAGCTTTTTACCATATCCGAAGACATCACCCCGCGTGCGCCACGTGCCTACATTGTGACGGTGGGCGTGAACGCCTTTGAAGATGACCGATGGGACCTCAGCTACGCGGCCAACGATGCGACACAACTGGGCACCGCGCTCATGACACGGCTCCAAGCCCAGCGCGACGAACAGGGACAGCCACGTTACGAAGATGTGGTATGGGTGGGACTGACAGCGGAGGCGCAAACTGATAATGGGGGGAAGCGGCATCTCACGAAGACCCATGCGCGTAAGGCCAAGATCGAAGCCGTGCTCAAAGTCCTTGCCGGGCAGCCAATCAATACGGAAGTCCTCAAGGGCATCGCGAACGTCGACCTGCTCCGTCGAGCCAATCCCGAGGACCTTGTGATCCTCGCGTTATCTACACATGGTGAGGTTGATCAACGAGGGCAGTTCTATCTGCTGCCACATGATATCGGGGCCAATCCCACGGAGTCCGAGCGGCGCACACGAGCGATCTCCAACGATGACTTATCGGCCTGGCTTCAGGGACTCGATGCAATCGATCTCGTGCTGATCGTGGATGCCTGCCACAGTGCGGCGAGTGTACAGAGTACTGATTTCAAACCCGGCCCGATGGGCAGTCGAGGGTTGGGGCAGCTGGCCTACGACAAGGGGATGCGCATTCTGACGGCGACGCAGATCGATCAATACGCCTTAGAGACGCAGAAGACCCAGCTGGGGTTACTGAGCTATGCCCTCGTGCGGGAGGGGCTGGAGCAGGCCAAGGCGGACTACAGGCCAAAGGATCAGCGAATCTGGCTCTCGGAATGGTTGAACTACGCTTCGGAGCGCGTGCCAGGGCTGTACCAAGACTGGAAAGCGGGCACGCTCAAGGGACGCAAGAAGGGGGAGTTCCTTGATGCGCCGGAAGCATATCCCGGGGAGACTCCCGCGTTGCAGCAGCCGGCGTTGTTTGATTTCTCCCGCAACCGAGATGCACTGATCGGTACAACCGTGAAGTAGCGAGTAGACAGGTCTAATAAACTCACGGACCATTGCTGCTGACCTGCCCTCCGGGATGTGAGGCGAGAGCTTTAGGTTCGTCGCATGTCAGTAAGGAGGTCACGGGCGGCCATGATCGTGTGGAGGTTCAAGGAAGGGTCTATCTATTAAGGAGGACAGGATGGGTGGATGCAAGAGTGTAATCGCACCGGGTGTCGTGGGAGTCATGTTAATCCTTGGGGGATGCAACGGTACTCAGACATCACAGGGAGCGGGTAGCACGTTCCTCAAAGCGTGTGCTGGCGATGAACTCCAAAGCAATGCGGTGCTCTACTTCGGACCATCAAACCAGATTGGGCCGGGTTCGATCTGGACTCGACTCGGGCCCAACGGTGGTTACCAACCCCAATGGCGCACCGAAGATCTGGACCTCAACTATGCCAAGATCGTACAGGTTGGTAAAGGTTTTCCATGCCATTCGTCCACGAGCTCGACGTTAACTGCCGGCGGGGGAGTTTCGGCTCTCAGTCCAGCAGCCAACGTATCGGCCGAGGTGAAGGCGGACTTTGAGCGTGCTAAGTCCATGACCGTATCAGCGAGCGAAGCTGCGTGGGACTCTGTTATGGCAGGGCCATACTTCCTGGAGATCGAGGGGATTTCCGATGATCGCATTAGGAAAGATGTCAGGAGTAAGAATCGTCTGGTCGTCCGTCGTGCGCTGAGACTCTCTGGCTACAAAGCACTTCTTGATTTTGGCACCAACTTCACGCCTGAGCTCAAAGCGAAATATGACGGGGTGAAACTAGGGGCCAAGACGGTCGGTGAAGTCGGGGCACAGTTTACTGCGAAATGGACGAACGATCAGAAGCTCGAACTGAGTGCGGCGGACAACGTGTATGTGGCTGGTGAGTTTGCTGAGATGGGCGACCGGGAATTCGTAAGTACAAGAGAGGGGAAGGATACCATCCAGGATTTGGGCGACAAGTGGGTCAAGCCCTACATACGTCCAGGCCAGTAGTCCATGGCCACAGTTCGAGGGATTATCGCCGATGTTGGTCCGTGTAGGATGCGGACCCCGGTGCTTGCTGACGAACAAGCCATTCATTTCCTTTCCAGAGGAGGATGCCGGTAATGAACCGACACGCTGGGCAAAGTAGGACTTATCGGGCACGGCTGTCCCAGATCACGCTTGCGCTTGTCACTCTGGGTCTGGGGATCCTGGCCTATGGGGTGACCCATGCGAAGGACCGGCCAAACAGTAATACCGCGGCGGTGTGGCAGAAAATTCAAGGAGGACATACCGATGATGTGAACTCCGCCATCTTCGTCCTTGACGGTCGATCGGTTTTGACTACCAGCGATGATAACACGGCGTGTCTATGGGACACAGCCACTGGGTTAGAGCTGCGCTGCTTGACTGGGCATACTAATAAGGTCATGTCCGTCTTTGTCCTCGGCAATCACTCGGTTCTGACCGTCAGCTGGGATAGGACTGCGCGTTTGTGGGATGTTATCACCGGAAAAGAATTGCGCCGTTTCACAGTCCATGACCGTCCAGTGAAATCCGTCCAGTTGGCCCCCGACGGCCGCACGATCCTGATTGCCCACACTGAAGCGCAATTCGTCTTCTTGTGGGATCTTGCCACGGGGCGTGAACTACGTCGCTTCCGGGACCATGTTTCTGAGATAACCTCTGTCGCCTTCGCTCCCGACGGCCGCATAATTTTGACGGCGAGCGGTCTTAATATTGCCAGTGATGATGGGACGGTGCGTCTATGGGACAGAGTGACAGGGAAGGAACTGCGTCGCTTCACAGTTCATAATGGTTTGGTGGACTCCGCCTTGTTCGCCTCTGATGGCCGCACGATTCTAGGCAGCTCTGGTGAGATTGCGCGTCTCTGGGATGCGTCCACCGGACGAGAATTACTTCGCTTCGAAGGCCATACCAGTTCGGTGAATTCCGCAGTGTTTTCCCCCGACGGCCGTACGATCCTGACTGCGAGTTCCGATGGAACCGCGCGTCTGTGGGACAGAGTGGCTGGTCGGGAACTGCGCCGCTTCACAGTTGATAGCGCCTATGTATCCATCAATTCGGCGGTCTTTTCCCCCGACGGTCGTACGATCCTGACTGCGAGTTCAGATAGGATCGCGCGCTTGTGGGATACGGCCACGGGGCGGGAACTACGTCGCTTTAAGGGCTATATCGAACAAGTGGCCTCCGCTGCATTTGCCCCTGACGGCCGATCCATTCTGACTGCCAGCAGAGATCATACCGCGCACTTGTGGGATACAACCACTGGGAAAGAACTGCCTCGCTTCGAAGGCCATACTGCTCCACTGTACTCTGCTGTCTTTGCTCCTGATGGTCGCAGGATTCTGACCACGAGCGAGGATTACACGGCGCGCCTGTGGGATGCCACCACCAGCCGGGAGCTGCACCGCTTCGAAGACAATCTTGGTAACGTGCGCTCTGCTGTGTTCGACAATACTGGTAAGGTGCACTCCGCTGTGTTCAGTGACGATGGCAACCTCATCCTAATGTCGTATTTAGATATTGCAGTGCGTCTATGGGACACAACTAGCGGGCGCGAGCTGCGTCGTTTCGAGGGACACACCGCTTCGGTGCTCTCCGCCGGCTTCGCTCCCGACGGCCGATCCATCCTGACTGCCGGTTCTGATGCGGACGCGCGTTTATGGGACACGGCCACTGGGGATGAGCTGCGTCGTTTCGAGGGCCACACTGGTGAGGTCTACTCCGCCGTGTTCGCTCGTGACAGCCGCACGGTTTTGACTGCCAGTTGGGATCATACCGCCCGTTTGTGGGATGCGGCCACCGGACGTGAGCTGCGCCGTTTCAACGGCCATAGTGGTCCAGTGTACTCCGCCGTATTTGCTCGTGACAGCCGCACGGTTTTGACTGCCAGTTGGGATCATACCGCCCGTTTGTGGGATGCGGCCACCGGACGTGAGCTGCGCCGTTTCAACGGCCACACCAAGCCGGTGACCTCCGCTGCCTTCGCTCCAAATAGTCAAACGGTCCTAACCGCAAGCTGGGATGGGACTACTAGACTCTGGGATCTGCGGACCGGGAAGGAAATAGTGCGTCTCATGAGTTTCACGGATGGGACGTGGGTAGTGGCGACGCCCGATGGGCGGTTTGATACGAATAATCTGGAAGAGATCAAGGGGCTGCATTGGCTCGTGCCGGACGATCCGCTGCACGCATTACCGGTGGAGATCTTTATGCGCGACTACTACGAGCCACGCCTGTTGCCACGAGTGCTAGCTGGAGAGAAGCTGCCAGATATTCGGTCATTGGCCGACCTGAACCGTGCGCAGCCCACCGTGCAGATCGTCCACATCGAGCGGGAGTCGGAATCTGGCGCTTCAACCAACAACGTCTCGGTAACTGTCGCTGTTTCTGGTGCGAGCCAGGAGTTCGGATTGAAAGGGCAGAAACGGTGGATGGAGACCGGGGCCTACGACCTTCGGCTATTTCGTGACGGCCAATTGGTCGGCCAGTGGCCATCAGTAAGCGAACACTCGACGACCGTCGGATTGAATGCCGCCGACGAACTGCAGCGGTGGCGTAAGGAACGTCTGGTGGTGAAGTTGAAGGACGGTACGCGTCAGCTCGTGTTCAAAGGGATTCGGCTGCCACAGCGGGAGGGGTTGAAGGAAGTCCAGTTCAGCGCCTATGTCTTCAACGAAGACCGGGTCAAGAGCGAAACGTCACGCAGGCCATTTAACCTCCCGACAGACCTCACTCCACGCATACCACGCGCTTACATCATCAGTGTGGGCGTGAATGCCTTTGAAGACCCTCGTTGGGACTTGAGCTATGCCGTCAACGATGCCACGTATCTGGGCGCAGTACTTACGACGCGACTCCAAGCCCAGCGGAACGAGCAGGGACAGCCGCCGTACGAAGACGTAGTGTGGGTGAAACTAACAGCGGAAGCGCAAACCGATAAGGAAGGTAAGCGGCACCTCACAAAGACCCAGGCGAGCAAGGCGCAGATCGCTGCGGTGCTGCAAACCCTAGCGGGACAGTCAATCAATACGGAAGTCCTCAAAGGCATCGCGAACGTTGACTATCTCCGTCGAGCCAACCCCGAGGACCTCGTGATCTTCGCGCTCTCTACGCATGGCGAGGTCGATCAACGAGGGCAGTTCTATCTACTGCCGTACGACATCGGTATTAATTCAACTGGGCAGCAGCGGCGCGAACGGGCCATCTCCAACGATGACTTATCTGCCTGGCTACAGGGGCTCGATGCAATTGACCTCGTGATGATTGTGGACGCGTGCCATAGCGCGGCGAGTGTACAAACTGCCGAATTCAAGCCCGGCCCGATGGGGAGCCGCGGACTGGGGCAGCTCGCCTATGACAAGGGCATGCGGATCCTGACGGCGACGCAGATCGATCAGTATGCCCTTGAGACGCAGAAGACCCAGCTGGGATTACTAAGCTATGCCCTCGTGCGCGAGGGGCTGGAGCAGGCCAATGCAGACTACAAGCCGAAGGATCAACAGATCTGGCTCTCGGAGTGGCTGAGCTATGCCTCGGAGCGGGTGCCGGAGCTCTACACAGATTGGAAAGCGGGTACGCTCAAGGGGCGCAAGAAGGGGGAGTTCCTGGATGCGCCGGAAGCATATCCCGGGGAGACTCCCGCGCTGCAGCAGCCTGCACTGTTTGATTTTGCCCGCAACCGGGATGTCCAGATCGGCAGCGCGCGGTAGTACGCACAGTTTGGCCATCTCTGGTGGACAGACTATTTGCTTCGTTCTCTGGGGAGAAGAATGCCGCTCCAGCACGCTGCAAGAACTAGAAACTGGTTCGCCTGCAGGTCTCACGCTACACTCGTGATGACTACTCTGTGTATTGGGATGTTGGCCTGTGAGAGTGTCCCTGTACAGCCGCGGTTGCAGGTTCAATCGCACACTGGTGCGGTTCAATCCGCCGTCTTCTCTCCCGACGGCCGGCTCATTCTGACCGTCAGTGGCTACCTGGCACACCTGTGGGAGGTGAGCACTGGGCGTGAACTTCGCCGCTTTGCAGGCCATCGTGATCTGGTTTACTCCGGGCTTTTCTCTGCGGATGGCCGCACCATCCTGACCGCAAGTCAAGATAAAACAGTATGCTTATGGGATGTCATCACAGGGGCTGAGATCCAGCGATATGAGCACAGTCCTTGGAGCCATCAGGCCGCAGCTTTGTCACCCGATGGCCGCACGGTCCTGACAACTGGTGAGGGTGGGATTCTATACCTGTGGGACGTGGCTTCCAAGCGGGAGCTGAGGCGATTTGAGGGTCATACAAGTCCAGCAACATCTGCCGTCTTCTCTTCCGATGGCAGAAGCATCCTGACTGCGGGAGTAGACGGGACCGCGCGCTTGTGGGACGTTGCGACTGGACGGGAACAGCGCCGCTTTGAGGGCCATTCCTCATGGGTAACATCTGCCGTCTTTGCTTCCGATGGCCGCACAGTCCTCACCGCAAGTGGGGATCAGTCTGTACGTCTATGGGATTCTAATACTGGGCGGGAGCTGCGACGGTTCCAGGGACTTGCCTCTAATGTGAGGAGCGCAGTCTTTTCCCCCGACAACCTCACGTTTCTGACTGCCGGTGAGGACGGGATCGCGCGACTATGGGACTCTGATACGGGCCGACCTCTGAACACTTTCGAGGGGCATCATAATGACAATCTGGCAAATCCAGTAACCTCGGCGGTTTTCTCTTCTGATGGAGGTTCGGTCCTGACTGCCAGTTGGGACGGAACCGCGCGCCTCTGGGACAGCTCTACTGGGCAGGAGCTGCGCCGCTTTGAGGGGCATGGTATGCCGGTGGCCTCCGCTAGCTTGTCCTCCGATGGTAGTTTTGCTTTGGTTGCGAGCTTAGACCACAATGTGTATCTGTGGGATCTAGGGGCTGCTCGTGCGATGCAGCGTTTTGAAGGGCATCGCGATGAAGTTTATACGTCACTGTTTTCCCCAGACGGCAAATTGGTCCTGACAACAAGTCGGGATGGGACCGCACGGATCTGGGATGCTGCGACCAGGCGAGAACTATGGGGCTTCCATGCGAATACAGTTGTTCACTCTGCTGCTTTCTCCCCCAATGCTCCCACGATCCTGATTGCCGGTGAGGATGGGATCCCACGTCTATGGAATATAGCCACTAAGCAGGAACTGCGAAGGTTCACGGGGCATACCGGTCCGGTGAAGTCCGCGGTATTCTCAACTAATGGGCGATTCGTCCTGACCGCAAGTTCGGATCAGACCGCTCGCCTATGGGAAGTTGCTACAGGGCGGGAGGTTCGTCGTCTCGAAGGCCATAGCCGTGATGTGAATTCGGCTGTTTTTTCCCATGACGGTAGGTTCATCCTGACAGCAAGTTCAGATGAGAGTGTTCGCTTGTGGGAGGCCAATACTGGTCGGGAGGTGCGTCGCTTCAAAGGCCATAGTTTGGGAGCTTACTCTGCCGTATTCTCCCTTGACGACAAGTTGGTTTTGAGCACGGGTTGGGATGGGAGTGCATGTTTATGGGACGCTACAACTAGACAGGCGATCCAACGCTTTGTAGGTCATGCCAATACAGTAACTTCGGCTAGGTTTGCGCCTCATGAGAACTGGATCCTGACTACAAGTTGGGATGGGACGACCCGTTTCTGGAATACCAAGTCTGGTACGGAGCTGGCCCGTCTTATAAGCTTTTACGATGGGACGTGGGTGGTGGCGACACCGGACGGCCGCTTCGACACCAATAATCTGGAAGACCTCAAAGGGTTGCACTGGATCATGCCTGATGATCCACTACGGGCATTACCGCTAGAAATCTTTATGCGGGACTATTATGAGCCGCGGCTGTTGCCGCGGCTATTGGCCGCCGAAACATTTCCGACGATTCGGCCACTGGCTGAACTGAACCGTGCACAGCCTATAGTGCAGATCGTGAACGTCGAGCGAGAGTCGGGAGCCGGTGCCTTAGCCGACACGGTTGCAGTGACCGTCGCCGTCTCCGGTGCAAGCCAGGAGTTTGGGTTCGAGAGTCAGAAGCGGTTGATGCAGACTGGAGCCTATGATCTTCGGTTGTTTCGCGATGGCCAACTGGTGGCGCAGGAGCCGCCAGCCGATAATCAGACCACGACGACCGTCGGATTGAATGTCGACGACGAACTGCAGCGCTGGCGTAAGGAACGCCTGGTGGTGAAGTTGAAGGAGGGTACGCGTCAGCTCGTGTTCAAAGGGATCCGGCTGCCACGGCGGACTGGAGTGAAGGAAGTTCAACTCAGTGCCTATGCGTTCAACGTCGACCGGGTTAAGAGCGAGACGGAACGGAAGCCCTTCGCCATGCCCGAAGACCTCGCTCCACGCACACCACGTGCTTACATTATCAGTGTGGGCGTGAATGCCTTCGAAGACGATCGCTGGGACCTCAGCTATGCGGCCAACGATGCCACGCAACTAGGCGAGGTCCTCACTAGTCGGCTAAAGGCGCAACGCAATGAGCAGGGGGAGCCGCGCTATGAGGATGTGGTGTGGGTAGGACTCACGGCCGAGGCGAACACCGACGAGGAGGGCAAGCGGCATATCATGAAGACCCAGGCAAACAAGGCGCAGATTGCCGCCGTGCTCAAGACTCTGGCGGGGCAGCCGGTGAAGCCAGAAAACTTGAAAGGGATTGAACATACAGACAAGCTTCGCCGAGCGAATCCCGAGGACCTCGTGATCTTCGCGCTCTCTACGCATGGCGAGGTTGATCAACGAGGGCAGTTCTATCTGTTGCCGTACGACATCGGGACGAATTCAGCTGAGCAGCAGCGGCGCGCACAGGCGATCTCCAACGACGATTTGTCAGCCTGGCTACAGGGGCTCGATGCAATTGACCTCGTGATGATTGTGGACGCGTGCCACAGTGCGGCGAGCGTGCAAAATGCCGAATTCAAACCAGGCCCAATGGGCAGTCGCGGACTCGGGCAGCTCGCCTACGACAAGGGCATGCGGATCCTGACGGCGACGCAGATCGATCAGTATGCCTTAGAGACGCAGAAGACCCAGCTGGGGTTACTGAGTTATGCCCTTGTGCGCGAGGGACTGGAGCAAGAGAAGGCAGACTACAAGCCGAAAGACGAGCAGATCTGGCTCTCAGAGTGGTTAAGCTATGCCTCGGAACGAGTGCCGGGGCTTTACACAGACTGGAAAGCGGGCACGCTCAAGGGACGCAAGAAGGGCGAGTTCCTCGATGCGCCGGAAACATATCCTGGTGAAACTCTCGCACTTCAGCAGCCGGCCCTGTTTGATTTCTCGAGAAAGCGAGATGTCGTGATCGGGGTTGGCGGGCGCTAGCTCAACCTCACCGTGCAACAGACATAAGGAGCAGATATGTTCAGAATCACTCTCTACATCGTGTTCCTCTTGCTCGTCCAAGCCTTTTCGATCTCTCATGCTCAGACCCCGACCCGCACCACCCATGCGTTGCTGATCGGGATCGCTGACTATTCAGGGTCTGACGGGGTAAGTTCGCTCAAGGCACCACCGAAGGATATTGCGCTCGTTAGAGACCTCGTGAAGGAAAAATTTAAGGTGCCGGACAAGAATATCACCACGTTGCTCGATAAACAGGCCACGCATTCAGAAATCAAAAAGGCGTTTGAGAATCTGACTGCCGGCGTGAAGGAAGGCGACTTTGTGTATATCCACTATTCAGGACACGGATCTATCCGACCCGATAAGAATGAACGGGGCGGGTACGACCAGACGTGGGTGACCTACGGGTCGCGCAACAAGAACTTCAACCCACCGGACAACCGTGACGTGCTGGATAAAGAAATCAATCTGTGGCTTCAACCGCTCTATCAGAAAGCGCGTGCTGCCGAGAAGGAGAAGAAGGCGTCAATCGACATCGTGTTCGTCTCTGATTCCTGTCACTCTGGCACCGTCGCCCGGCGCATCGACAAAGATGGCGTGACCAACGTCCGCGAGGTGAAGCCAGATCCTGCTGGTGATCGGTATCGTGATATACAAAACATCCCAGCAGAAAATTCGTCCTCGCTTCCGGGCGTCCGTATTGGGGCGGCGCGCGATACCGAAAGCGCCATCGAAACGTGCGAGGACCCCAACCATTGCTATGGAGTGTTCACGTGGAACTGGGTTACCGCCCTGAAACAAGCCACGCCAGGGGCACGGTGGGAAGATGTCTTCAAGCGCACCTTCACCATGGTGACGGCAGATCGTGGCAGGCAGCGACCTCAGTTAGAAGGCCATGCGGAGCGGCCGATCTTTGGAGGAGAGTTCGAGGGGCCACGATTTACGGTAGCCGTAACAAGCGTGGATACCACCAAGGGGACGATACAGTTGGACGCCGGGGCGGCTAGCGGGGTGACGAAGGGATCTCTGTATCGTCTGCACGCAGCTGCTAAGGGCAGGCAAGATGATTTGGCAGAATTGGAAGTGACTGATGCCAGCCAAGCTTTCACCAGCGAGGCTAAGCTCCGCAAGGGTGCGGTGCAAGTGGGCGATCTGGTCGCAGAAGTCCGTCACGCCTATCAGTTTAACCCCACACGGTTGTATGTCTCTGGCGACTTTCCAAAGGATCTCGATCAGCCGCTCCTCCAGAATATAGAAGGGAAAATGAAGGATCTCTCGGGATTCCAGCTGGTCTCCAGTCGAGCACAGGCGGACCTGCTGCTCTATGTCTTGCGACCCAAAAGAGACGCGGGAGGCCAATACGTCTACGAGCAATCCGCACGTCAGCGGCTTCCACAGTCATTTCGCGACCAGCCGCCCGAAGTCTGGGTGGTGACACCACAGGATCAGGTGCTGCACGACACAATGCGCATTTCGTTCACCAATAAGGATGAGGGGATGCGAGTCTTGCAGAAAAATCTGCGGGCGTTTGCTTGGGCGCGACAGGTCAGAAAGCTTGAGGCCACGGGATCCATGCCCAAGGTCAGGGTGCAAGTCACCGTGGCGCGTCCGGACGCGACTTGCAAGAACGAGTGCATCAATTCACCCAAGGATGGGACACTGCATAAGAAGATCGAGTCCTATGGACTAGTGGAGTCGCATCCAGCAATCAAACGTGGCGATGCGATGACCTTTACTCTCAAAAACGAAGACACCCAACGATCTTGGTATGTGTATCTCTTGGATATTGCACCTGATGGGAAGGTGGCGCCAATCTTTCCGATGAAGTACGACAACGAAGATGAAGCTCTACTCAAGAAGGGAGAGCTTGTAGATCTAGCCAAGAAACGATTCATGCGATTGAACGCCCCGGGGGTCGAGACTATCAAGCTGCTTGTGTCGAGCAATCCGATCGATGTGAGACTGCTTAAAAACGAGGAAGGCTTCGAGAAAAAAGGGGATGAGAACCCTCTGGAAGGATTGCTCAAGGCTGCGGGTCGTCGCCGTGGCGACATGGAAGACATCAAGGTCGAGGATTGGGGAACTCTCCAGGTCGACTATGAGGTGCTGGACCAGTAACATGACCCTGGGGAGCATGGGACAAACCGGGGGTTAGTATGCGCAAGACAGGCGGAGGATCGCTCTGCTGAGGGTGAAGTCCAATTGTTCCTATCAGGACAAGCCCAGATGAAAATGGACAATCCTCATGTCTCCGCGACGAGCAGCGCATCCCGTAGGGCTTGAATCGTCAGGGGCGCATTCCCTTCGCTGCGGTTGTTGACCAAGACGTACGCCGTTCGCTTCTCTTCCACCGCCTTCTTCACCAGTTCTACCGTGTCTCGGCGCATTTCCCGCAGCTCTTTCACAATCTTCGTGTACGGTTCCGCCCGTCTCTTCGCTGCTTCATAGGACATCTTGAGCGGCGTCAGGAGGCGCAGGACCGTGAAGGGTGCCGTGAAGCGCTCCTCCATCCGCTGATGCTGGTCCCGTAACGGCGGCATGTAGGACCAATGGTTGTAGACATGGGCGACGCCGTGATGTTCTAAAACCTTTCGATAGTCCGGACCCAACAAACCCGCATTTCGAATTTCGACCGCGTAGCGAAAGTCCTTGGGGAGTTGCCCAAAGAAGGTGTCCAGTCGCAAGCAAAACTCCTCACTCGACATCCCGTGCCGTTGGAATTCAAACAAGAATGGGCCGGTGTGTGGCTCGAACTTGGCTTCGCGATAGGGTGTCAGCACGAGCTCGTTAAACAGCTTGGCATCGAGAAACCGAGGATTCGGTTGTCCAGCCTTCGTGCCATAGCGTGGTTGCTTTGCCCACATCGGAACCGTAATTTCCTCCCATACCTTGAAACACATCTCGAAGTCTTCCGGGATCTGATTCAAATAGTGCCGAAGCTGATTCGCGGTCGGTGGGCGATAGAAGGTGGAGTCATTCCCGACCGTACGAAAGCAGGGTTCACCGTTGTGGAGATACTGACAATATTCACGCAGACATTCCCGCGCGAAGGTGGTCTTGGCGTATTTCTTTAAATAAACCTGGCCTTGCCAACCTTCATAGGTCCACGTGGAAGTGCCGAATCGAATCAGGGGTGAGAGCGGCATGGAGCGAGAGTGTACTGGCTACACGCGTAGCTCCTCAAGAGGCTCACTCGGCGATGGGATTCCACCGGCGGTCAGGAGTTGTAGTGTTTTCACGGTGACCGTGACGGTTGCAAAATGCTCTTCAACCAAGCCTGTTACTACATAGGCCTGGTTGGTGGCCAGCAGATGACAATATTTCCGGTAAGTGTTGGGAAACACCGTGGCATCATACATCCCGGTCTGATCCTCTAGGGTCATGAACTCCATTGGTTCGCCTTTCTTGGTGGAGACGATCTTCTCCGTGAGGAGCCAACCAATGAGGGTGACTACCTCGCCGATATGGTGCGCGATGTCCTTGGCGTGAATGTGCGGGATCTTCGACGTGGCCTCCTGGAACAACTCCAGCGGATGGCAGCGCACCGAAAAGCCAAAGAGAGCCAGCTCATGCCGCAGGCTCTTCTGGAATGAATACTCAGCGGGAATTGGGATGTAGCCTGGTGACTTGGTGGCCTGAGATGCGAACAGTCTCCAGAGCAACGCCGGTCTCGTGAGTTCTCCTGCGATGGGATCAAAGCATCCCGCTTTGATGAGGAGCTTCACTTGTGCGATGTCCGGCTTGATACGATGAAGAAAGTCTGAGAGCGATCGGTACGGACCATGCGCCTCTCGCTCGGCCACGAGCTGTTCAGAAATCTCTTCCTGAAGTCCTTTGATCTGCATGAACCCGACACGAACCGTCTTGCCTGATCCCGTGTATGCCCACACACTCGCGTTAATGTCCGGCGGCAAAATGGTGAGGCCCATCCGTCGTCCCTCCGATAGATAGGCGAAGGCCGAATAGTACCCACCTTGATTGCTCACGACTGCGGCGATGAACTCCGCCGGATAGTGAGCACGAAGATAGGCGGACTTGAAGCTCACTTGCGCATAGCTCGCACTATGCGGCTTACAGAAACTATAGCCAGAAAAGCTCATAATCATGGCCCAAATGGCATCGATCGCGTGCTGTTGGACACCACGGATTGTCGCTCCCTCATAGAACTGCCGCTGATAATCGCGGAGTTGTCGTGCTTTATGTTTCTTGCTCAAGACCTTCCTCAGCTGGTCGCCGTCTTCGACGGAGAAGCCGCCCAGGGCAACCGCCACTTTCATGACATCTTCCTGGTAGACCATGATGCCGTGTGTCTCCGCGAGGACCTCATCGAGCAGTGGATGAAGCGACTCATAGCGTTGCCCATGGGCTCGACGCACGAACTCATCGGCGAACACATTCGCTGCGGGGCGAATGATCGACGACACCACCACGAGATACTCAAAGACATCGGCCACGGCCCGTCGAGTCGGTGGCATGCCCACCCAGAGCTTCTTGAGCAAGAGCCTCGTCGCGGGTGACTCGACATAGAAACACCCCATGGTGTCTCCTCGTCGGATCAATTCATTCGTGGCTGGATCACTGAGTGGGTCCCAGATGGCATAGTCGATGACATGTCCGGTATTACGAGCGACGGCCGCAATGGCGTCACGGATGACAGCGAGTGAGCGATTGCCCAATAGGTCGATCTTGACCAGTCCAGCCTCTTCTGTCTGATCCTTCTCCCATTGGATGACTGGCAGATTGGAGGCCGAGATCTCGACGGGGACATAGCGTCGGATCTCATCCGGAACTAACACGACGCCACCGGGATGGAGGCTCAGATTCCTGAAGTGACCGTCCAATTGCGTCGACCAGTAGAGGATCTCCGGCCAGGGGTTTCTTAGGTGCAAGGCCCTGCAGACGTCCCGCGCCCAGGTTTGTACCGTCATGCCGGGTTGCAGGTCGACGAAATCCGCCCGTCGCTGCAGGAAGTTCAATGCCTTCCCGATCTCACTGGTGGGCAGGCCATAGACCTTCGCGATCTCCCGCAAGGCAGCACGAGAGGCAAGGGTGTTTTGATTGGCCACCATCGCTGCGTGCTGATGCCCATAGTGCGCGAACACCCAGTCGAGAATCTTTGGTCGCTCGTCCCATGGGAAATCAATGTCGATGTCTGGCGGATCGTGACGCCCGGGATTGAGAAATCGTTCAAACATCAAATTATGTCGAATCGGATCCACATGCGTAATGCCCAGACAGTAGGACACGATCGAGGCTGCAGCAGATCCTCGACCACAGGTTCGTGGCGCTTGGCGAACGATCTCATCCACCACGAGAAAATACTCGGCATAGCCCTTGTCACAGATCACGGTGAGTTCCTTTTCGATACGCTCTTGGACGACGGGAGACAAGGCACCATATCGCCAGATGGCGCCGTCATAGGTTTTTCGGCGCAGGGTTTCAAAGGCGGCGTCCGAGGAGAGCTGACGGAAGGAGGGAAAGATGGTCTCTTTGAAGTCCCAGTCGGTGTGGCACTGTTCGGCAATCTGCCGCGTGTTGGTGAGGGCCTCTGGAACGTGAGGCAGATGTCGCGCGAGCACCGATTCCGGCATGAACCAGTGAGATGAAAGCGCACAGTGGTCGGCCTTGAGTCGTGAGAGTGTCGTGTTTTTCGCGATGGCACGTAGCAGCCGATGGGCCTGATAGTCTGTCGGATGCAGGAATGCGGCGCGGGTGGTGAACACCGGCGGTAGTCTGAATCGGCGACTCAACGCAACCGCGTCTGATAAGGCGAGACCTGGTGTCAGCTCAACGTGGAGGTCCTCTCCTGACTCCGCCTGCCAGGCGGTTAGGGCGACCGGATCATCGGACAGCAACACCAATCCCGTGCGAAGCTGCGCCACGGTCTCGATGAAATCAAAGGACGCATCACAGTGGCGAGCCGAAAGAATCCGGCAGAGGTTGGCATACCCGGTAGGGTTCTTCGCGAGCAACACGGCCCGGTGCTGACCGGAGACGAGCTCCGCGCCCAAGATCGGCTTGAGTCTATGCTCGCGCGCGACTTCGAGAAAGCGGATCGCGCCGTAAAGCCCGTTTGTATCCGTAAGGGCGAGAAAGTCCTGTCCTTGCTGTTTGACTGTCTGACAAAGGGCCTCCACTGTCGGGATACCCCACATCGGCGAATACGATGAATGCGTATGCAGGTGGACAAAGGACACTCAATGACTCCTCCCATAACGAATGGACTGTTCGCCGAACCGGGTATGGAGTTGATCGAGCGCGACCGCGAGCTTCTTGGCTCGCTCATGCCGACGCTGCTCCTCGTCGGGCTGGGCATCGAAGAGCGTACCTTGCTCGGCGTAACCGGTGAGGCCTGCCATGCTCAGCGTCATGGCTCTCAGTCGAATCCTACGACGCATGCATTTTTGGAAGAGTGACAGCACCACGGAAGACAAGTCACATTCCCAGCAGGTTTCGGGAGTGACTCGCTCGTGTTTTGTCACGTCAATGTGATCGCTATAGCGGATCGTGAGTGACAGACGACCACAAACACGACGCTGATGGCGCAACATCCGGCAGAGCCGTTGCAGCGCGTCGAGCAATCGACCGGTCAGCACAGGATCATCGATCTCATCCGGGTCCAATAAGACCATCTCTTCGAGATGAGGCTGACTCGCCGGCGGTAACACCGGCAATGAGTCAATGCCCTGGGCCCAGCGGGAGAGTTGACCGGCATAGTCTCCCAACGCCATTTCCAAAGCGTCAACAGGACTCTCCGCTACATCGCCGAGTGTGTCGAGGTTCAGATCATCGAGTCTGGTCAGGACCTGTCGCATGCAAGGCCGCTGCAGGCCTGGCAGGGTGCGCACCGACAGCGGTGCCATGAACATCGGTTCAGACCCTGGCCGGACATCATACAGTTCTGATGGCTGAATCAACGTCGCCGCAGTCTGAGCCACCAGCTTGTTGCTCCCCACACCGGCGACCCCATCAAGTTGATATTGAGCGAGGACTTCATGCTGGACTTTGGCCGCGATGTCATATGCAGGTCCGAAGAGGCGTCCAGTCCCGGTCAGATCCATCACGAAGGAGCCAGGCTGAACCGGCTCCCAGACCGGGGCATAGCGTCTCACGATGTGAAGCAAAGATTCTTCCGCCGTATGGATTCGAGAGGGATTTTGGGAGAGGACGTGCAGGGAGGGACAGATCCGTCGGGCCTGCTCGACAGCCATCCCCACAGCCAGGCCTTCTTGTTCCGCTTCAGATGAAACTTCACGCAGGCACGCACGGGAGGTGTTTAATGGAGCGATGGCCAGTGGTCGAGTCGAGAGGCTGGGATCATGCAGCCGCGCGATAGCGACTTCGAAGGCAGGAATTCCAAAGCACACAATCTGACGGACCATGGTGCCAACAGCCGAGGCCTCACTTTCGGAGGTGCCGGATGACGCCGACGACAATGCCTTCGATCTGGAAGCTGTCCGACGGCTTGATGATGATGGGCTGCATGGCGTCATTTGCCGGATGGAGTTCTACCGTGCCCGCCTTGCGGTAGTAGGTCTTGATCGTGGACTCGCCATTCACCAAGGCGATCACGGTCTGTCCATTGCGGGCGGTGGCTTGCTTCTGGACTACGACAATGTCACCCGAGAATATGCCTTCATTCTGCATGGACGTGCCTTTGACCCGAAGGGCAAAGGTCTCGCCACGACCGACCATGCTTTTCGGCACCTCGACGCGTTCCATCTGAGGAATCGGTTCAATCGGCGCCCCCGCCGCGACGACTCCGGCGAGTGGAATCTGGGAGGAGCTGAGCTGCATCAGGGCCAATTCTACGGTGGTGGGGATCGGCACGATCTTCTGCTCGTACCGATTGATAGTCTGCCGCGTCACATTGAGGGTCTGCGCAAGGGTGTCTTGCGTCAACCCGAGGGCTGTCCGCACCTGTTTGAGTTCATGAGACTGCATGTAACAAAATGTTACATGGCTTATGGAGAGCTGTCAACTGTCTTCCCCCTACCTTTTCGGTATGGTCAAAAATTCTGAACCCTCTCATAAGTGCCACTCGCGAGAGTTGTGTAGGTACGTCGATTAGTTCGATCGACCAAATGTGTCGTGCATGAGGAAGAGGGCTGTTGAAGCGCCATGAATAACCTTTTGACAATGGATGAGGCCGCGAAGTATTTAGGCATATCCAAATTGACCCTGTACGGATGGGTCTCTGCGAGGAAACTGGGGTACGTCAAAATCGGACGGCTGGTGAAGTTCAAGCAAGCTCAGCTGGACGCCTGGATCGATCAGCACACGATCACACCACGGAGAGACAGCCATGGGACTCACTAAGCGGCGCGATAGTTACTATGTGGAATTTCCAGTGATCGAAAGTGCGGACGGAAAATCGTTGGTCCTCGCGAGTGGTGTGCCTGGTGCCCGTTGGAAACGCTGGAAGGTGGGGTGTCTCAATAAGACTGTTGCTAAGGAGATGGAAGCCACCATCAGGACACGACTCCTCCTCGGCCACGAGAAGACCGAACAAGCCAAACCGATCCTCTTCAGAGAATGGGCGAAGGCTTACCTGGAGCTGGAAACCGTTCGAGGACTTCGTTCCTTCGTGGGCCGATCCCATAGCATCAACACCCATCTCATACCCTTCTTCGGTCATCGGATCCTCTCTGAGATCAGACCAGAAGACATAGAAGCCTTCCGCAGCCAAAGAAAAAAGCCAAACGGCAAAAGGGCCAGCACTCAGACCATCAACCA
>WBZQ01000183.1_pt3 | contig 19825 bp, 22 predicted proteins | sample 5204251 | NCBI WGS metagenome assembly WBZQ01 (sample SAMN12412402, study PRJNA552823) | activated sludge metagenome | isolation source: activated sludge from nitrification reactor of wastewater treatment plant... | place: USA: Virginia | collected 2017-09
ACCGAGGACGGTGAAATCTGTTCCCGCGGGCCCGATCTGTGCCTGGGTTACACCGACGACGCGCTGACCGCCCGGGCCTTCGACGACGACGGCTGGTACCACACCGGTGACATCGGGGTGTTCGACGAGGACGGCTACCTGACCATCACCGACCGCACGGCGGACCTGATCATCCGCGGCGGCGAGAACATCAGCGCCGTCGAGGTCGAAGAGGTGCTGCTGAGCATGCCCGGCGTCGCCGAGGCCGTCGTGGTGGCCGCGCCGGACCCACGCTACGGCGAACACGCGGCGGCGGTGCTGCGCATGCTCGACGGCCAGGAACTGCCCGGAATCGAGGCGGTGCGAGCCCATTTCGAGGCCGCCGGAATGGCCCGGCAGAAATGGCCCGAACAGCTGGTCCAGGTCGACGACTTCCCCCGCACCGCCAGCGGCAAGGTGCAGAAGTACCGGGTCCGCCAGGCCGTCGCCGCCGGCTGACTCCGGGCTACTGTCCGCCGTCGTGCTGGGCGTTGACCCGGGCGTCGTGGATACGGACGAGCTCGCGGAAGCCCAACCGGTGATACTTGGGCACCGGCTGGATGCCCCACTCATCCTGTGCGGTGGCCTTTCCCGCGGCGCCCTCGGGCGGCCCGAACGGCGGGTACGGGTACTGGCATTCCAGTTCGTCGTTCGAATAGCGGACCTTGAGCAGTTCACTGCAGATCTCGGTGAGGCTCAGCGTCGGATAGCCGTAGTAGACCGCCATGAACGGCAGGGTGAAACCGCCCTCGATGACCAGCGCGACCAGGCACACCAGCACCGCGCGTTGTATCCAGCGGTGCATCCGCGCGAAATACGGGGTGGTCCCCGGCGGCAACTCGGGCCCTGCCGAATCGGAGTCGGTCTCCGGAGGTGTCGTCGTCATGGGTGAACTTCCTTCAGTCGGAGAAGATTTCGCGGTTGACGGTGTGCAGGTAGGGGATGGCGAGGAAGGGGGTGATGTAGAAGATGTCGTAGAGCCACCAGCCGATGACGGGGAAGATGACCCCGGCGTAGCGGACGTCGGCGTACATGGTCATGTTGAACACGTACACGCACCAGATGAGTACGCCCATCCAGCAGGTGACGATCATCCACTGGTGTCCCCAGCGCTTCATCTGCAGGAACCCGATCGCCGCGGCGCACCGCATCGCGAACACGGTGACGATCATCCCGAACACCATGGACTTCTCGCCCGGCGCGGCCGAACCGCCGACCCACAGTTCGTTGTAGTGCCAGAAGTAGCCGGCGTCGAACATGTTGCCCCAGCTCACCATCAGCACCCGGTTGATCAGGGTGTGGTTGGCCACCAGGTCCAGCGCCCAGCCCAGGCTGTTGAGCGCGCCGTCGATCAGCACCAGGTAACCGATCAGGGTGACGATCATCGGGCGTACCGACAGCCCGGCGCGCAGCGCCTGGCGCTGCAGCCACACGCCGCGCATGAAGATCGGGAACCCGATGAGCCCCGGTATCCACATCCCCATGCACAGGGCGCCGGCGATCATCCACTTGTCGGCGCGGCGCTGGGCGGCGCGCGACGCGTCGTCGTGTTCGTCGGCGCCCGACGTGACCGGTAGGGACGACGCCGTACCGCGGGACGGTGTGCTCACAGGTCCCACCACCCGCGGGCGAACGACATGTACAACTGGATGCCGAACATGATGGCCAGGTAGCCGTAGATGACCACCTGCAGAACGATCAAGGCGTGCTTGCGTTTGCGGTCCTGCTCGTTCATCGAATATCCCTCTCGTCGGACATCAGGCACGCCGCGGCCACTTCGCGCAGGCCGTCGCCGACCGCACCGTCGGTGCTCAGCGGTGCCAGCACGGCCGCCTCGACGGCTTCGCGTTCGGTCGCGCCCGCGACGATCAGATCGGCGGCGGTGACCAGCACCCGGGTCGACGGCGGCTCGAAGTGAAATACCGCGTCGGAATTGCGGATCGCGGTGGCGCAGTCCACCAGACGTGCTGCGACGTCGGCGGTCACACCGGTCTCGGTCACCACCACCTCGGCCTCGCCCTCCGGTGGCAGGTAGCCCATCGGCACCGTCACGAATCGTTGCCGGAACGAGGGTTTGAGCTCCTTGAGCGAACTGCGGTAGGCCGGGTTGTAGGAGCACACCAGCATGAAGCCGTCCGGCGCCGGCACCTCCTCGCCGGCCCGGTCGAGGTACAGCGTCCGGCGATGGTCGGTCAGCGAATGCAGGATCGCCAGCGAATCGTGGCGGGCCTCGACGACCTCGTCGAGATAGCAGATGGCGCCGGCCTTGACCGCGCGGGTCAGCGGACCGTCGGTCCACACGACATCTCCGCCGGTCACCATGAACCGGCCCACCAGATCGGAACTGGTCAGGTCGTCGTGACAGCTGATGGTCACCACGGGCAACCCCAGCAGTGAGCCCATGTGCTCGACCAGGCGGGTCTTGCCGCACCCGGTCGGCCCGGTGAGCATGACCGGCAGGTGGCGCCGGTGCGCCTGTTCGAACAGCCGGACCTCGTTTCCGCCGGCAAGGTAGTTCTGGGTGTTCACGGATCTCCTCGGGTGGGTGGTGGTGCTCAGGCCGCGACCAGTTCGCGGTGTACGTGAGCGAGTACGCGGGGAAGTTCTTCGACGCGGCGGATCCGCTGCGAGCGTCGTGGCCCGAACACCTCGGGCAGCGGATCGACCCGGGTGGGTCCGACGCCGACGTAGTACACCGAGACCCCGGCGTCGCGGGCCTCGTCGACGGCGTGCGCGGTGTCGGCCCAGGCGTACCGGCCCTCATAGCCCTCGTCGGAGATCAACCCGTCGCCGATCACGATGAGCAGCCGCCGCTGCGACGGCTGGTCCAGGAGGCGCCGGGTCAGGTGCCGCAGCGGTGCGCCCAGCCGGGTGTAGCCGCCGGTGACCAGGCCGGCGGCGCTCGGCGGGACGAACCGCCGGTCCTCGAAGTCCTTGAGGCACTGCACTTCCACCCGATGCCGGGTGTTTCCGGTGAAGACGAAGATGCCGTGACGTTCCCGGGCGGTGGCCATCGCCCGCGACAGCGCGTCGGCGCAGGCCAGCTCGACGGCGAAGATCCGGCCGCCATGCACCCCGAGCGACGAGCTGCCGTCCAGCAGCAGCGCGGTGGTGACGTCGCGGCGGCTGGGCAGCAGCTCACGGAACACCCGTGGCTCGTCGGCCTCGCCGCAGGCCAGGTCGATGCGGTGCTCGACGTAGGCGTTGACGTCGAGGTCCGAGCCGTCGTCGAGGCGACCGACCATCGCGCGGTGGGTGTGCTCGGTGAACCAGGCGCGCAGATCCGGCGAGGTGGCGGTGCCGGGCCGGGTGTGCGCCGGCCGGGGGTACTCCAGTACCGCGACATGGTCACGCAGGAACGTGCCGGTCCAGGCGTTCCATTCGGGGTAGGGGATGCCCGGCCGGTGCGTGGGCGTGGCATCGAGGTCGTCGTCCTGCGGTCGGCTCGGTGGGGGCAGGTTGGGGTTGCGCACCCCGCCGTCGCCGCCGACCGGCACCGAATACGGTCGGGGGACCCGCTTCTGATTGCTGGTCCAGGGCAGCCGGCCGAATCGGCGACGCAGTGCGTCGGTGAGACCCGCGGGTGCGGTATGGGCGACGGGCAGCCGGCCCAGCAGGGGATCGACCCGCAGATCGCCCGGTCCGCGGGCCAGTTCGACCGCGCACCGCACCATGTCCTCGCCGGTCATGCCCTCGTCCGCGGCGGCGAATTCCGGCAGCAGGTGGGCGATCTCGGCGACCAGCCCGGGCCAGCGCACCCCGATCCAGCCGATCGCCACCCGGGCCTCCACCAGGGTCAGGGCGCGCAGCTCCCGGCCGGACAGTTCGCCCAGCCGGAAGCCGGTCAGTCGCTCCTTGGACGGGGCGCATTGCAGTGCGACCCCCGCGGTGACCGAGCGGCGAGTCCAGTCGGGGTGGGCGGCCGGATAGGGCACCTGGACCAGGCGCAGGGCGGCGTTGAGACCGAAACTCCGTTGCTCCCCGGTGATCAGCCGGACGCCGTCGCGGCGGCCGTCGCTCAGCGCGACGGCGGTCAGGGCAGCGCTGCGCTCCAGGAAGGTCGCGTCGTTGTCGGTCACCGGCTGCTCAGAACGTGCCGATGGAGGAGAACATCCAGTACCAGAACCAGATGATTGCGGCGGTGCCGCCCCAGGCCGCGAGATAGCGGCAGATTTCCCAGAACATCGATCCTCCTTGGTGAGGGTGAGCCGGCATCGTCACTGACGCCGGTCAGTCAATCGGTGAAGATTTCGCGGTTGACGGTGTGCAGGTAGGGGATGGCGAGGAAGGGGGTGATGTAGAAGATGTCGTAGAGCCACCAGCCGACGACGGGGAAGATGACCCCGGCGTAGCGGACGTCGGCGTACATGGTCATGTTGAACACATAGCCGCACCAGATGACCACGCCCATCCAGCAGGTCACGATCATCCACTGCTGTCCCCAGCGCTTCATCTGCAGAAAGCCGATCGCCGCGGCGATCCGCATGGTGAAGACGGTGAGAATCAGCGCTGCCTCCCAGGATTTCTCCCCGGGGCCGGCGGCACCGCCGATCCACAGTTCGTTGAAATGCCAGAAGTAGCCGGCGTCGAACATGTTGCCCCAGCCGGTAAGCAGTACCCGGGCCAGCAGGCTGTGGTTGCCGACGAGATCCAGTGACCAGCCCATCGCGTTGATCGCGGCGTCGATGATGACCAGGTAGCCGAGCAGGGTGACGATCATCGGCCGCACCGACAGACCGTCGCGCTGGGCGCGGCGCTGCAGCCACAGGCCGCGCAAAAACAGCGGCAGGCCGAAGATGCCCAGGACCGCGCTGCCGATCAGCATCGAGCCGCCGATCATCCACAGATCCGCCCGGCGTTGGGCGGAGCGCGACCGCTCGTCGTGTTCGGTGCCGGCGAAGCCGGATCCACCGGTGGCCACCGACGGGTGCAGCGGCGTCTCGGGACCGCGTCCGGCGAACATTTCACTGACTATAGTCATTGAAAATCGACACGCAAGCACCCCGGAGCGGGCCGGTGCCCGAGTCGGGTGGGTCGATTCAGATCAGGCTGTGCAGCGTCCGCTGCACGAAGTCCTCCAGCAGCGCGTCGCGGATCGGCCACTCATTGGTGGTGATCAGCAGTGCATAGAACCCCAACAGATAGAACACCGCGCTGTTCCACGGGTTGACCGCGGCGTCGACCTCACCGCGCTGCTGGGCCGCCTCGATCTCGCCGGCGACCCCGACGATCAGCGGATGCTCCTGGCCGTCGTCCGCCGGTGGCCGGGTCTGTGAGAAGTGCAGTGCCAGAAAGTCCTTGAACAGCGGATTGCCGAGGCGGCGTTCCAGGCCCAGCACCAGGGACAGGGCCTCTCGCAAAGCACCTTCCAGGGTGTGCGGTTTGGCCAGGAACTGGCGGAAGGTCCGGGCGATCCGGTCCTCTTCGCGCTGTTCCAGTTCCAGCAGTACGTGCTCCTTGGTGGGGAAGTGGAAGAAGAACGTGCCGTGGGCGACGCCGGCCGCCGACACGATCGCCGCGACGTCCGCCTCGGCCATCCCGGAGCGTTTGAACTCCGCGATTGCCGCACCCAGCAGACGTTCCCGGGTTGCCAGCCGCTTGCTTTCGCGGGTCGACCCGTCCGATGACGCCATGCCGGTTAGGGTAACCGGCCGCCGCGTGGCCCTCCTTCCCGCGGGAGATCAGGTGAGCGGCGCCGGGGTTCCGGTGGCCGCGTGATGACCGGCGCGGAAGCCGAAAACCATGGCGGGGCCGATGGTTCCGCCGGCGCCGCCGTAGGCGCGGCCGGTCACCCCGGCCATCGCATTGCCCGCGGCGTACAGGCCCGGGATCACCGGGCCGGTGACGTGGCGCACCCGGCCCTCGCCGTCGGTGCGCGGACCACCCTTGGTGCCCATCGCCCCGATCGCCACCGGAACCGCGTAGTACGGTGCGGTATCCAGCGGTCCGAGCGTCTGGGCGGCCGGGCTTGCCGCGTCGGGATCACCCCAGTACCCGTCATAGGCGCTGGCGCCGCGACCGAACGCGGGATCGTGCGGATCCGCGCCGGTGGTGTTCGCGTTCCAGGCGGTGACCGTGGCGACCAGGCCGTCGGCGTCGACGCCGAGCTTGCCGGCCAGCTCGCGCAGATCGGCGGATTCGTTGAACCAGTCCAGCGGCGCACCGCCGGGTTCGACGCCGAGGAAGCCGTACTTGCGCAGATGTTCGGCGTCGAACACGATCCACGACGGGTCGTTGACGTACCCCTCCCGCGGGTGCAGGTACTGGAACGCCCCGGACATCGAGTTGTAGTCGCTGGCCTCATTGACGAACCGGTTGCCGGCGCGGTTGACGATGATGCTGCGCGGCCGGGTGCGCTCCAGCCGCACGCTGCGGCTGCGCTGGTGGCCGTCGATGGTGTCGCCGGGGATCTGGATGACCGGCACCCACCACGCCTCGCCCATGTTCGCCAGGTCCGCGCCGTGCGCCATGGCCATCCGCAGCGCGTCGCCGGTGTTCGCCGGCGGCGACACCGGCCCGTGCATGGGTCCGCGCAGGAAGGCCTCGACCAACCGGGTGTCCCATTCGAACCCGCCGTTGGCCAGCACCACCCCGCGGCGGGCCCGCACGGTCACCGTGTCGTCGCCGATGGCCACCCGCACGCCGGCGATCCTGCCGTCCTCGGCGATCAACTCGGTGCCGCGGGCGCCGGTCTGCGGGACGATTCCGCGATCGGTGAGGCCGCGCAGCAGACCGCCGATCAGCGCGGCCCCGGCGACCACCAGGTCGGCGTCGGCCCCGATGTCGGCATGCAGTCGCGCGCGGGTCTCGGCGTCGATGCCGACATTGGAAAAGTCCGCCGGGAACGACGTGATCCGGTCCTTGAACTCCGGGATCCGGTCCAGATCGTAGGGCGCCGGGCCCAGTGACCGGCCGCCGCCCGGCCGCCCGCCGGGCAGCTCCGGCTTGTAATCGGGGAAACCGGTGGCGATTTCGAACCGCACGTCACTGTTGGCCTCGACGAAGTCCAGCATCGCCGCTCCGGTGCGGACGAACGTCTCGACCAGCTCGTCGTCCATCGCGCCGAAGGACTGGGCACGCAGATAGGCCATCGCGTCGGCGACGCCGAGCTCACCGTCCGGGCTGCGGTCGTGCGCCGGAATCCAGGCGATGCCGCCGGAGACCGCGGTGGTGCCGCCGACGGTCTCGGACCGTTCGAAGACCTCGACCTCGGCGCCGGCGACCGACGCCGCGAGCGCCGCGGTCAGGCCGGCGCCGCCGGTGCCCAGGACGACGACGTCGGTCTGGCGGTCCCAGGCGATCTCGGAGTTGGGGCTCACGGTGTTCCCTTCTTCAACTGTGTTGCGGACCGGCGAGGATGCCGGCCAAGGTCTGTGCAGCGGCCTGAACCGCCTTGCGGCCCCGGATCAGGACGTCCTCACGGTGCGAGATGAGGTTGATGCAGGTCGGTGGTGCGGGCCGGTCGCGCAGGACCGGTACCGCCAGGCCGTAGGTGTTGGGCTCGATCTCGCCGTGGGTGATCACCCAGCCGCGTTCGCGCGTCGCGGTCACCAGGTCCCGCTCACCGGGCTTGGCCGCCATCCCCGCCAGCAGCGCGATACCGGCGGCGCCGCGGTCGAGTCCGTACCGGCTGCCCTCGTGGAACGCCAACCGGTAGGGGACATGGGTGGGCACGATGACGGCGATCGCCACCTGCTGGTCACCCTCGGCGACCAGCAGCGACACCGTCGCGCCGAGTTCATCGGCCAGTTCGCGCAGGGTCGGCAGGCAGAGCTGCCGCACGTTGTTGTCGAAGGATGCACCGAGCACCGCCAGGCCGGCGCCGGGCCGGTAGCGGCCGTCGTCCCCCTTGGTCACCATGCCGAACTGCGCCAGGGTCACCAGCAGCCGGTAGGCGATGGTGCGATGCACCCCGATGTGATCGGCGACCTGCTGAATGCTCAGGCCGTCGCGGGAACCGGCGACCGCCTCCAGCGCCGACAGGCCGCGGGCCAGGGTCTGGGAGCCCGGTGCGCCGTTTCGATCCTGTGGATCTCGTCCACCCTTGACAGGGGTCACCGTGAAAGCGATGCTCTATACATAGTGCACATACATGTGCGATTTTAGCACAATCTCATGTTCAGAAAAGAGATCTGTGTTATCAATAAGTGAGAACGTCATTATCGCAGTTGGGAAGGGGTCTTGTGGCCGAGTTCGAGAGCATCTGGAGCGATCTACAGGGCGTTTCGTTCTCCCAGGGCTACCTCGATGTCGGCGGAGTGCGCACCCGCTACCTGCAGGCCGGTGACCGCGACAAGCCCGCCCTGGTGCTGCTGCACGGCAGCGGCGGCCACGCCGAGGCCTACGTCCGCAACCTCGCCGCGCACGCCGAGCACTTCAGCACCTGGTCCATCGACATGCTCGGGCACGGCTACACCGACAAACCCGGTCACCCGCTTGAGATTTCGCACTACATCGACCACCTCATCGCATTCTTCGACACCATCGGCGCCGAGCAGGTCTACCTGTCCGGGGAATCCCTCGGCGGTTGGGTGGCCTCCCGCGCCGCCGTCGACCACCCCGATCGCATCGTCCGACTGGTGCTCAACACCGCCGGCGGATCCCAGGCCGACCCCGAGGTGATGAAGCGGATCATCACCTTGTCGATGGCCGCCGCCGAGGACCCGTCCTGGGACACCGTGTCCGCCCGGATCAAGTGGCTGATGGCCGACAAGTCCAAGGACTACGACGACATCGTCGCCAGCCGGCAGCGCATCTACCGGCAGGACGGCTTCGTCGCCGCCATGAGCGACATCATGGCCCTGCAAGACCCGGTGATCCGCGCGCGCAACCTGCTGGGCCCCAAGGAATACGGTGCCATCACCGCACCGACCCTGGTGCTGTGGACCTCCGACGACCCCACCGCCGACGTCAGCGAGGGCCGGCGCATCTCGGAGATGATCCCGGGAGCGACGTTCGTGGTCATGCCGGACTGCGGGCACTGGCCGCAGTACGAAGACCCCGACCGGTTCAACCAATTGCACATCGACTTCCTGCTGGGGCGCTGAGGCATGCCGGTGCCCGCCGCGGCCGAAACCTGCGACGTCGTCATCGTCGGCGCCGGACCGGTCGGCCTGACCCTGGCCAATATTCTTGGCGCCCAGGGTGTTCGAACGGTCATCCTGGAAGAACGCGACGCCCTCATCGACTATCCGCGCGGCGTCGGCCTCGACGACGAATCGATGCGGGCCTTCCAATCCATCGGGCTGATCGACGCCGTGCTCCCGCACACCGTGCCCAACCAGATCCTGCGGTTCACCGATTCCAATCGGAAACTGCTGGTGGAAATGGCGCCGCCGGATGCCCGGTTCGGCTGGCCCAAGCGCAACGGATTCGTCCAGCCGCTGGTCGACGCCGAATTGTGCCGCGGTCTGGACCGATTCGACCAGGTCGGCGTGCGCTGGGGAACCCGGATGTCGGCGGCCACCCAGGACGCCGACGGGGTCACCGTCACCCTCGAGGACGGCAGCGTCCTGCGCGCGGCCTACCTGGTCGGCTGCGACGGCGGCCGCAGCACCACCCGGCACCTGATGGACGTCAGCTTCGAAGGCACCACCTCGGCCACCCGCTGGCTGGTCATCGACATCGCCAACGACCCGCTCGGACACCCCAACAGCGAAGTCGGGGCCGACCCGGACCGGCCGTACGCGTCCATCTCCATCGCGCACGGAATCCGGCGTTTCGAGTTCATGATCCACGCCGACGAAACCGACGAGCAGGCGTCCGACCCGGCCTTCGTCGCCGAGTTGCTGTCCACCTTCGTGCCCTACCCCGACCGCGCCGACATCATCCGCCACCGCCTCTACACCCACCACTCCCGCATCGCCGGATCGTTTCGCACCGGGCGGCTGCTGCTGGCCGGCGACGCCGCACATCTCATGCCGGTGTGGCAGGGCCAGGGCTACAACAGCGGTATCCGCGATGCGTTCAACCTCGGCTGGAAACTCGCCGCCGTGGTCAACGGTCGCGCCGGTGACCGGCTGCTGGACAGCTATGACGTCGAGCGGCGCAAACACGCCCGCGCCATGATCGACCTGTCCACCATGGTCGGCCGGGTGATCTCGCCGACCAACCGCACCGTCGCCCGGCTACGCGACGGGCTGATCCGGGCCGCGGCGATCCTGCCCGCGCTCCGCCGCTACGTGCTGGAGATGCGGTTCAAGCCGATGCCGCGCTACGACCAGGGCGCGGTGGTGCACAACAGCAATCCGCCCGCACCGGATTCCGCGGTCGGCACCCTGTTCATCCAGCCGACGGTCGACACCCGCACCGCCACCGGCGTGCGCCTCGACGACATCCTCGGCTCCGGTTTCGCGGTGCTCTGCTGGAACAACAACCCCAGGTCGATCCTCGGACCCCAGGAATTCGCCCGCTGGAATGCGGCCGGTGCGGTGTTCATCGAACTCCGGCCGAACACCCAATTGCGTTGGAACGCCGACGATGCGGTCACCGACGACGACGTCATCATCGTCGGCGACCGGACCGGGGCGGTCAAGGCGTTCTTCGACTCGCGAGCCGAATCGGTGCTGTTCCTGCGGCCGGACCGGTGCATCGCCGCGGCCTGTATCGCGCAACTGGCGCCGGAACTGTCCGCACGGCTGGCCAATACGCTGGCCCTCGTCGACGGCGCCGAAGGCGGTGATAGCAATGCCGCCCCAACTCGCCCTGTGCGCCATGTCGCACAGCCCGCTGCTGAACCTGCCGGGCCCGTCGGCTGAACTGCTCGACGACATCGGCGCCGCGATCGGCGCGGCCCGCGCATTCGTCGCCGACTTCGCCCCCGAACTGACGGTGGTGTTTTCCCCCGACCACTACAACGGATTCTTCTACCGGCTGATGCCGCCGTTCTGTATCGCCACCGGCGCGTCCGGTGTCGGTGACTACGGCAGTCACCTGGGGCCACTCGATGTTCCGGCGCAGACCGCCCTGGACTGCGCCGCCGCGGTGCTCGATGCCGGTGTGGACGTGGCCATCTCGACCGGCATCGATGTTGACCACGGCACCACCCAACCGCTACAGGAACTGTTCGGCGACGCCACGTCGGTTCCGGTGATCCCGGTGTTCATCAACTCGGTCGCCACCCCGCTGGGGCCCATCGCCCGGTCCCGGGCACTCGGCGCGGCGATCGGTACCTACCTCGCCGGCCTGGACCGGCGGGTGCTCCTGCTGGCCTCCGGCGGACTTTCGCACGACCCGCCGGTGCCGACGCTGGCCACCGCCCCGGAGGCCGCGCTGCCCCGCATCGTCGACGGCGCCCCGATGGGACCCGAGGGCCGAGCCGCCCGGCAACGCCAGGTCATGACGGCCGCGGCCGAGTTCGCGGCCGGTACCGGCAGCTGCCGTCCGCTGAACCCGGACTGGGACACCGCCCTGCTGGACCTGCTGGACACCGGAGACCTGGCTGCCGTCGACGGGTGGACCAACGACCGGATCGCCGCCGAGGCGGGCAACTCCGCACACGAGGTGCGCACCTGGGTGGCCGCGTTCGCCGCGCTGGCCACCGCCGGTCCCTACCGGACCGCCAACCACTACTACCGACCGGCCCCCGAACTCATCGCGGGCTTTGCCATCAGAACGGCGGTACCCGTATGAGTTTCGACCTGGAAACCGACGTGCTGGTCATCGGCAGCGGCGGCGGCGGGATGACCGCGGCGCTGGCGGCCGATGCGGCCGGCCTGGACACCCTGATCGTCGAGAAGGCCGCACACTTCGGCGGCTCGACGGCATTGTCCGGCGGCGGGATCTGGGTGCCGGGCGCGCCCTCGCAGCGTCGCGCCGGATACACCCCGGACCCGGACGAAACCTTCGGTTACCTCAAGCAGATCACCGACGGACTGGTCACCGACGAGCGGCTGCGGGCCTACGTCGATGTGGCGCCGCAGATGATGGAATTCCTGGAAAACCGCAGCAAGTGGCTGCAATTCGTCTGGAAACCGGGCTACGCCGACTACTACCCGGAACTGCCCGGCGGTTCGGCGCTGGGCTCCACCATCAACGTCGACGCGATGGACCTGCGGGACCTCGGGCCGATGGAGCAGGAACTGCTGGCCCCGCTGGCGCTGGCGCCGCGCGGGATCTGGTTCGGGCCCAAGGACCTGCGGCTGTTCTACCAGGTCAGGCAGAACTGGCGCGGCAAGGCGGTGCTGGTCAAACTCATCTGGCGGATGGTGCGCGCCCACCTGTTCGGCGAGCGGATGGCCGCCATCGGTCAGTCGCTGGCCGCCCGGCTGCGCCTCGCGCTGGCCGAACGTCAGGTGCCGCTGTGGCTGAACGCGCCGATGACCGAACTGATCACCGATGCCGACGGCCGGGTGATCGGTGCCGTCGTGCAGCGCGACGGCCGCCCCCAGCGGATCCACGCCAGGGGAGGGGTGATCGTCGCGTCCGGGGGATTCGACCACGACATGGCCTGGCGGCGCCAGGAACTACCGGTGCTCGACCGGGTCGCCGAGGTGGCCGGTGCCGGGCAGGACTGGAGCTTCGGTAACCCGGAATCCACCGGCGACGGCATCCTGGCCGGTGAGAAGGTCGGCGCGGCAACCGAACTCATGGACGAAGCATGGTGGTTCCCGGCCATGTGCTGGCCCGACGGCCGGCTGCAGTTCATGCTCAACGAACGGATGATGCCCGCACAGTTCATCGTCAACGGCGCCGGCAAACGATTCATCAACGAAGCCGCGCCCTACATGGACTTTGCGCACGCGATGATCGACGGACAGCGCAGCGGCGTCGAACACATCCCGTGCTGGCTGATCACCGACATCGACTCGTTCCACCGCTATGTCGTCGGCGGGCACCTGCCCATCCCGAAGATCCCGTTCGCCCCGGTGCCGACCGGCCGGAAAGTGCCGCAGGCGTGGCTGGACTCCGGCATCGTCAAACAGGCCGGGACCTTCGAGGAACTGGCCACCGCCATCGGCGTGCCGCCGGCCGAGCTGCGCCGCACCGCCGACCGGTTCAACGACCTCGCGCACTCCGGCCACGACGACGACTTCGACCGCGGCGACAGCGCGTACGACAACTACTACGGCGACCCCACCCTGCCCAACCCGAACCTGCGCCCGCTGGGCAAGGCGCCCTACCTGGCGTTCCAGATCATCCTGGGCGACCTGGGCACCTCCGGCGGACTGCGGACCGATGCGGACGCGCGGGTGCTGCGGGCCGACGACACGGTGGTCGACGGTCTCTACGCCGTCGGCAATGCTTCGGCGCCGGTGATGGGCCGCAGTTACGCCGGAGCGGGTGCCACCATCGGCCCGGCCATGACCTTCGGCTACGTGGCCGCGGTGGACATCGCCAAACGCGTAATTCCCTACGACCCGATATCCGACTCAACACCGGACCAGGCAAGCAACAACGAGGAGATGACCCGATGAAGATTTCGCTGTTCTACGAGTTCCCGCTGCCGCGGCCGTGGGGTGAGGACGACGAGCACCAGCTGTTCCAGCACGGACTCGACGAGGTGGAGGCCGCCGACAAGGCCGGCTTCTCCACCGTGTGGCTGACCGAACACCACTTCCTGGAGGAGTACTGCCACTCCACCGCGCCGGAGATGTTCCTGGCCGCGGCCAGCCAGCGCACCAAAGACATTCGACTCGGCTTCGGCGTCATGCACCTGCCGCCGCCGATCAACCACCCCGCCCGCATCGCCGAGCGGGTCGCCACCCTGGACCACCTGTCCAACGGCCGCGTCGAATACGGCACCGGTGAGGGATCCTCGGTCGCCGAACTCGGTGGCTTCGGCATCGACCCGGCCGACAAGCGCGCCCAGTGGGAGGAGGCCCTGGAGGTCTCCATCCGCTGCATGGTGGAAGAACCGTTCACCGGTTTCAAGGGCGAGCACGTCGAGATGCCGGCCCGCAACGTGATCCCCAAGCCGCTGCAGAAGCCGCACCCCCCCGTCTGGGTGGCCTGCACGCGCCCCGCGTCGGTGCAGATGGCCGCCCAAAAGGCCATCGGCGCCCTGAGTTTCGCCTACACCGGTCCGGAGGCGCTGGCCGGCCGGGTCAAGGGCTACTACGACGAGTTCGAGGCCAACGGCGTGCCGGTCACCCCGGCGATGAACCCGAACATCCTCGCCATCGGCGGTGACCTGTCGATGATGGTCGCCAAGACCGACGACGAGGCGCTCAAGCGACTCGGCATCGGCGGCGGGTTCTTCTCGTTCGGCATCATGCACTACTACCTGACCGGGATGCACACCCCCGGCCGCACCAAGGTCTGGGAGCGCTACCAGCAGGCCGTCGCCGAGGACCCGACCCTGGCCTACGGCCCGGGCCGCGGCGCCATCGGCAGCCCGGACACCGTGCGGGAATTCCTGCGCAGCTACGAGGCCTCCGGCGTCGACGAGATCATCCTGCTGATGAACCCGCGCAGCCACGAGGGCACCATGGAGTCGATCGAGATCATGGGCAAGGAGATCCTGCCCGAGTTCATCGAGCGTGACGCCAAGGCCGTCGCGGACAAGGCCGTTCGGCTCGCCCCGGTCCTGGAGAAGGTCGAGGCCCGCCGCAAGCCGTCGGACGCGCCGCTGTTCGACGAGACGTACGCCTTCGGTGGACTGCCCACCGGCCGCGACAAGTTCACCGCCGGCGAGATTCCCGAAGCCATGGCGGAGATCAACGAGGGCCGGGTGAAGGCTGCCCAGGCCGAGAAGGCGGCGCGGGAAACCGCGGGCTGAGCAATTGACTGCTGAACTGGTCCGGTACGACGGCCTGCACGCCGTCGTCACCGGCGCCGCATCCGGAATCGGGGCCCGGGTCGCCGAGGCGTGTGCACGCCTGGGCGCCCGGGTCACCGGGCTGGACCGCCGGGCCCCGGAACCGGGCGGCCCGCTCGCCGATTTCGTCGCCGTCGACCTGGCCGATCCGGAATCGGTGGCCGCGGCTGCCGCCGCGGTACCGGGCGAGATCGATGTGCTGTTCAACGTCGCCGGGGTGTCCTCGGGCATCGGTGACCCGTTGGCGGTGGTCATCATCAACTTCCTGGGCACCCGGGCGTTCACCGAGGCGCTGCTCCCGCGGCTGAACAGCGGCGGGGCCGTCGTCAACGTCAGCTCACTGGCCGCCCGCAACTACCGGCAGAACGCGGCGGTGACCTCCGGGCTGCTGGATACCGCCTCCGTGGCCGACGGAATCGCCTGGTGCGCCGACAATCCGGCGGCCCTGGCCGACGGGGGATACCGGCTGTCCAAGGAGGCCGTCATCCTCTGGGGCATGCGGCTCACCGGACCGTTGGGCGCCCGGAACATTCGCATCAACGCCGTCGCCCCCGGCGTCACCGACACGCCGATCCTCGATCAGCTGCGCACCGCCTACGGGCCGCAGTTCCTGGACTCCTTCGCCGCGCCGCTGGGTCGTAACTCCGAGCCCGGGGAACAGGCCGCCGTTCTGCTCTTTCTGGGCAGTCCCGCCGCGAGTTATCTGACCGGTCAGGTGATCTGGGTCGACGGCGGGATCCTCGGCGACGCCGATGCCCGGGAATTGACAGGAGGATCGCGATGACCACCGCGGACATGTCCGAATTCCGCCGCGTCGCCGACGATGTGCGCAACTGGGGACGCTGGGGTGACGACGACGAACTCGGCACCCTCAACTTCATCACCGCCGACAAGGTCGCCCAGGCCGCCGCATCGGTGAAATCGGGCAAGATCTTCGCCCTCGGTTCGGATTTCGGATCGGGCGGCCCGCAGGGCGCGTTCCGGTTCCGCAGCAACCCCACCCACGTGATGACGGTGGACGGGGGAGACGCGGCCACCCTGGCCGAATACGGTCCGCCCTGGCTGGCCAACCCGGTCGCCGGGGACGTCGCGGCGTTCTTCGCCGACAATCCGTTTCGGTTCAACGACGACATGATCGTGATGAACCTGCAGGCCGCCTCGCAGTGGGACGCGTTCTCCCATGTGTACTACGAGGACACGCTGTACAACGGATTCCCGGCCGGCTCGGTGACGAGTTTCGGTGCGCGGCACTGCGGTATCGACAAGGTCGACGTCAAGGGCATCACCTCCCGCGGGGTCCTGCTCGACGTCGTCGCCCATCGCGGTGCGGACACCTACCTTCCGCCCGGGCAACCGGTCACCCCCGCCGAACTCGACGACGTCGCCCGGGCACAGGGGGTGACCATCGAACCCGGTGACATCGTCGTGGTGCACACCGGTTGGTGGACGCACTTCACCGAGACCGGCGACGGCGCGGCCCCCGGGTCGGGGCTGCACTGGAGCGCTGCGTCCTGGCTGCACGACCACCGGGTGGCCGCGGTGGCCGCCGACAATCTGATGGTCGAGGATCCCGACCCGGAGTCCGGTGTGGCCGGCACCTTCCTGCCGATGCACATGCTGTGCCTGCGGGATATGGGGCTGATGCTCGGCGAATACTGGGATCTGGGTGCCCTGGCCGCCGACTGCGCTGCCGACCGGCGTTACGATTTCCAGCTGATCGCCCCTCCGCTACGGGTCATTGGTGCGGTGGGTTCACCGGTCAATCCGATTGCAATCAAATAGGAGACGCACGAACGTGACCGAAAACAAGCGGGCCCCCCTGGTCGTCGGAATCGGCGGTACGTTGCGCGCCGACTCCTCGACCGAGCGCGCACTCAAGCACTGCCTGGACGCCGTCGAGCGGCTCGGCGGGCGGACCAAGATGTACGGCGGCCCGGACCTGGACCTGCCGATGTACGCCCCGCACAACCTGGAGCGCACGCCGAAGGCGGCCGAGCTGGTGGCGTCGCTGCGGGAGGCCGACGCCGTCGTCGTCGCATCTCCGGGCTACCACGGCGCGATTTCCGGGCTGGTGAAGAACGCCCTGGACTACATCGAGGATCTGCGCAGCGACCCGCGGGTCTACCTGGACAACACCCCCTGGGGTTGCATCACCTGCGCCTACGGCTGGCAGGCCGCGGTCGGCACACTGGGACAACTGCGGGTGATCGGGCATTCGTTGCGGGCCTGGCCGACCCCGCTGGGGGTGGCGATCAACTCCGCAGACCCCATCTGGGACGAGAGCGGTGCTCTGACCGACACCACGGTCAGCAATCAGCTCGAACTCCTGGCCAACCAGGTCCTGGCCTTCGCGTCGTCGTTCGCTGCGACCCGGAGCGAATAGATGCGGTTCGTCCTGGTACACGGCGGCTTTCACGCCGCTTGGTGCTGGGAGTCGACGGTCGCCGAGCTGAACCGGCTCGGGCACGAGGCGGTGGCGGTCGATCTGCCCGGTCACGGCGCACGGGTGGATGAGGAATCCACCCTGGCCAACCGCACCGAGGCGATCACCACCGTGATGGAACCCGGTGATGTGCTGGTCGGGCACTCCGGCGGAGGCTTCGACATGACCCTGGCGGCCGATGCCGCGCCGGATCTGGTGTCGCACCTCATCTACCTGGCCGCCCCGCTGCCGCGGGAGGGACGCACGTACCCCGAGGCGATGGCGATGCGCGACCACGAGGACGGCGAGTTCGACGCCGACACCGGTGAGATACTCGGCTACCTGCACTTCGATGACGACGGCGCGATGACCTTCATCGACTTCGACGGCGCGTGGCGCTACTTCTATCACGACTGCGACGAAGCGACCGCCCGGTGGGCGTTCGAGCGGCTCGGCCCGGAGCGGTTCGGTGACACCACCGTCACCCCGGTGTCGATCCCACGGTTCTGGGACGCCGATCTGCCCCGCAGTTTCATCGTCTGCGAACAGGACCGCTGTATGCCGCGTTGGCTGGCCGACACCGTGGCCCGCCGCCTCGGCGTGGAACAGCTGTCCATCGACGCGTCGCACTCACCGTTTCTGAGCCGTCCGGCCGAGCTGGCCGAACTGCTGGTCCACGCCACCACCTCCCGGCCCGTCGGGCCGCTGATCCCGAACTGAGCAGATGACTGACCTCGCATATTCGACCATCGTCGTCGACGGCCTGACCACCGGCTATTTGGAGGCGGGAGCCGGGGAACCGGTGATCCTGCTGCACGGCGGCGAATTCGGGGCCAGTGCGCAGATCGGCTGGTCGGAGCTGATTCCGGCGCTGGCACAGCACTACCGGGTGATCGCGCCGGACCAGCTGGGCTACGGCGGGTCGGCCAAGGTGCTCGACTTCGTCGACGGCCGGGGGATGCGGATCCGGCACATTGCGGCGTTCACCCGGGCGCTCGGAATCGAATCCGCGGCGTTCGTCGGCAACTCGATGGGGGCGATCAACCTGCTCGTCGACGCCACCGGCGAAACACCGCTGCTGCCGATGAACCGTTTGGTGGCCATCTGCGGAGGCGGCGAGATCCAGCGCAACGAGCATGTGTCGGCGTTGTACGACTACGAGGCCACCGTCGAATCGATGCGGCGCATCGTCACCGCCCTGTTCGCCGACCCGGCGTATGCGGCCGACGACGCCCTGGTCGCCCGCCGCCACGAATCGGCGACGCTGCCCGGGGCCTGGGAAGCCATCGCGGCGGCCCGGTTCCGCCGACCCGGGGCCGAACCCCCGGCGGCAGCATCCAGTGCCCGGGATTACCAAAGGATTTCGGTGCCGACCCTGATCGTCGAGGGTGGCGCGGACAAATTGCTGCCGGCCGGCTGGGCCGCCGACATCGCGGGGCAGATCGCCGGCGCCCGTTCGGCCGTCATCGAGGGCGCCGGACACTGCCCGCAGATCGAGCGGCCCGATGCCGTCGCCGAGCTGCTGATCGACTTTTTCGGTGAAACAGGAGGCAACTAATGACCGGCGAACTTGACGGCAAGGTCGCGGTGGTGACCGGCGGCGCATCCGGGTTGGGCCGCGGCATCGCCGAGCGGCTGCTGGCCGAGGGCGCCAAGGTCGTCGTCGGCGACATCACCGAACCCGCCGAGCCGCTGGCCGGTGCGCTGTTTCTGCGTACCGACGTCGGCGACATCGAGCAGGTCGGCGCGCTGGTGCAGCTGGCGATCTCGGAGTTCGGCGCCCTGGACATCATGGTGAACAACGCCGGGGTGTCGGGGACCATGCACCGGCGTTTCCTCGACGATGACCTGGCCGACTTTCACACGGTGATGGCGATCAACGTCCTGGGCGTGATGGCCGGAACCCGGGACGCCGCGCGGTACATGGCCGAACACGGCGGCGGGTCGATCATCAACCTCACCTCGATCGGCGGCATCCAGGCCGGCGGGGGAGTGCAGACCTACCGGGCTTCCAAGGCCGCGGTCATCCAGTTCACCAAGTCCGCCGCGATCGAGCTGGCCCGCCACGAGATCCGGGTCAATGCGATTGCCCCGGGCAACATCCGGACGGCCATCGTCAGCAAGTCGGCCTCCGGGGCGGACCGGGAACGGTTGGAGGCATTCGAGGCCGGTATCCGGGCGCAGATGCGCGCCGACCGCCCGCTCAAGCGGGAGGGGACCGTGGGCGACGTCGCCGAGGCCGTGGTGTATCTGGCCGGCGACCGGTCGGCCTACATCACCGGGACGGTGCTGCCGATCGACGGCGGGACGGTGGCCGGCAAGGTGATCCGCAGCTCCAAGCCCGAACAGTCGGGCTGACCCCGCACCGGGCCGGGTAGCCCGGCCGGTTTCGGCTTTCCGGACTTGTCGGTGGCCGGTTTTACCATGGGGATATGAGTTCGGATGACGGGTCGACCAGCGTCGATACGCCTCCCGGCAACCCCCGGGACGTGCGGCTGCGGGTGCTCTTCGCGCGACTCGGCGAGTTATGGAGCGTGTCAAGTCTTTTGTGTAAGTCGTTTCCTCTGATGTTGTCGTTTGGTGTGTTCTACAGGTAGGGCTCGATGCGGTCTGGGTAGACCAGTACG
>WBZQ01000475.1_pt1 | contig 19818 bp, 20 predicted proteins | sample 5204251 | NCBI WGS metagenome assembly WBZQ01 (sample SAMN12412402, study PRJNA552823) | activated sludge metagenome | isolation source: activated sludge from nitrification reactor of wastewater treatment plant... | place: USA: Virginia | collected 2017-09
GCACCGCTACCACCGAGGCCATCGACTCGGCCTGGCCCTCAAGATCGCCAACATGAGGGCATTGGCGCAGGCATATCCCGAGGCCGATGAGATCCTCACGTTCAACGCCGAGGTCAACACCCACATGATCGCCGTGAATGATCAGTTGGGTTATGTGCCTGTGGCCCGACTTGCGGAGTTTGAGAAGCACTTGGTTTAGCCATGAGCCGATTCGAGGCTCAGAGTTTGCGCAAGCGCACGTAGCTCACTGAGTGGTCGCTGCCCTTTCGTAAAACCAGCGTGGCTCGCGACCTGGTGGGCACGATGTTTTGGTCGAGGTTGGGACCGTTGATGGAGTCCCAGATGCGGCGAGACTCGGCTCGGGCTTCGTCGGCGGTGAGGCCGGCGTAGCGGGCGAAGTACGACGCCGGGTTGCGGAAGGCCGTTTCGCGCAAGTGCAAGAAGCGTTCGGTGTACCACCGACGGATGTCGCTCTTGCGGGCATCGACGTAGACGGTGAAGTCGAAGAAGTCGCTCACTGCCAATCCGGTGCGACCGTCGTCTCGCACCCGGGCAGGCTGGAGCACGTTGAGGCCCTCAACGATGACGATGTCGGGGGCTTTGATGATCACGGGTTCGTCGGGCATGACGTCGTACACCAGGTGGGAGTACGTCGGTGCGTGCACCACCTCGCGACCAGACTTGATGTCCATCACGAACTTCAACAGCGCTCGGCGGTCGTAGGACTCCGGGAACCCTTTGCGGTGCAAGATGCCGCGCCTTTCAAGCTCGGCATTGGGGTAAAGGAACCCGTCGGTGGTCACCAGCGAAACCCGTGGATGCTCAGGCCAGTGAGCCAACATCTCGCGCAGCACGCGAGCGGTGGTGGACTTGCCGACCGCCACCGATCCGGCCAGGCCGATCACGAAGGGGGTGCGCGGGGGAGTAGGGCGACCGAGGAAGTCTTGTTGGGCGCGGTGCAAGACCCCGCTTGCGGCCACGCGAAGGCTGAGGAGCTTGCTCAGCGGCAGGTAGACCTCTTCGACTTCGCGCAGGTCTAGCTCGTCACCCAGACCCCTGACTCGCTCGATTTCGGCTGGCGAAAGCGGCTGCACGGTGGAGTGACCCAGTCTCGCCCAATCGTCGCGGTCGAGTTCGACGTACGGCGAAGACTCGGTGCTCATGGGCGCATTGTTCTCTATGCCAGCCTCGTTGAGGCACTCAGCATGCCGTGAGTCTGGCCACGCACCTCTAGACTTCAGCCCATGTGCGGCATCGTTGGGTACGTCGGAGACAAGCAAGCTGAGCAGGTGGTGATCGACGGCTTGCGTCGATTGGAGTACCGCGGATACGACTCGGCTGGGGTCGCGCTCGTCGTGGATGGGCAGATCGCCTACGACAAAAAGGCAGGCAAGCTCAGCAACCTCGAAGGCGCACTGGCGAGCAGCCCGTTGGCTGCATCGACCACCGGCATCGGTCACACCCGTTGGGCCACCCACGGTGCACCCACCGACAACAACGCCCACCCACACCTAGGTGCGACCGGGCGGGTTGCGTTAGTCCACAACGGCATCATCGAGAACTACGCGCAGATCCGCTCGAAGCTCGAAGCAGCGGGTCTTGAGATGCGTTCTGAAACCGACACCGAAGTCGCGGCCCAACTTCTTGAAGTCGAGCTATTGGCGTGCAACGACCTCACTCACGCCATGCAAGCCACCTGCCGCCAACTCCAAGGTGCGTTCACGCTGGTCGCCGTTGACTCCAAAGATCCCTCGCGGGTCGTGGCCGCTCGCCGCAACTCCCCACTGGTCGTCGGGCTCGGTGAGGGCGAGAACTTCCTGGGTTCTGATGTTGCGGCCTTCATCGAGCACACTCGCGAAGCCCTCGAGCTTGGCCAAGACCAGGTGGTCACCATCACCCGTGAGGGCGTGGCAGTCAGCGACTTTGATGGCGCCCCCGCCGAAGGCAAGCACTATCACGTCGACTGGGACCTCTCGGCAGCCGAAAAAGATGGCTACGACTGGTTCATGCGCAAGGAAATCTTCGAGCAGCCCCGCGCGATCGCCGATGCGCTCTTGGGCCGCCACGACACCTCGGGTGCGTTGCAGCTTGATGAAGTGCGCATCTCCGATGAAGAACTGCGTTCGATCGACAAGATCATCATCGTTGCCTGCGGCACCGCGTTTTATGCAGGGCTGGTGGCGAAGTACGCCATTGAGCACTGGGCCCGCATCCCCTGCGAGGTCGAGTTGTCGCACGAGTTCAGGTACCGCGACCCCATCTTGACCCGCAACACGTTGGTAGTGGCGGTCTCGCAGTCGGGTGAGACAGCAGACACCTTGATGGCCCTTCGACACGCCCGCGCACAAGGTTCCAAGGTGCTGGCGATCTGCAACACCAACGGCTCCACGATTCCGCGCGAAGCCGACGCGGTGATCTACACCCACGCCGGCCCTGAGATCGGTGTGGCTTCGACCAAAGGCTTCTTGACCCAACTCATCGCCAGCTACCTCCTGGGTTTGTACCTCGCTGAACTTCGCGGCATGAAGTACGGCGAAGAAGTCGCCGCCATCGTGCGTGAACTCGCCGACGCCCCCGGCCACGTGCAGCGGTTGCTCGACAACGCCGACGAGATCTATGACCTGGCCGGGCGACTGGCCGATGCCAAGTCGGTGCTGTTCTTGGGTCGCCACGTCGGATTCCCGGTGGCACTCGAAGGTGCCCTCAAGCTCAAGGAGCTTGCCTACATCCACGCCGAGGGGTTTGCCGCCGGCGAACTCAAGCACGGACCCATTGCGCTGATCGAAGAGGGCCTTCCGGTCTTTTGCGTGATCCCCCCAGCCGGGCGTGACCAACTGCGCGACAAGATGGTCAGCGCGATTCAAGAGATCCGTGCTCGCGGCGCCCGCACGATCGTGTTGGCCGAAGATGGCGATGAAGAAGTGACTGCCTTCGCCGACGAAGTGATCCGGTTGCCGCGCGTCTCGACCCTGTTGCAGCCGCTGGTCTCAACGGTGCCGCTCCAACTGTTTGCCTGCGAACTGGCCACCAAGATGGGCCACGACGTGGACCAGCCCCGCAACTTGGCCAAGTCCGTCACGGTCGAGTGACGCCATGGCCATCGTGGGCATCGGGGTCGACGTTGTCGACATTGAGCGGTTCACCCAAACGCTCGAGCGCACCCCGGGCCTGCGCGAGCGACTGTTCGTCGAGTCAGAGTTAGCCCACCGTCCTGCCTCTTTAGCGGCTCGGTTTGCTGCCAAAGAGGCACTCGCCAAGGCACTGTCGACCGACGGTGGTTTGGTCTGGACCGATGCCGTGGTCGTGCGCGATGGGGCCACCGCCCCCAGTTTTGCGCTCAGCGGCACGGTCGCGGCCCGAGCCGCCGCACTAGGCATCACTCACCTGCACTTGTCGTTGTCACATGACGCCGGGATCGCCTCAGCTTTCGTGGTTGCAGAGGCGATCGGCTAAATGCGCTGGGCACACACAGTCGCGCAGGTCAGGGCGGCCGAGGCCGACCTGATGGCCCAGTTGCCCGAAGGAGCCTTGATGCAGCGGGCCTCTTTCGGCCTGGCAGCTGCGGTTGGCGCATTCCTGGGTGGGCAGGTCTATGGGCGCACCATCTTGTTGCTCGTTGGGAGCGGAGACAACGGAGGAGATGCGCTGTTCGCTGGCGCACTGCTCGCCCGCCGTGGCGCTTCAGTCAGTGCACTGTTGCTGAGTCAGCGCGTGCACGCCGCGGGCTTAGCTGCACTTCGAGCCGCTGGTGGGCGAGTTGTGCTCGAACCTGGGTCGCCTGACGTCGTACTCGATGCCATTGCTGGCATCGGAGGTGTCGGACCGCTGCGCGCGGAGGCGGCGGCGATCATCGAGCGACTTGGCGAAACTCCCATGATCGCGGTGGACACTCCCACCGGGGTCGACGTCGACACCGGGCAGATCAACGGTGCGCACGTGAGGGCTGACCTGACCGTCACCTTCGGCACCTACAAGGTCTGCCACCTCGTCGAACCAGCCGCGCAGGCCTGTGGCGTCATCGAACTCATCGACATCGGTCTGGACTTGCCACCTGCCCAAGTGAGCTCTCTGACCAGCGCGGATGTCGCCAATCTGGTGCCGAGGCCAGGGCCGTTCGCGCATAAGTACACCCGAGGCGTCGTTGGAGTGCGCGCTGGCTCCAGCACCTATCCCGGGGCCGCGATGACGTGCGTCGCCGGGGCAAATAGTGGCCTGGTGGGGATGGTGAGGTACGTCGGAGATGCCCCGGTCATCGGCTCAAACCCCGAGGTCGTCGGTGCCGGTCAAGTGCAAGCCTGGGTCGTCGGCTCGGGCACCTCGCATGACGCCCAAGCCCATCTAGACGCCGCCCTCGCTGATGCCGTGCCCCTGGTGATTGATGCCGATGCGCTGAAATGCATCCACGGCCCCGTGGGAGTCCCCGCCATCCTCACGCCCCATGCCGGCGAAATGGCTGCGCTTATGGGACTGACCCGCGAGCAGGTCGAAGCCGACCAGTTGGCGATCGCCCGCGAAGCGGCACAGCGTTTCGAGGCAGTCGTGATGCTCAAGGGTCGCCATACGCTCATTGCCGCTCCCGACGGTCACGTCGCCATCACCACCACGGGCAACCCCTGGCTAGCCACCGCCGGAGCCGGGGACGTCTTAGCCGGCCTCACCGGCGCACTCCTAGCCGCCGGGCTGACGCCCTTTGATGCCGCCCGTGTCGGCTCCTGGGTGCACGGAGCCGCCGCCACCCTCGCCGGTGAACACGGGCCGATCGTTGCCAGCGACATTGCTCGGGGGATTCCAGGGGTGGTTGCTGCTCTTGGGATTCCTGCACCAGCAGCGTCGTAGGGTTTCCCCATGACCGCGCTGCCCCCGATCGCTCACCGAGCAGAGGTTGTGGTGGATCTGGGGGCGATTCGGGCCAACATCGAGTGGCTGAAGGGTCAGCGCGCGCAAGAGTTGATGGTCGTGGTGAAGGCCAATGCTTATGGGCACGGGATGGTCGAGGTGGCCAGGGTGGCTCGTGAGGCGGGGGTGGCGTGGCTGGGGGTGGCCACGTTGGATGAGGCCCTGGAATTGCGGGCATCGGGGGATCGTGGCCGGATCTTGTCGTGGCTGCATCTGCCCGATGAAGACTTTGCTGCGGCGGCGGAGCACGGCATTGATGTGACGGCGTACTCCGTGGATCAACTCACCGCGATGGCCCAGGTGAAGGGGTTGCGGGTGCAACTCAAGGTCGACTCGGGGCTCTCGCGGGGTGGGGCCAGCGGTGCCGATTGGCCGCACCTGGTGCAGGCCGCAGCCCAAGCCCAAGCAGCGGGGCACCTTGAAGTCAGCGGCATTTGGTCGCATTTGGCCAGCGCCGATGATCCTGATCACCGCGCCAACCAGCACCAGTGGGAACGCTTTGAGTCAGCGCTTGAGCTTGCCCACGAGGCCGGGCTGAGCCCCGAGGTGGTGCACTTGGCTAACTCGGCGGGGGCGACCGTGCTGCCCCAACATCCCCTCACCAATCTCGTGCGGGTGGGGTTGGCGACCTATGGTCTCGATCCGGCCCCCAACGTCGAACATTTGCCGGTGAAGGCCGCCATGACCGTGCGCACTCGGGTGGCGATGGTCAAAGAGATCGATGCTGGCGAGGGCATTAGCTACGGACACACGTTTGTGGCTCAAGCGAAGATGAGGATTGCGCTCGTGCCATTGGGGTACGGCGACGGCATCCCCCGCCACGGCTCCAACCGTGGCGCCGTGTGGATCAACTCTCAGCGTTGCCCAGTCGTGGGGCGAGTGTGCATGGATCAGTTCATCGTCGACCTCGGTGAGGGCAGTGCCGCGCCTGGCGATGAGGTCATCATCTTTGGGGCAGGTGACCTTGGGGAGCCCACCGCAGACGATTGGGCGGAGGCCGCTGAGACCATCAACTACGAAATTGTGACCCGCATCGGTGGGAGGACCTCGCGAGTATTTGTGGGCTAAGTGCCACAATGAGACGTCCTTTTGAGATCCGGGAGAAATCGTGTCGAAACGCCGCGCAGGTGGCATTGCCGGGACTCTGGCAGCCCTAGCGGTCGGAGTCGGGCTCGTTGCCGAACGCACCATCGTTGCCGAGCGCCGCAAAGCCGCTCCCGATGCTGACCGTCTTGGCACGCTGCACTCCCAGGCGCGCACTGTCATCGCCTCTGATGGGGTGCACTTGCATGCCGAGGTCGATGAGGTGGCGCCGTACTCTCGAAAGCGGCGCGGCAAACACGAAGCCCCAGCAGCCGACCTGCCGACCTTGGTCTTTGCGCACGGCTATGCCCTGAGTTTGGATTGCTGGCACTTCCAGCGCGCGGCCCTGCGAGGCAAGTTCCGCATGGTGTTCTATGACCAACGCGCCCACGGCCAATCGGGTCGAGGTGAGTGGAAGAACGCCACGATTGACCAACTGGGCGCCGATCTCGGTGCGGTGATCGAGCAACTTGTTCCGACAGGCCGCGTGGTGGTTGTCGGGCACTCGATGGGCGGCATGAGCGCTTTGGCGTACGCCGATCAGTTCACCCGCGAGTTCAGCGAACGAGTCACTGGCGTGGCCTTGATTGCGACCTCTGCTGGTGACATGCACCCGCACGAGACGATCAGTTCGTGGATTCCCGACGGCATCGGTGAGGTGGTGGCACTGCGAGCCATCTCAGCACTGGCTAAAGCACCAGAACTGGTCGATTCGGCCCGCCGGCTGGGCTCCAACATCGGCTACCTGGTGGTTCGCCGCTTCGCTTTCGGCTCCACGAACGTGCCCCCGGAGCAGGTGGAGTTCCTCGATCACATGCTCGCCGATACTCCGATGGAGGTGTTGGGTGCGTTCTTCCCGCAGTTTGAGGCCCTCGATAAGTACGCCGTTTTGGGCGCTTTCACCAACGTCGCCACGACCATCATCTGCGGCACCCGCGACCGACTCACTCCGCTAGCTCACTCGCGGCGACTGGCTACGGCCATTGAGGGCTCCGAACTCGTGGTGTGCCCAGGGGCTGGGCACATGGTGATCTTTGAGAAGTCAGCACGGGTCAACGCTGCCATCGAATCAATGGCGATTGCGGCTGCTCGGCCCGATCTGCGGGCGGTCGCGAGTTCATGATTGAGGTCAAACTCGTCGGACCCGAAGCGGCCGATGAGGTGCTAACTGTCGTGCACGCGGCCTTTGGCGATCGCCCGGTGCTCGACCCTCCAGGCGATGCGCTTGCAGAGACCCGTGAATCCATCGCAGCGGCTCTCGCACAAGGCGGGGGGCTCATTGCAAGCGTTGATGGAGAACTTGCTGGCTCTTTGTTGCTCGACCGCCACGAGGACTGGTTGTGGTTGCGCCGGGTGGGGGTGTTGGCGCACTTTCGCGGGGCGGGCGCGGCCCATGCTTTGGCTGCGGCCGCAGAGCAGCACGCTGAGGGCTGCCGAGGCCTTCGCCTGATTGCGCGAGAGGAGTTGCCCCAGACCGTGCAGTTTTGGAGGTCGGTGGGCTACTTCGTGATCGCTCGGCGGTCGCCGTACTTAGAAATGGCGAAGCTGGTCCAGACCACAATCGCATTGCCCGACCTCGAGGCGACCCAAGCGCTGGGCGTGAAGCTCGCGGGGCTGGTGCAGCCAGGTGATGTGGTGATCTTGACCGGCGGGCTGGGCGCAGGAAAGACGACCCTGACAAAGTCGCTGGGCCTGGCCATGGGAGTGCGCGGTGAGGTGACGTCTCCGACGTTTGTGATTGCCCGTGTGCACCCCGGCCCCACACCGTTGGTGCATGTCGATGCCTACCGCCTCGGTGGCGCGGCCGAGCTTGATGACCTCGACCTTGACACTGACCTAGACGATGCAGTCACCGTCATCGAGTGGGGCGCGGGATTGGCCGAGGCGTTGTCGAGTGATCGTCTCGAGATCAGCCTCGACGTCGACCCAGACACCGAGGCCCGCACCGCGACGTTGACCCCGATCGGTGCCCGGTGGGCGAAGGTCAGCCTTTAGCTAGGTGCACCTTCGTAGACCTCATCGGAACTGTTGAGCGCGCGGAGCAGGCAAAACTCGTTGCCAGCCGGGTCAGCCAGCACAAACCACGATTGGGTGCCGTCTTGGCCAACATCGACGTGAGTGGCGCCCAAGGCGAGCAAGCGCTCTAGCTCGGTGGCTTGATCATCAGGTCGTAAGTCGAGGTGAAGTCGGTTCTTTAGTTGCTTGTCCTCGGGGACCCGCAAGAACAAAAGATCGGGCGAGACTCCGTCTTCGGGACTGCCATCAGGTGGCTCCAACACGACCTCGTCGTCGTGGTCGTAGGTGCGCCGCCAGCCCAGCGCTTGCTCCCAGAAAACGGCGTCCGCGCTTGGGTCATGAGAGTCAATATTGAGACACTGCCAGCGAAGGGTCATAAGCACAGAGTGCCCGCTCACTGGGCTAACCTCAACCCCGTGATCCTCGCCTTCGACACCGCCACTGCGTTAGTCAGCGTGGCCGTCTGGAGCGACTTTGAAGTGCTTGCGCACCACGAAGGTCAGGTCGCGATGAAGCATGGTGAGCAGTTGGGTGCCTCGATTCATCAGGTCCTCACTGAGGCGGGCGCGCGTCCTAGCGATGTCACTGCGATTGCGGTCGGTGTCGGCCCAGGGCCTTTCACCGGCTTGCGGGTTGGCCTGGTGACGGCTCGCACGATGGGGTGGGCTCTAGAGATCCCGGTGTACGGCGTGTGCACGCTCGACGTACTCGCTGCCCAGGCGATGGACCAGGGACTCGATGAGTTTGTCGTGGCCACAGACGCTCGACGCAAAGAGGTTTATGCGGCCCACTATCGCGACGGACACCGCGTCGCAGGGCCAGAAGTGGTCGCACCTGCTGACCTGGCAACGCAGTTGCCCGTCGTGGGCGCTGGCGGGCGGATCTATGCGGAGTTCTTCCCAGGATTTGTCGGCATCGAGCAGCCTGCCGCGTCGGTGTTGGCCGAGGTCGTGGCCCAGGAGCGATTCGAACTACTCGACCCAGAGCCGATGTACCTGCGCCGCCCAGATGCCATGGAGCCGCACACCCCGAAGAAGGTCTCGTGATCACCGCCGCGCGCCGCGCTGATCTGCCCTGGCTGCACGAAAGCGACGCGGAGGTCTTTGGCACCGAGGCTTGGTCGGAGTCGACGTGGGAGACCACCTTGGCGACGTCCTCTGTGTGGCTTGCCGACCAGTCCGGCTTTTGCGTGATGCGCCCAGCCGGAGATGTGTGTGACCTCGATCGGATTGCGGTGTTGCCGCAGCATCGGCGCACCGGCGTGGGTGCAGAGTTGCTGCAGGCCGCTCTGGACCGCTCGACACAAGCTCGGGTGCTCTTAGAAGTACGGCGCGACAACGTGGGTGCCATTGGGCTCTATGAACGCTTTGGGTTCACCACAATCGACGTTCGTGCGGGCTACTACCTCGATGGTGCCGACGCCCTAGTGATGGAGTGGGTCCGATGAACAACGAACCACTCGTCTTGGGCATCGAGACCTCCTGTGATGAGACAGGTGTGGGCATCGTGCGCGGCTACACCCTGCTTGCAGACGCGGTGGCTAGCAGCGTCGAGGAGCACGCCAGATTTGGTGGGGTAGTGCCTGAGGTCGCTAGCCGGGCTCACCTCGAAGCGATGGTGCCCACCATCGAACGCGCCTGTGACACCGCTGGTATTCGTGTCAGTGACGTCGACGCGATTGCGGTCACCAGCGGTCCCGGACTAGCCGGTGCGCTGTTGGTGGGGGTCGCAGCCGCCAAAGCGCTGGCGATCTCGCTTGATAAGCCACTGTTTGCGCTCAACCACTTGGCTGCCCACGTCGCCGTTGACCAACTTGAGCACGGCCCGCTTCCCGAGCCTTGTTTGGCCATGCTCGTCAGCGGTGGACACTCCAGCCTGCTGCGAGTCGAAGATGTCACCGCCGATGTGCGCCCGATGGGCGCGACAATCGATGACGCTGCAGGGGAGGCCTTCGACAAAGTCGCCCGCCTGCTCGGCCTGCCATTCCCAGGTGGCCCCCACGTGGATCGCATGGCCGCGTCAGGCAATTCGGTGGCCATCGATTTCCCCCGCGGTCTGACCAGCCGACGTGACCTCGAGCGGCACCGGTTCGACTTCTCCTTCTCCGGGCTCAAGACCGCCGTGGCTCGGTGGGTGGAGGCCAAGCAACGTTCGGGTGAGGCGGTTCCTGTTGCCGATGTGGCGGCAAGCTTCCAAGAGGCGGTGTGTGATGTGTTGGTGCGCAAGGCGCTCGACGCGGCCCGCACCGAAGGCATCGAGGACATCTTGATCGGCGGCGGTGTCGCGGCTAACAGTCGGCTCCGAGCCTTGGCCACCGAGCGCGCCAGTGCTCTTGGCATCCGAGTCAGGGTGCCTCGACCGGGGCTATGCACCGATAACGGGGCGATGGTGGCGGCGCTCGGCGCCGAGGTCGTACGACGCGGTCGCACCCCCAGCGCCCTCGACGTACCAGCAGATTCGAGCCTGCCCGTCACCCAGGTGCTCGCCTAGGTCAGTCGGAGATGACGAATCCCTGACGGTGGGTCGCATCGAGGACCTTGGTCGCTCGCACCAGCGATTTGTCGACACCCAAGCGCAGCAACGCGACCTGGCTATTGCCTAGCTGTTTGGCGCCAAACAGGATGTGGGAATTGTCTTCCCACCGAGGCATTCCAGCCAGTTCGAGACTGTGCTCGGTGAGTCGGAAGTAGGCAAGCCGCTGGCCAGTCTTGGCATCGAGGATGGCTACGCGGGCGACCTTGGCGAGCCCCTCAGAGGGAGATAGCGCTGCGACCAGAGTGCCGTCTGGAGAGAACGACTCGGGGATCCAGGCGGTGGACTCCCATTTCGTGGAGCCATCGATCGAGCTCACCTGCACCGAGTCAAAGCCGCTGCCGACATAGAGGTCACCCGTGGAGGAGGTCGCCCGCACGGGGGCAAGCATGGGCATTCGGGTGTGCTTGTTGCCGTCGCTTGAGACTAGGAAGGTTTTGCCGTCGCGTTCTTCGATCCATCGGCTTCCCGAAACGAACCCTTTAAACACCGATCCAGAACGCAGCGCGATTGCGGTCTCGCCCTCGGCCATCGGCGAGCCGACGTACAACGTGCCGTTGATGGCGAAGCCGTGTCGGGCGCCGTCTGCGTCGGTGGACAAACCGCTGCCTGGGCCGCTGCGCACCACGGCGCCGTCGGCGTCGAACTGGGTCACCAACTCGTTGTTGCGCACGGTCACCCAGCCGCCATGGTAGGAACCGAAGGACGTGACGCCTCGAGGGTTGGGCAGTGGTTCGTCAATGTCACCGGGGCTGTAGACCCGACCATCAAACAGGTAGGCAACATGAGGCGCTGCTCCCCGCTTGACCGAAGACAGTGACAAGGGGCCGACGGTGTCGATGAAAGGGGTCGGGTGAACTGACCCGGTGGCAACTGGCGGGATTTGCTGGCCACCAGTGGGTGCATTCCAGGTCGTTGCGATGCCTACGACGCCCGCCAGCCCAAGGCCCGTCGCGGCAATAGACGCGGTGAGGCGTCGACGGCGAATTCGTCCGGCTCGACGAGTGACTTCCTCGAAGCCGATCGGTGCCGGATCGTAGGCCTTCCCGCGCGACCCGAGCGCGTCACTGAGTTGCTGTTCGGGATTCATCGTGGCTCCCTTTGCTGGGGCAGTAGTTCGGGCCGGGTGTGGATGCCAGCGCGCAGGGTGTGGAGCGCTCGACTGCACTGCGACTTCACTGTGCCAATCGAGATGCCCATCACCTCGGCGACCTCAGCCTCACTGAGTTGTTCGTAGTAGCGCAGTACGACGACGCTGCGCTGCTTGGTCGGCAGCGTGTTGACGAAGGCCCACAACGCCTCGTGGTCACCGCTGTGATGTTCATGGTGGATGGGCTGCTCGGGGAGGTGTTCGCGGATTACTTCGTGCCGCTTCCAGGCACGGCGCCACAGCGAATTCGTCTCATTGACCAAGGTGCGTCGCGCATAGGCATCGACGTTGCCGCGGCTCTCGATGCGAGGCCAGGCCAGATAGAGCTTCGCAAGGCAGGTGGCCACGATGTCTTCGGCGGTGTGAGTGTCGCCGGTGAGGAGGTACGCCGTGCGCAGTAGCCACGATTGCCGAGCCGTCATCCATTCGCTGAAATCCGCGTCATGCTCGCGGCTAGTGGACCCACTGGGCACCAAGAGCGTCACCTCCTGCACTGAGAGTGCCATAGTTCCGCCCCCCGGAATGGTCTGCGAGTGATGCCCCGTCAGTCTGAAGACGCGGTCAAAGGCGCCCAGGTTGCATCAAGAGTCAGATTGGGTTTCCAACACAGTCGTCCGTGCCGTGGAATGAGGTTGGCCGCGTGGGGTCGTGAGTCTGTATCTGACTGGCATCCTGCTGGCTGCTGATGGGCTGTCGGACCCAGTTGCCCGAGAGCTGTTGCTAGCCTCCTAGCTGTGTCTAGGCTTGAGCGATTCCGGTTGGCGAGCCTGGCGGCGGTCCTGGCAGGAGTGGGTTTGCTAGCGGGGTGCGTCAAAGGCGGGCCGGATGTGAGCAGTTCGCCGCCACCGGGCCCGTCTTCGCCCAGTGCTGGCGCCGGATACACCCTTGCGTTCTCGTCGCCTTCCCCCACGAACCTCGCGGACAGCTGGGTAGTACGAGTTCCCCGTCCACCCCAAAATGCGACAAGTAGTGGTCAGTGGGAAGCGGATGTTCTGCCGCCTGCCTTCGGCACCAAGCTAGTAACTGACGAAAACGGAGCGGTGTGGATAGCAGGCTCTAGGGCTGTCTATTCGACGCATGCCGGTGTTCTCAAGGGTGCGCAAGAGTATCCGCTTCCCCATGGAAGAGAACTGGTGGCGGCCAGCCTGATCAAGGCAGGCGACGGTGTCCTGGCTATCTACAACACCGGCACGATCGGTGGTCGGTACCTGACTCGTGCGTACTTGATGAACCGTGATTCACGCCAGGTGCAATCCGCGCAATTGGAGTCAGTGCCAGGCCCTTCCGCGTTCGGTGCTCGTAAGTGGTTGATGGTTACTGGTGGCTCGGCATCAGCGAAAAGCGCGGCCCTTCTTCAATTCGATTTTGGAACGGGGAACAGCAAACGGGTGATGGAATGGGATTGGTGGCATCCGCCCGGTTCAGTTTCGTCGGAGACGGCGCCAGTGTCTGGTTTGTTCCGCGCCCAAGGCCGCTTCTACCTCGTTGTCCAGGTCTGGCGTGTAGATGGCTCCGGGTTGGTGAGCCCTTTTTCGAATGGCAAGGGCGCGATGCTGCGCCTTGTTGAGCTTGCTCCGGAGTCCTCGGTTCCGGTGAAGTCATGGCTGTTGGGCTATTTCGACGAAAGTGTCGCGGACACACGGGATGGCAAAGTCAACGCGGTGGCAGCGGCTGCTCTCGGTGGTCACTTCGCTGACGGGGCATTTTGGTACGTCAATTCCGCGTCGCAAGTAATGCGTGTCGACCTGCAAGCTCGGACCCAGTCACTCGCCTTTTCGTTGCCGAAATGCCTTGACCGCGCTGACCAGGCGGCTGCGTCATGGGCTGGGGAGTCTCTCAGCGTCGTTGGGAGCCTGGAGGATGACGCTTGCCTAGTCGAGATGTCCCTGCGCGACGGTGCGATCAAATCCCTGGCGTCGATCCCAGGGCTAGGTCGGTGGGCTCGGGAAAGAGGCGTCGTTCCCACTGGGATTTCCTCGCCACCGGCGTGATCACGAGTCGACTGGTTGGGTCTGGGCGCAGACCGTAGGCCCGACTTCGGCGATGCGGAGACAGCCTCGGCCGCGTCGGTTGCAGGCATCGCAGGCGAAGATTGGTGGACAGGTGCTTGAAAGTCCGAGTCGGTTACACAAGGCTCGGCCTTGGACCAACCGAGGAGGACACATGCAGCAGGTCAAGGGCGTCGTAGCTCGCAAGAAGGGTGCACCAGTCACCATCGAGACGATCAACATTCCTGATCCCGGTCCCGGTGAAGCCGTCGTACAAGTGCAAGCGTGCGGTGTGTGCCACACCGATTTGCACTACCGCGAGGGTGGCATCAACAACGAGTTCCCATTCCTCCTGGGCCACGAGGCCGCCGGCGTTGTTGAGTCGGTCGGAGAAGGTGTCACCGATGTGGCCCCTGGTGACTTCGTGATCCTCAACTGGCGCGCAGTGTGCGGTGACTGTCGGGCCTGCAACCGAGGCGAGCCGTGGTACTGCTTCAAGACTCACAACGCCAAGCAAAAGATGACCCTCGAAGACGGCACCGAACTCTCTCCAGCCCTGGGCATCGGGGCCTTCGCGGAAAAGACACTGGTCGCAGCAGGCCAGTGCACCAAGGTCGACCCCGAGGCGCGGGCTGCCGCTGTGGGTCTGCTGGGTTGCGGCGTCATGGCCGGATTGGGTGCGGCCATCAACACCGGCAACGTCGGGCGCGGCAAGTCAGTGGCCGTTATCGGGTGCGGTGGTGTCGGCTCGGCAGCCATTGCGGGTGCCGCCCTTGCTGGTGCCTCAAAGATCGTCGCTGTCGACATCGACGACCGCAAACTCGAGTGGGCCCGCAACATGGGCGCCACCCACACCGTGAACTCCAAGAACCTCGACCCCGTCGCTGAGATCCAGCGCATCTGCTCTGCAGATGACGGCACCGGCCACGACGGTGGCGCCGACGTGGTGATCGACGCTGTTGGACGACCCGAAACCTGGAGGCAGGCCTTCTATGCGCGCGACTTGGCAGGCACCGTGGTCTTGGTTGGTGTGCCCACTCCTGACATGAAGCTCCCCGACATCCCGTTGATCGATGTCTTTGGTCGTGGCGGTGCCCTGAAGTCGAGTTGGTACGGCGACTGCCTGCCCAGCCGCGACTTCCCCATGCTGGTCGACCTCTACAAGCAAGGACGCCTCGACCTCGATGCGTTCGTGAGTGAAGAGATCGCGCTGGAGGATGTCGAGGCCGCCTTTGAGAAGATGCACCATGGCGATGTGCTTCGCAGCGTCGTGATCATCTAAGGAGCCCCTCGTGGATTGCCCCCCAACCCGCATCTCGCACACCCTCACCTCAGGCACCTTCAGCCTCGATGGTGAAACTTTCGAGGTCGACAACAACGTGTGGGTGCTCGGTGATGACAATGAATGCATCGTCATCGACGCGCCTCACGACGTGGAGAAGATCCTCGGTGCCGTGGCAGGTCGCACTGTGAAAGCCATCGTGTGCACGCATGCGCACGATGACCATGTGCGGTTCGCGCCAGCGCTGCGAGATCGGGTCGGGGCACCCATCTGGCTGCACCCAGCCGAGCAGCCCGTGTGGGACCTGACTCACCCAGGGCTCTCCTGGGATGCCGACTTGTCCGATGGCCAGGTTTTTGAGGTGGGTGGCTCGCAGGTGCAGGTGCTGCACACGCCCGGACATGCGCCCGGCGCCGTGTGTTTGTACGTCGAGGACCACGAATGCGTCTTCACTGGCGACACGTTGTTCAACGGTGGCCCGGGGGCAACAGGACGTTCGTTTAGTGACGCCGATCTGATCGTCGCTTCGATTCGCGCCAAGTTGTTTGCCCTTGACGATGGCGTCGTCGTACACACTGGGCACGGTGATGACACCACGATCGGTGCCGAGCGCGCCAACCTCGGTGCCTAGGCTCCTCGCCGCAGTTCTTGCGCTGACTTGCTTGGCAGTCTCGGCCTGCACGATCGATTCAGGCTCTCAGGAGCCGGGCGCATCTGAGTCTCCCGCTTCTGAAATATCAGCTTCATCGCCGGTTGTGTCGTCCTCGCCAACGAGTGCGCCTCCCATGGGTGGGCTGCCAACTGCAGCCGAGACTGAGCGGGCCCGAGGCATCGTGTCGAAGCTCAGCCTGCAGCAGGTCTCCGGCCAACTGATTGTGTCTTCCTGGTCGGGTGTGTCCGCTGCGAACAAGCCAGTGGAGGCTTTGCACCTGGGCGGGCTCGTTGCCTTTCCGGCATCGTCGATGACTGCGGGAAAGATAGCCGCGATCAACCGCAACCTCACCAAAGCAGCCAGCAAGCGGGGATACCCACTGTTCTTGGCTATTGATCAAGAAGGCGGCACCGTCGCGCGATTGCATCGCGGGGTGCTGGGCATGCCGCCATTCATGGCCGTGGGGGCAGCAGATCAAGTCGATCTCACTCAGGCAGCGGCGTGGCAAAACGCCGACGGGCTGAGGCGACTCGGATTCACGGTGCAGTTCGCTCCGGTGGCCGATGTCACCGTCGGCGGCGCCGATCGCATCATCGGGTCCCGATCTGCGGGCGCGCGACCGGCTTCGGTCGCCGCTCACGTGCTCGCGGCCACTCGGGGCGTCGAGGAAGCCGGGTTGGTCGCGGTCATCAAACATTTCCCAGGCCACGGATCCATCAACGCCGATAGCCATCGCTCGCTCGCGGTGCAAACCGCACCCTGGTCCACACTCCTCAAACGTGACCTAGTGCCGTTTCGTGAGGCAGTCGATGCGGGAGTGCCTGGCGTGATGAGCGGACACATCATCGTGCGCAGCTTGCACACAACCGAGCCGGCCACCACCTCTCGGCGGGCCTTAGCTGGGGTGCTTCGCGAGAAGTGGGGCTATCAGGGCCTCATCGTCACCGATGCACTCAATATGCAAGGAGTTCAGCGTCGCCATCGAGGTGCTCGAGTCGCGGTCGCGGCGGTTATTGCCGGAGCCGACGTACTGCTGATGCCCCCCAACCCATTGGCGGCACGTGCAGCATTGGTACGCGCCGTTCGCGCAGGGGAGTTGACCCGCGCCCGACTCGATGCGTCAGCGACCCGCATGATCGCAGCGCTGCTGCATGCTGCGCCTCAACCCCCAAGCGTTCCGACCCGGTTTGCGAGCACTCGACTCGCTCGCGCCGCGGTGACCTCGGTTGCCGGGCCATGCTCAGGCCGGCTCATTGGTCACCAGGTTGTGGTCAAGGGTGCGGCGGCGAAGGCTCGGTTGATTCCACTCTTGCGTCAACGGGGAGTCAGGGTCGTTCGCACGGGAGCGCCAGTCATCGCATTGGGCGCTTATGGCTGGCCTCGAAATGTCGACGTTGCCGTCGCAGTCGATCGCCCCGGTCCACTGAGCCAGGTCAAAGCCAGGGTCAAGATCGCCTCCTTCGGCTCGACGAACGCGGCGATGAATGCGCTGGTTGAGGTGCTTCTTGGCGAACGAAGTGCCCCTGGTCGGCTGCCTGTTTCAGTGCCCGGTCTGCCGCGACAAGGGTGCTGAGCACACCGGTTCGACCAGCCACGCGACGCCCTTGTTGTGCGCGCGAGTGAGCACCAAGACCGCTTGATTAGATCCCTTAAGGGCAAGACGTTTGCGCAACTGTTCGGGTACGACGTCCACGCCGCGCTTCTTGATCGTCAGTGATCCGATGCCGCGTGCTCGCAGCGCAGCCTTGAGTTGCTTCTCGCGGTAGGGCACTTCCTCGGTGATGCGGTATCCCTTGGCGAAGGGTGTCGTGAAGGCTCCAGATGAGGTGACCCAGGCGATCTTGGGGTCGATCAGATGACCACCCACGCCCTGAGCCACCGCCATCACCAAGCCAGCGCGAATCACGGCGTCATCGGGTTCATACAAAAACTCAGCAACCTCGCCCACCACGGGATCTGGGGAATCCTGCGACTCCAACGTCGCTAGCCCGCCATCTCCAAGCACCGTGGCGCGCCGCGCAGTCGTTGCCAGCATGCCCGACCAGAGCACGGCTTCCTTGAGGGCGCCGTGGTCGCTGACGAACTCGGCCTCGACTCCTTCAGGCACCAACGAGTGCGGGATGCCGGGGGCGGTCTTGATGCAGCTTTCGGTGCGCATCAGCTGGGTCACGAAATCCCACGACGGGAGCCAGGAGTCTGGGGAGAACGATCGGCCCCGCGCGCTTCTGCGCGCCGGGTCGATGTATCTGACCCCAAAGCCACCAAGATCCAAGGAGGTGGCATCGGCTACTGACACCGCGCCTGGCAGACCCAGTGCTGCGAGGTTCGCGCGCGCCATCGCCACGCGAACCGGATCGAGATCGATCCCGGCTGTCGTAAGTCCGGCCTCGGCGAAAGCCACTAGGTCCCCACCGATGCCACAGCCCAGATCGATGATGGACGACGGGTTCGCGGCGACCACCCGACCGGCGCGATGTCGAGCCACCCGTAGCCGAGTGGACTGTTCGAGGGCTTCGCGCGTGAAGTACATGTGCTGGGCCGCCGTACCGAATTTGTCGCGGGCCTTGTCGCGCAATTGTGCTGTGGAGGCTGCTGCGGCGACTTGGTCGGGGGAGTAGGTGTTGCGCAGGCGCTGCATGGCGCCCAGGGAACTCTCCTCGCCGATGAGTTGAAGCAGCCCTTGCCCGGCATCGGTCAGGAGCCACTCGAAGGTGTCGAGTTCCATGGGCTGATCTTGCCAGGAGTGGTGCGCAAGGCCTCTCGTTGGCACTCGCTTTGGGGGAGTGCTAGTTTCTGCATTGGCACTCTCGCCTTGAGTGTGCCAGTTCTGGCACGTTTTGCCCGAACGCCCCTGACAGTTATTGCAGACACGAAAGTGGAGGTCGACACGCATGTCGGTCAACATCAAGCCGCTCGAGGACCGGATCGTCGTTAAGGCACTCGAGGCCGAGCAGACCACCGCCTCTGGCCTGGTCATCCCTGACACCGCCAAGGAAAAGCCCCAGGAGGGCGAGGTCGTTGCCACCGGTCCCGGTCGCATCGACGACAAAGGCAACCGAGTTCCGCTCGACGTGAACGTCGGCGACAAGGTCATCTACAGCAAGTACGGCGGCACCGAAGTTAAGTACGCCGGCGAAGAGTTCCTGATTCTCTCCGCTCGCGACGTGCTCGCGATCGTCGGCTGACGTTTCTCTCTCTTTTCGTCCGCGGACGTCATACGAACCGGTTGCGAGAGCGACCGCAACGTATGACGTCCCGGGCAACGTCATTCGATCCGGTTGCAATAGCGACCAGTTCGTTTGACGCAGCGGGCGCAGCCCGCACCAACCTCCACCCTCAATCAGGAGCATGAGATGCCCAAGATTCTTGAATTTGATGAGCACGCACGCCGCGCGCTCGAGCGGGGTGTTGACGCCCTCGCAAACGCCGTCAAGGTGACCCTTGGCCCCAAGGGCCGCTACGTCGTCCTGGACAAGAAGTGGGGCGCCCCCACGATCACCAACGACGGTGTGACCGTCGCTCGTGAAATCGAACTCGATGACCCCTTCGAGAACCTCGGCGCCCAGTTGACCAAAGAGGTCGCCACCAAGACCAACGACGTCGCCGGTGATGGCACCACGACCGCCACCGTGCTTGCTCAGGCGATGGTCCACGAGGGGCTGCGCGCAGTCACCGCTGGCGCCAACCCAATGAGCCTCAAGCGCGGCATGGACAAGGCTGCGGCTGCAGTCAACGACGCGCTGAGCGCTGCTGCTCGCGATGTTGAGTCGGTCGAAGACATGGCGGCTGTGGCCACCGTGTCGAGCCGTGACCAGAAGATCGGTGACCTGCTCGCCGAGGCGTTCGACAAGGTCGGCAAAGACGGTGTCATCACCGTTGAGGAGTCCAACACCATGGGCACCGACTTGGAGTTCACCGAAGGCATGCAGTTCGACAAGGGCTACTTGTCGCCGTACTTCGTCACTGACCCTGAGTCGATGGAAGCGGTCATCGATGACCCTTACATCTTGTTGCACCAGGGCAAGATCTCCGCGATCCAAGAGCTTCTGCCCATGCTGGAGAAGGTCATCGCAGCCGGTAAGCCGCTGTTCATCTTGGCCGAAGACGTCGAAGGCGAAGCCCTCTCGACCTTGGTGGTTAACAAGATCCGCGGCACCTTCCACGCCGTCGCGGTGAAGTCACCTGCCTTTGGTGACCGTCGCAAGGCCATGATGCAAGA
>WBZQ01001056.1_pt1 | contig 19800 bp, 20 predicted proteins | sample 5204251 | NCBI WGS metagenome assembly WBZQ01 (sample SAMN12412402, study PRJNA552823) | activated sludge metagenome | isolation source: activated sludge from nitrification reactor of wastewater treatment plant... | place: USA: Virginia | collected 2017-09
AGGGCGGTTCATGAGCGCGGATCCGTTCATCCAGAGCCCGGAGAACCTGCAGAGCTACAACCGGTATGCGTATGTGCTGAACAACCCGCTGGCGTATACGGATCCGAGTGGGTACTTCAACCTTAAGAAGGCGATACGGATTGCGGTGGCGGTCGTGGTGGCGTACTACACCGGACAGTGGGTGCTGGATCACTTAATGCAGGCTGCAATGGCATTTGGCCCGCCATCGGCCAGCGCGGTGATGCAGGCGAAGATCGTTGCGGGGATTGTGGGTGGCTTTACGGGTTCCTTTATCTCTTCAGGTGGCAACCTGGAAGCCGGCATAAAAGGTGGGGCCACGGGCGCGCTGTTCGGTTGGGCGGGCGCAACCGGCCCTGCGGGCAGTACAGCGAATTACGCAGCGCATGCGGCTGCGGGTTGTGTGAGCGCAGTAAGCGGAGGAGACAAATGTGGGCAGGGCGCTGCCTCGGCACTGTTTGGGAAGTACACGACCAATCAGATCAGTGGCGTGGGTGATAAAAGCCCAATGTGGACAATTGCCCGCGGCGTTGCAGCCTCAGTGGCAGGAGGCCTGGGATCAACGATCGGCGGTGGGAAGTTTGATAACGGGGCAGCTACGGCGGCGTTTGGGTATTTGTTTAATTGCTTGGCTAGTGCGTGTAGTAGTGCAGATTACGATCCAAAGGATAAGAACTATCACGAATATGGGCCGTTCGCGTCCTCGGTTTGCGATACAGCAGCGGCGGGTTGTCTTGATGCAGCGCGGCAGCAGTTGATGTGCAACTCAGCGCCTGGCCAGGCTGCATGCGCTGTCGTTGGTAGAGAAATCCCCCAGGGACTGAGCGGCGGGAATCCCATCACTCAGTATGCCGTGAGTCCCGACATGGTCATCAATGGCACCTCGCCGGGGCACGTGTTCCATGATGATTACGTTGTGCGATGGCTGTCAGTGAACGATGCCGGCATTGCTCAGATTTGGACCTACGGGCGAGGCGTCAATACGAACATCTTGACGGCTATTGGCAATCAGTGCAGTGGCATAGCGATATTCAAATGGATTGGTCTGCGGAATTCTGCCGAGGCCAACAAGCAAATCAAGAAGGACGGCAATGGGCCTTGAATTCTTATTCGCGCCATTCTCGATACTCGTCTTCGTGGGCATTGTGTTCGGCCTGGTGTTGCTGCAGCGCCTTCTTTTTCGCGGCGCCTTTGAGGCATTGGGGCTGAAGCGGGTGGCGATTGGGTATGCCCTCGTTTTGGCTCTAAGCCTTGTGCTTGGTGCCGTCTTAGGTGGAGGTGCCCTCAGGGCCACGGCGGCCAACGGCCTACTTGCGTGCTACTTCTCTCTGATGTTCGTCACGCTCGGTCTGTTGCCACTATCGTTGTTGCAGGCAAGGCGAGGCAGAGTGTCGATTATTGGGGTAATCGGAGCGGGCGTCCTCTTGTCGATATTCATCGGAGTTGGCATGGTGTGGATCGTCGGACTCGATAGAGCTGTTGAGGGTGGCGGGGGATGGCTGACCATGCAGGGTTCTGCTCTTGGGTTCTTGATAGTGGTGTCGGCAACCTTCGCGATGGGATTGCACACAAAGTAAAAGGGGTCAGATCTTGGTAGCGGCTCGGCGATGCTGAGTTGTGTAGCGGGTGTGAGTCCCGCCCTGGTAACTGTTAGCCACAGGCCAGGTATGCAGCCTTGCAGGCGCGACGGTAACGGCGTGCTTGATGCGTAGGCAGCAAAACGGGCGAGGAACAAAGGTAACGGGTGAAGCCGACCCTGAAGGAGAAAGTCCCGAAATGACCGCATTGGAGCGGGCCGATGGTTTCAAGATGCCGGCAAGCCACAGCGGATTGACTGTAGAGGAAGGCGGCGAGGTCAAGCCACCCACCCGGGATGTGACACCGTTTCGAGCTTGACACCGACACAACGCAGAAACCGAGGAGATCCTGTGGCGAGCGCGCAGACGAAGAAGGGGGCGTCGCGCGTACCTGCGGACAAGCGTAAGAAGCGAAGAAGCAGGCGCTGACAAGGCATAGAGGCAAGCCGCGTCACAGGAAGTCGGAGAGGCGCGTAGTAGCGACGAAGGCGGGTAATGCTGCTGGAGCGAAGGCGCCTCGGTAGAGGAAAGCGGACAGGGGACACATGCCCCGGCACAGAACGGACTTTGCGCATGACCACACAACCTGACCGCTGCAAGCAGGGAGAAGACGAACGCAAATGGGCAGGGCGCACCCCCCGTTTACCGCCCTCATGGGCATCGTGAGCGACGAGCGCGGGCTGCGCGCCAACTTTGAAGCCCAACCGGGCAACAAAGCGGCAGGCATCGATGGGCTGCGCAAAGCCGACTACGCCGAGCGCGTGGACGAACGCCTGCGGGCGCTTAGCCACAAACTCAAGCGACACGGCTGGCGCCCCCAAGCGGCGCGGCGCGTCTACATCCCCAAGGCCCAAGGTGGGCGCAGACCGCTAGGCATCCCGAGCTTTGAAGATCGGATTGTTCAAGCGCAACTGGCCCGCGTTCTGCAGGCGATCTGGGAGCCCCAGTTTCTGGACAGCTCCTACGGATTTCGACCGGGACGCAACGCCCACCAAGCCCTGGAGCGACTGCGACACGTGCTCACCCAAGGGGCAACGCAATGGGTCGTTGAAGCCGACATCAAAGGGTTCTTTGACAACGTCAGGCACGCTCAGCTCCTGAGCTTCGTGCAACGACGCGTTAAAGACCCAGGCGTACTGCGATTGATTGCGCGGTTACTCAAAGCGGGCGTACAGCACGATGGACAGTGGCAAGCGAGCGAGGCGGGCACACCGCAAGGCGGGCTGGTCTCCCCGGTGCTGGCCAACATCTATCTGCACTATGTCCTGGATGAATGGTTTGAGCGGTACTTTGCAAAGCAATGCGCAGGCCGCGCCACGCTCGTGCGCTACGCCGGCGATTTTGTCGTGTGTTTCACGCACGAAGCGGACGCACAACGGTTCATTCAAGCGTTGCATGAGCGACTGGCCGAGCATGGGCTGCAAGTCGAGCCCAGCAAGACTGCGCGACTGACCTTTGGAGGCCGAGCGGCCGCACAAGCCAAGGGCCGGGGCACGCACGCAGGGAGTTTCAACTTCCTTGGGTTGACGCACTACGTCAGCCACACGCGCAGCGGGTGCTTCACGGTCGGGCGCAAAACGCAGCGCGAGCGCTTTGCGCGCAAGCTGCGCCAGTACGCCGACCGACTCAAAGCGCTACGCGGCGAGGGCACCCGAGCGATGCTGCAGTACGCGCGGCGGCACCTCAAAGGCCATGAGGCGTACTACGCCATCAGTGGAAACCTGCGCGCGGTGCGGGCCTATATGTACTGGGCCGTAAGGCATCTATACAAATGGCTCAACCGCCGCAGTCAGAGGCGCAGCCTGAGTTGGGCACGCTTTGGGCAGATCGTGGCGCAATGGATACCCCGCGTTCGACTCAAACCAAGGGCAGCTGGGCCGTGAGATCGACCCGCAAATTGCTTGCCACACTTCTACTGGGAGCCGGATGGTGGAAAGCTCCAAGTCCGGTTCTGCGAGGGTCGCGCGACGTACTTGCTAGCTATGGTTAAGTCGATAGTAATAGTTACTAAGGATTCGCGTGACCACTCTCCCGGTAACGCATGAGTTACTTTTTTGTTGCAAATGTCATTGCAAGACTTAATCCACAAAGCTTCTGAAGCCTCAGCGATACAAGACGTGGGGGTCAGGTTTTTCATTGGCACATTCAAAACTGCCGCGCGTTCAACTGTCGGATCTAGGATCAACGGGGGCGACCTGATGAAATATCCGGGCTAGGGTTACAGGGAGCGAGGTCGGAGCGAGGAATGCCCAAGAGAGAGTGGAATGGAATGTGGCCGGGAACGGCCACTTCGGGTGATGGGCAAAGTTCGCAGTCCTCCGCAGGAATCCCCAGCAACGCGCGGGAGTCGGTGCGACCGGGCAAGAAAAAACCCCAACCGAGCACGGTTGGGGTTTTGTTATTGGTGGAGGCGGCGGGAATTGAACCCGCGTCCGTCAGTGATCCACAGCCAGTTCTACATGCGTAGCCGGTTTATTTGAGTCTCACCTTGCGTTTAGCCAATCGGCAGGCCGACGCAAGGCCAGTTGCTGATTCTCGGCACCGATGTCGCAACGCCGTCGGTGATCAGCCTCTGTGAATAACGCTGCTGCGGGTTGCCCCGCCTGGACCAGAGGCCATCCAGTGCAGCGTCCAGCCGGTGTTAGGCGGCTAGAGCGAAACGCTCGTCGTTGGCGTTTGTAGTGTTCCAGTTGGATTTACGAGGTGGCTGGTCCTCGGCACGCCCTGCGCTGCTTCGCAACCCACGTCGAAACCAGGTCGCCCCCAGGCCTGGCCGATGTTACGGCACTTGCTTTGTTTTCAAGCAGATTTTTTATGGGGCAGTCCAGCCGAAAGAATCAGGGCACACTCGCGCGCCTTTGAACCTAAATCCGTCAGTGGACCGCTTGTGCCGCGTGTTTATCTGACAGATTTAGGTTGAACCTAGATCCGGCAGTTGACCGCTTGTGCACCTGGAATCTCCTCATGAAATCAACGTACTGCAGCCCAAAGCGCATTCACCCAAAAGGTGAGAGCGCTACGCACGGCACAGTGGGCCCAGCGGGCCGCCTGGCGTTGTTGCAAATCCTCGCGATGCCACTGGGCATCGCTGCGGTTTGCGCCTAGCCAGACAGCCCGCCGCACCCACTGTGCCGCACGTTCAACTGCCGGATCTAGGTTCAATGTGGCCCGCGCTCGGCAGTCGTTGATTGAGGTTCACCCCATCATCGCGTTGCACGGCGCCGCGCGCGTCAACTTGTTCGATGTGGTGCCTGCGTTCACGAAAAGCAAATTGTTTCGTCGTGACCGATACACCTGCGGTTACTGCGGACAGCGCTTTGCAGAGCGCGACTTGCAGTGCGAGCACATCGTGCCCGAGTCACGCGGCGGAGGCTGGACGTGGATGAACCTCGTGACCGCCTGCGGCACATGCAACAGCCGCAAGGCCAACCGCACGCCAGAAGAGGCGGCCATGCCGCTCGTGTACCTGCCTTATGTGCCGAGCCGCTTCGAAGACTTTTTGCTCGAAGGCCGGCACATCCGCGCCGACGTGCACGAGTGGCTAGCAGCACGCTTGCCGAAGGGATCGCGCCTGAACTAAGGCGCTAAAGAATCTGCTGTCAAAGGCGAACGCTCGCAGGTCAGAGGTTTGGGTTTGTTTGCAAAACACGCCCGCCTCGCCGGTGTGCGGCAACCGGTGTCACCGTCGTTGCCGCACATGCCGCGCCGCTGGAAGCAGCTGATACGAGCCATCAAGTGGTTTGCACCTCGCGTGCCGGGTTCGACTCCCGGATGGCTACCACTGTTGTGTAGCTCAGTCGGGTAGAGCAGCTTCGCAAGAAGCCTGTCGAAGGTTCGAATCCTTCCCAACGCTTGGCCTCATAAGCCAACAGTGAAACCGGTCGCAAGACCAACCGCCGAATGCGCGTCGTGCGCGGATGAATTGCGATCCACGCACGGTGCGTCAGCGCTGGCGGCTCGGCTTTGACAGCACCAGGCTTGCGCACACAACCCGCCGAGGTTGCTTCTTGTGAGGAGAGAAGAAGCGATCAACGCGCGTTGTACTGCCCAAACCATGGCGCATCAAAGTCCGCTGCCGGCGCTGTAACGGCACCCTGATCAACAACACACAAAAGGAAAAAGAAATGAAATTCAAACGTGTCACTGTGAAGAAAAATGAGCGCGGCCTGTTGCTGCGTAATGGCGACTTCGAACGCGTGCTGCAACCGGGCAAGCACTGGCTGTTCGACGGTCTGGACGCGCTGCGGGTCGAAGTGTTCGCGCTGGAGCAACCCGCTTTCACGCACGGCTTGGCCGACTACTTGATGGCCAAAGAGCCTGAGGTGGTGGCAGCTGAATTCGTGCGCGTCGATCTGAACGAAAACCAAGTCGGTCTACGTAGCGAGAACGGCGTGTTGGTTGAAGTGCTGGCCCCGGCAACGCGACGCCTGTATTGGAAAGGCTTGGTCGATGTGCAGGTGGAGGTGATCGACATCACCGCATCGGCCGAGGTGCCGGCCGCCGTAGCGGCACGCTTGCTGCAAACGCAGCTGCGTTCGCGTGCAGTAACGGGTTTGGCGGGCGTGTTGCAAGTGCAGGTGCCCGAACATGGCGCCGGCATCTTGTGGATCGACGGCAAGGTCGAACGCATGTTGGCAGCGGGCTCATACGCATTCTGGAAATTCAATCGTCACGTGGCGGTTGAACTTGTGGACATGCGACTGCAAGCCGTCGAAGTGGCGGGCCAAGAAATTTTGACCCGCGACAAGGTGGCGCTGCGACTGAACCTGTCAGCGACTTGGCGCTTCACCGACGTGCTCAAGGCCTACACGCAACTGCAAAAGCCCGCGGACCATCTGTATCGCGAGCTGCAGTTCGGTTTGCGCGCCGCGGTGGGCACGCGCTCGCTCGATGAGCTGTTGGAAAACAAAACGGTGATCGACGACGTGGTGACCGCTCAGGTGCGCGCGAAGCTCGCAGGCTACGGCCTTGAGCTGGCCAGCGTCGGTGTGAAGGACATCGTGCTGCCGGGCGAGATGAAAACCATCCTCGCGCAGGTTGTGGAGGCCGGAAAGTCGGCCGAAGCCAACGTGATTCGCCGCCGCGAAGAAACCGCAGCTACTCGCTCGTTGCTCAACACTGCCAAGGTGATGGAAGACAACCCCGTCGCCCTGCGCTTGAAAGAGCTGGAAACGCTGGAACGCGTGGCCGAGCGCATCGACAAGATCTCTGTTTTCGGAGGTCTGGACCAAGTGCTCAACGGGTTGGTGAAGCTGCGTTGAGTTCTAACCCGCCCTGCCGGTTCGCCGGCGGGGTTTTCTGCTATTCAATGAAAGAGACAACCATCATGGAACCCTTACATATTCACGAAGACATCCCCGGCGGCGTGCCCGTCAAGATGTGGACGCGTGGCGTGCCCATTGAGGACGAAGCCAAGCGCCAACTGAGCAACGCGGCGCGTCTGCCTATCGTTTTCAAACACATTGCGGCCATGCCGGATGTGCACTTCGGTATCGGCGCGACCGTGGGCTCGGTGATTCCGACGCATAAGGCCATCATTCCGGCGGCGGTGGGCGTAGACATCGGCTGCGGAATGATTGCGTGCAAAACCACGCTGTGCGCTGAAGAACTGCCCGACAACCTGGCGCCGCTGCGTTCGGCCATTGAACGCGCCGTGCCGCACGGTCGCGTGCCGGGGGCCCGTGACCCCGGTGCGTGGCACAAGGTGCCCGGCCTGGTCGATACGGCGTGGTCGCAACTCGAACCCGAGTTCACCGCGCTGTGCCACGACTATCCGAAACTGGAGAAGACCAACCACCGCAACCATCTGGGCACGCTGGGCACGGGGAACCACTTCATCGAGGTCTGCCTGGATGAGGAAGGTTTTGTGTGGTTCATGCTGCATTCGGGATCGCGCGGCGTGGGTAACGCAATCGGCACGATGTTCATTGAGTTGGCCAAGCAAGACGCGATGCGCAACCAAGCGAACCTGCCCGACCGTGATCTGGCGTACTTCGAGGAAGGTTCACGCTACTTTGGTGACTACGTACGCGCGGTGGGTTGGGCACAAAAGTTTGCAACGCTGAACCGCGAAGTGATGATGCGGCGCGTGATCGAAGCCGCGAAGACGGTGATTCACAAAAACTTCCAAAGCCACATCGAGGCGGTGAACTGCCACCACAACTATGTGCAAAAGGAGCATCACTTCGGCCAAGACGTGTACGTGACGCGCAAAGGTGCAGTGAGTGCGAAGGCCGGGCAGCTGGGCATCATCCCCGGCAGCATGGGTGCGCGCAGTTTCATCGTGCGCGGCAAGGGCAACCCGGAGTCGTTCGAGTCCTGCTCACACGGCGCGGGGCGCGCAATGAGCCGCGGTGAAGCCAAGCGCCGTTTCACGCTGGCCGACCATCGCATTGCGACCGAAGGTGTTGAATGCCGCAAAGACAAGGACGTGATCGACGAAACGCCTGCGGCCTACAAGAACATCGATGCGGTGATGGACGCGCAGCGCGATCTTGTTGAAGTGGTGCACACGCTCAAGCAGGTGGTTTGCGTGAAAGGCTGACGCGGCCTGTTGCCAGTTGCCTGTTGCCCTCAATCCGCGTCATCAAACTCAAACACCCCTGCCCCTGCGGCTGCGCGTTGGAGTCGGTCGTGGATGGCGTCCCACTGCGGTCCGGTGGGCGGTCGCGCAATGAGCAGGCGTTGTGCACCGACGGCATCGAGCGCATGCAACGCCGCGTAGAGCATGCGGCTGTAATCAGCGGCGCTGTCGGGTGCCACCCAGTGCGACAGCGCTGCGCTCACTGGCACACACGACGGCGCCAACACCGCGACACGCGGCGCCCCCAGCGCGGCCAAGCGCGCAGGCAGTTGCGTGGCATCGATCAGCTCCAGCGGCGTGCGCGGCGCGTAGTGCGCGGGCAGACGGCCACTGACGCGTGGGGCATGTGCATCACCGGGCAACACCGGACATCCAAGCACCGCCTCCAGCTGCGCGGCCGTGATGCTGCCGGGACGCAGCAGGCGTGGCCCCCCGCCCCCGCCCCCACCTCCGCTGCAATCGACGATGGTCGATTCAATGCCCACGGGGCACGGGCCGCCATCAAGAATGAGATCGACTTTGCCTTGCGGTTTTTCGCCTAGATCCGCACGCACATGGGCTGCGGTCGTGGGGCTGATGCGGCCAAACGAATTGGCACTGGGAGCGGCCAAGGCATGGCCGGTACGCGCGGCATAGGCCTGCAACAGCGCCTGCGCCCAAGGGTGCGCAGGGCAACGCAAGCCCACGGTGTTCTGGCTGCCGGTGACGACATCGAGCGCCAGGGCGCTGCGTTCAACAACGAGAGTCAGCGGGCCGGGCCAGAAGGTGCGTGCCAAGAGGCGTGCGGCATCGGTGAGCGCGTGACTCCAGGGTTCGAGGGCCGCGGCCGGATCAGCCGTTTGCGCCACGTGCACGATGAGCGGGTGATCGGCGGGCCGACCTTTGGCTGCAAAGATGGCACGCACCGCGGCTTCGTTATGCGCATCAGCCGCCAAGCCGTACACCGTTTCCGTGGGCAGCGCCACCAGACCGCCATGGGCCAATACATCCACAGCACGCGCGATGAGGGCGGGGTCCACCACAACATCCACCACAACGCTATTCATGACCTCACTGAAACGGCTCGATGCCCAGCGCCAGCGCCACGGTGTTGGCACGCTCCAGCGCCTCGAAGGCGGTGCTGCCCAGGCACGTGACGTGGCCCATCTTGCGGCCGCGGCGCGCCTCTTGTTTGCCATACAGGTGCAGCTTGGCCCCTTCAATAGCCGCTACGGCGCCCCAGTTGGGCTCGCGCTTCTTGCCTTCGCGCCACCACACATCGCCCAGCACGTTGACCATGACGGCAGGAGCGAGCAGCGAGGTGTCGCCCAGCGGCAGGCCCGTGAGGGCACGCACCTGCTGCTCGAACTGGCTGGTCACACAGGCCTCGATGGTGGCGTGACCGCTGTTGTGTGGGCGCGGTGCCATTTCGTTGGCGACCAAGGTGCCCCCCGAGGTGTCACCGGCGAGCACAAAAAATTCCACGCACAACACGCCCACGTAGTCCAGGGCACGCGCCAGCTCCAGCGCGGCCTCGCGTGCCCGCGTGGCCAACGCCGCATCCACACGCGCCGGCAAAAAGCTCGCCGCCAAGATGCCGCCCCGATGCTGGTTCTCCGCCACCGGGAAGGCACGCGCCTGGCTCTTGGCACTTCGCGCCACGATGACCGAGATTTCCGTGGCCAGATTCAGCCGCTGCTCCAGCACGCAGGGCACGGATTTGAGCTCCTGCCAGGCGTTGCGCACCTCGGCCAGACTTGCCGCGCGGCGCTGACCCAGCCCGTCATAACCGAGCGTGGCGGTTTTCAAAATGCCGGGCAGCAAACGGGCGTCGAGCGCATCCAGATCGCTGTCACGTTCAATCAGGGCATGCGGTGCCACGGGCACGCCACAGGACGCAAAAAACTTTTTCTCCTGTGCGCGATGCTGCGCAGTGGCCACCGCAGTGGCCGAGGGATACACCGTGACGTGAGGCGCCAGAAACTCCAGCGCACCGGCCGGAACATTTTCAAACTCGGTGGTCACTGCGGCACAGCGGCGCACCAGTTCCATCAACGCGGTCGGATCGGTGTAATCAGCGGCAATGGCCTCGTCAGCGGCCTGCGCGGCGGGGCCCTCGGCGTCCGGATCCACCACCAGCACCCGGTACCCCATGCGCTGCGCGGCGTGCACAAACATGCGGCCCAACTGCCCACCGCCCAGCAGACCAAGCCAGGCGCCGGGAAGCAATACAGAACTACGCGATGGCTTGACCATGACAGCGACAGTCGTGTGAGTTGAAGCGACTACTGAAATGACTACTGGAGGAGCGACTACAGCGGCAACGTCATGTTGCGTGCCTTGTCGTTTTGCGCAGCACGAAACTGCGCCAACTGCATCGCCAGTGCCGTGTCATGGGCGGCCAGCAGGGCCACCGCAAAAAGTGCTGCGTTGGCCGCCCCCGCCTCGCCAATGGCAAACGTGGCCACTGGTACGCCCTTGGGCATTTGCACGATGGACATGAGGCTGTCCTTGCCCATGAGGTATTTGGAGGGCACGGGTACGCCCAGCACGGGAATCACCGTCTTGGCCGCCAACATGCCGGGCAGATGAGCCGCGCCACCGGCACCGGCAATGATGGCGCGCAAGCCCCGCTCGCGCGCGCTTTGCGCATAGGCAAACATTTCATCGGGCATGCGATGCGCTGAGAGCACCTGCGCTTCAAAGGCCACGCCGAAAGTCTTGAGCATCTCGCAGGCGTGCTGCATCACCGTCCAGTCGGAATCCGATCCCATGACGACGCCAATCAGTGGGCTCGGGCGCGTTGCAGCGTTCATGTTGTGAGTCACCCAAAAAAGAAAGCGGCGGATTGTAGGGGCGGTCATGTTGCGCTAGCCCGGATATTTCATCAGGGACGCGGGCGTTGCGTGGATGCAGGGACGAGGGGGGGTTGCGCCAGAGGGGTTGCGCCAGGGGGGCGCGGCCACTCAGCGTCGCTTCGGCGCCAGCTGCTCGCCCAGCCATTGACGAAAACCTGGATCTTCAATTTCGTAGCCGCCCCGCTCGCCCTGAAACACAAGCTGCGCGTCGGCCAAACGTTGCAGGGCGCGCTGCACTTGTGAGGCCGTCACTTCGTCGGCACCCAGATGTTTAGCCATGGCCTGTCGGGCCGCTTCGCCATACACCGCGTGGCCACGCCACACCGCCTCCAACACGGCTTGATCCAACGCGCGCAACGCTTGGTAGTGCTGCGCATGCTCTGACGCATCGCTCATCCGCGCCGTCAAGGCACGCACGATGGACGCCAGGTCCGTGTCTCCCGGACGCATGGCCAGCACCGTGAGCGCTTCGTGGAAAAGACCCGGCGTGTGCTGCGTGAGCGCAAAGGCGCGCCGCGCCACGGCCACTGGAATGCGCCGCTTCACGGCCAGATAAAAACGATCACACATGAACTGCACAAACTCGTCATCCAGGTCGGGAAAATCCGTCGGTTGCGAGAAATTGAACAGCGGCGCCTTGACGTTGCGAAACATGGCCGCCAGTTGGGCACGCGATGAACCGGTGAACACCACTTTGACGCGATCTCGGTGCACATCGAGTGAGGTGCGCAGCGAGGCCACAAAATCTTCAAACTGTGCCCGGGCCAGAAACTGCACTTCGTCGAGCAAAAGCAAAATTTTGTGGCCACGCACTACGCGCAAAGCTTTGCGCGTGGCCGCCTCAATGGCCAACAGCCCCTGCGCTTTGGTGGCGGCTTCGGAAAACTGCGCCTGCGCCTTGGCGCCCACCCCAGCCACTTCCAGTTCCAGGTGGGCCGCCGACACCGGGGATTTGAGTAACTTTTCCAACCGTTGACCCAGGGTCTTGGGCTGCACCAACTCGGTCAGACAACCCACAAGAATGTCCAGTGGCCATTGCCGCGCCTGCCAAAAATTGGCATAGCCCACGCGGTAGCCCAATTTCTCTGCGGCAGGCGTCAAGTCACGCAATAAAAATTGCGTCTTGCCTTTGCGTCGGGGCGCAAACAACACCAACGATGAGGTAAGCCCGATGTCTAACGTATCGAGATACCGCCGCGCTAGATCTAGCCGCCGGAAATACCAGTCTTGGGTTTGCATTATTAGAAATTATTGGAAATTAAATAAATATTGATGAATTGATTATTTCAGATAAATTAAGAAGCTGGCCACTCATCCCACCCCGCTCAATACCGTGTTGCGGATAGACTCGCCCCACCACCACTGACCTCCACACCGACCCCACCAAGCTGCCTGATGTCGATTGAAAAGCTCTCAGAATTTCGCTGGAACGTGCGCGTGTACTACGAAGACACGGACGCCGCGGGCTTGGTGTACTACGCCAACTATCTGAAATTTTTTGAACGTTGCCGCACCGAGTGGCTGCGCGCGTTGGGCTTTGAGCAGCAACACGTGGCCACACGTGAGCAGGTGATTTTTGTGGTGGCTCAGGCACAGATCGACTTCATTGCTCCGGCCCGGCTCGATGATGCGCTCACCCTGACTGCGCAGGTGGCGCGCCAAGCTCGGGCGTCGTTGGACTTTGAGCAACGGGCGCTGCGCGTTGCAGGGGCGTCTGAGCCCACGCTGTTGGCGCGTGCCCGAGTCAAAGTGGCCTGCGTGGATCGCCACACACTCCGCCCCACTGCCCTACCCAACGCCCTGCGTCATGCTTTGTCCGCGCCCATCATCTGAGAACAGTGCCCCGATCTTGAGGACTTGAACGCTTATGTCTGCCGACCTTTCCATTTTCAAGCTGATGACTCAGGCCACGCTGGTGGTGCAGTTGGTCATGGCCTTGCTGTTGGTGATCTCACTGATGTCATGGACCGCCATCTTTAGTAAAGGCTCGGCCATCGGCCGCGCACGCCGCGAAACCGAAGATTTTGAAAAATCATTCTGGAGTGGTGCCGATTTGGGTCAGCTGTATCAACGCGCTTCTGATTCACAGCACAAGGGGGGGTCGCTGGAGCGCATCTTTGAAGCAGGGATGAGCGAGTTTCTCAAGCTGCGTGGACGTGGCGATGCGCAAACCACTGTCGATGGCGCCCGCCGTGCCATGCGTGCCACTTATCAACGCGAAATGGATGCGCTCGAATCGCGCCTAGCGTTTCTGGCCTCGGCCGGATCGGTCTCACCTTATGTAGGTCTGTTTGGCACGGTGTGGGGAATCATGCACGCCTTCACGGGGTTGGCCAGTTTGCAGCAAGCCACGCTGGCCAGCGTGGCGCCGGGTATCGCTGAAGCCTTGATTGCCACGGCCATCGGCTTGTTTGCGGCCATTCCAGCCGTGGTGGCCTACAACCGTTTTGCGCACGACATTGATCGGTTGGCCAATCGGTTTGAAAGTTTTATGGAAGAGTTCTCCAACATCTTGCAGCGGCAGCAGCAAAGGTAGCCACAATGGCCGTACTCGCTCGACGCACAGCAGGACAGCGCTCACGGCGCGCGCTCGCGGACATCAACGTGGTGCCCTACATCGACGTGATGCTGGTGCTGGTGGTGATCCTGATGGTGTCTGCACCCTTTGTGAATCCCAGTCTGGTCGAGCTGCCCAGCGTGGGTAAAGCCACGCGCGCACCTGATGCACCGCTTGAGATCATCGTCACGGCCGAGGGCAAGCTCAAACTGCGTGACCGTTCACCGGGTGGGCGGCAGTCGGACATGGATCTGCCCACGCTCGTGGCGACCGTCAAAGCCAAGCAACAGCAGGTGCCCGAAACACCCGTGGTCATCAGCGGCGACAAAAACGTGCGCTACGAGCACATCACGCGTGTGATGGATGCGCTCTACAAAGAAAACGTGCGCAAGGTCGGGCTGGCAGTCAAGCCGGCGAGTTGAGTCAATTCGTTGTGGTGATGGTGATGCCCCCCCGCACGCTGCACGCACCGCGTCCGCCCGACGTCGCCCACCGCACAGGGCCATCGTTTGTGGCGGCGCTGGTCATGCATGCCTTGTTGTTCTTGGGTATGTCGCTGGCCGTGCACTGGAAAACCACAAGTGAAGCGCCTGCCGTGGCGCAGGTATGGGGCGAGTTGCCGCCCGTGATGCCAGTGACCCCCCCGGCCCCATCACCACACCCGCAATCTGAACCGAAACCTGAACCGAAACCTGAACCGAAGCCTGAACCAAAGCCTGAGCCCATCAAGCCCAAGGCGCCGGACATCGTGGAGAAGCAAGAAAAAAAGTTGCCGCCCAAAAAAGAAGAGAAAAAAAAGGAAGAGAAGAAAAAGGACGAGGCGCAGCGTGAGCAGCTGCGCAAGGAAGAAGCCGCGCGCCTCGAGCGTCAGCTTGGGGCCACCACCACTGGCCCGACGACGATCTCGGGCCGTGGCACTGACACCGGATGGAATGCCCAGCTCATTGCGTGCATCCGCCCCCACATCGCGTTCTCCGTGCCCGAGAGCACGTCGCCTGAAGTGCACGCAGAATTTCTCTTGGAGCTACTTCCCACGGGTGAGCAGCTCAGCGTGCAGCTCACCCGCGCCAGCGGCCTGCCCGGCTTTGATGCCGCCGCCGAACGCGCCATACGCCGTTGCGATCCCATCCCGCGCCGCAAAGACGGCACCGTGCCCAAAACGTGTGTACTCGTGGTGCGTCCCGTGGAAATGCGATGAACCTCATCCGAATATCGCAACCCCGATTTTTATACTGCCGCCCGATGAAAATTTCGCTCTCCTTGTTGTTTGGCCGTGCTCTGCTTGTCGCTTTGGCGGCACTTTGCCTAGTCCCTGCACACGCGCAGTTGCGCATTGAAATCACCGGCGTGGGCTCCAACCAGTTCCCGCTGGCCGTGGCGCGGTTTCAGAAAACCGGTGAAGCGCCGCAGGATGTGGACGCCATCATTCGCGCCGACTTGCAACGTTCGGGGTTGTTTCGCCTGGTTGATGCAGGCACCCCTGCACTGTCTGAAACGGCCCGCGTGTCATTGCCCGAATGGAAAAGCCGCGGCGCCGACGCGCTGGTACTGGGCTCGGTCACGCGCCTGGCTGATGGCCGCTTTGATGTGCGCTACCGCCTCTACGATGCGGTCAAACAGGTGCAGCTCGATGCACAATCCATCGTGAGCTTGCCGCGCGATCTGCGGTTGGCCGCGCACACCATTGCGGATCGCATCTACGAAAAGCTCACCGGGGAACCCGGCTTTTTTGCCACGCGCATTGCCTACGTGGTCCAAAAAGGTCCCAAAGCCTATGAGTTACAGATTGCGGATTCCGATGGCGAAAACGCTCAGGTGGCCTTAGCCCGCCGCGAACCCATCATCTCGCCCACCTGGGCGCCCGATGGCGTGCGCATGGCCTACACCAGTTTTGAGTCCGGCAAAGCCGTGGTCTATTTGCACACTCTCAACACGGGTGAGCGGCGTGTCATCGCCAACTTCCAGGGCAGCAACAGCGCGCCGGCGTTTTCACCCGACGGCAAAACGCTGGCCGTAGCACTGTCCAAAGACGGCATCACACAGATCTACAGCATCAACACCGATGGCAGTGGCATGCGTCGCCTGACGCAGTCGGGCGCCATCGACACCGAACCGCGCTACTCCCCTGACGGTCGTTTCATTTACTTCACCTCTGACCGAGGCGGTGGCCCGCAGATCTACCGCATGGCCCCTGACGGCAGCGGGGTCACACGCATCACTTTCCAGGGTGACTACAACGTCACACCGCGCCTCTCACCCGACGGACGTCAACTCGCTTATGTGTCACGCCGCGACAACCGCTTTCAGGTTCAGGTGTTAGACCTGACCACCGCACAAGAAACCACCGTCACCGACACCGTGCAGGATGAGTCGCCCAGCTTTGCGCCCAACGGCCGAATGTTGCTGTACGCCACCCAAGTGGGCTCACGTGGCGTGCTGGCATTGGCCTCGACCGATGGACGGTTTCGTGCCCGCATTCCCAACGTCAGCGGCGATGTGAACGAACCCACCTGGGGCCCGTTCATGAAATCGGGCCGGTAGTGACATGCTCAGGGACACCCACCCGACCCATGCACAATGCGGGCAAAGCATCGCCCGTGGTGCTTTTTTATTTAACTCATTGACCTCGGAGGCTTCATGAAACGCAATACGAAAGTACTGGCCATCAGCGCTGCAACACTTCTTTTCTCGGCATGTGCCACGCCCATTGATAACAAGACCGCCCCTGTGGACGATAAAAACTCAACCGGCGCCGCATCCACTCCCACAACGCCTCCTGACACCCGTACCGTGGCCCGCGTTGAGCCCGCCTCGGCTAACGCCATTGATCCACTGGGCGACCCCAACTCCACGCTCGCCAAACGCAGCGTTTACTTTGACTTCGACAGCTTCGTGGTCAAAAGTGACTACCAAGGTCTGGTTGAAGCGCACGGCCGTTATCTGGTGGCCAACAAGACCCGCCGCATCACCGTGGAAGGCAACGCCGACGAGCGCGGCAGCCGTGAGTACAACCTAGCCCTGGGCCAAAAGCGTGCGGAAGCCGTCAAGAGCCGCCTGTCCCTGTTGGGCGTGGCCAGCGAGCAAGTCGATGCGGTGAGCTTCGGTGAAGAGCGTCCTCGCGCCAAGGGCAAAGATGAGGCCGCCTACGCTGAGAACCGTCGCGCCGACGTCGTCTACAAGTGATCACGCGGGGTTGGACATGAACGTGAATAAAGGCCGGAGCACGACACGCCGTTTTCCCGGAGTAGGTTTGATCGCTTCGGCCTTTTTCATCATGGCCTGCTGGGTTGCGCCTGCAAACGCCCAGCTCTTCGGTGATAACGAAGCACGCAAAGCCATCCTGGATTTGCGCAGCAAAGTGTCAGAACTAGAGCGGCAACTGTCTGAGCGCAACGCAGACCTGACCAGCCGACTTGAGCGCATCGAACCCACACAACGCAGCCAGCTCGAACTGGCCAATCAGATCGAACAACTCAAGGCCCAGCTGGCCCAACTGCGTGGCCAGCTCGATCAATTGACGCATGAACTGATCACACAGCAAAAACGCTCGCGCGACCTGTACACCGACCTGGATACTCGCCTCAAAAAACTCGAACCGGCCAGCATCACGCTCGACGGCCAAAACGTGACGGTCGAACGCAACGAGCAGGTCAGCTACGACACCGCACTCGGGCTGGTTCGCGCCAACGACTTTCGTGGTGCCGTCACCTCGCTGCAATCCTTTCTTGCGCGCTACCCCACCTCGGCCTACGCCGCCCAAGCGCAGTACTGGTTAGGCAATGCCTACTACCAACTCAAGGATTACAAAGCAGCCCTGGCTGCACAGCGCGCCGTGGTGGAGCGGCACGCCGACTCGCCACGCGCCCCTGATGCGCTGCTGAACATGGCTGCCAGCCAGATTGAACTCAACGACCGCAGCGGCGCACGCACCACATTGAACAAGATTCTCAAGGACTACCCCGCCTCTGAAGCCGCCAGCGCAGCACGTGAACGGCTCAAATCGCTCGGCAAGTGATCGCACAAGATTTGTCCTCCCTCCCCCCAAAAGGGAAAACAAAAAGGCAGCCTTCTTGAACTGAAAACAAGCACGCGACGCACCATGAACGCCATCTCCATTGACGCCCTCCCTGCCCTCTACACCAAAGTCGTTGGGCTCACCTTTGTGCTCGCATTTATTTTCGGCGCCGTGTCGCAACGCACGCACTTTTGCACCATGGGCGCCATAGCGGACTGGGTCAACTACGGCGACCGAACTCGTATTCACCAATGGGGGCTGGCCATTGGTGTGGCCATCCTGGGCACTCAGGCATTGGCGGGGCTTGGGCTGATTGACACCACCAAAACCATTTACGCCACACCACGCCTCACTTGGCTTGCCTATCTGCTGGGTGGCTCGCTCTTTGGCTTTGGCATGGTGCTGGCCGGCGGTTGCGGCAGCCGCAATCTGGTGCGCCTGGGTGCCGGCAGCCTCAAATCGCTGGTGGTCTTCATCGTGCTGGGGTTAGTGGCTTACATGTCTCTGCGCGGCATGCTGGGTGTGTTTCGCGTCAACCTGATCGAGCCCTTTGTGGTGCAACTGCCCAACGCGCAAGACCTGCCCACACTGCTGGCTGGGTCGCTGGGTATGAGTCAGGCCACGCTGCATTGGACGCTGGGGCTGGGCCTGGGCGGTGCACTGATGGCGTATGCGCTCACACGGCGCGGCTTCCTGACCTTGGACAACCTGCTGGCAGGCTTTGTCATAGGTGGCGTCATCGTTGCGTTGTGGTTGGTTTCAGGCCACCTCGGCCATCTGGTCGAACACCCTGAAACATTGGAAGAAGCTTTCGTGCGCACCAACTCGGGGCGCATGGAATCGCTCTCGTTTGTGGCTCCATTGGCCTACACCCTCGACTGGCTGCTGTTTTTCAGTGACCAGAGCCGCGTCATCACCCTGGGCATCGCCGCCGTGTTTGGCGTGGTGCTGGGGGCGCTGGCCAGTGCATTGCTGTCCAAGGACTTTCACTGGGAAGGGTTTGCCAACACCGAAGACACCGCCAATCACCTGGTCGGTGCCTCGCTCATGGGTTTTGGTGGCGTGTTGGCGCTCGGTTGCACGGTGGGTCAGGGCCTGAGCGGCATTTCTACCTTGTCTCTGAGTGCATTCCTTGCGCTGATCGGTATTGCGGGCGGCGCGGTGTTAGCCCTCAGGTATCAAACCTGGCGCGTTGAACGCATGGCCTGACCCTGGCCTTTACGGGTACCTGCCACGGTCACTACTGCCCCTGCGGGATAGGACATTTCTCTGTGGGCTCGGGGCGTTCCTTGCACTTTTCATAGGCCTCGGCCTTGATACCGCCCGTGGCATTGCGAAACGGCGCAAAGCAGTCCTGACTCTCTCGGTACAACCGCTGCAGCGTCTCGCAATCCGTGGCCTCTTGTTCGCGGAGATCGGTCGCAGGTTTGATCGCAGGTTTGGGCGCCGATTGAGGTGTATTCGCAGCAGCGGGCGCAGGCGAGGCAGCCGGCCCTGTCACCGCTTTCTTGGCCGCAGGGGTGGGGGTGGGGGTAGGCGTGGGGACTGCGCTCTCGTTGCTGCGCACCTCAATACGCGTAGCGGTCTTTTTGTACTTATTGGGCACGACGTCTGAGACAAACACTTGGCCCTTTTCATCTTCCCATTTGTAGATATCAACGGCCCATGCTGTGCTGACCACCACAACGCTGCTGACCCACACCGCCACACGCACTGATATCGCGTTGAATTTCATGACGCTCATTGCATCTTCCTTTCTTCTGTCCAATGGGAGGGCAGCGCCTGATTTGCCGTGATCAGGGGGTGTTGACCACTGTCACCCGTGTCACCCAATGGCGGGTTTCACCAAAGCACGCGGTGGGCAACCCGACCTTCTCTTCGTAGTGCAAGGTGACGCGCTGGCCCATGGCGGCATTGACCTGATCGGCCACCGATTCATCCCACACAGTGAAGTAGAACTTCTCGGGCACGGCGCCAGGCATAAAGACCATGGCCAGTTCACCTTCCCAGGTTTTGCACACCCAACCTTTTTTACTGAACTTCTGCACCCAACCGGCTCGCTCGCCTGTGGAGTAATTCCAGTTCAAGGCCAGGGCAATCCAGGCTGCTGTACCGAGCACCACCGCAATCACTAGGGCAAACACCACGCGCATCACTCACCTCAGCGGCGTTTGAGTAAATGGAAAAATTCTTTGCCCTGGGTGAACTGGCCT
>WBZQ01001058.1_pt1 | contig 19778 bp, 20 predicted proteins | sample 5204251 | NCBI WGS metagenome assembly WBZQ01 (sample SAMN12412402, study PRJNA552823) | activated sludge metagenome | isolation source: activated sludge from nitrification reactor of wastewater treatment plant... | place: USA: Virginia | collected 2017-09
GCCGGGTGTGGTGAGTCGGCCCGTCGTGACTGCCGAGGCCGAATCGCTCTTGCTCGTGCAATGACTCAACCTTTTGGCTGATGGCGCTTAGGCAGGTTCGGTCACCTGGGCGATCCGAAATAGGGGGTCCGCTCACAAGACTGGTTGGCACCTGCACCTACGACCCTTCAAGGACGCGACATGACCGCCACCGTCGTGATCGACCGAACCCAGATCCAGCCTCAACTTCCCGCGTCCTCTCCGCATCTGCTGGAGCGACTCAAGATCCGCAAACCAGGCGCCACGAAGTCCCGCGTCGCAGGCATCGACATCGCACGTGCGGTCGCAATGATCGGCATGTTGATCGCGCACACGGTGCTGCCGCAAGGTGGAAGTGGCAGCTCGTCTGGGTCGAACCCATCTGCTGACGCTGTCGTCGAAGCGGTGCCACATGCGCTGTCGTGGGAGTTCCTTGCCCCGCTCCACGAGTTGGTGTCAGGGCGCGCGCAGGCGACCTTCGTCATCTTGGCCGGGCTCATGGTGGGCATGATGGCCATGCGCGCGACCACGGTGAGTGAGCGTTGGCGTTTGCGCAAGCAGTTGGTCATCAGGGGTTTGATCCTGATGGTGATCGGCGTCGCGATGCAGGCCGCCGGAATGGCGATTGTGCAGATCCTGTCGGTCTACGGCGCCTACTTCTTGCTAAGCCCACTGCTGCTCACGTTGCGGCGCCGTACTTTGTTGGCGGCCTCGGCTGCGATGGCACTGCTGGGACCTGCGACGCTGCTCTTCGCGACCCAGCGGGGCTGGATGGCCTCGATTTATGGCACGGTGATGAACGCAAGTTCAAGCAGTGGCAGCTCGGGCATCGACTACACCGCGCGCCCTGACTATTGGCACAACCTGATCTCGACCTTCTGGGACAACATGGCGATGCAGCCAGCCCAGACCATCTTCAACGGCACCTATCCGTTGTGGCCCGAGATTGCGCTCTTCTTGTTTGGTATGGCGCTGGGCCGCACCAAACTCTCCTCACCGACCACTGCCAGGGTGCTGGCCCTAGGCGGGCTGGCTGGCATCGTGACTGTGCCGATCTTCGCCTCGATGCTCACCAATGCGTTCCCCAACAACATCTACGTCAGCATGCTCACTGACACGGCTGGTCACAGCGGCACCACCGCCTGCCTGCTCTACGGCATGTCCGTGGCTAGCTGTGTGCTTGGTTTGGCGCTGTTTGCCGCGAGGCACTGGCCACGGGCCACTCGGCCGATGGCGCTGCTGGGCACGTGGTCATTGACCTTCTACCTCTTCCACGCGTTCTGGTTGACTGCCTTCCACACCTACCCGTTCTCCATCGAAATCGGGATCGACACCCCGACAGGTTGGCGCCAGTTGGTCACGCTGGCCATGTGGGTCGCCATTCCAAGCGTGGTCATGGTGGCGGCCTGGGCGACTGGTCGCAGGGGGCCTGCGGAGGCCCTGCTGCACAGTGCAGCGACGTTGGCTGGAAGGAAGAGATGATGAAGATGCGCAGGGCATTGGTCGCGCTGGTCGCGGCTTCGACATTGGCGGGGTGCGCTCTGAACTCCGCCGCGAAGCCGACACCCACGTCGCCGCAGGTCGAGGGCTACACATTCGCTGCCGGCATGGTTGATGCGGGCGCGGGGTCACAGACCTATACCAAGTTCAATGGCACGATCGGCATCCCTGCGACACCAGGGCCACACCCCGTTGTGGTTGTGGTCCACGGGTCGTACTACCCCTGCATCACCCTGGGCTCGAACAAACTCTTCACCCGCGATGTCTCGACCACCAAAGAGCCTGACGTGTGCGGTCCTGAGTCCAATGCCTCCGACGACGCCCTTGCCTATGGACCTGACTACGTGCGAGCCAGTGCTTCCTTCGCCACCTTGGTTAAAGAACTTGCCAACCGAGGGTTCGTGGTGGTTGCGCCCGACGTACACGCCAAAGACGCCTTGTGGAGCGGCGCCGAGGGAAGTCAAGGCCCTGTCACAACCTCGATCGTGAAAGCTCACCTTGCGCTGCTGGCCGATCTCAACAAGGGCATCTCCCATTCGCTCCCATTCGCGGGGGCGCTCAAGGGGGCAGTCGATATGGGATCGCTGGCGTTTGTGGGGCATTCCAGTGGAGGTATGTATGTGCTCGAACCGCAATTGACCAAGGATTTCCCTGCAGCCAAGGTTGCCGTTGCGCTGGAGCCAGCCCGGGCAGGCGACACCGACCTCACCAACTCCGCAGCCTTGGCAGGCGTGATGGTGGTGGGCGGCGTGTGCGACGAACAAGTGTCGGGAGATCGCGAACCTAGGCGATTGGCTGCTGACTACGCCAAAGCAAACCCGCGCGTGCCCACCGTGCACGCCTCCTTGGCCGGCACCACCCACCTCGGCCTGCTTCAAGGTGGCGGTGACACGACGATAGGCATGACCAGGCCGACGCCGAACCCCCGAGCCTGCACGAAGGCCCGATTGGCCAAGCCTGCCGACATGCAGACTGCAGCAGCGCAGATCACCGCTGAATTCATCGAACAAGTCATGAGCGGTGCTCGCTCGTTGACGATCGCGACGCCGTCTTCCCCGATGGTGAAGGTGAGGAGTTTGACCTCTGGCGTCAGCCTCAAGACCGAGCCGGCAACGAGCCTTCCCGCGATTACGGTGGCCAACACCGTGAGGTTCTTCCCTGGCAAGGGTGCGCCCCTGCCTCCCGCTCCGACTGGGTTGAGGTTGCACTGGTCCAAGAACGGTGGCAACAAGTACGACTAGGGGGCGTCACGAAACTGGTCGGTGGCTCGGAGGACTTTCCTAACGTGTCCCAACCTCTCGGTGCTGCACCCCGTCTGCTCGATACGACTGGTGCCGACCAGACCAAGTAACGTACCGGCTTGTGGCTACCGACTTCGATGCAGCAATCAAGCAACTTCAGGCGACCATGACATCGGTCGAGAAGGTGCTCGACGTGCCGGCCATGGATGCTGAGATCGCCACGCTCGGTGAGCAGGTTGCTGCCCCCGACTTGTGGGATGACCAAGCCAATGCCCAGCGGGTCACTGGTCGACTCAGCGTCCTTCAGGGTGAGTTGGAGCGACTCAACAGTTTGAAGTCGCGCATTGACGACCTCGACGTACTCGTTGAATTGGCCAACGAAGAAGGCGACGCCGACTCGATCACCGAGGCAGACGCCGAACTCGTTCGACTGCAAAAATCTGTTGAACAACTCGAGGTCCGCACCCTGCTCAGTGGTGAGTACGACGACCGCGAAGCCCTGATCACGATTCGCTCAGGTGCGGGCGGGGTTGATGCCGCAGACTTCGCCGAGATGCTGATGCGGATGTACATCAGATGGGCTGAGCGCAACAAGTACCCAGTCGAGGTCTATGACACCTCCTATGCCGAAGAGGCGGGGTTGAAGTCGGCGACCTTCTCGGTGCGCGGGCCTTACACCTACGGCACCTTGAGCGTGGAGGCAGGCACTCACCGGTTGGTGCGCATCAGCCCCTTCGACAACCAAGGCCGTCGCCAAACCAGTTTCGCTGCGGTCGAGGTCGTGCCGGTGCTTGAGCAGACTGATGAAGTCGATATCCCTGAAGAAGAAGTGCGCGTCGATGTTTACCGATCCAGCGGACCGGGTGGCCAGTCGGTCAACACCACCGACTCTGCAGTGCGATTGACTCACATCCCGACCGGCACTGTGGTGAGCTGCCAAAACGAGAAGTCGCAGCTACAAAACAAGGCCAGCGCGATGGTGATCTTGAAGGCCAAACTCCTTGCGTTGAAGAAGGCCGAGGAGAAGGCCCACCTCGATGAGTTGCGTGGAGACGTGGCGGCAAGCTGGGGTGACCAGATGCGCAACTACGTGCTCAACCCCTACCAACTGGTCAAGGACCTACGCACCGGCCAAGAGTCGGGCAACCCACAGTCAGTGCTCGATGGCGAGATCGATGACTTCCTGGAGGCTGGCATCCGCTGGCGCAGGGGAGCGGGCAAAGTCAGCTAGCTTTGCGTGGCAGTTGTGCGCTTTGCGGGGGAGATCTCCCGGGCAAAGCGCCAAAGTCACAAGTAAACCTGTGACTTTTACACCCGCAAAAAGTCAGCTCGTCGCCAGCGCACTGAGCACAGAAGAACACCAGTTAGAAGCCCGCTGATCCAGATCAGCGACCTCTCCATGCACCTCGCAGGTGAGCACGGTGTCCCCGACTAGGCCTGCGAGCCGTACTCCAGCTCCGCCGTCAACTCGACACGTCCAGCGTGCAGACGGGGATCCAAAGGTGTCGCCCTCAGCTTGCTCGCATCCCTTGGGCGTGTGAGCCAGTGCTTCCTCGGCTTCAGCAGAGTCCATGGCGCGAGCGAACACCCACGCAGAGGCCAACGCGTTGCCGTTGGTCCATCGGCAACCGAACTCTTGGCTGACTTCTTGATCTTCGCCAATGTCGAGGCGCCCACCGTTGGTCCATGAGAGCAAGGTGGCGGGGCTGCCTGCTGCGGCCTTGATCGCCGAGGGCGTCACCAGTTTGCAGAAATCGCCCCGCGCCAACGTCATGGTCGCGGTGTCAACCGAAGCTAGCGGGGTCGGCTTTGTAGATGTTGGTGAGTCGACAGAATTGCCACACCCGAGCAGGGTGAGGCTCACAGCCAAGATTGCAGCCAGCGACAAACGCACCCCAACACCCTAGGCGAAACACCCACAAGCCCTGCGCGGTCCCTTGGGTCGCACGGCCTAGACTCGACACGGCTCGTCGGACGTGAGCACGCGTGCACTTCCCATCCCCGACCCGGCGAGAACTACCCCGTGATCCGATTTGAGAATGTCACCGCGACCTACCCAGGTCAGACAAAGTCCGCGCTCGAACAAGTCAGCATTGACATTGAGAAGGGCGAATTCGTCTTCCTCGTGGGTGCCTCTGGTTCTGGCAAGTCAACCTTCTTGCGCATGGTTTTGCGTGAGGCGCGACCCACCTCAGGCAAGGTGTACGTCGCGGGCAAGGAGATCAATCGACTTGCCAGCTGGAAGGTGCCAGCGCTGCGCCGCCAAATCGGCACGGTCTTCCAAGACTTCCGACTCTTGCCCAACAAGACGGTCGCAGAAAACGTCGGCTTTGCCCTTCAAGTGATCGGCAAACCTCGCGCACACATCCGCAAGGTCGTACCCGAAACTCTGGAGTTGGTGGGCCTTGATGGCATGGGTGCGCGGATGCCCGATGAACTCTCTGGCGGCGAGCAACAGCGCGTCGCCGTGGCGCGGGCGTTCGTGAACCGGCCGATGATCTTGATCGCCGACGAACCCACCGGCAACCTCGACCCAACGACGTCACTGGGCATCATGAACCTGCTTGATCGAATCAACAGCACGGGCACCACCGTCGTGATGGCCACACATGACGTGAGCATCGTTGACCAGATGCGCAAGCGTGTCATCGAACTCGTGGGCGGGCACGTGGTGCGTGACCAATCCGAAGGCGTCTACCGCAGCCACGGGGGAGGGCGTCACTGATGCAACTTCGCTATGTCTTCTCCGAAGCCCGCACGGGCTTTCGACGCAACTTGTCGATGACGATCGCCTTGATCGTCACCATCTTCGTCAGCTTGACTTTGGTCGGTGTCGGCCTGCTCTTGCAGGCCCAAGCCACAAAGGCTGAGAACTATTGGGGCAACAAACTCCAGATCACCGTCTTCTTGTGCACCGCCAACTCTCGCTCTCCGCAATGCACCAACGGCGCGGCCGATGAGGCGCAGAAGCAGGGCATCCAAGATGTCTTGACCTCACATCCAGAAGTCGCTTCCTACCGGTTCCAGACCAAGCAAGAGGCCTACGACATTTGGCGTCGGGTCTACATCGGCAAGGACAAGTCAGAGCAGCAGGTGCTGTCCACAGTTACCGTCGAAGACATGCCTGAGTCATATTGGGTGACGCTCAAAGACCCGCAGAAATACCAAGGTGTCGAGGCGGCTGTGAGCGGAATGGACGGGGTCAATAACGTCCAAGACTTGCGAGCCGTGCTCAAGCCGATTTATGAGTTCATCAACGGAATGAAGATCGGTGCCCTGGGTGTGGCTGCGTTCTTGCTGCTCGCCGCCGTGCTCCAAGTCGCCAACACCATCCGGCTTGCTGCATTTGCCCGACGGCGCGAGATCGGCATTATGAGGTTGGTTGGGGCCAGCACGCTCTACATCCAACTGCCGTTCGTCATGGAGACCTTGGTTGCAGCCGTGATCGGCGTGGTGCTGGCTGCCCTTGCGATCAGTGCGTTGATGTTCTTCAAGGTGTACGGCGGCTACTTCGGTCTACCGCCCGGCCTTCGTTCCTCTCCCATTGTTGAGTGGATCGATTGGTGGGACGCGGCTCGTGCAATTGGAGGGATCGCGATCTTGGGCGTCGTACTCACCGTGATTCCGACACTCGTAATGACGCGGAAATACCTCAAAGTCTGAGCTTGATCCGTTAGCGTTGCGGGGTCGTTCAACTTCCCCCTTGCGAACGAAGGCTTAGACACGTGTCACTTCCCCGACGCGCCCATGCGCTCGCGGCAGCCCTAGTGCTGTGCGCGATGGTGTTGGCGCCTGCCCACGCCCAAGACAAACTCAAAGACAAGAAGAACCGCATTGAGTTGGGCATCAAGCATGCCCAGGCGCATTTAGATGAGTCATCAAAGGCCGCTGCGCTTGCCTACAAGCAACTGAGCGCGGCCACGGCTTCGTTGGCGGCTGCGAAATCTGACTTGGCAGCGTCGACCACTGCGGTTGCCAAAGCCAAAGTGATCGACGCGCGGTTGAAAATCGAACTCATCCACGCCCAGGCCGACTTCGACCGTGCGCACGCCGACCTCGTCGTAGCTCGCGCCAAAGTGAAAGAACAAGACCGAGCCGTTGGCGAATTGGTGGCTACTCAGGCTCAGAGCGCATCACCTCAGTTGCTGCGCTTGGTGGCGCTGTTTAGCACTACCTCGGTCGCCGACACCGCCACCTCGATGCAGGTCAGCGGCAACTTCGCCGATCGTCAATTAGGGGTCCTTGATGGGCTCACCGCTGCCAAGACAGCCGTAAAGATCATCGAAGTCAAGCAACGTACGGCGCGCAACGCCATCGCAGCCAAAAAGCGTGAGGCAGCTCGAAACCTGGCTCGCCAACGCGCGGCCGAGCGAGCAGCGCAAGCCGCCAAAGCCAAAGTGATCGCGCTGGTGCGCACCCGAGAGGCTGCACGTGCTGCGTCGCTGAGAGCCAAACGCGCTGACATGGTCAAACTGGCCGCCCTCAAACGTGAAAACGCCCGCATCGCGGCGCTGCTGCAACATCGCGCTGATCAACACCCCGGCAAGGGCTACACCGGCAGCCAAAACGGCTTCCTGCTGCGGCCAGTGGACGGGGCGGTGACTTCGCCGTACGGCTGGCGCAAGCACCCGATCTATGGCTATTGGGGCCTGCACGACGGCGTCGACCTGCAAGCCCCATGCGGCACCCCCTTGCGCGCATCAGCCGATGGCACCGTGATTTCGAGGTACTACCAAAGCGCGTGGGGCAACCGCTTGATCCTTGATGTGGGCAACGTCAACGGAAAAGGCGTTGCGGTGATTTACAACCACCTCTCTCGCTATAACGTGAGCAGCGGAGCCCACGTGCAGCGCGGAGATGTGATCGGCTACGCCGGCACCACCGGTTGGTCTACGGGCTGCCACCTTCACTTCACGGTGATGGCTGATGGCCATGCCGTTGACCCCATGCCCTGGTTTTAGTCCCCTCGCGAACGAGGGGAAAAGTCACAAGTAAACCTGTGACTTTGTCGCTTTGCGGGGAGGATCTTCCCCGCAAAGCGCACAACATCCCGGTGAAGCAACCGCGCGCGGGGCAAGGGATTCGAACTCCCTCAGAGGGCTGCTGACCCCTAATCCAGATGCCGGGGCAGCCAAACAGATGAGAGACTTCCTCCTATGCCCAAGGAGACCGGTCAGAAGATGATCGCGCAGAACAAGAAAGCGCGGCACGACTTCCACATCGAAGAGACCTTCGAGGCTGGTCTGGTTTTGGTTGGCACTGAGGTGAAGTCACTTCGGGCGGGTCGTGCTTCGCTGGTCGATGGCTTTGGTGAGATCGATGGGCATGAGGCGTGGCTGATGGGCGTCCACATCCCCGAGTACGCCCAGGGCACCTGGACAAATCACGCCGCCAGACGCAAACGCAAACTGCTCTTGAACCGCATCGAGATTGCCAAGATCGAGCGCAAAGTGGCCGAACGTGGCTACACGATCGTGCCGCTGTCGATGTATTTCAAAGACGGTCGGGCCAAAGTCGAGATCGCTCTTGCGCGAGGCAAGAAGACCTGGGACAAGCGCCACGCTCTAGCTGAGCGGCAGGCAGACCGGGAGAAGCAAGTGGCTCTGGGACGCAGGTTGAAGGGCTTCACCGACTAGTTCGAACCTCTGGCTGCCCCTTCACATTGCCTCCTACCTGTGTTCGACTTAGACATTGCCCCGCTTACTCGAACGGAGATTCTTGTGAAGAATCGACTTATCGCCGCAATTGTGACGCTGTTTGCCCTCGTGGCCAGCCTGATTGGCGCCTCAACATCGGCCACGGCAAGCACGGGTGGCACCCCTGATGCCGAACTGCACCCCAATGTGGCGTTGCTGGTCTTCTACACAGCTGAAGGCCGTTTCCGTTGCAGCGGCACTCTGGTGAGCCCAACCGTCGTACTCACCGCCGCTCACTGCACTGACGGCACCCTCGGTCGCACTGCGGTCACCTTCCGCTCAGTTATTGCTGAGCAGCCGCCCTCAGGTCTGCCAGTGGCTGCGGACAAGGCCGCTGGCTACACCCAAACAGAGCTTGAGACCGCCGGCTACTACTCAGGTACGGCGTACACACACCCGCAGTACTCCGACTTCACCGACATGAGCAACTGGAACGACGTGGGCGTCGTGGTGCTAGATCAGACGGTGGCCGATGTCACGCCGGCAAACATTGCTGCGCTGAAGACTCTCAACACCGTGCCTCGTGCGAAGTTGGCACACACCCTCTTCACTGCAGTCGGCTACGGCACCGAGGTCCGCAAGCCTGACTCAGGCCCCCAAAAGCCCCAGCCGATGAGCTACCCATTGATTCGTCGGTACGTCGACATGCCTGGTCAGAAACTGACCCCTCAGATCCTGCAAACCAATGGCAACCCCAACGACCCCCGTGGCACCGGCGGCACCTGCTTTGGTGACTCTGGCGGCCCGGTGTTCTTCAAGGGCAACGTCGTTGCGGTGACGAGCTACGGCTACACCGACAACTGCCGCTACCTCGGTGGCTACCAGCGCGTCGACATTGCCGCTGCCCAGAACTGGTTGGCCACCTTCGGTCTCTAGTCTCTGCTTCTTCGCCGACCGCGTCGTCCCTTGGAATTGGGGCGACGCGGTTGGTGTTTGGCACCTAGACTGTTCAACAACAACTCAAGAGGGGCTGATCGGTTTCGACTTGGGACGTACGTCTCAGGGGAAGCGGGTCGAGAAGCCAGCGTTATCTCGTAAACGATCGCTGGAAACCTATAAGTGCCAACGCTAAGCGCACTGACTTCGCTCTCGCCGCCTGAGCGGTGATCGAAGGGTCTAACCGGGCATCTGTCCTCGTCCCGGACCTAGGCCTCATTTAGAGGACTTGCTGATCTAACTCCGTCGTAGGGGTAGATCGGGACTCTTACTACGACTGAGTTCGTCGATGACATGTTCGTGTGAGCATCGGGACTGAGAACACGCCTAGCACGGACTGCACCCGGAGAAGACCTGACACTGCGCTTGAGGACGCGGGTTCGATTCCCGCCAGCTCCACTCGTTTCGCCGCCCCCGGATTCGGTGGGCGGCGCTGACGTTTTTGGCCCCTGCTTTACCCGGATGTTTGGCGCTTTGCGGGGGAGATCCTCCCCGCAAGCGTTTGATTGAGATCTAGTCAAAAGGTGAGCGACGTGACTAATGTCGCGAACCGGGGCAAGCAGCGAAAAGGTGTGCATGATGAGTCAAGTACCAGCAGGCTGGTATCCGGATCCCGAGGGTGATGGCCGTCTCCGCTACTGGGATGGCGATAGCTGGACCGCGAGTTACCACGACCCGCGTCAGATTGGTCAGCAGGAAGCACACGCTGAATCGGCCAGACGCCCTCTGGCGTCGACAGCCGCACCTGTAGCCACTCAGTCGATGCCAACGGTCGCCGCACATCCCGCCAAAAAAGGGATGGGGGCTGCAAAGATCCTCGGGATTGTGGCCGCTGTCGTGATCGGTCTAATCGTACTTGGCGGGATTGCGTTGAAGTTCTCAAGCCCGCCGTCGCCTGCCAAGAGCGGAGGCGCATCAACGAGCGCATCAGAGAGTCCCATGCCCGAGGTTGCGACACTGGCGCCTGAAGACCTCGCCATCAAGTTGAAGATTCGCTCCCAAGAATGCTTCGGCTCAGCAGGTTGCAACGTCACGTACACCATCGATGTCGAGTATGTGGGCGCTGAGGACAACGTGCCGGACGGCTCCTACCTCGTCACGTACAAAGTGAGCGGTGGAGACAGCGGACCCGTGATCAACACATTCACGCTCGACGACGGCACGATGACCTACGACGAGGAAGAGCTAATCTCCACCACTGGAAAGCCACACCTCAGGGCAGTGGCCACGGACGTCGAAGAGCAATAGTGGTGTTGATGGATCCACAGTTGTAGCTGCTTGAGCTGATTCTCGGCTTGGCCTCAGCGACCGGTGTTCATCACGGCAGGAGGAAGGTCAAAACGGAGGGACGCGGGTTCGATTCCCGCCAGCTCCACTCGTTTCGCCGCCCCCGGATTCGGTGGGCGGCGCTGACGTTATTAGCCCCTGCTTTACCCGGATGTTTGGCGCTTTGCGGGGGAGATCCTCCCCGCACAGTGCCAAAGTCACAGGTTTACTTGTGACTTTTCACCCGTCAGCGTTTGACGTCGATGATCAACCTGGAGGGGCTCTCCACGGCAAAGACTCGGTACGGCGCGGTGGAGTTCAACGCCAATCCGATGCCGAACTGACCTTCGAAATCCCCGGTCACAGCCCATGCGCGCAAGGTGGGGAACTGGGGGCGCTGGAGTTGCGGGCCGGTGTAGACGGGGTTGGAGCTTTCGTCGTACCCAGTGGCTTGGATCGTCACCTGGAGGCCCGCGTTGCCTTTGATCGGCACAGGCTCGCCTGAGCCGTCGTACACGAACGAGGTCGCGTAGTCGGCTTGCCAGGAGGGCACCGGTCCGTCGAAGTCGACCACCAAGCGGTCGAAGCCGGAGTGGGTGGCGCTGCGGATGTTGGTGACATGGGTTGCGCCAAGTTCGCCGCCTTCGCCGCTCGACTTCCCCGAAACAAAGGCAGGACCAGTGGGATCTGCGGTCGGTTTGGCGGTGTCGCTCGGTGTTGGCGCGGTCGAGGTCGACTTCGACGGGGTCGGCTCGGGGGTAGCGCTCTTGTCGGCGCAACCGGAGAGGGCCACAGCGGACCCCGAGACCGCTAGGGCAGCACCGGTGATGAGGGTAAGCACTCGTCGCATGCGTTCAACTATCCCTGACCTCATGCACGCATGACGCGCGACAGGCCGCGTAGGTTGCCTGACATGGACTGCTTGTTTTGCTCAATCGCTGCAGGGGAGGCCTCGTCGTACCTCGTGCATGAGGACGATGACTTTGTGGGGTTCCTTGACGTCCGCCCAGTGTTCAAGGGGCATGTGTTGTTGATTCCCCGTCAACACATCGAGACGCTCCCTGATCTCCCTGTGGACTTGCAAGCCGCGTTCGTGGCGCTCCAACAGCGTTTGTGCCGCGCGGTTACGTCGGGCCTGGATGCGGGCGGCACTTTCGTTGCGATCAACAACACGGTCTCGCAATCGGTGCCACACCTGCACTGCCATGTCGTGCCACGGACCAAGGGTGACGGACTGCGCGGCTTCTTCTGGCCGCGCACGAAGTACGTCGACGCCGACGAGGCGACCAGCTATGCCCGGCGTCTGAGGGCCGCTCTAGAGTGAGGGTCAAGGACTACCCAGGAGGAACCTCTCAATGAATAGGTACGACGGACGCGTTGTCGTGGTGACCGGAGCAGCCCGAGGTATCGGTGCGGGCACCGCAAAGCGATTCGCCGATGAAGGCGCTCATGTCGCCATCCTCGACCTCGACGAGGCATCTGCGCAGCAGACCGCTGAGGGCTTGGGCGCAGGCAAAGCGATCGGCATTGGCTGCAACGTGACCGACGCTGAGTCGGTTGACAAGGCTGCCGCGCGCATCGTCGCCGAACTTGGTGGATGGCACGTCTTGGTCAATAACGCCGGCATCACCCGTGACAACTTGCTGTTCAAGATGACCGAGCAAGATTGGGACTCGGTGATGGGGGTGCACCTGAAGGGGGCATTCTTGATGACGCGTGCAGCCCAAAAGACGTTCGTGGGCCAGAAGTACGGCAAGGTCCTTAACTTGAGTTCGACCAGCGCCCGTGGCAATCGTGGCCAGGCCAACTACTCCGCAGCCAAGGCGGGTGTGCAGGGCTTCACTAAGACCTTGGCCATGGAGTTGGGCCCGTTTGGCATCAACGTGAATGCGATCGCCCCAGGGTTCATCGCTACCGAAATGACTGACGACACCGCCCGCCGCTTAGGCATGGATGTGGACGAGTTCCGCGCCCTCAACGCCCAAGCCAACCCGGTGCGTCGCATTGGCGCCCCAGCCGACATTGCGGCCGCGGCAGCGTTCTTGTGCAGCGATGAGGCCAGCTACATCACTGGTCAGACGTTGTACGTCGACGGGGGCGCTCGAATCGCCTAAGAACTACTCGTGGTGAGGGGGGGCGAGCCATGAGAAGATGTGCGGACAAATCACGCATGGCCAAGGGGAACCAAGTGAAGCGTTCTGCATTGTTGACGGCATTGATGGTGGCGTTCGGTGTGCTCTCGAGCACGGCAACTGCCGCGTCAGCCCAACCGGCGCCTGTCGCGGGGCCGAGTTGCTTCACTCCCACCAACGTCGGCGATGCCCAGAGGCCACGAGACACCCTCGTGGCCACGAAGGCCATGGTCGCCAGAGCTCAACGTCATGTCGATGCCGCGAAGCGCAAGGCAGTCTTTGGCTCTGGACGCGTGCCCAGCACCGTTGAGGTGCCGGTCTACGCCAACATCATCAAGGGTCGCCACGTGCGAGACCGTCGTGGGCACTCACGTGAGCGGGTCAGCATTGCCGAGATCCAAGAGTCGATCGCGATTCTCAACGAAGCGTTCGCAGGTGGCCAGTCGGCGACGAACCACGCTGTTGGCTTGCATTTCAACCTCGTCGACATTCGCTTCAAGAAGCGTGACCGCTGGTTCCACGCCGTGCCCGACTCGGCTGCTGACATTCGGATGCGGCGCGCGCTTCACCGTGGTGGACGAGATGCGCTGAACCTCTATTTCACCCGGCCACGCGATGACACCTTGGGTTCCTCAGCGTTCCCATGGGACTACAAAGTCCACCCACGCAGAGATGGCATCACGATTGGCGCTGGCACGGTGCCGGGCGGCAACACTAAGAACTACAACTTGGGCGACACCTTGGTGCACGAGGTCGGCCACTGGGTGGGGCTGTTCCACACCTTCGAGTTTGGTTGCGATGCCGAGAACGACATGGTGGCTGACACGCCCCAAGAAGCTGACCCGGGCTTTGGCTGTCCCGAGGGCGCTGACACCTGCGCTGATGACCCGGGCGCTGACCCAATCCACAACTTCATGGACTACTCGAACGACTCGTGCATGTTCGAGTTCACCGCTGGCCAGGTCGCCAGGGCGCAGGACGCATGGAGCGCGTTCCGCGATCCATCGGCTCCCTAATCCTTAGAATTCACCTAACTTTGCCCCGACTCACTTCTGACCAAGCTAGGATCCTGCGGTGACTCAGTTGACGCCATCCGGGGGCCTCGACGTACTCGAAGAAACCCGGACCTATCCGACCGACGCTGGGGATCACGAGCGATTGGCTCACTACGCTCCCAAAGACAAGATCATGGAAGCCATGGTCAACGGCACACCAGTCGTTGCTTTGTGCGGCAAGGTCTGGGTGCCGAGTCGAGACCCCAATCGTTTTCCGGTATGCCCAGAGTGCAAGGAAATCTGGGAAAACTTCGAATCAGGAGAAGACGAGTGAAGAGATCAGCAATGTTCACAGCGTTGTTGCTGGCAGGGGGCGCTCTTATTTCAGCCGCACCTGCTGCTAACGCCCAACCCGCACCGGTGGCTGGCCCATCGTGCTTTACCCCGGCTAAGGCCGCTGGCACTCACGGACGCCACGGTCGCGACACGCGCCCAGTCACCAAGGCCGTGGCCCTCGAGGTGGATCGCCAACTGAAGACCGCCAAGGTTGCCCGACTCGGGCCCGTCGAAGTGCCGGTCTACGCCAACATCATCGTGGGCTCCCACGCCGGTGACACTGCTGTCACTGAAACCCAGATTGCTGACACCATCACGGTGCTCAACGACGCCTACAGCGGCGGGCAGTCTGCTTCCAACATGAACGCCAACTTCCACTTCACCTTGATGGGCACGCGCACCTACAAGAGCGATCGGGCTTACCACGCCAACCCTTACAAGAAGGCTGACAAGAAGATGCGCAAGAAGTTGCGCAAGGGCGGCAAGAACGCGCTGAACCTGTACTTCGTGAAGCCCAATGACGGCACTCTTGGTTGGGCCGCGTTCCCCTGGGAATACAAGAAGCACAAGAAGTGGGACGGCGTCTCGATCAACGTTGACTCTGTCGCTGGTGGCTCAATGGCCGAATTCAACCTCGGTGACACCGCGACCCACGAGGTGGGCCACTGGCTTGGGCTGTACCACACCTTCCAAGGCGGCTGCGACGTCGACAACGACTTCGTTGCTGACACGCCAGCCGAGGCAGGCCCCAACTACGTCTGCACTGAAGGCACTGACACCTGCGCAGCCGCTGGGCTCGACCCCATCCACAACTTCATGGACTACACGCCTGACGCGTGCATGAACATGTTTACGTGGGGTCAGACCGATCGAATGACTCGTGCTTGGGCGTACTTCCGCGCCCCAGCGGTGTGAGGTCTGCAGATAACGGCGACACTCCTCAGCTAGATCTCTCACCTGCGTGGCCTGGCCGCGCAGCGTGGGGGACTGCGCAACGGTTGCGGGCGTGGCAGTCAGCCGCGCTGCGGCAGTACTTTGGGTCAAACCCCAGGGATTTCTTGGCGGTGGCAACCCCGGGTGCTGGCAAGACAACCTTTGCGTTGACCGTCGCGGCTGAACTTCTGTCGCGGCGAGTTATTGAACGCGTGCTGGTGGTCGCACCCACTGAACATCTCAAGGTTCAGTGGGCTGCGGCCGCCGAGCGCGTGGGGATCCCACTCGACCCAGGTTCATCAAGGCGCTCGAGCAAGGACTTTGTTGGCACGGCTGTTACCTATGCCGGCGTGGCCGCAAATCCAAACGGGCTGCGAGTGCGAGTTGACCGGTTCAAGACCTTGGTGATCTTGGACGAGATTCATCACGCAGGCGACGCGTTGTCGTGGGGCGAGGCTGTGCGCGAAGCGTTCGAGCCAGCCACCAGACGACTGGCCTTGACGGGCACCCCGTTTCGCTCCGACATCAACCCGATCCCGTTCGTCACCTACGCCCCGGGCGAAGATGGCGTGCCGCGCTCGGTTGCCGATTTTGTCTATGGCTACGGGCACGCCTTGGCCGATCACGTCGTTAGGCCGGTCTTGTTCATGGCCTACTCAGGCACCATGCAGTGGCGCACCCGAGCAGGGGATGAGATTGATGCCCGACTCGGCGAGCCGCTGACCAAAGACTTGGCCGCTCAGGCCCTGCGCACCGCACTCGACCCGACGGGCTCATGGGTTCCCGCCGTGCTCGAGGCGGCAGATCGCAGATTGTCAGAGGTACGTCGCCACGTGCCCGATGCGGGTGGCCTAGTCATCGCCACTGATCAAGAATCCGCGCGTCTCTATGCGGGCATCTTGCGCAAGATCGCGGGGGAGGCGCCGGTCGTCGTACTCTCCGATGAGGCGGGTTCATCACGCAAAATTGCTGCCTTCGCAGAGGGCACCAAGCGGTGGATGATCGCGGTGCGGATGGTCTCAGAGGGTGTCGACGTGCCTCGTCTTTGCGTGGGTGTTTACGCAACTTCAACCTCGACACCTCTGTTCTTTGCCCAAGCCGTTGGCAGGTTCGTGCGAGCGCGCGGTCGTGGAGAGACCGCCTCGGTATTTGTGCCGTCGGTGCCTATCTTGTTGGCTCATGCGGCAGACTTGGAGCGCGAACGCGATCACGTGTTGGGCCGCGTCATCAACAACGAAGATGACATCTTCGCGGCCGAGAACGACTTACTTGCCGCCGCAAACACAGCTGAGTCTGCGGTGGAGGATGGGACGTTTGAGGCGCTGGGCTCCAACGCGACCTTCGATCACGTCTTGTACGACGGCTCAGCCTTTGGCCACGAGGGTGAAGTGCATGTCGGTTCGGACGAGGAGATGGACTTCCTTGGGATTCCCGGGCTGCTAGAGCCCGACCAAGTGCGAGCCTTGTTGCAACAACGCCAAGCCGATCGCGCCAAGGCTGCCCAGAAGACACCTCGAGTCGAAGTCGAGGAGGCCGTGACTACTCACGAGCAGGTCGCCATCTTGCGTCGTGAACTCAACGGGCTCGTGGGTGCTTGGCACCATCGCACCGGTCAGGCCCACGGGGTGACCCACTCCAAGTTGCGCAAAGAGCTAGGTGGCCCGCCGGCAGCGGTTGCATCAGCAGCTCAACTGAGCGCTCGCATCGAGAAGATTCGCCAGTGGGCCACGAGTTGACGCCGGTGCTTTGCCCGGATGTTTGTCGCTTTGCGGGGAGGATCTCCCCGGTGAAGCGACAAAGTCACAGGTTTACTTGTGACTTTTCACCTAATCCGTTGTGGGCCAAAAACGAATCAACGAGGTCGTAGGCCCGCTGGCGAGCAGCCTCTTCGTTGGCGATGGTGTCCTCCATCAAAACCGCCGGGTCGAAGCCGGCTTTGACGGCCGCGACATCGCCGCCGTTGCCGAGCCAGCCAGCCAGCATTTCGACGGTGAGTTCGGGGTGGAACTGCACGGCGAGGTGTTGGCGCAACAAATAGGCCTGAGATGCGACTTCATCGCGGGCGATTTCGCGGGCCTCGGGTGGCATGGTCCAGCAGTCGAAGTGCCACTGGAACCAGGGGCCTTCGGGCACCCAGGAGGGGTCGTCGGTCTCGATGCTGACCCAGCCGATTTCTGGACGTTCGGCCCTAGCGACCGATCCTCCTAAGGCAGCAGAGATGAGCTGTCCGCCGAAACAGATGCCCAAGATCGGGATGCCACGAGCGTCGGCCTCGCGGATGAGGTCGAGTTCGGGCAGCAGCCAGGAGCCGATGAGGTCGACGTCGTACGCCGACCACGGGGCGCCCATGATGACCACCAAGTCATCGTTTGCCAGTGACGGGAACTGGGTGGTGACCCCAGGAGTGGCGAAGCGCTCCGCAGGCACGATCTCGTGATGATCGACGTCGATGCCGTGGTGGCGAAGCCGATCACCGATGGGTCCGGGCGGTGAAACGTGGTCATGTTGGATGACTAGGGCGCGCATCGGTGCTCCTTACTGGTCACAGCGGCCATCCTCCCCTATCGTTTGGACCCAAACAAGCCTGAAAGGTGATCCATGACACAGCAGACGCTGGTCAGTGAGCGCGAGAGCGACGTGAGAGTCAGCAAGGTCGAAACCGTGGCTGACGATGTTGTCGCTTTGACACTGACCCCCACGTCGGGCTCGCTTCCGACGTGGACACCCGGAGCCCACATCGACCTACTCCTAGGCGATGACCTCACCCGCCAATATTCCTTGTGCGGATCGCTCACAGAGCAGGGCAGCTACCAAGTTGGCGTCCTGCTCGCACCTGACACTCGTGGCGGCTCGAAAGCCGTCCACGCGCTCACCGAAGGTCAAACGATCCGCATTCGCGGCCCGCGCAACCACTTCGCGTTGGTCGCCTCACCCAACTACATCTTCATCGGTGGCGGCATCGGCATCACGCCGATGCTTCCGATGATCGAAGAAGCCGAAGCCACCGGCGCGAATTGGCAGCTCTACTACGGCGGCCGTTCGCTGGCTTCGATGGCCTTTCGCGACCGTCTAGAGAAGTACGGCGACAAGGTGGTGCTCGTTCCTCAAGAGACCGACGGCATCTTGGACCTCGAAGCCATCTTGGGTGAGCCGCAAGCAGACACCTTGGTCTACACCTGCGGTCCAGAGCCTTTGCTGGCAGCGGTCGAAGACAAGTGCCGCACCTGGCCAAGCGCTGCTTTGCATTTGGAGCGCTTTGCCGCGAAGCCGCGTGAGGCTGAGGGCGATGATGAGCCGTTTGACTTGGTGCTTCAGCGCAGCGGCAAAACCCTCACCGTCGGCGTCGGTGAAACCGCCTTTGACGCGATGCGTGCAGCCGGAGTGAGCGTGCTGGGCTCCTGCTTGGAGGGCATTTGCGGGACGTGTGAGCAGATTGTCATCGAGGGCGATGTTGACCACCGCGACTCGGTGCTCGACGAAGACGAACGTGAGGCGAACGAGTGCATGATGGTGTGTGTTTCCCGAGCCAAAACTCCTGTCATTGTGTTGGATGCGTGATGACGATGAAGCATTCTCCGCTGAACACGTGGTACGCCGTGGCAACCGCGCACGAAGTCGGTCGCACCCCGCTAGCTCGACAGATCGCGGGCGGACGCATCGTTGTCTACCGTGACTCTCGCGGCGATGCGGTTGTCCTGGGTGATCGCTGTGTGCACCGCCCGGTTGCCCTCTCTGATGGTCGACTCGACGGCGATGACATCGTGGCTCCGGTCACCGGTTGGCGCTATGCACCTGATGGTCGGTGCGTGAGCGTGCCGACGCAGCGAGAGGTGCCTATTGGCGCCGCCGTACGCAGCTATCCGGTGCGTGAAGACGGCAGTTTCGTGTGGGTGTGGGCTGGTGAGCCCGGCGCGGCCACCTTGCGTCGGCCACCGGCCACCCACTGGCTGCGCGACTCCAACTGGGCCACCTTCGGATCCTCCTGGGAGACCAACGCAGGTCTGCGCTTGCTGCAGGACAACTTCGCCGACATTTCCCATGTGGCCCAAGTTGACGCAGCGATTGCGCCACCCGTCCTCAGCGGCACCGACCTGCCGCCCCTAGATGTGTCTGTGACCGAGACTTCGGTTGCGTTCTCACGCCAGTTCGCGCCCGCCCACGTCGGTTCGTGGCAATCACAGGTGATGGGACTGCCCGAAGATGGGCTCTTTGCCCAACTGGAGGAGGGGGAGTTCGTCGCCCCAGGCCTGTGGGTTGACCGCTGGACAGTGCAGGCCGATCCCGAGCGCACCTTCATCTTCACTCACGCGCTCACCCCGATCAGCGACCGGATCACCGGTCACACCTGGTCGGTCAGTCGTAACTTCGCGCTGGGAGCTGCTGCCCAAGGCACGTTGTTCCCGATCTTCGATGCCTACTACCGACGGGTGAAGGCGATCCTTGAGGGAATGCAGTCGATGATCGACACCGACGGTTACGACGAAGGTGTTGGTCTGGCAGCCGACGCCGCCTTGGTGCAAGTACGCCGCATCATGGACCGACTCGTCGCCGACGAGGCCCGCTAGAGACCAGCAACGCAAACGCCCCCCAGATGCTTCTGGGGGGCGTTTGCATGAACTGGTGCGTTAGGCGGGCTTGATGGCCACCGGGAACGCCTTGATGCCGTTGACGAAGTTTGAGCGCACGCGCTTGACCTCACCATCGACCTCAATGCTCTTGAGCACT
>WBZQ01000008.1_pt4 | contig 19715 bp, 28 predicted proteins | sample 5204251 | NCBI WGS metagenome assembly WBZQ01 (sample SAMN12412402, study PRJNA552823) | activated sludge metagenome | isolation source: activated sludge from nitrification reactor of wastewater treatment plant... | place: USA: Virginia | collected 2017-09
GCGATAGCTTTCCTCGGTCTTACTCCGCATTCGTCCCAGCATATTATCAGCAGCCTGTCCCGATCCCGGCTGAGGGGGCCCGGCAAGCGCCTCCAGTGATGGAGTCCCCACAGCGGCCACCTGATACACGGCAGCGAGGCTCACGAGGATCAGGAGAAACTTGCAGAGAATACGGATGGCCGGATTGGGGGTCAGAAAAATCAGCATCAGCAGGGCCAGCGAGCACACGCCGGCCACGATCACCACAGCGGTCTGGTAGGAGGTCAGTCCCTTAATGGTGCGCGAGCCGACTTTTGCCGCGACAGCCGTGAGAATGTCGCCGATCAGCCCGGAGGAAGAAGAGGTTTTGTTGTCGCTGACGGCCGGTGCGGGTGTTGGGACAGGAACCGCGGGGGATTCCGTACCGGTCATCGTTCGCACCCGCCCTCGATAGGCGGCCGGCACCTGGTCGAGGTTATCGGTCAAGACGGCCTGGCCCTGAGCATCGGTGTACACATAGAGCGGGCCCGCATCGGCCACTGTCCCGGTCGCGCCTCCCAGACAGAGCCCCAGCATAATCAGCCACATCCGACATTGGTCCCGCCCCCTGCCCCCTGATCCCATCCTCAGCCCTCCTACAGACCTCCATTAAGCATAGCAGGTCGAAAAACGGGCCCAAGGGCAGAAAGTCGTCCCCGGAAGGCCCTTCCCTCCCTTGACGGACCGAAAACCTATTGTTTAGCATGCAACAGGTCCCGTACTACTCGCACATTCGTTGACGGAAGGATTCTTGTGACCGATCAGACGACCTCGGCAAGTCCCGTTTCATCCCTCCCCCCGACGGCGGAACCGACGCCCTTCATCCGCCAACGGCCGGTCAGGATCATTATCAATTCGTTCCTCGCCCTGTTCGTGGTCGCCCTGATCGCGTTTCGTTTCGTGCCGGGCTGGTTGGACCCGGATTTCTCCAAACATATCGAAAGCCATCGGGTGATGGTGGGCATGGATCGCAAACAGGTCCTGGACGCCTGGGGTTCTCCAAACACGATGAACGTGACGCACACCAGCGACGGATTACGGCGTGAAGAATGGATTTTTGAGGATTGGGAGAGTCCGGCGGTGGTGAAACACCGCTACCTCTATTTTGAAGAAGGCAAGTTGATCGGCGGGCATTTTTCGGGATCAGACGTGCGCCTGCCCCTCCCCACCAACCCGGAACCGGTCAAACCGAAGGGCCACCCCTAACCACACCTCCGATGGCATGCGGGTGAGGGACTTTCCGTCTCTCGCCGCTGATTTCTTATCCCGCGTCGCCGGTTGCTTCGCGGATCTGCAGCGCAAGCCGGCTCAGGAGAATCTCCGCCCGTGGCTTGTCACTCTCCCCTACCATGACCCGACTGCCCAACAAGGCTACCCCCGGATACAGGGCACCGATGTGTTCATGCTGCACGGCATAGGGAATGCCGTTGCCGTCGAGCAGACTCCTAATCAGCGCCAATTCGCCGACATCCCCCGGTTCGCAGAGAGTCACCAGATGCTGGGCGCTTTCAGGATGATGCCGTAACGTCACAATCGTCCTCCAGGCTGACGGTTCCGCGCTACCACTGGGTCGGGCTTGGCTGAACCCGGCATCCCAGGCTGCGAACAGCGCGTGATTCATTGCAATTCACTCAGATGGCCAATACACTGACGGATGAGCATCCGGCATGTCCGGGAAACTGAAACCGGCCACACATACGAAGAAGAATGAACGGATCGGCAGGGCGAACCGGACGGATACCGACGCCGTTCGTTTCGGCAACACAGAATTACGGGGTCTCGGTAATCTGAACGCGCCGTTCCTTCCCGGGGCCACCGGAGACCGTCAGGACGCGTTTCCACTCGCGGACCTGATAGATCGCCCAGGCCTGCGGTTGATTCTTGTAGAACGCATCCGGGTCCTCGCCGGACGCATTGAGGTAGATCGGCTCCGTAAACCCTTCGTCCAGCACGTAATCCAGCAGGCAATCGGTCGTAAACCCTTTGCCGTGCAGAGCAATCTCGGCAAGGAAGTTGAGAATCTCGTCGGAATCTTGAATGGTGATAGGCTTCATCTGATTGGTGGCTGATTGTAGCCAGCAAGAATGAAGGAAGGCAAGGCATGGCACAGAAGAGATTGACCCGCACGCAATTTCTCGAACGGCTGTTGTCCATCATGGATCGCAAGCACCATTGGGCCTGGCCGATCATCATGGGACCCGGGATTACGAAGGCTCAGTTGAAACTCCATTATCAGCAGGAGTTCCTGGTTTACGTGCGGGACTTCCCCGTCCTCCTCGCTCGGGTCCACGGGCAGAACCCGCCTCCTGACGTGCGGCGCATGTTGGCCGAGAATATTTATGAGGAAGATACAGGCGGGCTGTCTTTCGGCCGCTCTCATCCGGAACTCTTCAACGAAATGATGCGCGGCCTGGGTTTCGACAGCCGGGTATTTCTGAGGGCCACACTTCTCCCGGCCAGCGCTCGCTACCGGCGATGGCTGGAAAAAGTCACGGCCAGCCGCGACTGGGTGGTCGGTGCGGCCGCCCTGGCCGTATTTGTCGAGGGCAGCATCAAGGATCGTCAAGAGATTCAGGAGCCTTCCAAACCGAAAAGCGACGCTGAGATCGAAGCCTATATCGACGCCCATCCCCTGATTCGTCACCACAGGATCGGCCGGCAGCATATGGATCTCATTCGTGCGCACCAAAAAGTGGAGGCAGGGCACAGGCAGGACGCCTACACGATGGTCGTCAACTATGCAGAAACCAGAAGCCAGCAAAATGCCATTCTGGCCTGTGTTCGACAAGGACTGACGCTCTGGATGGCCTACCGCGACAGCATCGCCAAAGCCTGCAAGCTTGCCAAGCCATGATGATCCGAACATCCATGCGCCCGCTGCTCCTTTTTGTCTGCCTGCTTCTGTCGTTCAGTTCCCAACAGACGGCCCTGGCCTCCGGATCACCGGATGGCATGGTGCTGGTCCCGGCCGGAGAATTCACCATGGGAGCCTCGGCTGACATCGGTGGGCTCCCGGATGAGCAGCCCCTGCGCCTGGTGTATCTGGGTGCCTTCTGGATCGACCGCCATGAAGTCACCAACGCCGTCTACCAGCAGTTCGTGCAGGCCACCGGCTACCAAGCTCCCGCCAATGCCGCCGCCGCGTTGAACCTGTGGGAAAACAACAGCCCGCTCCCCGGCATCGAACAACATCCGGTCGTGAATGTAAGTTGGCTGGATGCAATCGCATTCTGCCGCTGGGCGAACAAACGGTTACCGACGGAAGCGGAATGGGAAAAGGCCGCGCGTGGGACGAACGGGCGCACCTACCCCTGGGGCAACGACTGGAACCTCGACAACGCCAACAGTGCGAGCTACTGGGCCAGAAAAACCGTGCAGTTTGCCGATAGCGCGGAGTGGGAAGCGTTCTGGCTCAAGGGCCTCGGCGCCACCATTTCAAAAGAGAAGGGCCTCAGAGGTGAAATCCTCACCATGCCGGTCGGCAGTTTTCCTGCCGGCGCCAGTCCCTACGGAGCGCTGGACATGGCGGGCAATGCTGCCGAATGGGTGCAGGACTGGTACAACCCCAATCACTATCGCACAGCCCCGCTCACCAACCCGCAGGGCCCCGAACGAGGCGCGATTAAGGCCATGCGCGGCGGGTCCTGGCTCAAACCGGCAATCAGTCTCCGCACCTCCGATCGGGATTGGGGCACGATGGACAGCCGGCCTTCCGGGACTGGATTTCGCTGCGCCAGGGACAGCTATTAATCCAAGCCATTCCGCGGATTGCGTCCCTGCGTGGCACTACTCTCCCCGACTTCTACCCCCTGCCGGATTTTCAGGAGATTCTAGGTAGCTCAGGCTTCACCCGCTATACTGCTTTTGAGCGCGGTCTCTTTTTATTTGCGTAAGCGTTGGGTGTGAACAGCCGCCATGGCATCCCAGATTCCTCATGCTAACCTGGGCCAGATTTTCCGGGTCTTACTCGCGGACGATTCGCCTGAATCACAAGCCTTGATCCGGTTCTATGCGCAAGGATCTCCCTATCAGGTTGACATCGTTGGAAGCGGAGAAGCAGCGGTCGCCCTATTTCAATGCAAGCAGTTCGACCTCATTCTCATCGATCAGCACATGCCGGGCATCGACGGCTTTACCGCCACGCGCATGATTCGCGCCTGGGAATCCTCCCATCACCGTTCGCCGACGCCCATTGTGGCGTTGACCGCGGACTCGTCGCTCGAGGCACGGAAGCAGGGCCAAGCGGCAGGATGCACAGCCTACATAGCCAAGCCGATTTCCAAAGACCTGCTTGTCGATGTATTGCAGACCTATTGCACGCCCTCCTCAGGGAGCCGTGCAACAGGACGAGGCAGCGCTTCCACTGGAATCGAAGCCCTCATCGAGGAAGAAATAGCCCGGCGCCGACCTCACTTCCTCGACAATCGTCGTCAAGACCTGGAACGGATGCAGGACGCCATCGAACGAGGAGACTACGAGATCATCCGGACCATGGGACATCGCATCAAAGGCTTAGCCGGATCCTACGGATTCCCCGACATCGGGCTGGCAGGGGCGCAACTTGAACAGGCAGCCACGAATCAGGATCTTGCCTCAATTCGTCAGGCCATCGACCAATTGTCCGCGATCCTTACCCGGGCACGACAGGTCGTTTGAAAGATTTCAGCCGCGCCCAGCGTAGAGGAACATTTCGATCATGAGCATTCTGATCATCGACGATTTTCAGGAAGAACGGGATCTGCTCCACGCCATTCTTCATCGTGCCGGATTTGGCCCCCTCCTACCGGTCGCCACGGCAAAGGAAGGCCTGCAACTCCTCGGCGTTGGAAAACGCGGGAAGCTTGGAAACGGAATCGATCTCGTCCTCATGGATATCGAAATGCCGGAGATCGACGGGTTAGAGGCCTGCCAACGAATCCGGATGGAGGAGCAACTTCAGGGCCTGCCCATCATCATCATTACCGCCCACACGGCGGCGGAAGACATTCAGGCCGCCTACACAGCCGGCGCCACGGATTATATTCGCAAGCCCGTGATTCCGGCTGAGCTGCTCGCGCGAGCGGCCACCGCGCTCAGCCTGAAACAGGAAATCGATGCGAGGAAATTACGGGAGCAGGAACTTCTGGAACGGACCAAAGAGCTCGACCATGCATTCGAGCAGATGACGACGCTTCACGGCACCCTGCATATCTGCGCCAAGTGCAAACGGGTGAAGAGTGATGAATCGTATTGGCAGCGAATTGAGGACTATCTGCGCAGGCAGGCGCGCTCAAAGGTCACGGAGTCCGTTTGTGACACGTGCATGCATCAGGCCTATCCCCACTTGAAGCGAGTGCCGTAGCCATACGGCCCGCCTTCGATAAAGCGACCGGCACGTTCATTTTTTCGATTCAACCGGCAACACAAACGCCACAGCCTCGATGCGCACCACCGGCATGATGAGCCCCAGCCCCTCGGCTTCGTGCGAAAAATCATAGACGAGGGATTCTTCGGGAATCAGCCGGCCTGACATCAACACATCAATCTCGACCCGCTCACCCCGTTGGATTCTAGCCTTGAGACCGGCCGTGGCATCGCCTGCCAAGGCAATGAGCGTCGCCGGCAGGTCTTCATGTTTAAAGCGCACCTCACCCCAACTGGTCCTCGTGAACTTCGGGCCCAGTGCAACGTGAAAACCGCCTGTTTCCTCATCGAACCGCGAGAGCTCGCCAACCCAGGAAAAGGTCAGCAGCCACTGCAAGGGCTCCTTGCCTTCGCGCCCAGCATCGCGCTCGCGGTTCAACGCAAACAGCCGTTCATCATGACCCGGATCATGGTGCCCCTGCCCGTAGACCTGGGCCCAGTCAGGAGGCGACCCGTCCAGCGCAGTTAGAAACTGTTCAATTGGTTCCCGGTCAAGAAGGAGATGGCTGTGAGGTGGAAGGCTAGCCAGCCCGGCAGACAATCCCCCCTGCAATGGTTGCAGGCCTGAAAAATCCTCAGCGGATACGATGGCGGGCAGCAACCAGGCGCCCAGCAGCCAGGCGATGGCAAGGAGCGTCCGCACATGCGTGAGAGTCATGACTTCAGGCGACCGGGGCAAGCAGGCTGTGAAATAACTCCCTGAGATCGCGAGTCGCGGGATGGTCCCATGACAACACCCCGGCATCGACCAACACCTGCAGCCGTGGCGCAGGGTCCAATCGAGGCAGGATTTCCGCAGCGAAAGATTCCGACTGTAACACCTGCGCGTAGACGCTGATCCAGGATTCGACGACGGCCCGCAAGCCGGGGTCCGTCGCTTTCATCCGGCCCATCCTGACTTCTTGCAATAACTTGATCAGCGGATCTGACTGGAGCAGCGTGCCGATAGCACGACGCATTTGTGCTTCATGATCGTCCATGATTGTCCTGCGCCGTGGTTAGTTCATGGAGCAGGCGCCGGGGCCGCGCGGATCTCCACAGGAGCCGCATCCGCCACCGGAATTCGAAACCACCGGCCACCCGCCGGTCGCGCCGACACCGAACGCGGAAAACTGTTTATTCAACGCGGTCGCCTTGCAGGAAGGACAAGCCGGCACGGTCTGTCCCTGTACGATGAGCTCAAAGCGATGGTTGCATTCCTGGCAGACGTATTCGAAGATGGGCATGGGGTCTGTACTCCTTAGAATTTCAAATATTATAAGTAAGGCTGATGCACTTCGCAATCGCCGACCGACAGGAGTTCGCACATGTGGTCAGAAGATAAATCCTTTGTATTCCGTATCAGCCTGGAAGCGCAATTTCCCGACGACTATGAAGGCCCCCACGATGAGCAGGCCTGGCTGCGAGAGTGGGAATTACAGATCAAGCCGGTGCTGATCAAGAACCTGTTCGAGACGTTGAGGGACTACCCGAACTGGAAGTCTCACGTCAGAAACCGCGGCAAATCGCCGTCGGAAGAAATCGAAGTCGCCATGGTCCGCGATTTTTCACCCACTCCATAATCACGCGAGCCGCCATGTCCCAGGCACCCGGTCAGGGCCTCTATATTCACATCCCCTTCTGTCATCAGCGCTGCCACTTCTGCGCTTTTTATCTGGAGATCCATCACGCGCGCGCCGCGGAAGAGTTTGTCGCTTCGCTGCTGACCGAACTGCGCTTGTATGGCGACACCGGCTTGTTAGGACCCGCCCCGCTGGATTCGATCTATTTCGGCGGCGGGACGCCGACCACGCTCTCATCCCAACAACTCGCCACGATCCTGGCTACGAGCAAGCAGATGTTCGGCCTGACGCCCAATGCCGAGGTCACCGTTGAAGCCCATCCGGGATCGGTCACGCGGGACAGCCTGGCCCACCTGCGTGAAGCCGGGTTCACCCGCATCAGCCTCGGCGCCGAATCGATGGACCAAACCGAGTTGGATCGCGTCGGACGACCCGGTTCTCCCATGAGTACGGTGCAGATGGTGGCTGCGTCGCGCGAGGCCGGCTTCACCGATATCAATCTGGATCTCATGTACGGACTGCCGGGCCAGACCCTGGAGAGTTGGGCCACCTCGTTGCAGCGGACGATGGAGCTGACGCCAACTCATCTCTCCTGTTATGCCCTGACAGTTGAGGATGGCACTCACCTGAAGGCAGCGGTTCAACGAGGCCTCGTTCCTCCCCCTGATGAAGCGCTCCAGAACGCAATGGAAGACCTGGCCGAAAACATCCTCAGCCAGACCGGCTACGTCCGTTATGAAATTTCAAACTACTGCCGACCCGGATTTGCCAGCCGGCATAATCGGCTTCACTGGACGGGCGGTCACTACCTTGGCGTAGGCCCCAGTGCGCAATCGTATGTCGCGGGCCGGCGCTTTGGAAATGTGAGCAATTTATCCGCCTACAACACGACTCTCGGGAGCGGCCGGCTCCCGGTCTCGGAATCCGACCAACTCACACCGGCGGATGACAGCTGCGAACGGCTGGTGTTCGGACTCCGCCTGACAGATGGCGTGTCCTTGAGGGAGACCGGGGCCCCGTCCTTCCCTGCCCTTACAGAGAAAGTGGACGATCTGATTGCCGATGACATCCTGGAACGTAACGGCGAACTGGTTCGGCTGACCAGCAGAGGACGGCGGTACGCGGATAGCGTGGCTGTCACGCTCCTGGCAAGTCTGGCCGAGTAGCCGCAGGCTGTGCTTCCCATTGACTTCCGGCCCCGTCAAAGGGGAGACTTAAGATTCGAAAGGAGGCCTGTCCCCATGCCCGTCAATATGGATCCCAGCAAACGTCGCCGCCGCCAAGCGGTCGAGCAAGCCGCCGCAACCACCGATCAAGATCCTGCTACACCCACGCGCTTCGGAGAGGACACTGAAGCAGATCGTGAGAAAGCCATCGCGGAAGCCGAACTGAAAAATCTGTGGGACGCCACCGAAGTCATCGACATGGATAGCTGGTAACGTCCATCCAAGCCAGGGCGGCAGTGCCACCGTTTAGCCGAAACCCACTGCGATTCATCACTCCCCCCACCCGACACTATGCCGTTGACGACTTCGCTGCCTCTATCTAACGCCCTGTTTTACCCCTTTCATCTCTGTGCCCCCGACACGTTGGAGCGGATGCTTGCCAGGTTTGGGGCCATCCACTTTCGCGACTACATGGCGCTTCGCCTCACGCCGTTCATGGGGACCACCGCCTACCAAGACCGCATGGGAGATGATCATCCTGCGCTCGTCATCAGCGGCCGTATTGTGCAAGGGCACCAGGTCAGCGGTCCCTTGGATGACGCCGCCACGGCCCAGGTCAACCGCGACCTCGCCGATTCCCACTGGCGCACCCTTTTCCACAGAGGATTGCAGGAGGATCGACGATTTCAACGGGGCCTCTTCGATCTCACCCATGCCATGCGCATCGGATCGGCTCTCGTGCCAGGCCCGGCCGCGCTGCTTCGACTGCTCGAGCCGGAACGAGCCGGCACCCTCTGTACCGTGGCCCTTGTGCAACAACTGGCAAAACCGGCCGTTACACTGGATGAAGCCTATCAATTCGAATATGGGCTGGCCCTGCTGAAAACCGCCGCAGCCCAGATCTATACCTTCCGTCTTGCGCGCGCACACGGCCTGATCCCCGTCACGGACTCCAGCACGCACCATGCATTACTGAGCCGGACCATGGCACGCGAAGGGATCAACCTCTCCAACGAGTTTGTCGGCAGACTCACCGGGATCCCCGCCACATGACCTGTTCCGGACATCTCCGCAACAGACGGTTCCGGCCCTTGATGAGAACCGCGGACTGGTTCGGCCTGAGGCGTGATTGCCGGTTGCACTCCGCCCCATATCACCTGGTACACTCGGCGCCGAGCGAGACGACCGCATGAGCACCCTCACCCCTGTCATGACCCCTGACGCCCTCGACACCACCGATGTCGGAACCGGCGACGATCTGGAAGCTCGCGTGATCGTGTTTAATTGCGAATGCCATACCTACCAGCAGGTGATCGCGCTCTTCTGCAAATGTATTCCGGGAATGAACTCGTCTCGAGCCTTCGAGCTGGCCTGGCGCATCGACCATGAAGGTCAGGCGACAGTCTATTCAGGAGCGCGGAAGTTAGCGGAAGAAATCGGGAAGAAACTCGCGGCCGGGGGATTGCGGGTCGGTGTTCAGTAACGAGAGGTAGAAAACGGGGTGGTCTGCGTCGATCATCTCGACGCAGACTCGGTTTACTTGGCGCGTTTTTTCGGTGCCGCGGCCTTTGCAGCTTTCGGTTTGGCCGCCGCAGCAACCGGTGCGGCAGGCTTCTTGGAACTGCCTTTGGCGCTGCCGTGCGCAGCTTGCGAACTTTTTGCGGACTTGGCCGGTGCCTGCGCCGCCTTATGTTCCTGTGCAGCCGCTGCCTTATAGTAAGACTTATTGAGTTTGCTCAGCATGTCGCCATTGAGGACACGCACCTGGTACAACTCGAACAACTTGCTGATGGCTTTCGGGTCACCCTTGCGAGCCAGACCCAACAGCCGCCGCCGTTGATTCATTTCTTCTTCTTCCGTATGTGACGCCGCTCGCCGCTCCATAGCGCTCCTTTCAAGGAATGCCTGAGACTCACCGCAAAAATTCTGCAAATTGTCAGATGAAATGCCCCGCAGTATAACAGATTGGGCCTAGCCAGTACTACACAAACCTTGGTCACAGAGGAGAAATTTTTACGACCCGGCAGTACGGAGTTCATTTGAATGTCCCCTGCCCAGTCGGGTTGTAGATGGACGAACAAGGTCTCTATAATCATTTTTGAGATTCACCACGACAACAAAGGAGCCCTCAATGGAACATGCCGCCGCAGTCGATACACAGCCCACCGTCGCCGATGACCCCCAGGCCCGTGCCCTGCTCCAACGGGCCTTTGAAAGCACGGCACGATGGCAGCCTGACTTTCGAGGGTTTTCAGCCGATTTGAGCATTAACACCAATGGCCAGGTGGTGAGCGGTACCGTGGTGGTCAAGGGACCGCGGGAAGTGACCGTGCAACTGCCTGATGAAGCGATCCAGAAATGGGCGCAGGAGCAGATCGGCATGATCGCGGTGCACCGCGCCCCCCGCAAGTTCGAGGAATCGGACGGCAAACATCGCCTCACGATGGAAGCCGGCGGCGAGCATCCGCTGGGCCGCCGACTCGACATCCATGGCGACGGCATGCAGTCCTTCTACCGCATCAAGGACAACCGCATCACGCAGATCAACCGGAAGATGCCCCATGTGGCGTTCACGATCAATGTGGAAGAGAGCAGCACCACGCAGGATCAGAAGCAGTTGACCACCAAGTACACGGTCTATTACTTCGCCCCGCAGGATGCCAAACTCCGCAACGTCGAAAGCTTTACCGACACCCATGTGCGGGTGGGCACGTCAGATCTGCCGGCCACACGCCGGATCATCTCGTATGATAACGGCGCCGTTCTGGTGCGGACGCTGACATTCACCAATCACAAGTTGTTGGCCTGATGGATTTACGCACGACGTTCCCGCGCAGCATGCGCGTCACATTAGAAGGCTATGTGCACCTCGCGCGCATGATCGACAAGTGCCGCGCCGTGCTCGCGGGAACCGAAGGCGAATATATCTACCCCTGCCCCATGGATGATCGGCTCATGGAATTCGCGGGAATTACGTCCGATCAATTCACCGCAGCGGTGAAACAACACCCAACGGATGACGGCGTCGCCCGATGGTTTCAGCAGATCGTGAAACCGCACAGCCAGGCCGAAGTGGACGAGTGGAACCGAATGATGCTGAATCGGGGCCCATCCACGCCGGAGAAGCAGACCTCCTTCAACAAGTACCGGGACGCCGTGGATCCCTCCCGTACCGACCTCAGCAGTTGGGCAGACCTGCAAGACCTCGAAGAAGGCCGGACAGTGCCGCGCAGAGACTAAGACTCCCTACCGCCCCCCCAACATTGATTTGTCCTCAGTAGAGGGATAGGCTACTACTCGTCCGGTTGCGGAAGTTCGTAGTCCGTTACCGGGGCATACTGACCGGTCAGCGCCTAGTATTTGTGCATCGCCGCAAGAAGGCTCGCATGGAAGACCTCACTCCGCCAGACCAGCGTCAAGGCCAAGCCAACTGACCTCCCCCATCGGGATACCTGAGGCAGTCTACTCCTACGCGCGCATGGTGATGCTATGACGCCCAAGACAACAGCTAACCAATCTCTCTTCACAGCGGAACAGGCCCTCAACAACCACATCTCCGCCAGAACCATTCTCATCGCCGTCGATGACTCGGACGAGTCTGCCCGTGCCCTGCAGTATGTCGGTGCGCTATTCCGGGACATTCGGGACGTAAACGTCACGTTGTTTCATGTGCTCAACCCCATGCCACGGGAACTAATGGAACACGGCGGCTCAGAGAACCCTGAGATGGAGGATCATCTTGGCGAGCAACTGCGCAAGGATCAGGAAGACTGGCTGCGCGCGGAAAGCGCCATTGAATATCCCATCCTGGTGATAGCAATGGAACGGCTCGGACAGACCGGATTTCCCCTGGACCATGTCACCCTCAAGCTGGGCCACGAGCGCGATATCGCCGACAGCATCATGGATGAAGCCAGGGCCGGCGGGTATGGCACCGTCGTGGTAAGCCGGCACGGACCGGCGGGAACCAAACGGCTCTTCAGTAGCGGCATCATTGACCGCCTGTTGCGAGACCTCTCCGGAGTCGCAGTCTGGGTGCTGGGATAACCACGGCAGCGCACCGGAACTATTCCGCCTTCCCGACGACTCCGCGATCGACGGATGCATAGGAGCATCACCTGCACCGCCGCACCCAAATTGCGCCTAGCCATCTCGCCCGTTTCATACCGAGCTTGTGCGGTACGAAGAAATCCAAACGCTGGTCAAGATCCGTAACTCCTTTGACAGCTCGGGTTTCCAGTGAGCCCGCCAGACATGATTCCAATCAACCGAAGGGAGAATCAGGCATGATTGCTGAAAAGATTCCGACCGCAGTGACTCGTTATTTCAGCGCGATAGAAGAAAAGGCCCCGGACGCTTGGGTCGCCTGCTTCGCAGAGCAGGGAACCAGTTATGAACCGGGAGCCCCCACGCCCCTCCAGGGCCATGCGTCGTTGCGACAATTCCTAGTGGGGGTCCTCGGGGCCTTTGAAAAGATCGCTATGACACAGGACCATGTCTTCCAGTCCGGGAACCGGGTCGCCGTCAAATTCACCGGCCGCGGCACCGGCAAGAACGGGAGGTCTGTCCTGTTCGAAGGTATCGATATTTTCGAGATCAACCAGGAAGGGAAAATCCAAACCATGTGGGGCTACTGGAACCCCGCCGCCATGCTGGCGCAACTGCAGGGGTGAAAAGATCGTGACTCCGTCGAGGCCTCATTAAACAATTCTTTGTCGATGGCGCCTACTCAGAGAGCATGTTTCTCTTAATGCTCTTCCAAGCATCCTCGCTTCACCAGCGAGTGGCCCGCTTGGTCTCCCACTGCGCGCGTCCAACGAGGGGAGTCCTCGACCGCGCGTTGCGCGAGCAAGGGAGACTAACGGGCAACCTTCTTTCCGTCCCTATCCGCCCCACTTATCAAAAGAGGGTGGGCCGGTCGATCCTCAACTGGGCGCGTCCAACGAGGGCCTTCTGAGGCCGCGCGTTGCGCGACCAAGAGGATTGACCTGCCCGCCCTCGCCCCTACTTCCACCCCTCCCCGCTCATCCCGCCGCCCATGCCGCCGAAGTTCCCGCCGAACCCGCCCTGCCCGCTGCCCCAGTACTGTCCCTTCCTGATGCGACCGAAGGGATGTCGCAGATCGGGACGGCTGAGCCACCAGAGAAACCAGAGCGCTCCGCTGGCCGTGGTAACGGTAATCCAAAACCCCAGTCCGCGAAAATGTGCCTTCTTGGTGGAACTGACACGAATCTCCTGCGAGACCGATGCCAATGCCACGACCGTGCGATAGAGTCCTTCGTCGAAATGGCCGTTCTTGATGGCCGGGTCGAGGTACTCATGACCCACTTTTCCGACCACTTCACCGCCCATCACCGGGATCATGCGCCGTCCCATGGTGACGGCCGCCTGGCGCTCTTGCACGGCCAGAAGCAACAACACCCCATGTTCGTCCTGCGCGGAGCCGATGCCCCATTTCTGATAGAGGCCCATCGCATAATCGTTGGCCGAAGGATAGGGTTTCAGGGTGGGCACGGTCACCACGACCATTTCGACACCGGTTTTCCGTTCAAGATCCTGGCAAACCGACCGGATCCTGGCACGCCACTCAGCATCGATCACTCCCGCATGGTCGCTGACATAGCCCTGCGGGTCATAGTTCGGAACCGGTTCGCGCGCATGACCGGCCGGCGACACCGCAAACACAAGTGCGAGCCACAGTCCCACAATGATCCCGCAGGTATGGATGGATCTCGGTTTCATCGCGGCGCCACCGTCCCGTCCGCCCGGATCATGGCGATCAGCGCGTCGAGATTCCCAGCATACCGTTCGTACAACCGTGGCACCTCAACCGGACCGGGGGAAATGATCCCGCGCTTCAGTTCGAGCACATCACCAAGCCCTGTGAGGTCCAGCCCGGTCATGCCGCGAATGGCCGTGAGCAACGCATCCGATTGAAACAGCGCCGGCTGTCCGGCAAGGCGCTGCAGTCCTCGCAAACAGGGGAAGAGAGCGGTCAGGGAGAGCGGCAACAACATGGTCATCGCTTCTTCGGTGCCCCCGCCCTCGATGAACCGCTGCCGCAACCGCACGAGATTGCTCAGCATGCCCTGCCGTACCTGATAGGCCAAGTGCGTCCGGTCGATGTGCAGGCCGATGAACGGATCCCTGCCCCAGAGCACGCGATGTTGTTCCTGAATTTCCAGATATTCGAGCGGAAATACGGTGCCGGGTTTCGTCAATTCGGCCTCTGTCACCACCAGCGGTACCACAAATTGCTCGCGGCTCCAGCGCTTATGCGCCTTGGCATATCGCTTCATCCCTTCCAGCTCATAGCCGGAGAGCATGAGGAGAAGATTCAGATTCGAACGGCCGGGCAGAAACTCTCCGCCCACGGCGCTTCCGTAGAGCAGGATGCCTTCCAATTGTGAACCGAGCAGGGCCGTCGTTTCCTTGACGTATCGTTGCAACAGTTGTTGGATCTCGGAGGGAATATCAAGAGCAGTCGGTTGTGTCACAAACACCTCTGTCGTGGTTTGGGGAGGATGCTGAAAAAGCCCTCCAGCGACGTTCTCGCTGCGTGCCAAGTCTGAGTTGTCTTAAGACACGGCCGGCTGACAGTCTCGCCGGCGTCCACAAACGTGGCGCTCATTATGCTTCGCGCCGTGGACCTTGCTGCGGCCTTGCTGGACGGCTTTCTGAGCATCCCCAGGGGTAATTCGTTCTTGCCCTGATGGTTTCGGGAGAAGCAATTCTCGTAACCTATCAGGAAGGTCATCTCCCTACGTTTCGGCCGCTGATTTCTGATCTGCGCGCGGGTCGGGTAAGAGTCCAGCGGCCATCACGCGGTCCACCAGTGAAAACGGCGGACGGCTCCGGAGTCCGGCTGTCGTCGAAAGCACGCGGTAGCGCAGTCTGGCGTTCTGATCGAGCGTTCGGAACACCCGGTCCCGCAAGAATGCCAGCAGGGGATTGCCGGTATTCCAGAAGCGACATTGCTCATCTGCCAACCGCTGCAACATGCTCACCTGAGGCCGCCGGGCGACTTCGAATGCACGCAATGCGTCCGCCGAGAAATCATTCTTCTTGAGCCAGCCGGGAATGAGATCGGCCACCGCCACCGCATCCACCATTGCCTGCATACGCCCCTGCGACGCATGGGGATTCATCGCGTGGGCGGCGTCGCCGATGAGCAAGGCGCCATCCGCCACCCAGCGATCGGTTTTGACACGGCCGGTCGGCATGTAGCCGGTCTGACTCCAATCTACAAGACCCGGCACGATCGCTTCCATCCCGGGATCGATCCGCACCCAGGCCCGGCGCAAGGCTTCCAGCCCCTGCGCCTTGACGGCATCATACGATCCGGCCTTGATCATATAGAAGGCATAAACCTGCTGGCCTGCGGCAGGAAACAGCCCAAGAATCTCGCGTTTCCCCACCAGGTACCTGGCCTGGTCGAAGTCTGGCGGAGCCTTGAGAATGGCAATGAGGTAACTCTCCGGATAACGGTGGAGGTCCGCCGCGATACCAAGACACTCGCGCACCTTGGAGAAAGCACCATCAGCGCCGACCACCAGGCGCGCAGACACATCCACCGGCTCGCCATGACGTGTCGCCTGCAGTCCGACGACGCGACTGCCGTTGAAACGGAGCCCCGTAAAGGTGGCATCGTACCAGAGCCCGCCGGGATTCTGTTTCTCCAACGCGTCGAGAATGGCATGATGTGCCACATTGGGCAACGTCACCACTGCACGATTATATGGAGCGGGAAGATCACTGTAGTCCACCGTGCAGAGCCGTTCACCGCCGGCTCGGCAAAAATTAAACCGATGAACCGATCGGACCGCGTAGGCCGGCAACTTATCCAACAGCCCCAGACGATCGAGCACCCGCTGCCCGTTCGGCTGCAGAATTTCGCCGCGCAAGCCTTGTGGCGGTCCGGCAGCCCGTTCGAGCACCAGTGAGCGTACCCCCTGCTGCGCGAGCATCAACGCCAGAACGGCGCCTCCGCCCCCCGCGCCGACAATCGCTACATCCGTCTCAATCATGCCACGCTCCATGCGCAGGTCCTGTTACTCCGTCCAGACCACAAATCGTTCGTGGTCATTCCACATGGTCAGAAATTTCTCGCGCGCCTTCGCTGTCAGGCGTGCATCGGTAATCACATCGAGCCGTTCATCATTGTACCGGTTGCCACTCGTCGTGTGGTTCGCTGAGCCGGAGGCATTGATCGCGTCATCAATGACCACCTGCTTGAGATGCATGAGGCCGTCGTGCCGGTTGATCCTGATCGGCACACCGGCGAGCCGCAGTGTATTCACGGCGCTGTGCTGTTTCGGGTCTGTGAGTCGTTCCCGGTCAGTGATCACACGCACATCCACGCCGCGATGCTTGGCCTCCACCAGCGCCTTCACGATCGACGGGGCGGTCAGGGCATAGACCGACGCATAAATATAGCGAGTCGCATGAGCATACAGGGTGACGACTCGATCAATGGGCTGATCTTCAGGAGCGTAGTACACCTCAATCGTGGCGGAGGCACAGACAGGTAGCTGCACCAGAAGGACACACCCGGCAACCATCAAGGCGATCAGTGTAAGAGAGGTCGGACGGCTCATGCGTGGTCTAGCTGGCAGAAAAGATCCGATGAACGCAAGTGAACTACGATGACTGGCACATGAACCACAGATGGTTTTCCGCAGAATGCTCAACATGTTCGCCCGGCAAGGCCGCAGCCAATAAAGATCCGAGGCGTACCCTTGCGGTATGTTGAGGATCTGAATGATGCGAGAACGCCGCTGGCGGAGGTTTTCAGCATCCTGCGAGAACAGATCACTCCAACTCAAAGAGCGTTCGAAAATGGTCGTCCGACTCCTCCCAGGCTTGGGGAGAAGTCTTGGACAGCCAGTCGCGTAAAAAATCTTTCTGTCCCGGCGTCAGCATCTGCTTGATCTGGTGCGTCCGCCCCTGCAAAGGCTGGAGAAAACCCGCGCGAGTCTTGAAGTCCAGCGTCGCGGTGCGCACATACATATTGGTGTACATGGTGGGGCTTTCATCCTCGCCTTCCCCCTGTACCCATACCGAGAGAAACTTTTCCATCTGCAACCCGGCACTGTCCAGAGCCGGTTCGGAATCATGAAAGAGCTCGTTTTCGGATTCTTTCAGCGGAGCCGCTTCATGCGCACGAAATAAGAAATTTTTCTTCCACATACCCTACCCTCCAGACCGGCGCATACTGTAAGCTAGGCATGCAGAAAGTCAAGAAAGCGGCGACCTGCCCGAATCAACTCTGCAGCAGCATCCGCCACATGGATCCAAAGGGGTCTGTTGCCTTGACAAAATAAGAACGCGTTTGCTAACTTCTTGAAATTATTTAGCAGTTTCTAAAAATCGCTGTGGAACCGCAAATGCAGTAAGGTTCCACACGTAAAGCGCACCCGTCAGATTCTTACCATTCCAGGAGCGGATATGCAGGTCATGATCAACGGCAAGTCCGAAGAGATCGCAGGAGGCAGCGTGCTGGATCTCTTGAAAGCCAAGAGCATCGAACCCCAAATGGTGGCGGTTGAAGTGAACGACACCATGCTCGAACGGACACACCTCGAGACGACCCAGTTGAAAGACGGCGATCATGTCGAATTTCTGTTCTACATGGGCGGTGGCCGGTGACCGTCAAGGCCCATGCAGATATCACCGAGTTGATCGGCGGAACCCCGCTGGTTCGCCTCAACCGCTTGAGCAAACCGGGCGGTGCCACGATTTATGCCAAGGTGGAATCGTTCAACCCGGGCGGCAGCATCAAGGACCGCATCTGCCTGAACATGATCAACGAGGCCGAGCGCCTCGGCAAGCTGAAGCCGGGCGGCACCATCGTCGAACCGACTAGTGGCAATACCGGTATCGGCCTGGCGCTGGTGGCGGCGGTGCGAGGATACAAGCTCATTTTGGTGATGCCCGAAAGCATGAGCATGGAGCGAGCCAGCCTCCTGTCGTCCTATGGAGCACAGCTCGTGCTCACCGCGGCATGGGAAGGCATGAAGGGCTCGATCAAGGAAGCGGAGAGCATCGTCGCGCAGAATCCGTCGTACTATATGCCCGACCAGTTCTCCAATCCGGCCAACCCGGACATGCACCGGAAAACGACCGGCCCGGAGATTGTGAATGCGCTGGATGGACGCGTGGACGCCTTTGTGGCGGCGGTCGGTACTGGCGGTACCATCACCGGCTGCGGCGAGGTGATCCGTCAACGAAATCCCTCCGCCAAGATCGTGGCCGTGGAACCGGCCGGTTCGCCTGTGTTGTCCGGCGGAGACCCGGGGCCGCACAAGATCCAGGGTATCGGCGCTGGATTCGTCCCGAAGGTGTTGAACCGGACCTTACTCGATCGCGTCGTAACCGTGACCGACGATGAAGCCTATCAGACAGCGAAACTGCTCGCGAAGAAGGAAGGTCTGCTGGTCGGCATCTCCGCCGGCGCCAACGTCTTCGCCGCTCAGAAGATCGCCGAAGAACTCGGCCCTGGCAAAAACGTCGTCACCATTCTCTGCGACACCGGCGAGCGGTATATCAGCATCGAAAAGTATTTCAACATTTGACCCTTTGAAACAAACGATTGAGGGGGATGCTCAAAATGGTCTCTCAGCAAGGCCGCAGGTGAGAGGAAACCGGAGGCGTACCCTCTGGGTACGTTGAGGGTTTCGTCGAGCCGAGAACGAAGCTGAAGGGCATTTTCAGCATCCCATACAAGATGGAATTTACAGAAACACAAATCAACCGCTACAGCCGTCACATCCTGCTGCCGGAAGTCGGTGGCAAGGGGCAGAAGAAGATCATCCAGGCGAAGGTCCTCATCGTCGGCGCCGGAGGGCTCGGCTCCCCTGCTGCGCTCTATCTCGCCGCCGCTGGCATCGGTACGATTGGTCTCATCGACAGCGATGTGGTAGATCTCAGCAACCTGCAGCGGCAGGTCATTCATCAGACCCCTGACGTCGGCCGCCCCAAAGTCGTCTCTGGAAAAGAAAAGATTCAGGCCCTGAATCCTGACGTGAACGTGGTGATGTACGAAGAGCGACTCACCGCCGGCAATGCCCTCAAAATCATGAGCGGCTACGATGTGGTCATCGATGGCGTGGATAACTTCCCGACGAAGTTTCTGATCAACGATGCCTGTTATTTTGCCGGCAAACCGCTGGTGCATGGCGGGATCCTGCGGTTTGACGGGCGCGTCACGACCATTATTCCCAAGAAGTCGGCCTGTTACCGTTGCGTGTTCAAAAAGCCGCCACCTGAGGGACTCGTGGCCTCCTGTCAGGAAGCCGGCGTCATCGGTGTGCTGGCCGGTATCATCGGGACGATTCAGGCCACTGAGGCGCTCAAGCTGATCCTCGGCATCGGTCGCCCGTTGACCGATCGGCTGTTGGATTTTGATGCGCGCCGCACCCAGTTCAGAGAAATCCGCATCAAGCGGAATCCCGATTGTCCGCTGTGCGGCGAACGGCCCACGATTACGGAGCTGATTGAAGACGGCGACGTCGCCGGGCCGACCTGTGCGCTCCCGGGTCAACGTAACTTGTAGCGAAGGTGTCTC
>WBZQ01001063.1_pt1 | contig 19708 bp, 10 predicted proteins | sample 5204251 | NCBI WGS metagenome assembly WBZQ01 (sample SAMN12412402, study PRJNA552823) | activated sludge metagenome | isolation source: activated sludge from nitrification reactor of wastewater treatment plant... | place: USA: Virginia | collected 2017-09
GGCAACATCTTTTTGAGCACAGCCTCTTTGCGTTCCAACGAATACTTCATCCACGACCTCGTCTCGCCCCCTGGTGGTTTCTAAGAATTCAGCTGAGGGACGCGACAACTATGCTGACACAAGGGGGAATGGAACGTTTCACAGCCCCATTCACAGTCCTACGATTGTTGACTCCGCTTAAGATGGCGTATGAAGCCGCAAAGAAACGAGCGGAGCCATACACGAAGATTGTAGAAGAACTTCCAGAGATGCGGCGAGACACCGCGGAGCTGGTGAGGAAAGCGGTGGGAGAGAAGCGACAAGCATATGTCCTGGTCAAGAACCGGAGTGAAGGGAATGCGACCCTGACAATCCACGCTTTGGTAAAAGCATTGCAGACCGGCTAGCCTTAGGAAACTCCTATCGAAACTATTATGTGCTCTTCACCTATGTCAAAGTGGGCCGATTTTACGCCGACGAAAAATGCGGACAAGTATCTTGTAGTGTCTGCCGCTGTACAGGTTTCTGTCGGCATCGATAGTGGCTCGTGCGCCGCGTGCAAATGTGGTAAATCCGTCAAGCTGAAAGTGACTCTCAATGATGAGGGTATCTGCTACTTTCCGGCCAAGTGCTTCCCGTATTTCCCAGAGAGCTGCCGACCAGATTGTCCCATTGTCGTGCTCATCGCCCGCCTCGTCAAAATCTTTGAACGATCTGGTGTCATCCAACCGACGCAGGCTTGGCGGCTCGGCGCGGTCTCCAAGTCCCAGCAGCAAACCGTCCCAGCTCATGACTGTGTCGCGGTAGCGCGCTGGTTTGCGCGACTCGAAAAAACTCGCTGCGAAATAGTCACCGAACCCTTCCCCCATCGCGGCCGCTTGCGCTGACTGTCCAAAATCTGGACAGATCGCATCCTGGATGGCGTGTCCCAGCTCGTGCAGAATGGTTTCGGCGTCCTCCGCATCATCGATGTCTCCGGTACCAAACGTCAGACTCCGATCGACGGGACTGTACCAAGAATTGTCATCGCGGGTGCCGGTCACATTCGCATGCACCGGTTTGCGAAAAATGGCTCGTGTACCGCGGTAACCCAGCGACTCCAGGTAACGTAGGGCTGTGTCGACATGGTAATACACCATCACTTCCTCAAAGCCACGTTGGTGCGAACGCAGCAAGAATGTACCAGTGGCGCTGCGTACCCGTGCACGGGTTCCCTTTGTAGAAACTTTCTGACCACTCAATGTTCCACTGTTGTCGAGACCGGGTAGCATCACTTCGCGGTATGCAACCGGCGGCGGCCGGCGCACGCGCCTGTTCGGTGCTATGAGGAGTTGATGATCGCCAAGCGCAGTCACTGGATTCGGGTCAAATACGAGGCCCCGTCCGGTGCGTGCCTCCGCGAGATTATTATAACGGCTCAGATTCGCACCAGTACGAGCATCGAGGTATACAAGCCATTCTTCGCGAGGTGCTTCACGCGTCAGCCGAACCTTCCAAGCCGGGATTAGATCCACTCCCTGAGGAAACCACAACAACTCAGTCTCGCGTTGCGTAGCAAGCCGGTCTTTTTGAGGAAGATATCTACGGGCTTGTTTAACTGCCTCATCTCGCCTGAGGGAGCTCTTGAACACCTCCGGCAACAAGCGGGCCGGAACAGCCCGGTTCTTTGCAAGGAATACCCGACCCGAGCGGTCCATGTGCACGGTTAAATAGCCGCGATGAACCCGGTGAGCCTTGTGCATTTGTTTCAAAATGACATGTGTAGCTCCGAGACTGTGGATTACTCGCTGGATAACCAAACCACGGACGTCCTGCGTGATCTGGAACAAGTCAGCGTTAGCAAGAAGGAAGTCACAAGCAATAGCGCGTGGGGAGCCATGAGTGGCTTTAGTGTGGAACCCCCAAACTTCCTTGGGAGTACCGTAATGGTCACCTTGTACCTGTTTAAACCCACGGCGAGTCAGACGCCAACTCGGCTTGCCCGTATACTTCATAATTTATGAGCCTGCTGTCACTGCCCTACTCTGAAGACGTGCATTCGCTATCAGGAAGTGGAATCTTTAATAGATTGCATTAATGCTGTTGAGCCAAAGCAAACCTGTTACTGGGACGAATAGTATAAAATGTTACGTTTAGGCGATAGGTATACTCATTTCTTTGGGCAAATGCGATTTTATTGATTTATGCGCTATCCGCCCCCTATGTTCAAAAGTGAGACACAACCGTGGCTTATGCACGTTTGGTTGTATCTTAATCGATTCAGATAGAACACAATTAGATACACTGCCGTAACACATCCCACCCGTCACGCTCTGATACTATCGCTGAATCATCTACTTAGATTAAGTAGTAACTACAGCATAGATCTTGCCTGTTCCCGATTCATCGGCTCTTATTTCCGACACAAATAAGTCGAACTGAACATAGGGTTGGGATTGCGATAAGAATTCCATCCTCTACCACAAATTATTGCCGTCTCGTACAAGATGCGGTGCGAGCTCAGAGCAACTGGCGTGCTTGTCAGAGTTATTAGACAGTTCAATCGGTACCCGCAAACGACAGTTTCAAGAATGATAGACGGACATGAGTGATCCCCAGCAGCTACTTCAGCAGACGTCGCAGCAATTATGGAGTCTCCTTCGAGAGTTGCGTGAAGAACTCAAAGCGGATAGAACACTCGCTGACTTGGCTCCTCTTCCAGGCTTAGAAAGTACTCCCCTAGCAGGCCTGCTTCAACCCGTAGATAACTTGTCGCCCACATCAGGGGGAGCCGCCCTGTTCAATCTCGCGCGTACCTTGATCAGCTCTGGTTCAGCCGAGGGGGTCGCCGTTCGTGTTCATGGATGGGACCCCGGCGGTGGGCAACCACGTAGCGTGGCACTATGTGCCGGTAGGTTAGAGTCAGCGGGCGACCGAATTGTCATTGCGTTGGCTTCCGGCGATGATGGTGAAGTTGGTCTTCACATCTTTGTTAACACTGCAGCCAAGATTACTACTGCTGATCCTAGCACAGGTCTCTCCATAACTGTGGAGCCCTCCAACCCTGGACAGTACGAAGGATGGTTCGGGCCGAAGGGAACGAAGCAATTCATTGGCAATGGTACGAATGGTACGGTCGATTGCTTTGTTTCGCGAGTCTGGAATACCCCATGGCTGATAGGCAACGCTTCAGGAGGACAGGTTGCGGCTCAAGGAATGACATTCTCTACTCAGCTACGGTTCACATCCGAACCGCCGCAGGCAACGACCACTCTATCACTTAAAAACCTTGCGATGAGTGTGTTGCCCGAGTGGCTGGTGCCGCTAGCAGGCGGGGCTAGTCCAGCAATCGAGTCATTAGGTGTCGAGGCAGACACGCAGAACGGCCTGCATTTGCTGGGTGGTGGAACAGCGGTGACCTTGCAAGCCAACTCATCGGCTTCTGGGCTCAATGTCCAGGGGATCGATGTTGGCTTGAGCACGAAAGCCTCCACATTGAACCTCCGCTTCGCTCTACGCGTTCGAGTATCGCCGCCTGGAATACCCCTGGTTATTGACGCAGCTGGGTTCGGAGCCGAACTTCCTTTTTCCATAGGAGCCGATAACGCTTTTGGCTTTCATCCTGAAAAGATGGCGTGGTTGCCGCCTGAAGCGATTGGTGCAGATCTGACCCTTGATTTTGCCTCCGGAGGAGGCGCACTGGCAGATTTCGGTAATGGCTCACTCGGTGGCGCGCTCAGCTTAGATCTAAAATTTATAACCATTAACGCCTTTGCTGTATTGCAAACAAGACCGCCTCTCTCGTTCGTGATTTTGATGAGCGTGCGCTTCCCCTATCCCGGCATTCAACTGGGATTCGGATTTTCACTCACCGGTATCGGCGGACTCATTGGTATCAACCGTCGACTCGACGCGAGAGCGATTGAAGCGGCGATCCTGGACGGGAGCATCAATCAATTGTTGTTTCCTTCCGACCCTGCCAGAAATGCGCTCCACGCGATTGAAACCCTCTCAAGAATTTTCCCGATTGAGCCAGGGCACTTCGTGATCGGACCGGTGCTGGAGTTGTCATGGGGTGGGCGGCTCGTGACATTGGTGGTGGCAATCATCTTTGATCCACCGTCGTTTACTATCCTCGGCCGACTGACGCTCGCGCTTCCTGACCCGGCCGCACCGGCGGTATTCATTCAAGCCACCTTTGCGGGGCGGTTCGACCCAGAAATTCCTTCGACACAATTTATAGGCACCCTACGAGGCTCTCGTATGATCGGCCTCTCGCTCAGCGGTGACCTGTTCGTCTTGGCGAAAGGTGGGTCACATGGCGCTCTCGTTGTTTCTGCCGGAGGTTTTCATCCGGAGTATCGGATACCTTCAGGTATACCAGCCTTACGGCGAATTAGGTGCGACCTGTCACCTATTCCCTGGCTGAGATTGCCTGCCGAGGTTTACTTTGCGTTTACCGCCACGTCGGTCCAATTCGGTGCAGACATCCAGTTGTCGGCAACCATTGCCGAATGTGGCGTTGAAGGAAAACTAAAGTTCGACGCCTTGTGCCGATGCGATCCAGGATTTGGATTTGGTGTCTCATTCGGTGGCTCGGTAGCTGTCAAAGTCGTTGGCGAGACCCTCGCTGCCGTTGCATTAGGTGTGACGTTGAAAGGACCAGGGCGATGGCGAGCAAAGGGTGTCGCTAGCGTATACTTCCTGATCGAAGATATTTCGCTGGACTTCGATGAGGCCTGGGGAACGGAGGTGGCGCCACTAGCCACAGATTTCCCCATGATAGAGGATTATCTGCGGCCGGCATTTACCAACCCTACTACCTGGATGCCTGATCTGCCACCCGATGACAGAAATGTGGCCACGCTTACTGAGATGACGATGGAGGGGAAGGAGTTGTTGCATCCCTTAAGCAGTCTTGTCGCCCGTCAACAGGTGATTCCACTGGAGATGATGATCACGCGTTATCAAAGCATCCCCCTGAAGGCTCCTGAACAGTGGCACATCTCAGGGTGGCAGCTCCGACCAGATCAGGAACAGGGACAAGATGGAGCACCGATTGGAGAGAACATCGAAGACCTATTTACGATGTCGCTCTATCTCGATCGCAGCGAGGCTGAGCAGCTCGGCGGCCCTGCTTTTGAGCACAAGCGATCAGGGAAAAAGCTCCTGGCGGATGATCCGGATATCGGACCTGGCTGTGAGTCAGGTGCAGAGTTTGACCCAGAAGTTATTACAGCTGAACCAAGCCAGCCACCATTCGTCGGCAAAATTGTCATGCCAGCAACGATGTTGCCAGAATTTGACCTTTCATCAAGAAACCCTCTTCTAGACAAAGCATGTTGGAGTAGACCTGCCATGCCACGAGTGAAGGTTGCCGCGTCTCAGCCAATGGGACTGGCTCACACTGATTCACTGCTGAACGAGTCTGTACCAGCAGGACAACATCTGCAAGGCTACGCACACGCTGCTCAAATGGCACATCAATTGCGGGACAAAGGAATGAAAACCGTACAGTTTGTAGAGCGGTGGGAGCTGGTCCATGAATGAATATCACTTTCTCTCATGGGTTCGGCGCGGTGTTGCAACAGGGATTCAGGCACAAGATCCGCTGACAGGACCGATTCCCGAAGTCCCGACCATCCGCCCACAACTCAGAATGGATCGAAGAGTTGAAGGGCAAGATAAGGCGGAGACAATCACGTTTGAAGGGCCAAAGCTCTCTCTAGCTGGGCCGTCTCAGGTGTGCGGATTTGATCCTGCCATGGTCTCACGCGTCTATCCTGCTCCTGGTGCTACAAGACTAACAAACGAGTTCGCACATATTGAATTTTGGCGAGCTGACTTTCCATGGTTGTTCACGCCTGCTGCCCCTCTCAAGCAAACAGGTCCTGATAAGCGGAGTGGCCTGAGACCATGGATCGCATTAATCGTGCTTCCAGAAGGTGAATTTGAGGGTCCCTACTCACAGGGAGGAACCTCCCTCAGTTCAATCAGGGTGTCAACCACTGAACTGCCAGATCTCTCAGAGTCATGGGCATGGGCGCACGCGCAAGTCGCCGGACACGAAGCAGGAAGTGTTGCGGAGGCGGTGCGAAGGTTTTCTACCGGCACCTGTTCTCGGCTGATCTGTCCACGTCGCCTGGAGGAACACAAAGCGTTTCGAGCTTTTGTAGTCCCAGCATTTGAAGGAGGCCGGCGGACGGGTTTGGGACAATCGCTGTCCAATCCACAGCATGGACTTCAACCAGCTTGGACGGTAGGCAGGCGGGAATTTGTCACACTCCCCGTTTATTATTTCTGGTGCATTAGTCAGAAGTCATCCAAGGGCTTTGAGGACCTGGCGAGGCTCTTGGTCGCGAAGGAGGCCGTAGATCTCACTGGAGTCGGTGCGCGTGAAGTGGATGTAAGCCATCCCTGGTGGCCACGGCTTAGACCCTTAGCTGAAATGGCAGGAGGGGACACGGAAACGAGACAAACAGTGATGCTGGATGGAGCGCTAAAGCTACCGGAAAAATCCGATGGTAGTGATGCCGTCAAAGACTCACTCACCCCCAAATGTCGTGCGAAGTTTGAAGAGGTACTCGAATCGCAGCTGAATGTTGCCGCCTCAGAAAGAATCACGGTGCGTAAGAAAGATGAGAAGAAGAAAGGCGAGAAGGATGAGAAGGACGACAATAGGGAAAAACAAGACTCGGCTACAGATGACGTACAGAGCGTGGGCCCGCCTATCTATGGCGCACGGTTCCGGGGGCTCTCGCCCCTGCCATCTGAGGCCGGGTGGTTGAGAAACCTCAATCTGAATATTCGGCGCCGTCTCGCCGCCTCCTTTGGAACATCTTACATACAAGAGCACCAGGAAACGCTTATGGCGGGGGCGTGGGAACAGTTGCCGGAGATTCGAGCGGCCAATTGGTTACGGTGCCTGAGTGAGTTTGCCGCAGTCGTGGCGGATGGTCTTCACAAGCGGCACATCACGACTTTGACTGCCTCTGAGTTGGTGACAGTCACGGCTCCTGCGCATGGACGCACACCGGTTGCGGCTGGAGTCACCTTGTTGCGCAAGATCCAAACCTCATCGCTTCCCAACGCCGCTGCGACACCGGCCTTCACCCGGGCCATGCGAAAACACGGTCCCTTAGCACGTGGATTTCGCGGCGCACAGACCACAAACTTGCTGGAGCGCGGTCTGTCGGGAGCAGTCCGCATCAATCCTGTGACCACGCTTAACCGTCGGATCAGCGTGGCAGCCCCAATCGCGGAACGTAGGGCAACAAACGATCCCCTTATATTGCGAGGGGTGACCGCTGCACAATCAATCGCAGAAACTGAAAAGCGCATCTTGGCCGTAGGCCTGAAGTCGCTGCAACATAGATCCGATACGCCTAGTTTGGAGAATACCTCAGACCTAAATCGCATCAGACAGAGCGTGCAACAAGGTCTTGCTCGTCGCATAAGTCCGGAGAAACTTCGGACTCAGACAATAAGCGAGATCGCAAGTGACTTGTCAAGCACAGACGTGATCAATGCCGGGATCAAGATACTACAGAGTTTTAAAAATCCTCAGTTAAATCAAGAAGAGGCAGTGCAACTGCAAACAGCTACGGCGGTGCGGACAGAACCAGTAGAACTCGCCTCACTTCGTTCAACTCTCGTGAAAGAGTTTACACCATCTCCTCTCATTATCAAGCGACTCGCGGATCGAATCGAAGTACCCGAGGAATTACGACCAGCCGATCCGCTTGGCCCAATCATGGCTGGACCTCAGTTTCCCATCCCGGTGGCTACTCTATTGCGTGATAAGCATCGGGAGCTTCTGATGCCGGGCATTGAAAACTTTCCAGACAATACCGTGACGCTGATGGAAACCAACCCTGCCTTCATCGAAGCGCTGTTAGTAGGGATGAACCATGAAATGAATCGAGAATTATTGTGGCGAGAGTTCCCAACGGATCAACGCGGGACACCTTTTCGGAATTTTTGGCCTAAAGCTTCCGGCAGCCCAGACGAGGCACCCCCGATTCATACCTGGATCAAGAAGCTTGGTGACAATCTTAACGGAGGAAATGGTGAGTGCGTGGCACTGACGGTGCGTGGTGAACTCTTCCAGGCATTCCCCAAACTGGACGTGTACGCCGCCACAGGAAAATATGACTCGGCGGGCGCTTTGGTGCTCGATTCGCCTATTTATTCTCCGCGGTTTCAGATGGAGCTGACGGAAGACATGCGGGCATATGTGTTCACGTCCTCTGAGATCGATCAGGAAAAGCTGATGCGAACCGAAGGTCCGAACCAATGGTATTTTATTTTTCAGGAGTCGCCGACAGGCCCACGTTTTGGATTCGACAACCCACCCGATCCACCTAAAGAATCTTCACCGGCTGATCCAGCTAAAGAGCCTCCCCCGGTCAAGTCATGGAACGACCTGACGTGGGCTCACGTGCATCTGGATCGTAAATACTTCGTCTCCGTCTCCAGCGGGTTGGAAAAAGTGCCTGGGGATGCAAGGTGGAATCATACTGCGGCCGAGATGGCGCGGATCACACTGCAGAAACCGTTTCAAATGATCTTTCATGCACATATGCTCATCGCACCTCAGAGCCTGAGGAAACCGTAAGGCAATACGATGTCCGCACTCGGTGAAATTATCAAGGTCCGCACCAAACTACGCCAACAGCGCGATCAGCTCGCCAGGATGCGGACTGAGCTCTTAGACTACGAGGGGCGGATAAGATTTCTCACTTCTCGGCTTGATGCGATGAGCGAGAGCGCCCGTGCTCATGCCGTCGATGAAAAAAAGATGCTGACGATACTCCAGGAGCAAGTGCCGCCTTTAGCAGGAGCAATCGAACAACTGGAAACAGAGTTGACTACGCTGAGCACGAATCATGAGACGCTCATGGTGGCGGAGCAGCCACTCTGGGGAAAGAAGGCCCTGTTTCCTGTGGCGCTGTTCCCGATTCGAATCGAGACGAAGTTTGTTGAGCCGGCAGAAGGGAGAGGCCTTGATCTCCTCGTGCGAATTTATCCAGATGAAGTCCACCGGGATAGGAGTAAATCGCCTCCAGCGTCGGCCCGTGAGAAGAAACAACAGGCTAGTGGTACACAGACTCGATTGCGAATCCTTCCCGAAAAGTGGACCCTCTATGTCTTTCGTAGCGGCGAGCTGATCGGAGAACATACTGGGGCAATGATTCCAGAGGATCTTTTAGGCTCCTTCCAAAAGCAACAAAGTGTGAGAGGGACAAAAGAGGCAAGGCCATGGACAGTGGATTTTGATGCAGCGCTTAAAGTGGGAATGGCGATGCGTCTGCATTTCGAAGACACATTCGATTCGCCGGACGCCACCATTGATCTCTTCGTACTAGGGCTATGTGAAAATGAGGACGCCAAAACGACAGCCGAACGGATCACATCAACGTTTAAAGTCCATGCGTCTGAAGGTCGCTTAGGGTTTGTTCCCTGTGGGACGCCCACGAACAATACAGCCACAAAGTTGTCGGGATGGAATTCTCAAGAAGCCATTGGCGCTGAGGTGAGAACAAAGGGCCCTTACAAATCCAATGGTTCGGAAAACCAAGAGAATGCATCGCTCTTCGAGCGAGCTTTTGGTGTAGGCAGCCAATCTTGGCTTTCTGCGGTGAGCGGAGGAACTGAAGATGCCTGGACGGCAGTAGCAACAGTCAAGGATGCCCTCTGGTACCCGCTTACCATAAACTGGCTTGAGCGTCTTTTGTGGCCTACCCTGAATATCGAAGGACAATCGAATCTTGGTGGCATTAGGCATCAAGAATTCTCCTCTATAGATCAGGCACTTCGACACCACGTGAGTCGTTATGTATTTAGTCGAGGTCCATTACCGGCGATTAGAGTTGCACAGCAACCCTATGGGTTGCTTCCTGTTAGCTCTCTAGATTTGTGGAGGACGTCTCCCGACGATGAGATCGAGCTCGTGATTTCCCAGACACTTCAAGACCTGTTGCCATTTTGGGAGGCAGGTCTCCCCAATGTTCCTCGTCAAGACAATTCGTTGGATCAGGACGTCTCAATACTTAATGTGCTCGCTCGTCGCCCATTTCCCATCGATGTGGCCCTCAGGAAAGTGATGTACGACTTGAGAGGATTTGGAGGAGATTTTGGAGAAGAATCCTTTAATACTATGCCTGGGCATGGCGAACCTTGTCTTACCATTCCTAGCCAACCTTGGCCATGTCATTTAACGCTGACGTATCTTTTTGATTCGGCTGTCCCCCGTCCCATTGATTTACCACTGGTGGGAGACGCTGGTGCCTTAGCCAAGCGCTGGAAGAAAGTTGCTACCATGATACGAGAGCGTCCGGAGATAAGCTACGGAGAGTTAAGGACTGCGATATGGGGCACTCACATGCCTGGCAAACCGGCACCAAAATCCAAGAATGAACTATCCGCAGAAGCGATAAGCAGCTTGCGAACGATCAATAATCTTTTCAATGTCTTGGTCCAACAGAACTTGGGATACTGGAACACTCTGGCAGGATCTGTAATCTCTGAAGGTACGCCAGATTCCAAGGTAACAGATGCCTTGCAACAAGGAATCGGCCGTCTGGCTGAACTACTTGAGAAACTCGCTGCCATCGCGCCTGAACAGTACGAACCTCTTTTGTTGGAAACGATCGATATATTTTCTCGCCGCTTTGATGCGTGGGCAACGTCTCTCGCAACCAAGCGTCTGGACGAAATGCGAATACGGTCTCCTAAAGGCTGCCACTTGGGAGGATACGGATGGGTTGAAAATTTAGCGCCAAAGAAATCTCTGCCCAAAGTAGCGACTAAGGTGGGAGGAAAAACCGTTGAGGCGACACAAGATCCTACACACACATATATATTGGCTCCGTCCTTGCATCACGCCACAACGGCGGCCGTTCTGCGTTCGGGATTTGAATCGCATACCGATCGGGAAGCGTTTGCAATGCGGCTGACTTCGAAGAGAGTCCGAATCGCACGGAGTATTCTGGAGGGAATTCGTAATGGTCAGCCCTTGGGCGCATTACTTGGATATCGATTCGAACGCGGATTGCATGATTGTGGGAAAGATGTCCTGATTGCCCAATTCCGCAAAGCTTATCCTATTCCGATGGCCTCCCAGTCTGAACCGAACGGAGCCGGCGCTCAAGAAGCCATAGCTGCTGAGAATGTTGTCGATGGTTTATCCCTCTATCGAAAAGGACTGCCGGATACATTTAAGAATGACAAAGACGTTGTACGGTTATTTGCCGATCTGGGTGATGCCATTGATGCGGTTGGAGATATCCTACTGGCTGAAAGTGTCCATCAATTAGTCGGCGGGAATTCGGCGCGAGCAGGGATCGCGGCGGATTCGGTGGGGAGGGCCGAAGCGCTCCCTAACCGACTCGACGTACTTCGCACACCGCAATCGGCCAGAAGCATCGACTGTGGTGTCGCAGTCATGCTACCGGCTGGTCCATTGGCGAGAAATGAAGGATGGAATCGAACCAGGCCGCGTGCGCGTATGGCACCGGAGATCGACCGGTGGGTGGGGCATCTCCTGGGCGATCCAAAACAATGGCGTTTTGCCTGGGAAGTCACTGTGAAAGAGAAGACACGCGTGCTGAAGTGCCGACTCGCTGATCTTCAGCTGTGTCCGTTGGATGTGGTCTTTGAATCCGCCATGCCGGGGTCCGATGCCCAGAGCTTACTGGAACGCCGTTTTCAAGATCGAATCGCATCGTCTCGCTCTACAGAGATACTACGAATGGTGCCAACGCAGCCCGGCATGGAAAACCTCGAGACACTTAAAGCCCTGGCTGCTTCGATTCGACAAGTCATTGCCGCTGCCGCTCCACTCCTTGCCTCAGATCTCGAGCGGGGACCATCAAATAAGCCGCCAGAAATCTTGACCCGAGTGCTGGCACAGAGAGCAAATAAGATCCTGCGTGAATTCCATCGGGCCGTCGCCAGTCTCCGTCAGTGTTTAACGACTCGTGGCAAGGGCGTCAAATCGCGCACCACGCAAAGGCTGGCTGCAGCCTTAGCCACTCTGTCCCGTTTCGGAATCCAGGAAGCCTATCCGCTTCCAATGAGTGTTCCGGTTGAGGCTGACTCACCGGATTCGATCGTGCACCAGTCACAGGTTGTCTTAGCACGGATTCAAGCAATGAAGATCCCTCCGACTATTGCTCGCTTTCAGGGTGATTCGGATGGCCTCAGCGTGCAAGGGTGGCTGGAGTCAACCTCCAAACTCCTTCGAACACTATTGGGGGAACAGTTTCCTATCGTCGCTCCGCTTCGTCTAACTTCCAGCAGTGAATTTTCACGCTCCCTTGCTGACAAAGCACGACCGTCTAGCAGTGACGCATCCGATGCTATGGCGTGGCTGGGCCGTTTGAGCCTGGTTCGCGCTCGAATCAAGTCTTTTCATGAAGCCCTTAGTGCTGGCGAAGCGCTTAATATTACAAAGACTCCATCGCTCTTCGTCACACAGTCTCCCACATCGTCGGCCGATGTACGTGAAAGGAGTTCGCAAGAAGAACCTTGGATCGCGAAGCCGTTCACTGATCGACTGCGACCGAAAGCACAACGAACGTTGATAGTGCATACACTCGGGCCAATCCGATTCCCGCGAGGCACCGGTGATTTCTGTGGCTTGATGATCGATCGTTGGGTGGAACAGTTGCCCGGTCTCGATGCGCTTGGAGGAATCAATGTGTCAGCTGTCAACAAGCTCGTGCAAGAGGCGATCGAATCCGGCAATTCCCTACCATATTCGCTTCAATCGGAGGTGCAGAACATGCTGGAGACAGGGGAGCTCACGGATAAGAAAGGTGTTCCGCTAACCACTAGTGCTCGCCTTCGTTACTCAAAAGAACAGACGATCGACTTCGACTCCATCACCCATGCCCAATCAGAGATTGCCGGCCTGTCATTTCGATATGACCGGCCTGATGCGGAACCACCCCAAGCGATCTTGTTGGCAGTGCCACCGGACCCGGCAAGGCCTTGGACTGCTGACGCCCTACTTCAGGTGGTCCGAGAGACCCTTGATCTGGCAAAACTCCGTGCAGTCGATCTGCGCGATCTTCCGCGTATGACGCCCTTATTCCCTGGAAGCTACGTCAAACTAGATGGTTTCATCCTCGGTACCGACATGATGGATCAGCATAATGAGTGGGATTCATGTCTGCCACTTTTAAAGGATGAGAAATGACAGATTTACGGATTGAGCCGATCTCTTCCAATGACGACATTGATGATGGCCTTGCAGCAACTATCCATGATCCGCTGTGGCTGTTGACGCGCCAATGGCAACTTGGAGAATTTCAGGGTAATGATGCTGGGTCTCCGATGATGATGCAGGTTCGAGGAACCACCAGCGCCATTGGCGCCTATGCCAGTGGTATCGACGCGGAATGGCATCGATACGATCCACGGAAAGCCCCGCTTGACGTCCTTGTTGAGGCACAAGAGGAGGCGGTTGATCTACGCAAGCTCGCTAATGAAGGCGCCCATTTCGTGAGGCTGCTAAAAGAGGCCAAGCTTTCTCAGTATGCTTCACAATTCTGTGAGATGTTCGGGTTTAAAGAATCAGAATTCACCGACCAGCTGCTTGCTCTGTTGATCCGCACCTGTCCTGACCCACGGCGGTTGGAACCGGCCCTTTCCGAGTTTATCGACGGAAACTTTCTCGCACTTCCGTTCATCACAACAAAAAGCCGAAAATCCATTCTGAGCGTTTCTAAAGCATGGCTTGAGTGGTACCGAGCGGAAACTGCCTGTACGAACCCCGCCACGACCGACTGCTGGGAAGAGAACCGTCTAGAACATCACGTCTTGGTCGCCTCGTCCGCAGGCGGAGGGACTGTGCTCCGTGCTCAAGAATATTGTTCGGACTATTTAGATTGGCTGGACTTCGATATCGATCCCACAGCTTCTCTTCCCAAATTCTCACTGCCGAAGCCAGAGCCTCTCTCGCTTTCCGGCATCCCTTCTCCGATTCAATTTGGCGGGATGCCGGTCGCTCGATATTGGGAATTTGAAGATGGTCGCTTCAACTACGGCAGTGTCGAAGCTGGACGGCAAGATCTTGGTCGCCTCCTGCTCATTCAGTTCACAATGGTATTTGGCAATGACTGGTTTCTGGTTCCACTCCGAGTGCCCTCAGGGACATTGACACTGCTGGATCAGGTGCTTGTTACAGATGTGTTTGGTCAGCATTTCCTCATTTCTCCATCTGGTTCGACCGACCCGAATTGGGACCTCTTCAAACTGGATGTCCACCAGTCTGAATCACAATCAAATTCCGTTTCCCATCCCGCCCAGTCTGCATTGTTGCTTCCTCCATCGTTTGGGCATCACCTTGAAAGTAGTCCCTACGAAGTGGTGCACCTCCTCCGCGATGAGATGGCGAATTTGGTATGGGCGGTGGAACATTCCGTTAGAACCCCGGAAGGCACTGTGATCAACCGGATGCAGGAATGGCACCAAAGAGTTCGGCAGACTCCCCCTGCTGATAATGGTCTCCCTCGTTATCTTGTTGAGACCGAAGTGCCGGACTATTGGATTCCTTTTGTACCCGAGCAACTAGAGGACGGTAAGAATATTCGTCTTGTGTTAGCGCCTCTCGCTGTGTATGCGCCTTCACCTTCCCAGGAAAATCCCGTTTCAGATGGGCCCCGGCGAAATGATAGCTCGGATAGCACGAGGCCCACGCCCGTAATGCCTCTCAGTTCTATATTGGCTGTTCGCACCGGTGAGGACTCGTTTTGGTTGTTTGAAGAAGAGGTACCACGCGCCGGAATCATCATCCGATGCACACGGCGCTATATGCGGTGGCACGGAGGTCGCGCGTTTCTCTGGAGCGCTCGATCCAAACAGACAGGACGAGGAGAGGGATCGAGCGGGTTACGCTTCGATATTCTTGTTAAGAGCTAGTGAGTTCTCGGTAGAGGGATCCTGGCTAATTGCGAACTTGGGATACGCATTATCACTCTGCCCATTGATGAGAGAGACAAGCTGTTAAGCAATTAACATCTTTTAGCCATGAGCAGCACGTGGCGGCTACGGCTAGATGCCTTTGTTGAGGACATGCATATAGTTTGATTGTGATGGAGCACTAAGCACAAAGGAGGTCCGATGCTACTTCAGTCTCAACTATTTAAGGGTGACCCACAACTTGAACGATGTGCGCAAAGTAATGAAGGCCGGATTCTGCCCGGCGCAAAAGGAGAGCATGTTGGCAAGATCCAATTAGCATTGGGAAAGGTTGACGAAGCAAGAATTGATGTTGGCGAAATAGCCAACAAGACATATGGTTCGTCGACAGCCACAGCAGTATTGAATTACAAACAGGTCCGAAACATTATTAATCCCTCATACCAGACCCAGGCCGACAACATTGTTGGAATCATGACTGTAGCCAGACTTGATTTTGATGTGGACCAACTAGAACGGAAAGAGGGAGGGAAAGATCATAATAATGTAATCACCCTGCCAGAGATCACAATAGAGGGTGTTCCAGAACCACAGCCGATCGTTCGCACCAGTGTATCCAGCAACTGGGGAGCGGTGGGGTTAACAACATTTAGTGCCGAGATGGGCCTAGGAGAGCGGGTGTCAGTTTATGCATTTCTCAATCGTGAGACAAAAGAGCGGTGGGTTTATTTGTTAGCAACGCTAGGAATTGGGTTTTCATTGCCAGCCTTAAAAATTCCTAAAATGGTCACGCAATTAGCGAAGGCTACCTTGAATAGCAAGAATCTTCTGGATGAGAAAACGTATACTGCAATTGCTGTAAATCGACCTTTTTCTTTCGATGATCTTCATCTTGCACAGGCAGCAGAATTTACAGCCGGGATAGCTGGCGGTCCAATCGAAACTGGAGTCACGTTCATATCAGCTTGGCCCTTTTTCCAAGGCGCGCCAAAACCTGGCGCCATTGTTAACAATGATTTGTTCACAGGATGTAAAGTAAGTAGCGGTGAGGCGTTTACATTGGGCGTAGGTCTAAAAGCCGCCTATCATTTCAAAGGAATTTGGATTCGACTGTTTATCTTTTAGTGGTTAGTCGATGTATGACAGCCATGCAGAAACTATTTGTGCACCATGGCACACAGTCAAAATTAATTCTTCCATCCCTCAGTTCCTGGACTGAAGAACTATCGACAACTAGAAATGAGTACGCTCAGGCATTTGATTGCAAAAGTGGTCTTTTCGTATGTACGGAAGTACTTCAGCTGAATCTACAAGGCTCTAGTCGAAACTTTTAGAATAATGCCAATTTATCCTTCATAGAAGGGAAATCCCATGCCGAATCTTTCCCCGGACCATTGGCTGCTCGGCACAACAGAAATCTCACGACGAACACCTCCCTACACAGAAGGCAACGAGGCAGTTGCTTTGATTGATGGGAGTGAATACATGGGTGACTTAAACGATGCTTTACAGACTTGCGACCGTGCTCTATATCTCGCCGGATGGCGTTTTACAGGGCAGCAATACTTATCGCCAACATCCCCTCAAATGACCGTAATAGACAGCGTTAGGAGCACAATTCAAAGAGGTGCGCGCGTACGAGCCATGGTTTATCTCGTTGCAGGCGTTGGGTGGCCCGGCCCCTTCCGTCTCTGGCACGGAGCAGATAACCTTTTGTTTTGTGAAGCGCTTAAACAGGCAGGTCAGGAAGCAATTCTAGATAGTCGGATGTCTAAGAATCCTCTTTCGTCACATCATCAGAAAGTTGTAATCGTCGAGTCCTCCATACCAGATAAGACGCGTGCTTACTTAGGAGGAATTGATCTTTGCTTTGATCGATGGGATACGGGAGGCCATTCCAGTCCGACCGAGCGACAGCGGGACGTAATAGAGTTTTATGTGAATCAGGCTGTTGCCTTGTTCGGAGCTGTGCCCGCCTGGTTGGCGTCAATCATGCCGATACGGACTGTTGTCAACAGCTATTTGCCAAGTATGCATGGTTGGCACGATGTTCAGGTACGATTACGAGGCCCCTCCGTCCAACAAATATGGGAGTTGTTCACTATGCGGTGGAACGATTCTCGGCCAGCAAATACTCAGAGTGGATTGGAAAGCTTCAGAAGCGGGAATTCAGTCAACACACCACCTGCAATTACGTCTACCCCAGGGACGTGTTGGGTTCAGGTGCTACAGACATTACCATGTGGGATATATCCATATGCTTCTACAGGGGAACAAACGATTCAGGCTGCTTATGTCCGTGCAATTGACCGTGCTGAAAAGTATATCTATATAGAGGACCAATACTTATGGCCGAGTGTGTTAGTCGACCGTTTAGAAGCTGCGTTGCGGCGAAACGTCCAGGTGTTAATCCTGGTTGCGCGAGATTATGATCTCCCGGGGCTTTCGGCGGTGCACCAAATGATGCGCCATCAAGTAGTAAGCAAACTTGGAGCAGCGGGAGGTACAAACTTTAAGATTTTTCATTTACAGCAGCCTGACGGAAATCAGATTTATGTTCATTCTAAAACAATGATTGTCGATGACGCAGTAACTTTTATTGGATCGGCCAACTTAAATCATCGTAGCATGACCAATGATACAGAAATTCACGTGGGCATTGTCGACTCATCACAGTTGACCATTCCGATGGGAGGCCAATTTACTACAGTATGCAAGTTTGCACACGAATATAGGTGCCGACTATGGGCAGAGCATCTTAATGTACCAGCAGCACTTGTCATTGATCCGATCTTGACGATAAACACGCTATGGGCAACTGCTCCAATTCCTGGAGGAAGAGCATACCCGCATGTAGTAAACGTAAGCCACCTTGACAATGCACATATTTCTGAGATTATCGCGAGCTTAGGGAGGACAGGCATAGTCGTTAGTGGGTTGGACCCCTCTACGATAAGTAAGTGGTTTGAAAACGTTCTTAACCCGCGTTTGATTTGTTGATTGTTCGACAGAGAGCACAAGAATGTGTTCTTGGAAGTATCGTCTAATTCTTTCTCACTCTCATTCAACGCCCTCTGACCCAGGCCACAGTCATCTCTTGAATGAATTTGACGTCGACCCCATGAACGGGTCGACGAAGAAGTCATCAAAAGGGCTTTGTATAATTAAAACCTAACGGGAACAAGCCTCCGGACACTTCACGAGAGAATATTGTTCTTGGGTGAAACCGTACTTCTTCAGTAACTCTTTTACTTCCAACTCAACAAGCTCAAGCAATTCTTTGTCTCCTACTGCTGATACATTCTCTAGCTTTACGGCAATAGTCTTGACACCTGAGTGTTTGGCCTGAATTATAGAATCGCGCTGGGAAGGGGTTGGCCCGTTCCGTGCGTCGATTTTTAGGACCATGTGTGATGGCTTTGGTGAGACGGTATCACTACCTTGTTTGTGAGCACATGCTCCACCAAAGAGAATGCAACTCAAGAGTATCAAGCCCGATCGCCAACGAGATTGCTGAATCATCATGCCTCCAACATGCGGCTCGCACCACCCAGCAATAAATGACACGCAAGCATTTCCTCCGAAAGTTTGTTCCTTGTCAAGACATATTCTCCAACATTGAATATCTCAGGTCCTTCCCAAATCCCAGAAACCTTCAATTTATATTTCTACCCTTGTACCGCTACAAGGCAATTCAAGCCAAAGCAGCGTGTTCTTCCAACACGGTTGACCTGCCCCCTGTAGTTGTACCAGCCTGATATGAGTCAGGCACACTGTCGCTTCAGGAGCCGGTGGCCGATACCCCAGCGTACTGTGCGGACGCTGCGTGTTGGATTGACGGCGCCAACGTTCAATGACCACTTGCGCCTCGTACAACGTATAGAACAGTTCTCCATTCAGCAATTCATCCCGCAATTTCCCGTTGAAGGACTCGACATCGTAAGCTCCCCTTAAATTGAGACAGCCATAAGGAGAACATTCTGGCACAATCGTCACCCTAGCCAGGAGGTTCCCATGCGTCAGTCGAAGTTCACCGAAACGCAGATTGTGTCGATCTTGAAAGAAGCGGATGTCGGCCGGCCGGTCAATGAGATCTGGCGGCAGTACGGCATCCGCTCCGCCACCTACTACAAGTGGAAGGCCAAGTACGGCGGGCTAGAGGCGTCGGATGTGAAGCGCTTCAGAGAGCTGGAGCACGAGAACAGCCGGCTCAAACGGATGTATGTCGATCCGTCGTTGGAGAATCTGGCCCTGAAGGATGTCATCGCAAAAAAGCTCTAGGGCCTGCTGAACGGCGGGAGGTCGTCACGCATCTCGTGACGGTGACTGGGCTTCCGGTCCAGCGGGCCTGTCGGGCAGTAGGATTGAACCGGGCCACGTACTAGACCTCCTCGTATTTAATGCTTTTCCACAGCCGCTCGACAAACACGTTGTCTCGCCGGCAGCCTTTCCTCTCCATGCTGATTATGATGCCGTGGTGGGTCAAAAGCCCCGTGAACTCCTGGATGGTAAATTGGCACCCTTGATCGGCATTGAAGATCTCGGGCTGGCCATAGCGGCTTCACGGCATCCTGTACCGCGTACAGACAGGAGTCGGTCGTGAGCGTGTTGGAGAGCCGCCACGCCAACACCCGGCGACTGGCCAAGTCCGGGGCGGCAACCAAGTACACGAGGCCCCGTGCCATCGGGACATAGGGTTGAGTAGGACGCGCGCGCCATTCCGGTCTTGCGACCAGCGGTTTCGCACGCCCTCTCGCCGAACCGGACATGCACCTTTCGCTATGCATCCGGCTCTCCAGCAAACGTGGTGAAGTCAGGATGT
>WBZQ01001064.1_pt1 | contig 19691 bp, 13 predicted proteins | sample 5204251 | NCBI WGS metagenome assembly WBZQ01 (sample SAMN12412402, study PRJNA552823) | activated sludge metagenome | isolation source: activated sludge from nitrification reactor of wastewater treatment plant... | place: USA: Virginia | collected 2017-09
ATTGACGAAAAAATTTATAATGAATTTAAAGATGTTGATGCTACTGTTAAGTCGGCGATAAGTTTTGTTGAGTCTGATAGTACTTGGGCCTTCTTTGCTTTTCGAGGCAATTCCAGCAGGAGTCCTAAATGGTTATTCATAGATGAAAGAAATGATGTTTTTACTGATTTTTCGGAAATAACGGAGAAATTGAAAATATGTCTAAGCAAAAAAATAATTCAGCGAAAATGGAATGAACTTGATGTTTCAAGTGAGGTTAAAAAAGTAATTCGGAAACTTAGATTGCAAGAAAAAAATTTGCTTCCATGGAAAAAGAAAAGAGCATTAATTACTGCTGAAAAAATTCTTAAAGAATTATTTGAGAAGGAAAACAAAGATAAAACTCGAAAAGAATTAATTAGGGGGCTCCTCGCCCTATTCAAATATGAGGCAGATGACGATTTGCTCATTGATTACAATAAATTTTCAGAAATATGGTTAACAATTTTACAGCCTGTACTTGACGAAAAAAGGAAAAATCAGAAAAGAAGAAAGATAATCTCCTTAAGAGACATTTCTTCAAAAGATATTAACCTTGACAACAAAGTACTTTCCTCAATTTATGAAAGTTGTCAGGTTGCAACTGCGCTTGATTCGATGATTGCTTCTTGTATTATTTCGGTTAAACAGAGTATTTAACCGTAGAGACATTTGAAGAACTATGTTAGAGAAAAGGCAATTTGCGTCATCCCTGTCAACAACCACACCATTCAAAAAATGAGGCCACTGGTCCATACTCCTTATTTCTGGTGGCTTGTCGGCGCCACTGTGCTGATGGCAATCATTTTTACCATTTTAAAAAACATCAGGATGCCGCGGTCGCTTTCCGGATTCCGCCCCGGCGGCCAAAGGGTTTCTTTTGCGTTTTCCGGGCGCGACGGAGAGGCGTACTACAGCGCCCCGGAAGGCAGTTTCCGGATGTATCTGGAATTCGGCGGCGGCAATGTCGTGGTCATCATCAGCGTCCCCACGCCGCAAAACTGGGTGGCCGAAACCGGCATCCCGCTCGAACGGCGGGAATCCGTATTGCGGTTTATCGGACAGGAGGCGATCACGACGCAGAACGCCGGCCGGGGCTCGTTCGGCATCGGGGACGACGCCATCCTTATTTACGGCCAATAAATACCCGAACATGAACAACAAAACTGTAGTTGAAACCTATATGGACGGCTTCAGAACCACCGACCACGCCAAAATCCTGTCTTGCCTGACCGATGACGTGGTGTGGGACATGCCCGGCTTTTTTTACCATGAAGGCAAAGCGGCGTTCGACCGGGAAATCGAAAACCCGCATGCGGACGGCCACCCCGATATTACGCTCGTCCGGCTGGTCGAGGAGGGAAATATTGTCGTGGCCGAAGGAACCGTGACCGCCAAAATGAAGGACGGCGGGATGCTCGACGCGGTGTTTTGCGATGTATTCCACTTTGCCGGCGGCAAGATCAGCAAACTGACTACGTACCTGATGTTCAGAAAATAACGGCGGTGTGAAAAGAATGACTTGGAGGAACGAAGTAAAATCGTTGCCCTGCCCTAATTTTACATCGAACCCCGCACCACCTGTTTTCAAATCGCCCACACCATGACGGAAGCAACAATCACGGCCCCGAAGACCCGCCGCGCTGCCATTCCGCAGTTGGAAATCATCCGGTATATCTCGCAGTTCATGGCCTTGACTGAAACGGAAGCCAGGGAGATCGTCCAAATGATAAAGGTGCGCTCCTTCCGGAAAGGGACTACCCTGCTCAAAGAAGGCCAGGTCACGAAACTGTGCTACTTCGTGCTGAAGGGCTGCATCCGCCAGTATTTTCTGGTGGACGGCGAAGAGAAAACCACCAACTTCTTTACGGAAGGCCAGCCGGTCACCTCTTACGAAGGCACCTTCAAGCGGTCGCCGTCGAAATATTACCTGTCCTGCCTCGAAGATGTCATCGTATCGGTAGGCTCGCCGGAGGATGAGGCGGCGTTTTTTGAAAAATTCCCCCGTCTCGAACCGGCCCGGCAGATGGCCGTGGAGGAAGAACTGGGAAAAGCCCACAGTGCCCTCACCTCCTTTATGCTGAATAGTCCGGAAGAACGCTACCTGCATCTGCTGAAGACCCGCCCGGATCTGCTGGACCGGGTACCGCAATACCAACTGGCCAGTTATCTCGGCGTCACGCCGGAGTCGTTGAGCCGGATCCGGAAACGGATCATGCTCCGGTAAATGCGCAAAGCAAGGCCCCCGGATTATTTTAATTACGGCCTCACTTCTTACCCAAAGTCAATGAACCGCGAATAAATCGCCCGGACCTTTGCCGCATCATTTCAAACAAAAAAGATATTACCATGAAAGCGGCAGTTTATAGCAGTTACGGTGCTCCGGAAGTTCTCCAAATCCGTAAAATTGAAAAACCGGTACCTCAAAGCCACGAAGTTTTGATCAAAGTCCGGGCTACGGCGGTTACTTCGGCCGACAGCCGTTTGCGGAAAGCCGATCCGTTTGCGGTGCGGTTTGTGTTTGGCTTGTTTAAACCGAAAAAAAACGTTCTCGGCGGGGTGTTTTCCGGCGAGATCGAAGCCGTGGGCCGGGACGTCAAAAATTTCAAGCCCGGCGACCTCGTTTTTGGTTCCGCTTATCCGCACTTCGGCGCCTATGCGGAATACGTGTGCCTGCCCGAAACCGCGCCCCTGGCCATAAAACCCGAAAACCTGAGCCACGAAGAAGCCGCCGCCCTGCCTTTCGGCGGCCTGACGGCCGTGTATTTTCTCCAAAAAGCCGGCATCCGGCCCGGCCAGAAAGTGCTGATCTACGGGGCCTCCGGAGCGGTCGGATCCGCTGCCGTACAAATCGCCAAATACTTCGGGGCCGAGGTGACGGGCGTTTGCAGTACCGCCAACGTAGACCTGGTACGCTCGCTGGGGGCGGATCAGGTGATCGATTACACGCAAACCGATTTCGCCCGGGGCGGCGAGCAGTACGATGTGATCTATGAAACCGTGAACAAGGCGCCCTTCTCCTCGCTCATTGCCGCCCTGAAAAAGAACGGCACCCTGCTGCTGGGGGCGGCCATGCCGGCCGATATGATCCGGGGTATGTGGGTGTCGGCGGCCGGCGGCAAAAAAGTGATCTCCGGCGTGGCGGAAGAGAGGGTCGAGTCCATGCGGCTCCTGCAAAAACTGGCCGAAGAAAAACACTTGAAAGCGGTGGTCGACCGTACCTACGCTTTTGAACAGATCGCCGAGGCCCACGAATACGTGGACAAGGGGCACAAAAAAGGGAATGTACTCGTCGGTGTCGGCGCGATGCCCGGGCTCCTGGCCTAGAAAATGGCCGTCAGGCTATTTCAGTACCTGAAAAACCGACACCTGCCGGCCGGTCCCCGTATCCAACAACAGATAGTAACTGCCGTTTTCCCAGCCGCTTAAATCCACGGCCGTGGTTTTTTCATTCCGGCTATAGGCCACCCTGCCCCATTGGTCGAAGATGGTGATACGGCCGTTTTCGGCCGGGCCGGGCCATTCCACATACAACACATCCCGGGCCGGCACCGGGTACACCCGCGCCGGCACCGACGGAAGCGCCGGAGCCGCGGTACTCTCTCCCCGGTATTTGACCACAAACATGTCTTCCTCGCCTCCGCTGGTCATTGCTTCCACGTCGACGCCCGGGTGGAAGTCCGCCGTGCCCTTGAACAGCCCGGCGAGGTAGACATGCTGCCCGGCGTCGGTGGCGAGGGCAAAACTTTCTTCCATATTGGTCCCGCCGATCCGGGCAGCGCTGGTCAGGTGGCCGCCGGCGTCGTACCGGGCCAGAAAGATGTCGAAATCACCGGCGGGCGTCAGTTCGGCCACCTCGTCCGATGGGTCGAAATCGGCAGTGCCCAGGAACTGGCCGCTGAGCCACACCCCGCCGGCCGGATCCGCGGCCACCGCGCTGCCGGCATCGGGCAGGTCGCTGCCGACACGGTGCGCCCAGTCCAGTTGGCCGGCAGCATCGTATCGGGCCAGAAATACATCGCTGAATTCCACGGCAGTCAGCAGGCGCTCCCCGGCGCCGGGGTCGAAGTCGACGGTATTGTGGAAGCGGCCGGTCAGGTAGACGCCGCCCGTGCTGTCCACGGCGATACCCTGCCCGTCGTCGAACGAATTGCCGCCGATGTCGTGGGCCCAGTCGAGTTGACCTGCCGCGTCGAAACGGGCCACAAAGACATCGAAACTGCCTGCGGCGGTCAGTTCCCATTCGCCTCCGGATGGGTCGAAATCGGTGGTATTCTCAAATTGACCGGTAATGCAGATGCTGCCTCCGGGCCCGGAGGCCAGGTCGAGCACGCGGTTGGAGCCGTTGCCCCGCAGTTGCCGGACCCAGCGCAGGTTGCCGGCCGCGTCGTACTGGGCCAGGTAAAGGTCGGAGACTCCCGCCGCCGCTTCCAGTTGGGCGGCACCGGGGCCGGGGTCGAAATCGGCCTGGCCCATAAACGAGCCGGCCAGGGTGACCTGCCCGGCCGCATCCACCCCGATGCCGGTCGCTTCCTGGTACAGCAGACCGCCCATGGTCCGGGCCCACAGCAACTGGCCGGCGGGGTCGTATTTAGCCAGAAAAATGTCGAAACTGCCGGTACTGGCCAGGTTGAACGTGCCGGGACCGGGGTCGAAATCGGACTGGCCGGTAAAGTTGCCGGTCAGATAAATATTGCCTAGGGCGTCCAGCGCGAGGCCATAGCCCGCATCCACGCCCGTGCCGCCCACCTGCCGGGCCCAGAGCAACTGCCCCGAGGGGTCGTATTTGGCAAAAAACACGTCGAAGATGCCCTTGCTGCTCAACTGGACGGCACCCAGATGGGTAGTGCCGGCAAAGGTGCCGGCGACGTAAACATTTCCCTGGGGATCTACGGCCAGGCTTCGGCCTTCCTCGAAGGCACTGCCGCCGGCCTGGGCCATCCACTGCGGTTTTTGGGCGCTTAGCAGTACAGGGAGCAGCAGTGCGCTCAGTACAACGGAACGAAGACCGGTCCGGCAAACGCGGTTGAAGGTCGTGAAGGGATTGACGGGAGACATACGTTTCATTTTTGGCGCGGGGCGTACCGGTTGTACGATGGTGCAGCCCCGATCTGGCAAGAGCAGACACCTCAACCGGAGGCTGGTCGCAAACGCCGCCGGTTTATTGGCCCGAAAAATTCTTTTCCTGTTCCGACAAATTGTTTACGCGCCTTTTCCGCCGTCTGCGGCCCTGCAGGCATTTTTTCGGTTAAAACACCTGTTTTTTTTAACTTATGGATCGTGGAAGTAAAAAATCGAAAAAAAATTTTGCCAGATAAAAAAATGACAATTCATTTACGTCGAGATTGAAGCGTATATCAGCCATAAGTTTTGAAAATTCCGGATCGCCCATCCGGTCTTAACCACCACTTCTTTTATCCCCGAATCTTTGCCGGTGTCTGGTTTCTGCTATCCTTACCAAAAGAAGTCGAATTTTTTCTCATCTTTTGATCAACTTATCTGTACAATGATGAAACATCTAACCTTGTGCGTGGCCGTGCTGTGCGTCCTTGTGAGCGCAACAGCATTTGGCCAAACAACCATCAAGGGTACGGTCCTGGGCGAGAACGATACTCCTTTGATAGGGGTCAGCGTAATGGTCAAGGGCACTACCCGGGGAGCAGTCACGGACATCGACGGCAACTATCAGGTTTCCGCCAGTCAGGGAGAAGTCCTTGTTTTTTCCTACACCGGCTACGGGACCAGCGAAGTGACCGTTGGTACGGACGCCACCGTTAACGTAACCCTCGAATCCGGGGCTGCATTGAACGAGGTCGTGGTAGTCGCCTACGGCACCCAGAAAAAGGTCACGGTGACCGGCGCTGTTTCCTCGCTGAAAGGCCGGGATGTGGTGAAGTCGCCGGCGGTGGAGATCAGCAACTCGCTGGCCGGGCGACTGGCCGGACTTACCGTGATCCAGACCAGCGGTGAGCCGGGCAACGACGGCGCCCGCGTCTCCATCCGCGGCACCAACACCCTGGGGAACAGCAGCCCGCTGATCGTCATCGACGGCATTCCCGACCGGGACGGCGGTTTCGGTCGCCTGAACCCGGCCGACATCGAGTCCGTCACCGTGCTGAAGGACGCTTCGGCGGCCATCTACGGCGCCCGGGCGGCCAACGGCGCCCTCCTGATCACGACCAAGCGCGCCAAAGCCGGCAAACCGACCATTACCTACAGCTTCAACCAGGGCTGGTCGCAACCGACGCGGGTTCCCGAAATGTCGAACGCCGTGGAGTACGCCAGCATCATGAACGAGCTGCCCATCTACAAATCGATCCCGGTCGGCGAGTGGGACGAAGCCTGGTCCGCCATTCAGACCACCGGCAACTACGACTCCCCGACTCCCGGCGTGGCCTCGCTGAGCGCCAACTACAGCCCGGATGCCGTGGCCAAATACGGCAACGGCTCCGATCCCTGGGGATATCCGAACACCGACTGGTTCGGCGACGCCTTCAAAACCTGGGCGCCCCAGCAGCGGCACAACCTGGAAATGAGCGGCGGATCGGAAAACCTGACCTACTTCACCTCGCTGGGCTTCCTCGACCAGGATGCCTACTACAAAAATTCGGCAACGTTCTACAAGCAGTACAGCTTCCGCACGAACATCGATGCCAAGGTCAACGACTTCGTGCGTACCAACGTCGGCGTCATGCTGCGCCGGGAAGACCGGAACTACCCGACGGAAAACGCCGGGGCCATTTTCCGGATGCTGATGCGGGGCCGTCCCACCGAACCGGAAGTTTGGCCCAACGGCAAGCCGGGGCCGGACATCGAGAATGGCCAGAACCCCTACGTGATCACGACCAATGCCACGGGCTACGTGCGGAACCCCCGCGACCTGATGCAACTGAACGGCGGCGTGGACATCACCAACCCCTGGGTAAAAGGCCTTAAACTGAGCCTGCTGGGCGCCGTAGACAAGACCAGCGAGAACTACAAGGCCTGGCAGACGCCCTGGATGCTGTACTACTGGGACAAAACCTCGTATGAAGCCGACGGCGTAACGCCGCTGCTGGAACCCGCCGTCCGCTCCAACTTTACCGACCCGCGCCTGACGGAAGTGTCCAACAACGTGCTCAACACCAACCTGACGGCACTGCTGTACTACGACTTCAAACTCGGAGCCAACCATACTCTGGGCCTGATGGCCGGCGCGACGCGGGAAAAATTCACCGGCTCCAACGCCCTGGCCTTCCGCCGCAACTACATCTCCGCGGCCATCGACCAGTTGTTCGCCGGCGGCTCCACGCAGCAGAATACGGGCGGCAGCGCCTACGAACGCGCCCGCCTGGGCTACTACGGCCGCGCTCAGTACAACTTCAGCGAAAAGTACCTGGCCGAGTTCATCTGGCGCTACGACGCTTCCTACATCTTCCCGAAAAGCGGCCGCTACGGCTTCTTCCCGGGTATCCTGCTGGGCTGGAACATTACCCAGGAAGACTGGTTCAAGGTTGCCGGCATCGACTACCTGAAACTGCGCGCCTCCTACGGCCAGATGGGTAACGACCAGGTGTTCTTCAACAACCGCCTCCAGGAATACGCCTACCTGGCCACCTACGGATTCGGGCAATATCCCATCGACGGTGTGGTGCAGGCCACCCTGGTGGAAACCATCCTGGCTAACCCCGACTTTACCTGGGAACGGGCCAAAAACCTGAACTTCGGTCTCGACGGTACCGTTTTCGGCAAACTGGACTTCAGTTTCGAGTACTTCTCCAACCGCCGCGACCAGATCCTGATCCAGAAAACGGGATCGACGCCGGCCTCCTCCGGCATCAGCTCGCTGCTGCCGCCCGTCAATGCCGGCAAAGTGGACAACAAGGGCTTCGAGTACACCCTGCTGTACAACGGCGGAAAATCGGACCTTCGCTACAGTTTCGGCATCAACGGCGGCTACGCCAAAAACAAGGTGGTCTTCATGGACGAGGTGCCCGGCGCGCCGGAATACCAGTTGCAGGAAGGCAAACCGATCGGCGCCTACCTGGTGTACGAATCGGACGGCGTATTCAAAGACCAGGCGGAGATCGACGCCAATTCGCTCGACTACAGCGCGGTGACCGGTCAACTGATCCCCGGCGACATGAAGTTCAAGGACCAGAACGGCGACGGCCTCATCGACGCGGAAGACCAGGTCCGCCTGGAAAAAAATGCCACGCCTACCTTCTTCTTCGGCGGCACGGTGAACCTCAACTATAAGAACTTCGACTTCTCCCTGCTGCTGCAGGGTTCCACCGGAGCGGCCATCCGCGTACAAACCGAATCGGGCGACATCGGCAACTTCCTGAAGTACAGCTACGACAACCGCTGGAGCATCGACAACCCGAGCAGCGAACACCCCCGCCTGGCCAGCCGCGGCGACACCTATTTCACCGGCGGCCCCTACGGCAACAATACCTATTACCTCTTTAGCAAGGATTATCTGCGGGTCAAGAACATCGAGATCGGCTACACCTTCGGCAGCGGCCTGAGCCGGGCCGGAGTGCGGGACCTGCGCGTCTATTTCAACGCCCTGAACCTGCTTACTTTCGACAAACACAAAGTATTCGATCCTGAATCGGAGAACCAGGCCGGTGTCTACTATCCGCAGGCTCGTGTACTTAACCTGGGCGCAAGCCTCTCATTCTAATAATTTCAGTCATGAAAAAATCATTTGTTTTCTACCTGATCTCGCTCTTTGTGCTGGCGTTGCTACCGCTGTCGTGCAATGACGACTTCCTGGATACGCAGCCGCTCGACAAGATCTCCAGCGATGCTACCTGGGCCGACGGTCCGCTTTCGCAGGCGTTTATTTTCAACATCTATTCTTTCCTGGGTTACGGCGGTTTTGAAGAACAGGCGCTGGCCGCTATCAGCGACGAGGGCATGTTCACCCACGCCGGCCGGAACATCAACACCTTTATGGAAGGTGCGGAAAGCCCGGGAAGCCTGGCCTGGATCAGCCCCACCTACGAATGGGGCCGCATGTACCTGGCCATCCGCCAGGCCAACATCGCGCTGGAAAACCTGCCCACCGCTACCTTCAACGACGCGGTGCTGCGCGACCGGCTCATGGGTGAGGCCCATTTCCTGCGCGCTTACTACTACCACCAGCTGTTGCGCTACTACGGCGGCGTGCCCCTCATCAGCCGCTCCTACGGCCTCAATGAGGACTACACCATTGCCCGCAACACCTTCGAGGAATGCGTGAACTTCATCGTCCAGGACCTCGACAAGGCGGCCAGCCTGCTCGACGGGAAAGGTGAAACCGCCGGCCGGGCGTCCAAACTGACCGCTATAGCGCTGAAGGCCCGCGTGCTGCTTTATGCCGCCAGCGACCTGCACGACGCTGCCACGGCGCAATCCAAGTCTTCCACCATGGGTTCTTATTCCGACATCGCCCTGGTGGCTTATACCTCCGGCGACCGCACGGCCCGCTGGCAGGCTGCCCGCGATGCCGCCAAGGCGGCACTGGACGCCGGGGTGGGTTACAAACTCGACCTGTCCGCGCCGGCCGCCCGGGAGGAAGGCCAGCGGAACTACACCTCCATCGCTATGGGCGGCCAAAGCGCAGTCGGCGATGCCGCGGCCGCCGTGGAACTGATCTTCCAGCGCACCCACACCCCCGAGTATACGGTGGAAGACGCCTGGCCGCTCGGCGGCATTCACTACGGCATCAACAACGGCCCGAACGGTTACCACAACTGGGCTGGCAATACACCCATCCAGCAACTGGTCGACGACTATGAAATGATGGACGGCAGCAAATTCGACTGGGGTAATGCCGCCCACAGCGCCGATCCGTACGCCAACCGCGACCCGCGTTTCTACGCTACCATCATGTACGATGGCTCCAACTGGAAGCCCCGCCCCGCCGACGTAGCAGGCCTCGATCCGGTCAACCAGATCCAGACCGGCTACTACGACGACGGCAACGGCGGCCTGATCAACGGCCTCGATACCCGGGAATCACCCATCGAGAACTGGAACGGCAGCCGTACCCACTACTACACCCGTAAATTCATCGATCCCGATCCCGGCCTGCCCGACAACCAGTCCAACGCCCAGACCATCCCCTGGCCCTTCATCCGGTACACGGAAATGGCGCTGAATTACGCGGAAGCCTGCATCGAACTGAACCAGGAAGACGAAGCCCGGCTGTGGCTGAACCGGATCCGTTTCCGGGCCGGGATGCCGGCCATCGACGACTCCGGCGATGCCCTTCGCCAGCGCCTGCGGAACGAACGCCGCATCGAACTGGCATACGAGGAACACCGTTACCACGACGGAAGAAGGTGGATGATCGGCGATATGCTGGGCCGCGGCATCAAGGCCATCAACGTGAAAGCCACGCTGAAACCGGGTAAATCGCCGCTTACCCCCTACCGGTACGATAACACCGTGTATGACTATACTTATACGGTGTACGACAACACGGAAAACGAAACCCGGGTCTGGAACGACAAAATGTACTATCGCCCCATCAGCCGGGACGAGATCAACCGCAATGCCTTGCTGAAACAGAATCCGGGCTATTAATGCCCTGAACTGTACCGCGTAGTTTGGGAGGCTGTCTTATCAGCAGATCGATACAATTCCGGGGAGCAACGGCCCGGACCGGGAACACCCCGCATCCGCCGCAGCACCCCGCCGCATCATTCGACTGATAAGGCAGCCTCCGTTTTTTTACCGCCCCCGCCGCCGTGCCGGATAAGACCTTACCTTGCCCCTCCGATGACCATCGCCGACCGATCCGTATGAGCACGTTCCGCATCCTTCCGGGTTTTTTCTTCCTTGTCCTGCTTTCCGCCTGCCGGAACGATACCGCGCCCCGGCAACCGGACGCTGCCGGCCCGGATGCCTCCCCCCTCTTTCAACTGCTGCCCTCCGAAGAAACCGGCGTCGCCTTTCAGAATACCCTGGAAGAGGGCCTGAATACCAACATCCTGATGTACGAGTATTTCTACAACGGCGGAGGGGTGGCGGCCGGTGACTTCAACGGCGACGGTTTTCAGGATCTGTATTTTACCTCCAATATGGGGGAAAACAAACTGTACATCAACCGGGCCGCCCCCGGCGCCATTGCCTTTACCGATGCCACCCCGGTATCGGGTGCGGCCGGTCGGCCGGGGCCCTGGAAAACCGGCGTGAACGTGGCCGACGTCAACGGCGACGGCCGGCTGGATATTTACCTCTGCTATTCGGGGGCCATGCCCGAAGAAAAACGAAAAAACCAGTTGTTCATTAACCTCGGCAACGGCGACGACGGGATGCCCCGTTTCGAAGACCGCGCCGAAGCCTGCGGACTGGCCAGCGGCGCCTTCAGCAACCAGTCCTACTTTTTTGACTGCGACCGCGACGGCGACCTCGATCTGCTGCTGCTCAACCACAACCCCAAAAATCTGCCCATTCTGAACGAAAACAAAACCGAAGCCCTCCTGAAAACCGACGATCCGCTGCGGGGCCTGCGCCTGTACGTGCAGGATCGGGGCCGCTTTACCGACCAAACCCGGGCGGCCGGCATCAGCAGCTCCGAACTGAGCTACGGCCTGGGCATCGGCCTGGGCGACTTCAACAACGACGGCTGGCCCGACTTTTACCTGTCCAACGACTACGCCGTACCCGATTACCTCTACCTCAACAACGGGAACGGCACCTTCCGCAATGTCCTGGCCCAGTCCATCGGGCACACCAGCCAGTTCTCCATGGGCAACGACGTCGCCGACCTCAACCACGACGGCCGGCCCGACATCATCACCCTCGACATGCTGCCGGAGGACAACGAACGGCAAAAACTGCTGCTGGCCCCCGACAACTACGCCAAATTCGACCTGAACGTGCGCAGCGGGTTTTACTACCAGTACATGCGCAACATGCTGCACCTGAACAACGGTAACGGGACCTTCAGCGAGATCGGCCAGTACGCCGGCATCTCCAACACCGACTGGAGCTGGTCGGCCCTGGCCGCGGATTACGACAACGACGGCTGGAGAGACGTCTACGTGACCAACGGCTACCTGCGGGACTATACCAACCTTGATTTCGTCCATTACCTGGACGAGTACGTGCGGGAGAAAGGACGCCTGCAACGGGAAGACGTGCTGGCAATAGTGGCCCGGATGCCCGCTTCCAACGTGCGCAACTACCTTTTCCGCGGCGACAGTACCCTGGTGTTCCAAAACCGCTCGGCGGCCTGGGGCACCGGCCAGATCGCCAACAGCAACGGCGCCGCCTACGCCGACCTGGACAACGACGGCGACCTCGACCTGATCGTCAACAACATCAACCAGCCTGCTTTCGTCTACCGGAACCGGTCGGACCCGACCCGGCACCATTTTCTGCGGGTCCAGCTCCAGGGCGCCGGCCCGAATACCCAGGGCATCGGCGCCAAAGTCCGGCTGTACGCCGGCGCCAGGCAATTCCTCGCCGAACAATACCCGGCCCGCGGCTACCTGTCGGCCGTCAGTCCGGTCCTGCATTTTGGGCTGGGCACGCTCGACCGGATCGATTCCCTGCTGGTGGAGTGGCCCGGCGGCCGGCAGGAAAAACAGTTTCAGATCGCTGTCAACACCACCCTGCTGCTCGACGAAAAGAATGCCCGGGCTATAAAGCCGGCGAAACCCCGGCCGGCCTCGCCGGTATTCACCCCGCACCCCGCCCCGCTGGCCTATACCCAGCCGGCGCTCCCCGCCCGCGACTTCGACCGCCAGAAACTCCTGCTCAGCCAGATCTCCGCCCAGGGGCCCTGCCTCGTAAAGGGCGACCTCAACGGCGACGGGCTCGACGACCTGTTCATCGGCGGCTCCGGCGGACAGGAGGCGGCTGTATACCTGCAGTCGAAAAACGGCGCCCTGACCCGGGTTCCCAACCCGGCTTTCGGGCCGGACAATGCCTGCGAAGACACCGACGCCGTGCTGCTGGATGCCAACGGCGACGGCGCCACCGACCTGTTCGTGGTGAGTGGCGGATACCACCAGTTCGCCCCCGGCGACCCCCGCCTGCAGGACCGGCTCTATCTCAACGACGGCAAGGGCCATTTTACCAAAAACGCGGCGGCCCTGCCCGACCTGACCGGAAGCGGCGGCTGCGCGGTAGCCGCGGATTTCAACCGCGACGGCCACCCCGACCTGTTCGTAGGCGGCCGCGTAGTGCCCGGCCGCTACCCGGAGATCCCGGCCAGCCATTTGCTGATCAACGACGGTACCGGAAAATTTGCGGACCACACCGCCGCCGATGCCCCGGAATTGGCGGCCCTGGGCCTGGTTTGCGACGCCGTTTCCGCCGACCTCAACGGCGACCAGTGGCCCGATCTGGTCGTGGTCGGCGAATTCCTGCCGGTCACAGCCCTGATCAACGGGAACGGAAAATTTAAAAACGAAACCGCCGCCTGGTTTGGCAAACCCTGGTCGGGTTTCTGGAACCGCATCGAAACGGCCGACCTGAACGGCGACCGGCGCCCCGATTTTATCGTCGGTAACCTGGGCCTCAACACCCAGATCCGGGCGTCCGAAGAACAGCCCGCCGAGCTGTACTTCGCCGACTTCGACCGCAATGGTTCGGTCGATCCGATTTTCTGTTTCTATATTCAGGGCAAGTCGTGGCCCTACCTGACCCGGGACGAACTGCTCTCGCAACTCGGCGTTTACCGCTCCCGTTACACCAGTTACAAGAGTTACTCCACGGTAGGCCTGCACGACATTTTTACCCGGGACGAACTGTCGAAAGCCGGCCACCTGAGCATCAACCGCCTGGAGACCAGCCTGTTCCTCAGCGGCGCCGACGGCCGGCTCGCTCCTGCGCCGCTTCCGGCCGAAGCGCAGTACGCCCCGGTATACACCATCAACATTTTTGATTTCGATAAAGACGGCCGCGACGACCTGCTGCTTTGCGGCAACAACAAAGACTTAAAATTGCGGCTCGGCAAAGCCGACGCCAGTTACGGCCTGCTGCTCCTGGGGCATGGCGACGGGACATTCGCCCGTGTCGACCAGCCCGGTTCCGGACTTTCGCTGAAAGGCGATGTGCGTAGTGTAGTACAATTGGGCGACCTGTTCCTGTTCGGCATCAATCAGCAACCCCTGACGGCCTTCCGGATGCATACCGGCCAATGACGGATTTTCCGGACGCTATCCATTAACTTCGAATCGTATGATCCGGCCTATTTTACATGCGCCCCTGTGGCGCGGATTCCTGCTGGTCGCCTTCGGCCTGACCTGGCCGGCCTGCCAGCGAACAACCGGAGAGGCTCCGCTTACCGACTGCGAGCTGGTCGGTGCCTGGGCCGACATGACCCTGTACATCACCAAAAACACCCCCGCCAATTCCCCGACTTACGCCTCGCGCTGCCTGGGCTACATCGGCCTGACCATGTATGAGTCCGTAGTGCCGGGGTTCCCGGAGTACAATTCCCTGGCCGGGCAACTGAACGGCCTGGACTCCCTGCCGGTCGCGGACTCCCGCCTGGCCTACAACTGGCAACTGTCGCTGAACGCCGGCCAGGCTGCTATGCTGCGCAGCCTGTACAACCAGACCTCCGACGAGAACAAGGCGAAGATCGACTCGCTGGAACAAGCCCTGCAGGCCCGCCTCACTGCCGGCCTCGCCGACCGGGGGCTGGTCGACCGTTCGGCCGCTTTCGGCCGCTCGGTAGCCGACCGCATTTTCACCTGGTCGAGGAGTGACGGCGGGCACCGGGGATATTTGCAGAATTTCGACAAAACCCTCCGCCACCCGGAGCATCCCGGGGCCTGGAAACCGCCGCTGTTCGCCCAATCTTTCAGCCACCACCCGCTGCACCCGCACTGGGGCCGCAACCGGACCTTCCTGGAAGCGGACGCCCGGCTGGCGGCTCCGGCCTTCATTCCCTTCGATACCGCCCAAAACTCCCAGTACTACCGGCAGTTCCTGGCGGTTTGCCAAAAAGAGCCGCTGCTCACCCGGGAAGAAAAAGAGATCGCCATCTGGTGGGCCGACGACCCCGACGTAACCTTCACCCCGCCGGGGCATTCCTACTACATCGCCACCTTGCTCATCCGCGACAAAAAGCCGGACCTGATCCAATGCGCCCGGACCTGCGCCGGAGTGGGCATGGCCGTCGCCGATGCTTTTATCAACTGCTGGAAGTGGAAATACCAGTTCTTTTCCGAACGGCCCAACACCTATGTCACCGAGCACATCGACCAGCGCTGGGAATCGTTCTGGCCCGACCCGCCCTTCCCGGCCTTCCCTTCGGGGCACGCCATTCAGGGAGCGGCGGCGGCCCGGGTGCTGATCGGGCTGTACGGCGACTCCTGCGTCCTCACCGACCGGGCCCACGCCGGCCGGGAACGCGACGAAGTGCGGAACGTGGATTTCAAAGAGCGGCCGATCACCAGCCTGTGGGCCATGGCCGAAGAGATCGCCCAGTCGCGCTTTTACGGCGGTATCCACACCCCGCAGGACAACGCGGCCGGTCTTGAAGCGGGAAGCCGTATCGCTGAAAACATCAACGCCCTGTCATGGAAAAAAAACAAGCGGTAAACGCGTATTCGCTCTTCAGCCTGATTGTCGGGCTGGCCTGGCCCGGCCCGGGTCCGGCCTCGCTGTCCGCCCAGATCCGTTTTACCGACGTGACCGGGCCTGCCGGCATCGATCACCGTTTCGTCGTGTTCGAGGGGATGTTCGGCGGCGGGGCCTGCGTGTTCGACCTCAACCGCGACGGTTTCGAAGACCTCTACCTGACCGGCGGCATGAACGACGACGTACTTTACCTCAATCAGACCGACGGGACGTTTAAAAATGTTTTTGCCGGCGCCGGGCTGGAGCGTACCAAAAACTACGTCACCCAGGGCGTGACCGCTGCCGACGTCAACCGCGACGGCTGGGTCGACCTGTTCATTACCACCATCAAGGAAAAAAACGGGACGCAGCAGATCCCCCGGGCGCCCAACCTGTTGTTCCTGAACAACGGCGACAACACCTTCCGCGACGCTACCGCCGCTTTCGGCCTGGAACGACTGTATTCGTTCAGCACCGGCGCCAGTTTCGGCGACTTCAATGCCGACGGTTTCCCGGATCTGTACGTGGGCAATTATTTTCAGGAATACGAAGGCCCTTTGTCGGAAATAAACGACGCTACCATCGTGAACGCCAGCAAAACCGCCCGCAGTTACCTGCTGCTGAACAAAGACGGCAAAGGTTTCGAAGACGTATTCGAAGACTACGGAATGAACCACCGGGGCTTCGGTTTCGGGGGCGTCTTTACCGACTTCGACAACGACGGCGACCAGGATCTGATCGCCCTCAATGATTTCGGCTACAAAGCCAAGCCGAACTACCTGCTGCGCAACAACTATCCCGACGAGTCCTTTTCGTACGTGGAAAAAGAATATGGCATGGACCTGCGCATCAACGCCATGACCGCGGCGGTGGGCGATTACGACAACAACGGCTGGCTTGACTATTTCATCACCAACATCAAGTTCAACCGTTTTATGGTCAGCCAGGGCGCCGGCCGGCCTTTTCAGGACAAACTGCTGGAACTGGGCATGTCCATGTTCACCATCAGTTGGGGCGCCAATTTTGCCGATTTCGACCACGACGGAGACCTCGACCTGTTCGTGGCCAACGGCGACCTCAACCCCAACTGCGTGCCGATGGGCGACTTCCTGTTCGAAAACCGGAGCGGCAAATTTCAGGACGTTGCCCGGGCGGCCGGCGTCAACGACTACGGCCTCGGCCGCGGCTCGGTCATCTTCGACCTGGAAAACGACGGCGACATGGACCTGCTGGTCGTCAACCAGCAGCCGGTGAAGGACTATCCGGTGGCTTCCGTCACCCACCTGTTCCGCAACGATTCGGCGCAGGGCAACTGGCTGAAGGTGGCCCTCGCCGGCACCGACTCGGATAAAAACGGCCTCGGCACCCTGCTGCGCGAGATCGACGGCGGAGGCTCCAGTCACCTGTCGCAAAACTCCACCGTCGCCCACTTCGGTCTGGGCAGGGCGGAGCAGGTAGATTCGGTGATCGTGACCTGGCCCGGCAACCGAACCCAGGTGCTGACCAACCAGCCCGTAAACCGGCTGCTGACCATTACCCAGCCGCCCGAAATGAAAAAAAAGTCCTCCAAAAGTCTGTACCTGAGGCTTTTCATACTGGCCTTGTTTCTGCTGGCCGTGGGACTGAAATTCCTGCGGCACCCGGCCTGACGTTTGTTTTGTAAACATTTTAAAGCCGATTGCACCATGCATCTCTTCGTTCCGCTACTTCGATCCGCCGCCTTCCGTATGCTCCTGCTGGCCGGCGTCACCACTTTTGCCGCCTGCACCACGGCAAAAAACGCCGCGAAAGACGGCTGGATACCGCTTTTCAACGGCAAAGACCTGGAGGACTGGACCGTCAAGATCCACCACCACGAGGTAGGCGACAATTACGGCCGGACGTTCCGGGTGAAAGACGGCGTTATCCAGATCCGGTACGATGGCTACGACCGCTTCAACGACCGGTTCGGGCATTTGTACTACAAAAAGCCTTTTTCGAACTATCACTTGAAGTTCGAATACCGCTTTACCGGCCAATGGCGCCAGGATGCGCCCGGTTATACGCTGCGCAACAGCGGGGTGATGTTCCATTCCCAGGACCCCCGCACCATGCCACGCGAACAGGACTGGCCGATCTCGGTCGAAATGCAATTGCTCGGCGGGCTGGGCGACGGCAAGCCGCGTCCTACCGGCAACATGTGCTCGCCCGGTACGGACGTGGTGTTTGAGGGCCGGATCGATCCGCGGCACTGCATCGAGTCCGTTTCCAAAACCTACGACGGCGAACAATGGGTGAAGGGCGAACTGATCGTGTGGAATGATTCGCTGGTCCTCCACATCATCGAGGGCGATACGGTGCTGCGGTACTCCAAACCCCAGATCGGCGGCGGCGTGGTCAACCGCTACGACCCTGCCGTAAAGCAGGACGGCAAACCCCTGCGGTCCGGCTTCATTGCCCTGCAAAGCGAAGGCCAGGAGATCGATTTCCGGAACATCCGCTTGCGGGAACTGCGCCGGGGAGGAACTAAGAAGTGACCGGTGCCAATTGCGCAAAATCGGCGCGGCTCAACTCCCAACGGCTCACCGGCTGCTCGAAATTGAGAAAGCCCGGCGTGGTCACGTATTCGCGGACGAAGCGGAATCCCGCTTTCTCCAGCGTTTTGTTGGGAGCGGGGTTGAGCGCGTAGGGCTCGCAATACAGCGGTTTCAGGTGCAGGTTTTCAAAAAAATAGGGCAGGGTCATCCGAACCAAGGTTGTGCCGGCGCCTTTTTGCCGGAAGCCGCTTTCCCAGAGGTGCAGGTGCATGTAGGCCTCCTCTCCGAAGACGATCTTGCTGACGTTGGAGTGCCCGGCCGGCCGGCCGTCGACCTGCCAGATGAGGCAGTAGGACTGTTTTTGGTTGTAGGGCTGATCCAACTGGACCGCCAGCCTTTCGACCCATTCTCCGAATCCGGGCATTTTCTCCGGATCGGCGCCCATGCCGCGCAGGTAATCGTCGCCGGCGCTTACCCAGTACCGGGCGATGTGTTCGAGGTCGTCTGCCTGCAGCTCTCTGACGGACAAGGTGTATTCCTGCATATCATTTTTACATTTGCGATTTAACACAAGGATTATGTACGAACTTTCCAGATCAGCCTTCGGCAAATATACGCGCTACACGCTGCACCATCCGCAAACCGGCAATTCTTTCAGCGTCGTGCCCGAACGCGGCGCCAACGTGCTGGACATTCAGTTTTCCGGAAAAAACATCCTGGACGGCTACACTACCCCCGAGGAACTGGAGGCCGCCAAATGGGGCAAAAGCGTCTTGTTGTTCCCGTTCCCCAACCGCCTCGACCGCGGCCGCTACGAGTGGCTGGGTAAAAAATACGAATTTCCGCTCAACAATGCTGCCACGGAGAATGCCATTCACGGCTTCGTGCGCGACGAATCGTTCGAGGTGGAATACGTTTTCCTGGCAAAAGACCACGCCAGCATCCTGTGCAGTTATACCTGCGACGGCAGCCGGTCCTACTACCCCTTCCCTTTTTCCCTCGAAGTGGAATTCATGATCCATGACCGGGGCTCTTTCACCCTCGAAGCCGCCTGTCTGAATTTGCACGACCAGCCCATCCCGATCGGCTTTGGCTGGCATCCCTATTTCCGGCTGGCCGGCCGGGCCGGCGACCACCGGATGCAGCTGCCGGCCAGCACCCGGATCGGGATCAACGAACGCATGATCCCAACCGGACAGGATACCCCTTTTACCGACTTCCAGCGCAAAAAGCCGGTCGGCGATACTATCCTGGACAACTGTTTCCGCAGTGGAAAAAGCGCCGGCAACTACGCCCTCCGCCTGGAAAGCGACGCCCGTAGCATCGTCGTAAAAGCCAACGCCCGCCAGTTCCCCTTTTTCCAGGTATTCACCCCACCCCACCGCGAGAGCATCGCCCTGGAACCCATGTCCTGCAACGTCGACGCCTTCAACAACCGTCAGGGGCTGGTGACGCTGGAGCCGGACCAGGAATGGAAAGGGAAGATCGAGGTGGAACTGCGGTGATTCATTGCTGCATTGTTTCATTGTTGCATTGTTTCATTGTTGCGTTAAAGGCTTGAGCGACCGGGTAATTGGTGGATTATTATCCCATTACCCCATT
>WBZQ01001066.1_pt1 | contig 19679 bp, 16 predicted proteins | sample 5204251 | NCBI WGS metagenome assembly WBZQ01 (sample SAMN12412402, study PRJNA552823) | activated sludge metagenome | isolation source: activated sludge from nitrification reactor of wastewater treatment plant... | place: USA: Virginia | collected 2017-09
TACTTTGAAGACCTCTTCCTTGGTCACGGCCCGCATACCCTCGAACTGGATCTGGCGGACTTTGGCCTTGGTTCCCTCTTTGATGAAATAGGTCAACCGCTTCCGGTCCTCATCCACCGATTGAATGACGGGGATCACCTGGCAGTTGTAGTAGCCGTCTTCCTGATAGGCGAGCCGAATCTTTTCTGCACTTTCCTTGGCCTGCTGCTGATCCAGAAACGTCTGGCTCTTGATCGTAATCTTTTCCTTGAGCTTATCGTCGCTGAGTTCTTCGTTGCCGTCGAAGACAATCTCGGTGATGAACGGCTTCTCCCGCACGATGAACCCGACGGAGACTCCGCCCGTCACCGTGTCCGTCTCCACCTGCACGTCTTCGAAGTACCCGGTCCCGTACAGGATCTTCACCTGCTCCCGAAGCGCCTCGGGAGTGAACCGGTCGTTGGCCTTGAGCGTGAGACGCCCCTCGATCGCCTGCAGTTCAATGCGTTTCTGGCCACGGATCGTGACCGACGTCACCAACGGGGCGCCGTCTTGCGCGTACAGGAATTCGACAAGACCGATCGCGTGGAGCACCACGAGCGCGAGAATGAGAATCGAGCCCCACTGCCTGCCTCCCGACTTGGTCACCGCAATCCTTCCCTACCGCCTGGGAATGCAAGCACTGGTTGCTCTGGATATCGAAATGGAACACCGCCAGGCCCCCTGTCGCGTCTCGACCAGCGAGCCGACCGCCCCTGCGCAGGCACTGACGAACTGTTCCCGTTGCCATCACCGATGCGCCGCTTTCGTTGCAGCACGACCGCACATCTGCAGAAAAACTCTCGGATTATATTGACCACATTTTTCAATGTAAAGGAGTTTCCCCTCGACACATGCATCACGCACCGAGTGATAAAGAGCCGACGAAATCTTGACTTCACCTACCCCTTCACATACTATCCCCCCATGATGAGAACCGATGTACGTAAAGCCATTATTCCCGCCGCCGGACTGGGTACACGCTTTCTTCCCGCAACCAAAGCCTCTCCGAAAGAGATGCTCCCGCTGGTCGACAAACCGTTGATTCAATACGTCGTCGAGGAAGCGGTCGCGTCGGGCATCGAAGACATCATCGTGATCACCGGACGAGGCAAGCGCGCGATCGAAGACCATTTCGACCGCTCGCTGGAACTGGAAGAAAATCTCAAGGGCAGCGGCAAGGGCCAGGTGCTGAATCAAATGCGGCACATTTCCAATCTGGCCAACTTTTGCTACGTGCGGCAACCCGAAGCCATGGGCCTCGGACACGCGGTGCTCTGTGCGCAACATCTGATCGGTGATGAACCGTTCGCCGTCATCCTCGGTGATGAAATCATCGATGCGGCCGTTCCCGGTCTCGCCCAATTGATCCATATCTATAAGCAACGCAAAGGTGCCGTCCTGGGCGTGCAGGAAGTTCCGCAACAGGAAGTCAGCCGGTACGGCATTATCTCCGCGCGCAAAGTACGCAATGGGCTCCACCGGGTCGATGACCTGGTCGAAAAACCCGCCCCTGCGGATGCTCCGTCCAATCTCGCGGTCATCGGACGCTATGTCCTGCCGCCGGAAATTTTCCCGATCCTCCGTAAGACCCCGCCGGGGAAGAACGGAGAAATTCAGCTCACCGATGCCTTGCGCCAACTCGTGAAGAACACCCCGATGTTCGCCCACGAAGTCGAAGGACAGCGGCACGATGCCGGCGACAAGCTCGGATTTCTCATCGCCACCGTGGAATTGGCGCTCAAGAACCCGTCCCTGGGACCTGCGTTCGGCGAGTTCCTGCAACAGCGACTCCGCCCGACAGCCACCGACGTGCGTCGTCGAGGCCAAGGTCGAACACGCACCACCACGACCTAGCCACGGGCACGACGGTTGACCGTCGCCCGAAGCGTGCCACAGCACGACATCACACGAACACTATAGCTCGGCAAACTGGAGCCTCATGGCTGAAGCAGTAGAACAAGACTTTTCAAACAACCAGAACCTCGAACCGCCTGACCAGCTCCCGCTGCTGCCGGTGCGGGATATCGTCGTCTTCCCCTATATGGTCCTGCCCCTGTTCGTCGGACGTGAGATGTCGATCAAGGCGATCGAAGCGGCGCTCGCGGGGAACCGGATGCTCTTCCTCGCAACCCAGAAATCGCTGGATGTGGAGAACCCGCAGCCGGAAGATATTCACCAGGTGGGCACCGTGGGCATCATCATGCGGATGCTCAAGCTCCCTGATGAACGGATCAAGATTCTGGTGCAAGGTCTCGCCAAGGGCCGGATCGAGCAATACATTCAGAGCGACCCCTACTACTCCGTCAAGATCGAAAAACTCGTCGAGACGAAACAGCCGGGCTCCACGCTGGAGACCGAGGCGGTCATGCGCACCGTCAAAGAGCAGATCGAAAAGATCGTGAGCCTCGGCAAGGTACTCATTCCCGATGTGATGGTCGTCATCGAGAATCTGGAAGATCCGGGCCGACTCGCCGACATGGTCGCCTCGAACCTGGGCTTGAAAGTCGACATTACCCAGACGGTCCTCGAAATCGTCGATCCGATTCAGCGGCTGCGCCAGATCAGCGAAATTCTCGCGAAGGAAATCGATGTCCTCTCGATGCAGCAGAAGATCCAGGCGCAGGCCAAGGGCGAGATGGACAAGACTCAGCGCGAATATTTCCTGCGCGAGCAGTTGAAAGCCATCCAGAAAGAACTCGGTGAATTGGACGAGCGGGCGGAAGAAGTCGCGGAATTCCGCAAGCGGATCAAAGACGCCAAGATGCCCGAGAAGGTGCTCAAGGAAACCGAGAAACAGCTCAAGCGGCTCGAGAAGATGCACCCCGACACGGCTGAGTCGGCTACGGTTCGCACCTACTTGGAATGGATGGTTGAGCTGCCCTGGAACAAAAAGTCGAAGGACAATCTCGACCTCAAAGCGGCGATGAAGGTGCTGAACGAGGATCACTACGATCTGGAAAAGGTCAAAGAGCGCATCATCGAATACCTCGCCGTACGGAAACTGAAAGAAAAAATGAAGGGCCCGATTCTCTGTTTCGTCGGCCCCCCGGGCGTCGGAAAGACCTCATTGGGAAAATCGATTGCGCGCGCGTTGGGACGAGAGTTCGTCCGGATCAGTCTGGGCGGCGTGCGGGATGAAGCCGAGATCCGCGGCCATCGCCGGACCTATGTCGGCGCATTGCCGGGACGGATTATTCAGGGGATGAAACAAGCCGGCACGAACAACCCGGTCTTCATGCTCGACGAAGTCGATAAAGTCGGCATGGATTTCCGTGGCGACCCTTCAGCCGCACTGTTGGAAGTGCTGGACCCCGAACAGAACAGCACGTTCACCGATCACTATCTCGGGGTGCCCTTTGATTTGACCGAAGTCATGTTCGTCACGACGGCGAATCTGATGGATCCGATCCTCCCCGCCCTGCGCGATCGCATGGAGGTCATCGACATCCCCGGCTACACGGAAGAAGAGAAACTCGGGATCGCGCAAAAGTATCTGATCCCGCGCCAGATGAACGAGCACGGCATCACGGAGAAACATATTCGCGTGTCAGAGACCGCGATCCGTCACGTCATCACACACTATACGCGTGAAGCCGGCGTCCGTAACCTGGAGCGTGAGATCGCCAACCTCATGCGGAAGGTGGCCAAGAAGGTCGCGGAAGGCAAAGCCGAATGCCATGCCATCGACCAAACCAATTTGAATAAGTTCTTGGGTGTGGCGAAATTCGTCCCCGAGGCGGAATTGGAAAAGGACGAAATCGGGGTCGCGACCGGCCTCGCCTGGACCGAAAGCGGTGGAGATGTGTTGTACATCGAAGCCACGGTCATGAAGGGCAAAGGCCAGCTCACGCTCACCGGCCATCTCGGCGACGTCATGAAAGAATCCGCCCAGGCGGCGCTGAGCTATGTGCGGTCGCGAGAGAAAACCCTCGGGATCAGCCCGGACCAGTTCGCGAAGAACGACATTCACATCCACGTCCCGGCCGGGGCGACGCCAAAAGACGGGCCTTCCGCCGGTATTACGATGGCCACGGCCATCGCCTCCGCATTGGCGCAAGTGCCGGTGCGCCGGGATCTGGCCATGACCGGAGAAATTACCTTGCGAGGGCGGGTCCTTCCAATCGGCGGACTGAAGGAAAAAATTCTCGCGGCCAAGCGGGCAAGACTCTCGACGGTTGTCCTTCCGAAGCGTAACAAGAAAGATTTGGAAGAGATCCCCAAACACATCCTCAAAGGCATCGAGCTGATCTTTGTCGACACGGTGGATGATGTGATCAAAGCCGCCTTGCGGCGAACCTCATCACGAAAGGCCGGCGCGGTCACGACCAAGACTCCGGCGAAGAAAGCGACCAAGGCCACCGGATCGGCGCGAACGGGCGGCTCGGCCCGGCGTCGGTTACAGCGGGCCGCAACGTCTTCACCACTCTCCCTCTAGCTCACGAGTGCATGAGGCGCACGATCGTCATTGCCGACCTGCTGTTGAGACGAACGACCCGGAATCTGGTGGTCTGATGCCTTCAGGCAGGTCACGCCGGACCAGACCGGTGAGCGGTGAGTTCGACCTGATCCGCCGCCTGCAAGCCCAGACGGCGAAGCCGGACCGGCAGGTGGCTCTCGGCATCGGCGACGACACCGCAATTCTCAAAACATCATCGACCGAGTGGACCCTCATCACCACGGACCTGCTGGCGGAAGGGGTGCATTTCGACTTCGCCACCTCGTCATGTGAAAACATCGGCTACAGAGCGGCCATCGCCAATCTCAGCGACATTGCCGCCATGGGCGGAACCCCGCGATTCATGCTCGTCGCCATTGCGATTCCATCGACCTGCTCGACGACGCAGATTCACCAACTCTACCGCGGCATGATGCAGGCTTCTTCCCCTTATCGAGTCTGCCTGGTCGGCGGCGATACTTCGGCATCCAAGCACGGCCTCTTTCTCAGCATTACCCTGACCGGTGTCGTGCGCCCCAAGCGCGCCTTGCTACGCAGTGGCGCCAGGGTCGGAGACCGGCTCTATGTGACCGGAACGCTGGGCGACTCTCGCGCCGGGCTGGATCTCCTGAGTGCCCGCCGATGCCGGCACCTCCCGGCCAGCCACACTCGCTTTCTTCGGCATCGCCATCACCGCCCCTCGGCCCGCATCGCCGAAGGCCAGTGGCTGGTCAAACACGGACTGGCCGGTGCAGCCATCGACCTCTCCGACGGCCTCACCGGAGACCTCCGTCACATCTGCGAAGAAAGCGGGGTCGGGGCCGACGTCCTGAAGGGCGGACTCCCCATCTCTCCCGCCTGCCGTGCCTACGCGGCAGCCTATGGCCTTTCCCCGCAGGACATTGCCTTACAAGGGGGAGAAGATTACGAATTGCTGTTTACCGTCCCGGCCGACCAACAATCCCGGTTTGAGCGACTGGCGGGAAAGACCCCGTTTCACTTTACCTGGATCGGCACCATCACACCACGACGGTCGGGCCTGCGCTTGCGCACGGAGCAGGGCACCACGAGTCCCCTGCCGCTCACCAGCTACGAACATTTTCGCAGACCGTCATAGCCGCATCCCCCCTGTAGACGCCGTATGGCCAACGTACGCTCGCTGTTTCGCCAGATTCTCCATCTTGATGAGTCACCGCACCGGACGGCGCTGGCCTTCGCCATCGGCGTCTTCATCGGCTTCTCACCGGCCTATGGCCTGCATATGGTCATGGTCGGATTCTGCGCCTGGGCCTTCGGATGGAACGTGGTGGCCTTGCTCGCCGGTGCGTTTCTCAACAACCCCTGGACGCTCATCCCCATCCTCGGAGCCACCTACTGGACTGGCGCCGTGTTACTCGGAGTGCACGAATTTCCTTCATTCGACTGGAGCGACCTGTCGTTCATGGGTATTTATCACCAGGTCTCCCCCTATGCCTGGCCGTTTGTGCTCGGAGGCATGATCCTGAGCATTGTGGGCGCCTTGCTGGCCTATCCGATTGCCTATTTCGTGCTCACTAAGTACCGACAACGTCACTCAGGCAACAGCGCAACTCATTTGCCCCCGTCGTCCGGCCTGGGCTAAGATCAGCCATCGGTCGTCCACGCATGAAACTACCTTCCGCCATTCCTCCAGCGCCCTATGACGGTTCCGCGCTCATTGCCGATCCGATCCATGAATACGTCTCGTTCACCGTCCCGTACGCGACACCCGATCCGTCCGAACGCACCGAGAAGGATCTGATCGACTCCCCTTGGGTCCAGCGACTGCGCTACATCTACCAATTGCAGAGTGCCCGATGGGTCTACCCCTCCGCCGAACATACGCGGTTCGTGCACTCCCTGGGGACCATGCATGTCGCCGGACGGTTTGCCCGCCACCTGTATCCATTTCTGCGCAAGGCCGTCCCCGATCTCCCCTCGGCCTCGTTCGTGGAGGAGTTTTTGCGAATCACCGCGCTCGTCCATGACATCGGGCACGGGCCATTCTGCCATTTCTTCGATGATAACTATCTCCATGGCTTCGGCCTCTCCCACGAGAAGCTGGGGCAGATCATCATACGCGAGCACTTGGGGCCACTCATCAAGAAGATCCGGCGCAGCCCGTCAGGCCCTTTCGACCGGGGCGAGGAACTGAATCCGGATCACATCGCCCACGTGATTTTGAAAGAAAAGGGCAAAGACAATTCCCGGATTCCGCGCTGGATCAATGTCTTGCAGCCGGTCATTTCAGGCAGTTACACCGCCGACAATCTGGACTACGTCCTGCGCGATGCCTACATGTGCGGCGTGGCGGTAGGACCGGTCGATCTCACCAGGCTCATCCACTACACCATCGTCACCGAGAAGGGCTTCACCATTCATAAGACCGGACTTCCGGCCCTGCACATGTTTCTGAACACCCGCATGTATCTCTATTCGAACGTCTACTATCATCGGACGACCAGGGCCATCGACATCCACCTGCGGGACATCTTCGGCGACACCATGAAACGGCTCTTTCCAACGAACCCGGCCAAACACATGGAGGACTATCTCACGCTGACCGACTGGTCGCTGCTGGAAGATGTGCGGCGGTGGAAAAAGGCTGGAAGCAGCACACTCCGGCGCCTGCACCACGAATGGGCGCACATTCTCGGGCGCGATGTGAAATGGAAAATGGCGTACAGCACGGTGCTGAAGGAAAAAGGCATCGAACGAGGCATGGACTTTCCGAGCCACGAGCAATTTCAGCGCCTGATTCAGAAGGCGCTGCCGGCCAAATTACAACGCCTGCCGTTCCGTGTCGACATGGCGCCGCTCGACCCACGGCCCGACCCCAAGGATACGCGCGGCATTCCGCTACTCGTGTACGACCCGGGAACCAAAGGGCTCTCCACCGAGCCATTGGAAGAGTTGCTCGACCTGCTACCAACCAGGTTAGTGCAATTTCGCATTTATGCGCTGGACCATGAGCAGGACGCCGCGCTTTCGAAAGCCGCGGCCACAGTCCTCAACAAGACCGGGGCCAGCATCGAGACTAATTTTTAACGTTTGGCTCCCTTTGCAGGCGAGGTGACATCGGGGATACCGTCTGGATAATGTGAATATTGGCTTTTGAAGACCTGGGTATTTCACTAGGGCATATCGCATCTGCCAGATTTCGTTATTTTTCCCCATAGTACAAAGCTCAATCGCCTCTTGACACAGAGCTGTTTGAGCAATAGCAACGCGCCCACACAAAGTGGAGGCCCCATGACCACTGATGGTCTTCACGGGCCAATGACCGACGAGAACCCGACGCCTCAGAGTCATGAACTGGGCACGTACATTGTCATAGGTGTTCTGATCCCCGGCACGTTTCTTCTGGACTGCCTCACACCTCTCGGTGTTCCGATTTGGGTCATCTATATTCTCCCGATCATTCTCACCTCCAGAACGCCACATCCCTGGAGTTCCTTCCTTACTGCGGCGATCTGTACGGGGCTGACATTCGTCGGCTACTTCTGCTCGGAAGAACTACCGGGGCTCCCCGCCTGGCTGCCGCAAGTCAGCCGCTCAATGAGCCTTGGCATTTTCCCGCTCATCGCCTATCTCGTTGATCAACAGAAGCGCTTGACCCGCGAGGTGTTCAAATCAACTGAGCTGGCCGCAGAGCAGGAGATTCTGCTGGAGCGGGCGCAGCTATTGAAACAGACCGTGGCAGAGGTGCAGGACCTGTATGACCGGGCTCCTTGTGGATACCATTCCCTCGATCCCGCCGGCATCATCATCGCCATCAACCAGACTGAATTAGATTGGTTAGGGTATACGAAGGAGGAACTCGTCGGCAAAAAACGATTTGCAGACCTGGTCACCCCTGCGGGGGTCACGCTGTTCAAGGAGCGATTCCCGCAATTTATCAAGGATGGTCGTGTCAACGACTTAGAGTTCGAAGTGATTCGAAAAGACGGGTCGACGTTTGCGACGCTGCTGAGCGCCACCGCCGTGTTCGACTCTCAAGGACGCTTTGCCTTCAGCCGCACCACGCTCATCGATATTACCGAGCGAAAACACGCGGAGGAGGCCTTGCGACAGAGTCATCAGTCGCTCGAGGCCTTGGTGACCGAACGCACGAACACACTGCGTGAGGTCAATCAGCGCCTCGAGGACGAATTGAGGCAAAGCAACGAGATTCAGCAGGCCCTGGCCGCGAGCGAGCGCCGGTTTCGTGAACTGGTCGAATCCCTGCCTCTGCCCATCTGGACCTGCCTGCCGAACGGCACCTGCGACTATCTCAGCCCGCGATGGGCGAACTACACGGGACGGCCCGCAGAAGAACCGTTCAGCACAGGATGTCTTCAGCACGTTCATCCCGAAGACCGCCCCAGAATCACCGAGCAATGGCACGATGCCGTCGATCGCGTCCACCCCCTCGACACGGAACTGCGTTTCAAGCGGGCAGACGGGATCTACCGTTGGTTCCATGCCCACGCGATACCTATCCGGGACCGCGACGATCGCGTCCTGAAGTGGGTGGGAACCTATACCGACATCCATGATCGCAAACTGACGCAAGAAGTCCAGGCCAGGCTGGCCGCCATTGTTGAGTCGTCGTCCGATGCGATCATGAGTAAATCGCTGGACGGGCAGATCTTATCCTGGAACAAGAGCGCCGAGCTCATGTTCGGTTACTCCAGCGAAGACTTCGTCGGTCAATCAATCGCCCGAATCGTCCCGCCCGACCGTCGAGCGGAAGAGTCGATCCTGATCGAGCAGATCAAAGCCGGTATCCGCGTCCAACAATTCGAAAGCGTACGTGCGCACAAAGACGGCCGCGCGATCCAGGTGTCCCTGACCCTGTCTCCCATTCTGGATGCGGACGGCCACGTGGTGGCCGTATCTACAATTGCCCGCGATATTACGGATCGCAAGCGTGCCGAATCCACATTACATCAACAGCGTCGACTCATCGAACTGTCCTATGAACCGATTTTTTCCTGGGACACCCAACACGGCATCCTGGACTGGAATCGCGGATGCGAGCAATTGTACGGCTACACACGCACGGAAGCGATCGGACGGACCAGCCATGACTTGTTAAAAAGCACATTCCCCTACCCGCTCGAACAGATCCTCGCAGAACTGGAACAATCCGGCGCCTGGACCGGTGAGCTTCACCACCGCACCAAAGACGGTCGGGAAGTGCTCGTGGAGAGCCGCTGGGGCCTGATGAAAACGGGTGACCGCAGTCTTGTGCTGGAAACAAACCGGGACATTACCGAACAGCGCCACTCCGAGTTACTGATTGCAACAAAGAACAAAGACCTCGAAACGCTTCTCTATGTGACCTCGCACGACCTGAAGGAACCGCTACGCGCCATTGAGAGTTTTTCGGTTCTGATCCAAGAGCGGTATGCGAGTCGGCTCGATGAGAAAGGCCAGGATTTCCTTCGCCGCATCGTCCGAGCCACCCAACGCCTGGACCAGTTGCTGAGCGATATTCTCGACCTCTCCCGCGCGCAACGCATGGAACCCCCGATCGACGAGATCAATGCTGACCAACTGGTCCAGGAAGTGCTGCGACGACTGGAACGTCGCATCAAATCGACAGGCGCCCACATTACCGTGCGTTCGCCCTTGCCACGGCTGCGAGTCAATGCGACCTGGGCTGTCCAGGGTATCTACAATCTGGTCGCGAATGCGCTGAAATTCGTGGCGCCGGGAATGGCTCCGGACATCGAAATCGCACCCTATATCGAGATCGACTCTGAGGGAACGGAATGTACCGGCCTGGTCGTCCGGGACCGCGGCCCCGGCGTTCCCGCCGACCAACAAGAGCGCATCTTTGAATTGTTCCGGCGGGCCGTGGGGCGCGACATCGAAGGAACCGGAGCCGGGCTGGCCATCGTCCGTCAGGTCGCCGAACGGCACGGCGGGCGGACCTGGGTGACGTCGCGCGAAGGAGGAGGATCGGAGTTTTTCATCACATTCGGCATCAACCGGCAGGTTGTGTCTCTAGAACCAATTCCTTGCCATTTGGCAAAGATATGCCTCCGATAACTCTTGGCAAAGTATTCCTTCCTCTAGACTCGTGGCGTGGGTGTTAGATCGGCTCCTATGCCGCCAATTCAGTCTCATAATGCGTCAGGCCGGTTTTGCACAAGACACTGGTTGCGTATAGCATCCAACTACCCAACTGCTTCAAGTTGAAAGCGGCCAGGAGTTTCCTTTTGGGGAGGGCCATCCTGCGTATTCCGGTTTTCCTTGGCCTGGTGATCTGGAGATCTCGACCAGCCCTTCCGGATAGCCACGGACATCAGAAACGGTGGGCGTGATTAGAAGCGGCGCATCAACGCACCCATCACACTTGATCGTATCTAGTTAGATACGCCATGTATCAACTGACTTTCCTCGCCAGACTGTTCTCTGCTTCGCTATAAACTTCCCATCCAACGTGTAGTGAATCTATTGGGAGGGACGATAATGTCTGAAGCACATGAGGGCTCCGTTGTTACCAGGACAACGTTATCCGACCAGGTCTGGTCTACACCGATGGCGAGATTGTCCAAGGAGTATGGAATCTTGACCCGCCCCCTATAATAGTTGTACCAGCGTTGAGTCACGCACAACGCGATGCGATCGCTTCTGGTGCTGGTGGACGATAGCCCAGCGCACTGTGGGGCCGAATCCGGTTATAGGTCTGCCGCCAGCGTTCCACGAGCATCTTCACCTCCCAGAGTGTATCAAACAGTTCCCGATCCAACAGTTCATCCCGGAGTTTCCCATTAAAACTCTCAATATACCCGTTCTCCCAAGGACTACCTGGGGTGATGAAGAGCGCCTGTACACCGACCCGGCTGAGCCACGATCGGACCGCGGTGGCCGCAAATTCTGGCCCATTATCCGACCGAATATGCTCTGGCACTCCCCGTTGGACAAAGAGCTCGTCCAACCGATAGAGCACGTCGTCGGATCGCAGCCGTCGTTCGACGTCGATGACCAAACATTCCTGCGTGTATTCGTCCGCAATGGTGAGGAGCTTCACCGGTCGCCCATCTTCGGTCCGTGTCGCCATGAAGTCGTACGCCCACACATGATTCGGATGCTCTGCTCGCAACCGGATACACGAACCATCGGTCAACCAGAGCCGCCGACGCGGCGGTTGTTTCTTGGGCACCTTCAACCCTTCGTGCCGCCAGATGCGTTCCACCCGCTTGTGATTAACCCGCCAGCCCTCATTCCGCAGCAGCCCAGTGACCTGTCGATACCCGTAGCGGCCATACTGACTGGCCAGCTGGATGATGGCGGCCGTCAGTGGAGCCTCATCATCGGGTGACTCTCGCTGATAGCGTTGCGTCGAGCAGGGCTGGCCCAGGACTCGACAGACTCGACGTTCGACTAGGCCCCAGCGTCACGCAGCAGTGCTCCACCGTCTGCCGTCAGCGCGCTGGGCTTAGCAGTTTCCCTCGGCGGCCTCTTTCAGAATCAATTTATCGACGGTGAGCTCGGCCACCTCGCGTTTCAACCGGCTGTTCTCGCGTTCCAGTTCCTTGAGGCGCTCGGCTTGATCGACCTTGAGGCCACCATACTCATTGCGCCACCGATAGTAGGTTTGTTCGGTGATGCCCACGCTTCGACAGACTTGGGCGATGGGCTGGCCCTTACTCAGGGCGACTTCGGCTTCACGCAGCTTGGCAAGAATCTGTTCGACGGTGTGACGCAGACGTGGCATACGGCCCTCCTTCGGCCCGACCCTAATATAGGGTCTGGACCCGTTTAAGGGGGCTAGGTCAGTCCAAAATCGACTGAGTTGGAGCTGCTGAAGGCATCTCGCGCTTCTGAATCCATTACTGTTTCTCAACTCAGGCATCCTGCTGGTTGTTTGTCATTCAGCTGACAGACTTGGATTTGGCCGATCTATTAGTATTCGTGAAAGTGTTTAAACGCTTGAACCATAAAAAGCACGCTAGTTGATCAGTATGGTGCTGACACGAATTCTAGTTGGGGATGATCAATGGCTGTAATGTACAAAACTTTAAAATGGTCGCTCAGTATATCACCATAGCTAAAGTTCAGTGTCGTCCCACTGACACAGCCTGTTGATGCAGGATCTATTCTCTCTGAACATTCCACGTGCTTGGTCATGGCGCTCCTATGGAAATGAACGGGTTTGAAAATGAACTCATTAAGATTGTTTCTAGCATCGGTAGGGATGGTCGGCTTCCTGGCTTGGTTGAGCCCTGCCGTAGCGGCGAAAGATCTCCCAGGTAGCTCGGAGCGTGGGAAGGCCTTGTTTAAGCAATGCCTCGCCTGTCACCAAGTTGGCGAGGCGGCACAAAACGCATTTGGGCCGGTTCTAAATGGGGTGGTCGGCAGGAAAGCAGGCTCCTACCCTAGATACGACTATAGTCATGCCCTTCAGGAAACCAACGCAAAAGGGCTCATTTGGACAGATGATGTACTTACGTAATGGCTGCACGGACCGTCTGATTTTGTTCGGCTCTATTTAGGCAATCCAAAGGCGCATAGCAAGATGCCGATCATGGTCGAGGATGCCCAAGCGCGTCGTGACGTCGTGGCCTATCTTGGGACGCTCGCATATGAGAGTTCCAACATGGATACCGCCGGCCATGATTTAAGTATGGTGATCACGGCCGCTTCCAAGATAATAGCAGATTACGTTGCTAAGCTCGAGCGAGTGAAGCTTGATCTCGTCCCTCCGCCTATGTTGCCACAACACGATCAAGCCACGACCGCTGATCCTAAAGTGGTTGTCGTTGAGCTGACAGTGCAGGAAAAGAAATGGGTTTTGGATAATGACGGCACAGCGATTATGGCGCTGACTTACAATGGTTCAATCCCTGCTCCAGCTATCGTCGCTCATGAGGGAGATTACGTTGAAGTAACGATTAAAAACCCATCTTCCAATCTGATGGAGCTTAACATCAATCTGCATGTGGTGACTGGCAAGCTTGAGGAGCGGCATTGACGACTGTGACGCCAGGTAATCAAGCGATTATTCGTTTTAAAGCTACGAAATCGGGCCCATTTTTGTATCACTGCGCTCCAGAAGGAATCATGACCCCTTACCATGTCACGCATGGCATGACGGGAGTCATAGTAGTCCTGCCTCGCCAGGGGCTCATCGACGAAAAGGGGAATCCGTTAACCTATGATCGAGCCTATTACATCGGAGAAAACGATTTTTATGTACCACGCGATGCCACGGGAAAGTTTAAACAATACTCGTTCTCTGGTGAAGATTTGAACGACTGGGTCGCATCGATGCATAGCCTCATCCCATCTCACATTGTCTTTAACGGACGTGTCGCAGGATTAACAGGCAAGGACGCCATGAAAGCGAAAGTCGGCGAGCGAGTGTTGTTTATCCACATGCAAGGGAACAGGGATACCCGGCCTCACCTTATCGGTGGCCACGGAGACTATGTGTAGAAAACAGGCTCGTTTTCGTCTCCGCCGTTAAAAGATGTGCAGACGTGGTTTGTACGAGGAGAGGCAGCTTTATATACCTATAGGCAGCCTGGTTTATACGTGTATCTCAATCATAATCTGATCGAAGCGGTCGAGCTTGGTGCGGCTGGTCATGTCATGATCGAAGGTGATTGGAATAGCGAATTGCTGCAAAGCCTCTACCACGGGCCTCTCAAGCAATAACCTGCTTACGTGGGAGGGGGAGGGCGGCGGATTATTGCGCCGTCCTCCCCACCCCTATCCTTGCTTCGTGCTGAGATTCCCCCCACGGTATCAGCTGTCTAGGGCCGTGGCGGTGCAAGGCATGTCTGTCTCGCAGCAAGTAGTTCTTCTATAAAGCGGACTTTTCAAACCTTAGCTAGGACCATAGGGCGGGCGAATAGGATTCCAAGATCTGAGGAGAATGAAGCCGATATGAGAGTTGCTTTTTGTGACTGGCGTGCACTGTTTCTTGCAGTGTTTCTCTGGCCCGCTTCATTGATGGGGGCCGAGCCTATTGAGCCAGTTGTACCTACATGGAGATTTGGAGGAGAGCTGAATACATTTTATACTGATAATGTATCCCATTTCTCTGCCTCGCAGCGTCTAACATTGCTTGAGGATCCAACACAGCCGGTTCTTGATGCTCCCAGTCAAGGGCGTAGCTTTGTCGTCGAGCCACTGATTCAGGTGACCCGGTCTTATCTCCCTGCGTGGGGTAAAATGGATGTTGCCATTCGAGCCCAAGGGTTTATTTTCGAGAACGATCCTGAATTCAATCATGGCACATTCGGCGCACAGGTTACGCAAGCGCTCCCGGCGGATACACTGCTCAGATTTCGGTATCATTATGGCCCCAGCATGTTCTTAGGAAACCATCGAGAGAGCCGGTTGAGTGAATCTCGCATCGGGCAAGAGCGTGTCACAACTCATTTTGGAGCAATTGAATTAGAGCGTAAGGTTCTTGATAATTTGACGCTCCGTCTCCTTAATCGATACGGAACCCGTTCGTACAACGAAGCATTTTCTCAACGGGACACGTTCTTTTGGACAGTGGGCACGCATATGGAGTGGGAGTTTCGTGAAGGACTCACTTTTATGCTCGGCTACTACCTTGAGCGTGGACTTGTGAAAGGGCGAAAACAAACTGAGTTTGGCGAGGACGTCTCCTCGTATATCCATTATCTAGAGGCGGAAATAGTGGCACGTGTAACGGATAGGATTTCGATTAGATGTGGGGTAGACTTTGAAAAGACTTCATTTACGTCGAGTTTGCCCGATGATGATTTCCGAGACGCCCATGATACGACTGTGCAAGGTGAGATTGAAGGACGATATGCGCTCACTCAAGGAATTGATCTCACGCTTGGCTATCTTCGATCACAAGGAAGGCTTACCTTTGAGAGAGATCTTACGATCGTAAATACGGTCTCGATTGGCAGTGCCTTTCGCTTCTAATCAAACGGACGGAGTCCTTGGTTGTGCCTGACCCAAGAGATGGTCCTCCCCTCGGCACAGGTACCGAATCTTGAGCTCTAGCAAGCAACCCATGTCCATCGCATACCTGGTTCTCCTGCAAGCTGATGAGGCTTACGAGCTCCGCGTAAGTTAGAAAGTTATCTCGCTCTTTTCATGATCACGCCCTATCCAGACCGAGCCTCACTACATAAAACTACAGTCTCGGGAGGTCAATTCGCTCAGTGGGGTACTTCCGTTCTCTCCACGCATCAAGTCCCCCTTCAAGAGGCCGAACACGTTGAATACCGTGTTGTTTCAGCTTTAGCGCTGTACGGGCGCTGGAAACATCGTTCGGGCACGTGCAGTACAGGACAACCTCATGATCTCTCGGCAGCTCATCTTTGCGGTGATCAATCTCTTCGAATAGCAAGTGTATGGCGCCCGGAATACCTTCGGGGTCCGTCTCACGCGACAGGAGGTTTCTAACGTCAATAATCTTGACTGGCTGCCCCCATCCATCATGCCTTTCAATTCAGCGGTTGAAATTTTCGCCATCCGATGTTCACGCAATACTTGCTGCCTACGATAAAACTTGTGCCCGATAAAATGGCAATCCCGATGAGAGCAGCGATGAGGATCCATTCACCAACCTGATCGAAAAGAATCATCATGGACTCCTGTTGATTGCTAAACAAGTGTCCTACTCCCTCGGAAGCAACGATCCACAACAATGATCCAGCCGTGTCATACAGGATGAAAGTGGGAATTGACATTCCGACCATGCCCGCGAGTTGAGGCGCAAGGGTGCTTAGACCTGGGACGAATTTCGCGATCAGAAGTGTGCGCGTGCCGTGGCGCCGAAACAGATTCTCTGAGCTTCTCCCACAGGAATCGGGCTCGAGAGATACCTTGCAAAGAAGACCCAACGCTTTCCCCCCTCTCGACCGCCCCAAGTAAAACCAAGCAAGATCGGGAAGGACGGCGGCGAAGAGAGGAATCAGCAGCGCAACACCGACATGCATTTTCCCGGCACCTGCCGTCTCTAAAAGAGGAATAGCAGGGATTGGAATCCCTGCTTATTCTAGAAATACGACAATGAATAGTATCCACGGCCCGTAGTTGACTAAGACTTCTAGAGCATTCATTCAATATTCCTTATCAATCAGGTTCATATGAACGGCCATAAAAACGGTAAGTGTGATCCCTGCTCCATCTTGATCGAGGTTGGCCGCCAACACCTGTCCCACAGGCACTCTGCGAAGGTACACTGATGTCCCCACATCGATCGACCCTTGATCTGGTCCTTTGATGATGAATTGTCTGCCGGCTACATCGCCCGTAAGAACAGGGGGCGCTTCGAGACCCTAAAAATCCCTTCTCGCCTCCGCGGAAGACCCAACATCCAACCCAATGTAAGCGCCAGAGAACAATGTGCCAAGTCCTGAAACCTGGCCGAAGGCAATCCTTCGGTCTGACGATCCAGAACCGGGTATCATTTCTCAGATACGGAGAAAACCGTTTCGATATCTCCGCGGTGACAATGACCTGTGTCAAATCTTCACTGAGCATTACTTGCTTGACTTCCCCTATATCGACATTCTTGTATTTGATCTTTGTTTTGTTGGCCTCAAGCCCCTCGGCAGCTCAAAACGTGATAGGAATGGTTGGTCCCTGATCCCAAACAGCCTTAAACGCCAACCATCTTTGCGCAAACGGAGAGGTGTCCCACAGCGAGAACAATAGAGAGTCCCCCCGCTTCGACGGCCTCGAGAGTAGGCCGCAGGTATGGCAGGAATAGAGCCCGAGCGCTTTTGCCGTAGGAATGGCAGGCGTCATTCAGGATTCACGTGCTCCCACAACTCTCGAAGGTTAAACGTGTTGGCAGCGACGATGAGTAACACCATCATGCCACCAAATGACCACCGAGCAATCCCTATGACAACGTGCGCAATATGGGCCAGCTTAACAAGCGAGGCCAGAATCGCCAAAACGAATACGTCCGTCATGCTCCATGGCCGCACTTCATGCAGGAACCGGAGGAGCAAGGATACCCCTACCGGAGTAGCGCCGCGGCGTAACGCAAGCAGGATCGACAGCATGATGGCCAACTCCACGGTGGGAAGAACTATCGTTGTAGCGGCAATGAGTGCAGCGAGTATCTTCATATGTTGATGCCACAATTGTTCGATTGCACCGTGGCGCCCAGTGCAAAGGCGAGCACTCGGTCGAGGCCCCCTCGAGCATGATAATACAGCGGACCTTCGCACCCACGACAGAGCGCCCATCCTTCATCATGCAGAGGGATGGGGTGCTGAACGAGATCGCATTCATCACACGCGACGATTGAACTCAAGAAGTTGGCGGCTTTCTTTTGCATCCCCAATAGCGTGGAGGGGGAATTACGGCAAGCCGAGCGCCCGCAAATCAAGGCGCCCGCTCTCCATCGGCGGGCACCAGAAATAATCTCCCGAGACCGGACGAGTGAAGGTAAACAGTGCATCTGTTATTCCATCTTCAGTACCAGTCATTCTGTCTAGAAGAGCCTCAAACGGGTCAAATGTACGGCCAAATGCCACAAACATGAGCCCCCCTTGTTGATCTTCTATCCAAGGCATCGATCGCCTCACGATAAATGCAGGCGGCGAAAAACTTTCCTGTGCGGTCCGTTTGACGTGTGCAGATTGTGACGCCAAGGGAAGCTCGCTGTTGTCATCCCTTCGGCGGCCGATAGCATCATCTTGCCTCGATGGGTCCAGACCTCGAAATCGGCTGAAGTCATGGACCCATTGTTGCACCGCCACGTAGCTGCCGCCGTCGAATCCGAGGCCAAGGTTGCTCGCTACCGCGGCACTGACCGCATCGGTTCCTTCAGGATTCCCAGTTCCATCCTCATACCCAAGAAGGTCAAATCCCGAACGATATCGAAAAGCGTCAACCACCCGGAATAACTGCAGAGCAGGAGAGACACTTCCGGCAATATCATGAGTCTGATGGAAAAGCTCTCCTCGGTCGTTTCCTCGAATCCAACACCAGAGAGCTGCCGGTGTCGCAGACATGTTGATGTCCGTTTTAGAAAAGGCTGGAAATGAACGAAGGCCAGGCACCTCACGATTCAACGCAGTGACAAGCCAGTTGCCAATCCCCACAACAGTCGTCTTGCCGTCGATGAACTTACGAAGATTCACCAATGCCTTGGTGAAATTTCCTCCCGGCACCATAGTAAAAAACAGATATCGCGCCTGTTCTGGCACCGGCTCAAGAATACCTTTCTGGATTAAACTCATGAAACCCTCTCAGGCTTAGCCCTGGGAAACTGCGGCAATATTGTTTGTTATAAAACCGCTTGGATTTGCTACGCGCTCTCCTCAGGGGCCGGATGTCCGACCGAGGAAGAACAAACTATTGCAACGCCTCACTGGCCTGCTGCCGGTTTAGTTGACACCATCCTACGCTCATTCCGCCTGTCGTTGGAACTCCATCGGACTGAGATACCCCAATGTGGAGTGCCGCCGATGGGGATTGTAAAACCGCTCAATGTAATCGAACACATCGGCTTTCGCCTGGTCTCGGGTGTGATACAGCGTCCGCGCGGTACGTTCGGTCTTCAGCGAGGAGAAGAAGCTCTCCATCGCGGCGTTCTCCCAGCAGTTGCCGGAGCGGCTCATGCTACAAGCCAAGCCCTGGTCCGCCAGGAGCCGTTGGAACGGCTCACTGGTGTACTGGCTGCCTCGATCCGAGTGATGCAACACGGCGTCGGGCGTGCCTCGCCGCCAGATGGCCATCACCAACGCGTCCGTGACCAATTGCGTCGTCATCGTCGCACTCATGGACCAGCCCACCACCCGTCGGGAGAAGAGATCCACCACCGCGGTGACGTAGAGCCACCCTTCGGCCGTCCAGAGATACGTGAAGTCGGCCACCCATTTGCGGTTCGGGGCCGGGGCGTCAAACTGGCGGTTGAGCACATTCGGTGACACCACGCCCGGCGACAGCGGGCCGGCATCGGCGGGCACCCGCCGCCGTCTGGGCCGCGCCCGCAAGGCCTGGTGCCGCATCAGTCGCTCGATCCGATGCAGGCCGCACATCTCACCCTCGGCCAGCAGGTCGTGCCACACGCGTCGCGCGCCGTAGGTCCGGTCGCTCTGCAGGAAACTCATCCGGATCTTGGCGCCCAACACCTCGTCTTGACGCGCGCGCTGGCTGCGTGGCCGCGTCAGCCACGCATAGAACCCACCCCGCGAGACACCGAGCGCCTCGCATAACCACGCCGTCGGCCAGCTCCCCCGGTGCTTCACGA
>WBZQ01000894.1_pt2 | contig 19677 bp, 25 predicted proteins | sample 5204251 | NCBI WGS metagenome assembly WBZQ01 (sample SAMN12412402, study PRJNA552823) | activated sludge metagenome | isolation source: activated sludge from nitrification reactor of wastewater treatment plant... | place: USA: Virginia | collected 2017-09
CCTACGACCTAACTGGGTATCACATGGAGGTGAAGGAGTCTATATGAGGGGACCCAACTACGAGGAAGTGCGTAGCCGCAATGAAGAGCCGTCCATAGACAATGGAGGATTCCTTCCGATACCTCGACGTGACCGTATCGGAATCTCTTTCGATTGTCCTTGCGGTAAGAAGATCAACGAGGATTCGCCGGATGCTGAGTGGCATTCAAGGATCTATATCATGTTCAGGAATCCGGAGGATGGATTAGGTCCAGTAAATCTGCAACAACCACATGCTAGCTGGGAGCGTGAAGGTACCACCTTTGAGACCCTCACTATCAAACCATCCATCCTAAGGAAAGGTGGTTGCGGTTGGCATGGCTGGGTAACTAACGGAGAAGTAACCTCCTGCTGACAGCCCACTTCATCAGTGTCAGGGTCCCGCTGGGGAGTCAGCCTCCCTGACATTTTGGTGGATCTTTGATATGAGGTAATGACGGGTCCCTTGAGATCCATAAAAGGGATCCGTTATTATTAAGACTGAGAGGGACAAGTCCCTTATTGTCGTAGGAGACGCTATCAATGGCAGGCTTCACCAACCGCGGGAAGATGCGTATGCTGAAGGGATGGTTTCAGGGGTTGTCAATCCCTACCAACTTCTTTATCGCACTCGTCACTTCCGCCGTTGCTCCGACTCAGGACACCAACACGTTGTCCGAGTTGACGCAGATTGCGAGCGGCAACGGATACACCACCAACGGCATCTCGCTCAACCGAGACGCCACCGATTTCGTCTCCCTGACCGAGGATGACTCCGCAGACCGTGCCTATGTGCGTCTGAAGGATATCGTCTGGACGGCCTCTGGCGGTACAATGCCGGGATCCGGGTCAGGGGCACGATACGCCGTCATCACCGACGATCATGCGACCCCCGGTTCGCGCGACGTCCTCCAGTACTTCGACCTCTCATCCGATCGCAGCGTCTCCTCAGGTCAGACCCTGACGCTCTCGGCGTGCGAGTTCCGTCTGAACGAGTCCTAAGGAGGGCGTATGCAGTTCTCTACCGAACAGTTGGAGCGTCTCCCGTGGTTCGCCATGATCGACGCCACTCGGGGGCGCGATGACGAAGTGGTGACCATCCTTCCGTCGGATGTGTACCCGCTCTACCTTCAGCATCTGAAGCTGGAGGAGTCACCCTACGGCATGACGATCGTACGGCGCGTCATCGAGGAGCAGCTCATCCGAGCGCTCATCAAGATGCAGGTCGTCCGCTACACAGGGCCGAACCAGTACGATGTTCTCTCCGAGCCGCTGTGGTCGGAAGAGGCTAGAGTCCTCCTGGCCGAGTACCTCCCGGATTCGACTGTAGGTCTTCGTCACGCCAACACGGCCAACGAGATCCTGCACATCCGCTTCCTCAAGCAGGAGAACTGGGACATCCGCAAGAAGCAGCCCGATAGCAATCCGGAGCGTACGGAGGAGAGTGCCCAGCGTGACTGGCAGAAGTTCTTCTTCCCCAAGCCCCTTCCCTCTCCACTCTGCGGAGTAGATCATGTTGAACGGTAAGAAGACGTGGCTGGGCGGCATCGCTCTGATCATTACAGGGCTCGGCCGCATCGCCGAAGCGTACTACGGTGGTGGGATGCCGGCAGTCCTCGCAGGTGATGTCCTCAATGAAGCCCTGGCGTCGATCGGAGCGGGCATCGGCATCATCGGTGTCGGCCACAAGCTCGTCAAGCAGGATGCTGCTGCAGTAGAGAGGCCGAAAGGCTGAGGTGAATCATGGCGAATTACCTTGAAATTGCGAACGCGCTTAAGACCAGTGGGACGCTTCACTCGCGCGTGATGGTGGCGCTCATCATCGCGGCGGATGGAATCCGAGCGAAAGGAGCAGCTACCACAGCAGAGCAGAAGTGGGCGACCGCAGTGATCGCCAACCCCAACGGCTACGCACCTCAGGCGCTCGCGCTGGTACTCGCCCAGAACCGTAACTTGTCCATTGCGCAGATTGAAGGTGGTGCCGATAGCGCGCTCCAGAATGCCGTAGACAACGCGGTTCCGATGCTTGTGGCAGGGCGCGAGTAATGCCTTCAGCAGTCAACTGGGAGGGCGCACTCTCCGGCAGCGAGATCCTCAACACCGGGGCGACGCTGGCGAACAACACCATGAGCGCCGCCAGTTCCGAGGTGGACAACTCGTCCGCCTTGGACGTCTACGCATGGCTGGAACTGAACGTCACGTTTGGAACGAATCCGTCCGACACACCGCCTACGGTGGATGTCTACATGACGCGCGCCTTGGACGGCAGCAACTACGAGGATGCGCCGGCAACTGGTGGAGCAAACCAGCCGCACTTGTTCGTCGGGAGCTTCACGGTGCTGGCCAATACGAGCGCGCAGCGCATCATGCTCGGCCCGATCCTCCTGCCGCCGTGCAAGGTGAAGTTCTACTGCGACAACCAAACCGGACAGACTATGAGTTCCGGTTGGACGCTTGACATCTACCCGGCCAACCTCGAGTCTCAGTAGTCCATGACCGCGCCTCGCGCGTTCTTAATTCCGTCCAACTGGGGCATGCGTCCCTTTGGACGATTGAGTCTGATCGAGGACGGGCCTTTCCGTATCGCCGGTGCGGCATCGCCTCTAACCGCGCAGCGCGAACTCATCAGCGGCACGCCGTTCGTCACGAGCGGGACCGTGCTCCGCGAGCGCGACTACATCGGCTGGGGCAGCGGTTACTCGAACATGGCCGGCTTCAGCTGGCCGGGCGGTACCGGCACTATCATCGCGCGGGCGGCGCGGTTCGTGTCGGGCCAGACTAACTACTACTTCGGCGGTTGCCTGTGCAACGACACCAGTGTGACGGTGTCGTCGGGCAACTTCACGATGAACAACTCGACCACCGGCAGCTTCGGCGTTTTCGGCGGCGTTATCTGTGCGACGGCAGACTACGACCCACGAAATATGCCGTACTTTGTGGCCAAGTCGCTACAATCGACTCGTGCGGATATGGCGGCTTATAACCATAACGGGAAGCTGCTGAAAAGCTTCTCACGCACCGGCATCTCTGGACAAAGTCAGAACGCGGGGCAGATGACGAGCTGCTACTTTGGTGGTCCAAACTCTTCGCAATCGCGTAATGGTACGCTGACCGAGATGGTTGTGTTGGTCGGTGGACTAACTGCCGACGATATGCACGCTGTAGTCCGCCAGTTCTACGGCCTGTTCTTTAGGCCGATAGTAGAGCGCACATTCTTCATCCCTACGCCGTCTGCAGGTGGTGGTGTTACGGTTACGGGCGCGGTGAGCGAAAGTGTCGCAGCTGTTGTCGCCCCAACAGTTGTGCAGGGATCACTCAGCATTACACCCCCTACGGATAGTGCAGTAGCTGCCGTAGTAGCTCCGACTGTGGTAGCGGGGTCTTTGAATCTTACGCCATCGGCAAATGAAGCAGTAGCAGCAATCGTGGCACCATCAGTAGTACTCGGATCGATCAGCATCACTCCTGCCGAGGGAGCTGGTGTTGTTAGTACCGTTGCCCCAACAGTTGTGGAAGGGTCGATTAGCATCACGCCTCCTGTGCTGGCGGCGATAGCGGCTACGCTTGCACCTTCGGTAGTGCTAGGATCGATGAGTGTGACTCCTCCTGCCGTGGAAGGGGTAGCAGCTACGTCAGGCCCTACAGTTGTGGTTGGAGGTATCCTTATCACCAACCCGATCGCATTTGGGGTGGTAGAGGGGATTCCTCCAAACGTATCGCTGGGGTCGGTTGTCGTAACGGGCGCCTTAGCCGACGCAATCATCGCGACGCTCGACCCTACTGTATCCAGTGGTGGACTGACCATAACAGGCGCAATCGCTGCTGCCGTATCGGAGATTGTCCCTCCGAATGTGGTCCTGGGGTCGCTGGTACTGATCCCCTCCAGTGTGATATCGGTTGCTGCAGCGGCACCTCCTTCGGTAGTGTTGGGACACGTTAACATTACACCAAGCGCCGCATCTGTAGTGTGCGTTAGCCTTGTAGGCAGTGTCAGTGTCGGGGATCTCTCGCTCTTCGGGGGACTACGAGGTGAGATCGATGTTGTCTACATGCGAGGCAATATCAGGGTAGATTTCGCATCGGGAACGGTTACTGCAGAACCTGCCCTGAAGGCCAAAGTAACGCTGAACTAGGAGGGGCAACATGACAACCAAACAATACGCGCCGATCTATCTGGACAACTCCGGAGGATTGGTGCTTGCAGGCCTCCGAGACATGGACGGTGCTTACGTCAATGGTGCAACGGTCAACTGCACGCAACTGCGGCTCGAAGATGGTGGCTCCGACGTATCGGGGATTACGCTCCCTCTTGCGATGCCTTACGTCGCAGCTTCGCAGGGTAAGTATCGCGGCATCATCCCCCACGACGTAGTCCTCGAAGTAGGGAAGCGCTACACCATCCGTATCGTCGCCGATACCGGAACACTCATCGCCACATTCAACCACGCTGTCGTAGCCCGAGTGCGCGGTAGCACTTAAGGAGATAACCATGAAGTACCTTATCGCAGCCCTTCTGGGGCTTTTCCTTTGCGTCGGTGCCCTGGCGGACGTGATCCGTATCGACTCCGATCCGATCATGTACTACGGCCTCTCTTCGGATACGAAGCCGCTCAACAACAAGTTCGCTACCCGCTTCTGCGAGATCAACACAGGCAAGTGCTGGGCGTGGTCCAAGAGCGGTACGGGTGTCCTCGCTGACTGGCTGGAGTGGTATCCGCCGGGATCCGATGCGGGGCGTCGCGCTGGTGAGCGTAACATCACCTCCACCACAGGGCATGACTACACAGCGGTGATGGGCGAGTTCCGCGTCAAGAACGTGGCCTACAACGGTACGCTCTCCGCACGTACCATCTGCTCGGGTCCCTGCATCATCGCCGGCTATGAAGTCACAACAGCATTGAGCGCGCATGCATCGGACATCAACAACAACGGCGCATCGTACTACCCGATCGCGGCATCGAAGGCTGTGGGTATCTACATGTTCCCCGGCCCTGTGATCTTCGACACCAACGCAATCTGGAATCCGGGCTCGTTGGCTGCAGGCCAGATCATCTTCTACTACCACCCGGTTGACGCCGGCAAGATCACCTGGGCGCCGTGATGATGCGCGTTCTCGTATCCCTATTGGGGCTCCTCATGTGGAGCTCCGTATGGGCAGCCACCTCTATCACGGCAGGTACTGACCTCTCGACGGTACTCAACACCTCAGGCGAGTACGAGCTCCAGGCCGGTACGCACCAGGTTACCACAAGCTTCACGATGGCGACCGACGTCAAGTTGACTGGTGTGCCTAGTGCGGTGTTGCTGATCAAGGCAGGGCAGATCCTCACCTTCGACGACCGCGATTCCCTCAAGGATCTGAACATCGTCATGGAGGACAACAGCCGCATCCAGGCAGCTGCAGTATCGGGTAATACCTTCGTAGCGAATGCCGAGATTGTCGGTAATATGGTGTCAGTGACGGGTACCATTACTACGAGGCCTTCGATACGTCTCGGTCAGGGCTTCAACAGCTATCACCGATACAACACGATCGCCGACAACGACTTCTTCTCGGTACCTATCCTCGAAGAGGTAGGTGATGCGAACTACTACCTCGGCAATCGCTTCTACAACATGGCGGGGCTACGCCCTATCCAGACGTGGGGTAGCAACCACTACATCATCGGCAACTACGTGAGCGGCGGTGTACTCGGGATCTCTCTTCTGGGCAAGCACAACATCGCAGCCAATCGACGCCCGTGCACGGGTAACGTGATCTCGGGGAATGTCGTCACAGGCACATCCGAGGAAGGCATCTCGATGGATCTGGTCGGCAATATCGCTGCCGAGACTGTGGTCCGTGAGTACGACACCATCGCGACCAAGCCCGGCAGCCCGACCATCACGCTCGCGAGTGCGAACTGGGTAGCGCAGACAACCTACACTGGGAGCCTCTACGACCTAGTAGTGGTGAGTGCGACCAACAGCGCGATGGTAGGGCGTCGTTTCAAGATCACGACACACTCCGGCGCCAGCTTCACGCTCGACATCACCTCAGGGGACTACGCTAACCTGACTGTTGGTGACGGCGTGGCAGTGAAGCTTGAGTGCTATGGTAACACCATCGCCAACAACGTGGTACTCCCGACACTCGCGAGCGACCGTGCAGCGACGAGTGGTATCGCCCTGTGGGGCCTAGGCATTGGCAACACCATCGTAAACAATATCGTCTTCGGGCAGTACGATGGTACGGGCCTGGGTGGTACGGTGAATGGTGTTCCGTTGAACAACTTCGCCCTGATCGAGGCGAGCCTTAACGGTATCACTGCATCCGACTCGGTCACAGGACTACAGAGACGTGCATCCGTAGGCCTCAACACGATTACCAACAACATCAACCTCGGAGGGGGTATCGGGGCAGAGTACCGAGATTACGGCTCCAACCCCGTCTACACGCCTCCGGCATCCACGTACGCGTCCAATGCGACCTACACCCGCGCGCAGTTAGGGTGGCTAGGTGGTGCGCTTGCTGATGAGCCAGGCGAAGTATGTCTAGGAGCATCCTCAATACTCCTGAACGCTGTTGTATTCGTAAGTGTATGGGCTAAAGGCTACGATATGGAGGATCTGGGTAATACGCCGCCAATCGGTGCACGAGGAAGGTGCGCTTTGCGGCCTTACACACAGAGGGCATTGTCATGGTAAAGGTTCTTTCACTCCTCCTGGGCCTGTTGTGCACGGCGCCGTCTTGGGCGGTGACGTGGTACGCACGCGCCGGCGGATCTGGGAACGGTACGAGCTACGCCAATGCCTGGAGCCTTTCGGGCGTCACCTGGGGCGTCTCCGGCGTCAATACGGGCGACACTCTGAAGGTCTGCGGGAACTTCGCCGCAGCAGACAAGGATTCCAGCAAAGGCGGCGCGGCGATGCTATCGGTCGAGCAGCCGGGCGTGATTGTCGACGGGGATTGTTCCGCTGATGGCGGGGCCGCACAGGCAATACTCGACGGAGGAAGCACCGTCGTTTATGGGATGTATTGCGACACCGCCGCAGAGTGCCAAGACCAGCAGTGGCGAAACATCAAGGCCGTCAACGTAACGACACGCGGTCACTACATTCGCAACGGCACAACCTACGCCGATTCGGTGAACTTCACCGGGTACAACCTCGATTGCGATGGCGTCACCAGCGCATCAGCCAGCGGTCAATGGTGTGTGGCGGGCTACGGCCAGAACGCCACGTTCTCAGAGATGGACCTCTACAGGTCAAAGGATGACACCCTACACTGGGAGGGGTCCTTCCTGACCGTGCAGGACAACCGCTTCTACTTTCCAGGCACTGGCGGCACCAACATCGGCGACTGCGTGCAGAACATCACGGAGACTGATGGCGCAATTATCCGCCGTAACTACTGCGACAAGCGCACAACGACCGGCGACGGCAACATGGCCAAGAGTTGCTGGGTCATCGGCGACCCCGCGACGGGCACGTCCGGTGAAATCAGCGACAACGAGTGCTACCTGCCCGCCACTGGGAATTCGACCTGGGAAAGCAAGTCGATCCTGGTCTCCACCTCTGTCACTGGCGTCAGGATTCTTCGCAACTACGTCAGCGGCGGGTACTACGGGATATTCGCGTTTGGCGGCGGCGCAACCATTGTGGGGAACGTCGTCGAGAACACGGAACTGCAGGGTATTGCTGTCCCCACGACCACGTCTACCGGAACAACGCTGGTCGCGCACAACACTGTTGACGGGTCAGCTATCTGTTACATCCTGAAGGGCGCGAGCAGCGCCGTCACGGTGAATGCGTATAACAATCTCGCGATGAACTGCGCCACCTACGGCTACGAGAAGGTGACGGTTACCTATAACCAGTCCAACAACCGGTGCGACACGGCGACGCCGACGTGCTCAAACAACGCCGGCGTAATCTCGTCCGTCTCTGATGCTGGGCTTTTGGGTGGTTCTGCCCCTACCAACGTCGGCGGCTTCTGCCTGCGCCCCGATTCGCCGCTGCTCGCCGCAGGTACATACCTAGGTGTGTGGGTCTCAGGCTTTAAGGGCGAAGACCTAGGTAACCCACCGTCGATTGGGGCACGTCGCTTGTGTATAGGACGTAGCACTACACAAAGGGCTTACACGCAGAGAATGTATAAGTAATTAACAGATCCACAAAGGGGCGATCCGACCGGTCATTGAGATCCCCTTTTTGGATCCTCTATTATTGGATCAACCATAGGAGCGCAAGAAATGAGTGACACAAAATACCCGACAGGCCGACGCGTCGCCTTCAAGAACTCCACTGGAGTCGAAGAGATCACGGCCAATGGCACCTACGGCCCCATCGAAGTGCGTGGTGATCTCCGCGCATTCAATACCTACGTGAAGAAAGCTGGTGCGACCCAGGTCGATGCCACCGTCAAGCTGATGGCCACCAACTACCCTGCGGTTGCGGAGGGCGGTGCAGGTGATCTCACATTGGCATCGCACGACCACAACATGAAGCGCTGGTATCGTTGGTGGCTGTTCTACGCTGGTGTTGGAGTGAAGCGTTGCTTCTACTACAGCATTGACCATGACCAGTTCGGTATCGGCTCGCTCTGGACCCCAGCCTTCTTCAAGCAGCTGTGGGCTGAGATGGTCGAGATGCTGACGGATGGGTCGATCACTCGCATAAACCAACTGTGGGATGGGCGCATAGCGTACATCCGCGATGGACAACGATTCGTCATTTAGTGGAGGACCTTTCATGCCTTACGCCGATGATGAAGGTGACATCACCGACGATGAAGGATATATCACCCATAGGCAATTTCAGCGCTGGGCAAGGCGCAGAGAGGAACAAGACAGAGAGGAGAGGACGGAGATCAACGCCAAGCTGGACACGGTGGTGACACTCCTACGTGGCGACGGAAGTGAAGACAAACCAGGCGTCTTGATGCGTCTGGATAGAGTGGAGAGGTCCATGCGGAGTGGAGAACGGATCAGAAACTGGATCGCCTCGGGAGGACTCGGAGCACTCGGTGTCTGGTTGTTCAATCAGTTCACTCGAAACGGTTCTTGACTCAAATCCAGACAGATTCGACGTATTTGATCCTGAAGACCCTGACCCCCTAGACGAGGAAACTGAGATGATGAACAACAAGCGAAGCTCCCTGACGATCATGATGCTCTGGTGTGCCGGGGTGGCCCTTGCCCTCACCATGCTGGCATCCCTCGGTGGCTGTGCCACCTTCTCAGGCGCCGAAGACCGTGACGCACGCTTCAGCGCACAGGATGCGGTCTACGAAGCGAACTCGAACCTGAACATCGCACTGGTGGCAGCGATCCAGTACGCACGGCTCCCCCGATGCGAGCTGAACCCGGATCTCGTGATCTGCTCCGATCAGCAGGTCGTCGACAAGATCGTGGCCTATCAGAATGCGGCCGCTAAGGCGCTGGATGACGCGGAGGCGGTGGCGCGAGCGGAGAACTCCACCAAGGAGCAGATCAGTCCGAAGATGACTGCGCTCAGCACCGCGATGACGGCACTCACTTCGGCGGTCTCCGCACTGCCGCGGCTGAAGTAGAACGACCAACCCCCTACAGCAATCCAGGAGAATTATCATGGGTGCATTTCTCGAACTGATCCCGCTGCTACTGCAGCTCCTGCCCGCAGCCTCCAAGGTCGTCGGTGCCATGACGTTGGCACACGAGACAATCAAAGCTGCCCACGAGGAGAACCGTGCGCTGACCGATGCGGAGTGGGATGCGATCCATGCAGCCCGCGAAGCGCTGCAGCAGGAGCTCCTGGAAGCGGCCAAGCCGCAGCAAGCGCCGCTGCCGGCTCAGGACTGAGGAGATCATCATGCGTCGCGCACTCGTAGCACTCACCTCAGCGGCTGACGCGACGCTGGTGCGTGAGGAGAAGTTCAACGGGGCACCACATCTGGTGGTTCCCCTCGTCGCGCTCGTCGAAGGTGTGGTTCGTCCTGGCAACGGCAATGGTGACGGCGAGCTCGCACTGATGTCTGAGGTGGGTCGATTCCCTGAAGGCTGGAACGCACGTCCCGTGGTACTCAACCATCCGGTACGCAACGGCCTCGCTGTCTCCGCTTCCGACATGACTGTCCAGGAGGATGGTGTCTTCGGCCAGCTCTTCAACACCCTCGTGGAGGACGAGAAGCTCAAGACCGAGGCATGGATCAACCTGGATCGGATCACGGCACTCGCGGCGAATGACAAGCCGGATGCGCCCGACACCTCCGAGTACGCAACGCTGGTGGAGGCCCTGAAGACGGGTTCCCGCGTTGTCGAGGTGAGTGTTGGGGTCTTCGTGACCGCCGAGACGGCCGAAGGCAACTACAAGGGTGCACCCTTCAAGGTCATGTGGCGCAACGTCGTCCCCGACCATCTGGCCTTCTTGTCGGAGGGTCGAAAGGGTGCATGCTCTGCCGAGATGGGCTGCGGCGCACCGCGACTCAACTCCCTCGAGGTCCTTGCCGAGTTCGAGGAGGGGGAAGAGTGTCGCTGCAAGCAGTTGCCGACCGGCAATGAAGGCGGCGAGAAAGAGGTGCCGGCCACATCCTTCCAGAAGCTGAAGGCGTGGCTCGGCGAGAAACTCCAATTCCGTTCGGCGGCCAGCAATGGCTTGTCGGACATCGACACCCGCGCTGCTCTCTCCGCCGCTCTGGCCGAGAAGAGCGATTCGTGGTGCTACGTCGTAGCAGTCTTCGACAACACGTTCGTGTACGAGGAAGGTTACGACGGGAAACTGTACCAGAGATCCTTTACCATCGACACGATGGGGAAGGTGACTCTCGGTGCCGACGAACAGATCGTACGGCCTGTCACGTCGTTTGTCCCTGTCGTGGTCGGTGCCGATGACGGCGACCTGCCCAAACCCGAAGCAACGCAACCTACCCTGGAGGATGCAACAATGACGCTGAAAGAGCGTGTCGCGGCCCTGGTCGCACTCACAACCAACCCGTTCACCAACGATGACCTGACCTGGCTGGAGAACCTCGACGAAGCGGCCGTGACCGCCCTCGAGAAGAAGGAGTTCGTCGTGGCCTCTGCGCCGCCCGCTCCGGCTCCCAAGCCCGCCGAACCGGCGGCTCCGGTCGTCAACAACGCGCCGGCTCCCGTCGACACCGAGACTTTCATCAGTGCGGCGCCGAAGGAGCTCCAGCAGGTCCTGCGCAACGGCCTGAAGCTGCAGAACCAGTACCGCGAGGGCCTGATCAAGCAGTTGTCCGAGATCCCGAACACCGTCTTCTCGGCCGAGGAGCTGAAGGCGATGGACACCGAGATGCTCGAGAAGATGGCGCGTCTCGCCTCCGTCCCGACCTACGACGTCCTTGGCACCCGCATGGGCGTCCTGGACTCGGGCGATCACGGCGTGGCTCCGGCCGCTCCGGCGGTCTTCGCGTAACGCGTTCCCACGCAACAACCTCAACAGGAGAGCTTTAAATGGCTGTCGCAACAACAATCCTTCTGCGTGGCTACGCGATCGGTAAGGAAGCGCTCGCTGGCGCTGCCGGTATCCTTCCTGGCCACATCCTCAAGCTGAACTCGGCGGGTCTCGCCGTGGTGCAGACCTACCTGGAAGCCCGTGCGCCGCGGCTCGTCGCTCGCGAGAACGAGCTCCTCGGCAAGGAGATCAGCGTCGCCTACGCAAGCGGTGACGATGTCCTCTACTACGTCGTCGATCCGGGCGCCGAGATCAACGCACTGCTTCCCGCCAATGCCGCCGCAATCGTCGCGGGCGATCTGCTCGCTCTGAACGGCGATGGCACGCTGCGCAAGTACACCATGCCGACCGCGAGCGTATCGGGTCAGTCGGGTGCGACGGGCAACATCACCGTGACCGCGAAGAACCCGGGGCCGCGTTGGCTCAAGTACGTCCAGCCCGATGCAGGCACAGCCGGTGTCACCGTCGTCGGCAACACCATCACCGTGACTCCGGGATCGGGCGCCAATACCGCCGATGCCGTGAAGGCGCAGATCGAAGCGAACGCCGCCGCGAACGCCCTGATCTCCGTCGTGTCCGGCGGTGCCGGTGAGCCGGGCATCACCACAGGCGTCGATCTCGTCGGTGCCGGTGCGATGGAACCGTTCGCCATCGCGCTGGAAGCGATCGACAACTCCGCCGTCGCGGCCGTGGCCCGTATTCGCGCGCAGCTGCTGTAACGCGAAGCGCCGTTTCCTGAACCAACAACTGAACTGAACTGGAGAATTTTCATGCCCGCAAACAACGGCGTTCAGATCGACTTCATCTCCAAGCAAGGCAGCGCCCTGCAGGGGATGGGTCCCGTAGCTCAGCGACTCTTGTCGTCGGGCTTCGACCCGCAGGCCCTCCGCACCCTGGATGTCCTCCAGAAGGAGGAATGGATGCAGATCGACCAGACGGTCATCGAGGTGGCCCGCAAGAACCTGGTCATCACCGAGCGGCTGATGTCCTCGGGTCTGCGCTATCCGGTCGCCAACGCGCTCGGTACCACGCAGATCCAGTGGGAGCGTCAGTCCGACATGGGTCCGGCGGAAGTCAGCATGTCCGGCGTGTCGGAGGGTGAGCGCGATCGCATGACCTTCGATCTGGCGACCATGCCGCTGCCGATCATTCACAAGGACTTCTCGCTCAACATCCGTGCCCTCAACGCCTCGCGCAATCGCGGCCAGGCCCTGGATACGGCGCAGATCGCCCTGGCGACCCGCATCGTGTCCGAGCTGATCGAGTACATCATCGTCAACGGCCACGGCATGACCTTCGGTGGTCAGGCCATCGAGGGCCTCGCCAACGCCACCAACCGCAACACCGGCCAGGTCGTCAAGAACTGGGTGATGGGTGCATCGGGTGCGTCGGGCGAGGAAATCGTGGACGACGTGCTGCGCATGATCACGCAGCTGCGCGACGACAACATGAACGGTCCCTACGGCATGATCGTCGGCGACGCCAACTACCTCCATCTGATGGAGGATTACAAGGCCGAGTCCGACAAGACCATCCTGAGCCGCATGCTGGAGATCCCGCAGCTCTCGTTCGTGGTGCCCTCCAAGGACATCCCGACGAACTACGTCATCATGTTCCAGCTGACCCGCGACGTCATCGAGGTCGTCGACGGCATCCAGCCGATGGTGGTGGAGTGGAACACGCTCGGTGGCATGGTCACCCATTACAAGGTGATGGCCATCATGGTGCCGCGCGTTCGTTCGACGAAGACCGGTCAGTCCGGCATCTGCGTCTACACCAACCAGTAAGGGCGCTACGGCGTGGTGCATCGGTAGGGGGTTGCCGATTTGGTGGGAGAGCTCCTCCCACCCTTCTTACACCCTCTACCGATCATCTCATCTCACCTCACCTACAACAACCAAACCATAACAGGAAGCAATCATGAGTACCCCCAACCAGACGAACGACAAGACCCCCCAGGACAAGAAGGCGCCGAAGGATCCGGGCGATATCCTCTACACGGTCAAGATGATCGGCGGCGCATCTTTCTGTCCCGAACGTGGTGTCAAGCACACCGAGGAAACGGGTCCTTTCCAGGTGAAGCGCAGCGTCTTCGAGTCGCTGAACTACAACAACCCGATCTTCGAGCGCGTCAACATCGCCGACATGGAAGGCTGAGTAGCTAGTACGGCCTGCAACCCGGAGAACCGAGATGCCACGCGTAACCGATGATCTCCTTCGCACCGTGATCAACCTGCCTTCGGATGTCGTCACCTCGACGTTCATCGACACCGCTTCCGTCTTCGTGGGGGAAGTACTTGTCGACAGTGGGTTGTCAGAGGCGATGCTGACCAAGATCGAGTTGTACCTCGCTGCCCACTTCGCTGCTCTTCTAGTAGAGAATGGTGGCCTAGTACGTTCTGCAGTTGGTGATGCAGCGGAGACTTACGCGAACATCTACGACAAAGGGTTGCGGGCTACACGCTTCGGTCAGCAAGCCATCGTCCTCGATACAACGGGGACGTTGGCGGTTGTGACTTCGCAGAAGCTGAAGGCTCAGCTCCAGCTGATCTACACTCCCGACACTGTAGAGGTGTGACATGTTTCCGGGACGCCATCTCAATGCCACCATCACACGGTGGCGTTACCTTGGATCCGATGGTGTCGGTGGCTTCTTGTTCGCTGCTCCCTACGTCATTCAGGGTCGTTGGGAGGATCGTGTCGAGCTGTTCCGCAAGCCTGAAGGTGACGAAGCTGCATCGAACGCGATCTGCTACACCTCCGAGGATACCGCGGTCGGCGATTACCTCGTTGAGGGTGACTACACCGATACAGCGGATCCGCTGGATGTCAGTGGTGCGCAGCGTGTACTGCAGCGCAATCGGATGACCGATCTGCGTGCAATGAACATGCACTATAAGGCGTTCATGTAATGGCTATCCGCTTTCCGGTAGGGCGCCAACAGATCCGCGGTGCTGTCAAATACAGCAAGGGTACTGCAGCCACGATAGATGTCCGCGCTGCGATGGCGGATATCCAGAAGAACTTCGAGCAGGTCATTGACTCGCTGGAAGGTGTGACAGAGGATGCGATTGCGTACGCATTGCAGCCGATCCTCGATACCTCTCAAGAGTTGGTGCCTGTCGATACTGGCGCACTGAAGGCATCTGGCTTCCTGCAGACGCAGAAGATCCGTGGTAAGGTGTCGGGCGTTGTTGGCTACGCGAGAGGCGGTAATCCGTTCTACGCTGCCATCGTTCACGAGAACCTCGAGTTCTACCATACGCCCCCGACGCAAGCGAAGTTCCTCGAGGAGGCGGTCAACAGAGGCCTGAGGACGTTCAAGGATGACCTGATCGATTACATGATGGACAGCGTCGATGCCTGATCCGACTACACCGAGTTCCTCGATTAAGGCGCTTATCGTGGCTGAGAGCCTCGGCGTCGCGACTCCTGGGAGTGCATGGAGCATTCACATCTCTGGCGAGCCTCAAGAGGGGCCTGATCAGTGCATCACCGTCTATGATGTTGGAGGTCAAGAGCCTGACCCGAAGTGGCGTCTCGACTTCCCGAATGTACAAGTGCGAGTCCGCGGAGCTAAGGGTGATTATACCGGTAGTTGGACTCGTGCACGCCAGATCCGCGACGCGATCCTAGGAGCCCCTACTCAGGTGATCGAGTCGTGGAGGTGGGAATCGTTTCTGATTGCGGGGGATGTAAACTTCCTCATGTACGATCAGTCACGTCGCCCCATTTTCACCATCAACGTACGCCTCATCGGTGAACCCCTCTGGGATGAACCGAATCGGCAAGTTTTCTGATTGCATAGCCTAAGGAGGCACTCTCATGGCAGCGAAAGCGCTACAAATCTCCGACGATGCGGGCTCCAACTGGTACACGTTGCCGGGGCCTGGCGCATCGTTCAACAGCGAAGGTGAAGCCATCGATGACACCATCCTCGGTGCCTCGTTCAAGTCGGCCATCACCGGCCTCCTGAACTGGACGATGGAAGGTTCGGCGATCTTCAAGGGCTACGCCGGCTACCTGTGCGACATCAGCAAGCACGGCACGTCGACAACCTTCACCACCGAGGCCTGCACCCTGGTGTCGGGCAAGACGTACAAGATCACCGACGGCACGAAGAACATCTGGGATCGTACCGCGACCCTGAACGTGTTCGACAACGGCGTCAACCACAACGCTGACGTCATCGACATCGATTACCTGTTCGGGCGTGTGACCTTCGCTGCGGGCTACACTGTCACTGGCCCCGTCACGGTCACCGGCAAGTACTACCCACGCGTGCAGTTGGCGAAGGGTCAGTCCTTCACCCTCACGCAGACGGCTGACATGATCGACAAGACCGACTTCGGTACCGCCCAAGCCAACGGCGGGCGTCGTGTCTTCCAGCCCGGCCTCCGTGAGGTGGGTCTGGAGGTACAGGGCTTCTTCGATGCCACCTCCGACTTCCTCTCCCTCCTCGAGGGCCGGAACGAGTTCATCATCGAGATCGACCCGATCGGCGACCAGCTCTCCATGGCTCGTGGCTTCTTCCGCCTGATGAACCAGGGTCGGAGCGGCGACGTCGGGGCGCTCGAGCAGGAGACGCTTCGCTTCTCGCTCAACGTCCCGGTTCAGACGAAGTTGACCAACTTCTTCAAGTGGAACCTGGAGTCGAACACTGTCATGCCGACGGCGGTCCAGAAGATCGTGACGGCCTGGCAGAACGAGACGTCCCTCAGCGCTCGTTACCTGCCGCAGGGTTCGACAGGTCAGTCGCCGCTCGATGGCGCCGCTGGTACGGTGTATATGTCCGACATCTCGCTCGCGAGTGGTCTGTCGGCGGTCAACCGTTTCAACGCCACCATGCAGGGTAGCGGCGCGATCACGATCGTCTAAGTACAGTACAACACCAACCAAGTAACAGCAACCCCCCAACCGAGGATATTACAATGAGCAATCCCTCTCGTGACGAACTGCGTGCGGCCCTCTTGGCGAGCTCCATCAAGGAACCGAAGCGTGCGACGCTCGAGTTCTTCGGTCAGAAGATCGACCTGGTGCAGCCGCCGCTCTCCACCATCATGAAGCCGGTCGATCCGGACAAGCCGCCGAAGACGCCGCTTGAGAACTCCATCGACATGCTCATCGACTACGCATGCGTCCCCGGTACCCTGGAGCGCATCTACGAAGAGGGTGATCGGAAGTTCCTCGAAGGTCTGCCTTGGGGCGCCGACATGGTGCGAATAAATCGTGCCGTACAGTCCCTGACGGGCCTGGATCTCGTGACCGCTGAGGAGGAACTGAAGAACCCTTTGTCCTTGCCAGCCACCGCATCGCCGAGCGAATAGGGAAGTTCCAATACGAGGTTATCGAACAGATGCCTCGTGACGAATTCGCTCGGTGGATCGTCATCATGCGGGAGGAAGCTGAAGAGCGTGTAAGGGCTGAGCAAGAGGCGAAACGCGCCTCCCGTAAGAAGTAGCAGTAAGGTAGGAGCATCACGACGTGGCGATCAACATTGGCGCAATCAACTTCACGGTCGATGCGAACACTGCAGGACTTCGTCGTGCAGCGCAAGAGATGGAGAACTTCCGTCGCGTCGTAGATGCTACCGCTCGCTCACAGGCTCAAGGCGCAGAACGTGCTGCCGCTGCGTTGGGCCGCCAAGAGAGTGCGATGAAGAAGGCCTATCAGCAGGCCGTAAGTCTTCACCACGCCATGAAACAAGCAGCAGTCCCGCCAGGGATGTTGGCTCCTGTTACCGCAGCATTTGCCAAGCTCCGTACAGAGATGGCAAGCGGTGTACTCAACTCCACCAACTTCGCCCGTGCGGTGGATGCATTCAACGCGAAGATGGGTCGCGCGTCTCGTGGCCTTAAGGACTTCAAGGCAACTAAGGCAGCACAAGAGGCTGAGAAGTTCCGTACACTCCTAGAGGATATCGGCTCTGCTGCGGTCCTTGCTGCAGGTCCCTTGTCAGGGCTGGGATCTCGCATTAACGCCGTCACTGCGATCGCACACCGCTCTTCAGGCTCGCTCCTTGCAATGGTGCTTGGCTTCTCTGCACTTTCTGCAGGTATGTACGCAGGCATCCAGGTGGCGATCAACACAGGCCGTGAGATGGAGCGTACCTCCGCAGTTCTCACGACGGTTAGTGGATCATCCGCTTTCGCTGCGCACCAATTCAAGGAGCTGGTAGCGGTATCGCAAGAGTTGGCTCAGCCGATCAGCGTCTCGACGGAAATGTACGCCAAGTTGGCTGCTGCGACAAAGTATGCAGGCGTCAGTGGTAAGGACACAATGGAAGTGTTCCGAGGCATCCTCACTGCCGGTACTGCTTTGAACCTGAACAACATGCAGCTGGAGAATTCTTTCCGAGCTGTCGTACAGATGTTCTCGAAGGGTAAGGTGCAGGCAGAAGAACTTCGAGGTCAGTTGGGTGAACAGATGCCTGGCGCGTTCCAGCTGTTCGCACGCTCGATGGGTGTCACTACCCAAGAGTTGGACAAGATGCTCCGCAAGGGTCAAGTTGGTGCGGACTCAATCATCAAGTTCGGTAAGGCTCTGCAGATCGCTTTCGGTCCTGGCGCCGCTCGTGCTGTGAACACCACACAGTCCGAGATCAATAAGATGAACAACTCGTTCTTCCTGCTCGGCGACTCTATCAACAAGACATTCGGCGTGCTGGAGTTGTTCAAAGGAGGTGTCCGTACGCTCGGTAATGTGGCTCAGTGGTCGGCAGATCATATGAACCAACTGAAGAACGCCGTCTACGCACTCGCTGCGGGTCTTCTCGCACTGACAGCTCCGCGAATCCTGATGGGGTTGAAGAGCATCGCCACAATGCTTGGTGTAGGTGCTGCTGCTGGAGGTGCTGGTGCAGCTGCTGCGGGCCTCTCACGGCTTCTTCCGCTGTTGGGTCGAATCGGTATCGTAGGTGGTGTCGCAGCAGGTACATACTACCTGATGAACAAGTACCTCTCCACCTCTGTCGATACCTACAAGGACGCAACGGAGGCAGCGAAAGAATTCCTCGACATGACCAAAGGAATTGGTGCTGGTAAGGAAGCGAAGACGTTCATCACGGACATGCTGGACAAGGAAATCCAGAAGACCCGTGAGGCGTTGAACGTTCAACAGGATTACATCCAGCAGGCGTCGAAGTACAGTGGTCAGTACGGCCACAACAAGATGGTTAAGGACCTGGGTCGGAATCAGGCAGCGGAGCTGTTCAAGAACTCCAGCAAGGCACCTCAGGAGGTCGCACGCCTCAATCAGGAGCTGGCAAAGCTCATCGGCCTTCGGGACGAAGTGAATGCGATCCCGCTCCTCGAAGCCGACAAGAACGTAGCCGAAGAGTCCCAGAAGGTATTGGGTCTGAAGGCACGTATCGAGGACATGATCATCGAGTATCAGGAGTTGTCCAAGCTGAAGCGTGGAGATGTGTTCGGAGGTAAGATCACTGAAGACACTATGCGCTGGACCAACGCGCTGATTGACGCGAAGCAGACCCTGAACGATCTGAACAATGAGGAGATGGCGGCATTCACCTTGTGGCTAGAGAAGCAAGGTATTGCAGGCGAGAACACCACAGACAAGCTGAAGAACCTCATCGCCGCCAATGCAAAGCTCCGTAATATGCTGAAGGAGCAGACGAAGGAGCAAAAGCTCCTCGACGCGCAGCGACAAGTAGGACTCCGTATCGGTACCGAGATGGCATTGGCGAACGAGAAGCTCGCCGCGGTCAATAAGGGTCCGATCGCGCTCCTACACTGGGAGCAGGAGAAGGAGCGTGCACGTACCCTTGTGAGGCTCAACAAGGAGATGGAGCGTGTCAAGTTCACTGAGGAACAGCGCAACATCGTCCTCAAAGCATATGAAGAGCAGATGATCGCGGTCCAGCGAGCAGAAGAGTTCGCCATCACAGCCTCTTCGGATCTGGCGGCGGCTCTGAGCTCTGCTCTGGGTGATATCTCGACAGGCGCTGACAATGCGAGCGACGCGATTCGCAATCTTGGCAACACCATTCGACGTATTGCGTACGAGAATATGGTCGGTAAGCCCCTTGAGCGCCTCCTTGGGGGCCTATTCGAGAATATGGGCCTCAACACCATGATGGGCAACTCTTACGCCAACACTGCAGGCAGAACTGGCAGTATGAATCCCCTAAACTGGATCATGGGCCTGTTCGGTATGGGCGGCGGCGGCAACATGTTCAGTGGCCTGTTCGGAGGTGGCGGCGGT
>WBZQ01001067.1_pt1 | contig 19673 bp, 17 predicted proteins | sample 5204251 | NCBI WGS metagenome assembly WBZQ01 (sample SAMN12412402, study PRJNA552823) | activated sludge metagenome | isolation source: activated sludge from nitrification reactor of wastewater treatment plant... | place: USA: Virginia | collected 2017-09
CAGAGTGGCACTGAACCTGCTGCTCGACAAGCTTCCCCGCTACGAGATCGACCGCAGCAAGCTCAGCCGCGTCTCGATGACCAATGTCGCCGGCTGGAAGAGCGTCCCGGTGCGCGCGCTCCCCGCCGAGTAACGCCCCATGCAGATCCGGCCCCGGCACGTCGAAGGTGCCGGGGCCTTGTCGATCATCGTTCCGGTCAGCGGGCGGGTTGCGCCGCCTTGCCGAAGTAGGCCTGCCGCAACTCTTCCGAGTCCGCGGTCAACGTGTCGGCCGACCGGCGCAGGGTCACCTCGCCGTGCACCAGGACCACCGCCTCGTCGGCCACCTCCAGCGCCAGCGCCACATGCTGTTCGACGAGGATCACCGCGGTGCCCGTCGAGTCGGCGATATCGCGCACGATGGGCAGCAGCCCTTCGACGATCACCGGCGCCAGGCCCATGCTCATCTCGTCGATCAACAGCACCGCCGGCTTCTGCACCAGCGCCCGGGCCACGGCCAGCATCTGCTGTTCGCCGCCGGAGAGGGCTCCTGCCTTGACTTTCCAGCGTTTGGTCAGCGCCGGGAACAGGTCGCGGATCTGGTCGGCGGTGACGCCGCCCTTACGCTGGGACAGCGTCAGCGTCTCGGCCACGGTCAGGCCGCCGAACAGGGCCCGGTTGTCGGGCACCAGCACCACACCGGACGAGTTGGTCTTGCCCGGGTTACCGCTGGGCAGCACCTGCCCGTTCACCGACACCGACCCACCGAGCCTCGGCAGCAGACCCGCCAGCGTCAGCATGACCGTGGTCTTGCCGGCACCGTTGGGACCCAGCAGCGCCAGTACTTTGCCGCTCTCGACCTCCAGGTCGAGACCACGCACCACCGGCACCTTGCCGTGCCCGGCGACCAGTTGATCGACGCGAAGACTCATAGCAGCACCTTTCCACCGGCCGGGTCGGTCTCGACCGCTCCGGGTGACTCATCAACCACCTCTTGCTGTTTCCCGCCCGAGTGGGAGGTACCCAGATAGGCCTGCATCACTGCGGTGTTGCTCAGGATCTCCTCCGGTGTGCCGCTGGCCAGTAGTTTGCCGAAGTCCAGGACGTGGATCTGGTCGCAGATGCTCATCACCAGGCCCATGTCGTGCTCCACCAGCAGGATCGTCACGCCGGTGCTGCGCAACGCCTTGAGCCGTTCACCGAGCCACAGGCTTTCGCTCGTGTCCAGGCCACCGGCCGGTTCGTCGAGCAGCAGTACCTTGGGTTTACCGGCCAGCGCCCGCGCGATGGACACCAGTTGCCGTTGCCCCTGTGAGAGCTGGGATGCGGCACTGTATTTCACCTCGGCAAGGCCCAAGGTATCGAAGATCTCGTCGAGTTCGGATTCGCCGACGTGACCTTCCCCGGCGCGGGCCGACAGGCCCACCGACACGTTCTCGGCGACACTGAGATCCTCGTACAGTTCGATTGCCTGGAAGGTCCGGCCCAGACCGGCCCGGACGCGCCGGTAGGTCTTGGTTCCGGTCAGAGTCGTCCCGGCCAGGCCCACGGTGCCTGTGGACGGCGCGAATCCGCTGATGGCGTCCATCAGGGTTGTCTTGCCGGCGCCGTTGGGACCGATCAGCCCGACGATCGCGCCGCGTGGCAGGTCGAATCCGACACCGTCCACGGCCACCACGCCGCCGTAGCGGACGGTGACCTCGGACAGTGACATCGCGGGTGCGCCGCCGTCCTGTGTCGTGGTCGCCTCAGGATCCTCTTCTCGCCGAACCCTTCGCGACGCTCGCTCCTTCGTCGCATCGCCGTCAGCGATCACGCTGGTCGTCGAGTCGACGGCCTCGGCGTCGCGTGCGGGTGTGCCACGCGCGAGCTTGCGGCCGAGCGCCAGCACCGGACCCGCGATGCCCTCCGGGTTGAACAGGACCACCACGATCAGGGCGAGACCGATGAGCACCTGGTACAGGTCACCACCGCCGATCTTCTCCAGCGCGAAGACGAAAACACCTTCGGCGGCCAGGATTCCGCCGATCACGCCGCCGGTCACCGACGTGACACCGGCCAGGTAGACAGTCGCGAACAGCAGGCGACGGCCAGAGCCAGAGCCGCCACGAGCAGCGCGGCGAGCGCGGCCTTGACCAGCCTGGTGCGGGCGATCGCGCGGGTCCACAGGTCGTCGGCGGCGGTGATCGCGGCCAGGCGGGCCTCGCGTTCGGCGGTGCGCACCCGGTCGCGGGCGGCGTCGAGCTCTGTGCGGGAAGTGTCGGTGCGGGTCATACGGTCTGCTCCACCCGTGCGAGCTTCCAGGTGTCCCCGGACCGGACCAGCCGTATCCACAGGGTGCGGGTGCCGGTCTCGGCCTTCCCGGAGTCGGCGGTGGTGACCACGTCGAACGCGGTGAGCGTCGCACCCCAGCCGGGACCGGCGTCGATGACCGCCGACGCCGTCGGCCGCCACTGGATGCTCCGCACGCCCGACGCCGGGGTGCCCCGCAGCAGCGAACCGTAGGTGGCGGCGAAATCGTCGGTCACCAGCGACGCCACGCTGTCCTTCTTGCCGGCGGCGTCAACGGAGAACACCGCGGCGACGATGCGGCCGGACTCTGCGCGCAGGCCGTCCCGGTCGACGGCACCGTCGTTGTCGCGGGCCGCCACCGTCACCAGTGCGGCGAGCACGGCCACCACGAGGACCGCGACGGCCAGGGCCGCGGCCGCCGCGCGGGTGCCGATGATCGGGCGGCCGAGCACCGAACCGACTGCTCTGCGAATGCTCATGGGAGGTACTGCACCGCCGCGAGTTTGGGACCGCCGTCGGAGTCGGTGAGCAGCACCCGCAGCCGGAACGCCTGCTCTCGCTCACGCTGGGAGCGGTTGTCCGGGGAACCGGTGAACCGGACCGTCGCCGCCACCAGGACGGTCGCGCCACCGGAGGTCCGGCCGCTGAGCGCCGCGCCGTCGACCGTGCCCTCGGCGACGGTGCCGCGCGACTTCACGAACGTCGTGTAGGCGTCGGCGGACTGGGCGAACTCGTCGTAGAACTCGCCGGTCGCCCCGGCCAGGATGCGTTGGGCGCGGCCCGGCTGCCGGTAATCGGGGCTCAGCAACAGCGTCACCCGATCGGTCGCGATGCGCTCGTACTCGGCGTCGGAGGTGCGGCCGGACTCCTGCGACCACCGCGCGATGCCCCAGCCCGCGAGGGCCAGCGACAGCACCACCGCGACAACCGCCGCCCACCGCCACCACCGGGCCGGAGGCGGTGCGGCGCCCGCCCGGACCTCGGCGTCGCGCAGGTCGTCGACGGCCTCCCGCAACGCGGCCCGGGCCGTGCGCTCACGCGCGAGAGCCTCGCTGCGCGCCATCGGCACCTCCCGTCGTGATAGTCCCGGCGTTGACCGTTCCCATTACAGTAACGGCCCCGAATCTCGCGCCACATCGCGTGTTCACTGTGCGCCGGCCCATACCTCGGCGCACAATCAACCCCACAGGTCACAAGGAACGCGTCCCAAGCCGAGGAGACCCGGTATGACACCACCAGCCCGGACGGTCCCGATCTCGATGTCCACGTTGTTCCGGCGCAAACCGGTCGCACCGCCGGGCAGCGCCGAGGCGCACGGTGAAGCGCACCTGGAACGCAGCATCACCACCTTCCAGCTGACCCTGTTCGGCGTGGGCGCCACCGTGGGCACCGGTATCTTCTTCGTCCTCCCCGAGGCCGTGCCCGACGCCGGGCCCGCGGTGATCATCGCCTTCCTCGTCGCCGGCCTGGCCGCCGGACTGGCCGCGATCTGCTACGCCGAGATGGCGTCGTCGGTTCCGGTGTCCGGATCGTCGTACTCCTACTCGTACGCGACGATGGGCGAGCTGGTGGCCATCGCGATCGGCGCCTGTCTGCTGCTGGAGTACGGGGTGTCGGCGGCGGCGACGGCCGTCGGGTGGAGCGGCTACCTCAACAAGCTGCTCGACAACCTGTTCGGATTTCAGTTCCCGCAGGCGCTGTCGGCGGCGCCGCTCACCGAGGAGGGCGTCGAGTCGGGCTGGTTCAACCTGCCCGCGGCCATCCTCGTCGCGCTGTGCTGTTTCCTGCTGATCCGCGGCGCGAGTGAGTCCGCGCGCACCAACGCCATCATGGTGATCGTCAAATTGTGCGTGCTGGTGTTGTTCGCGGGCATCGCATTCACCGCCTTCTCCACCGACCATTTCGCGGGTTTCTCCCCGTTCGGCGCGGTCGGTATCACCGCCGCCGCCGGGGCGATCTTCTTCTCCTTCATCGGCCTCGACGCGGTGTCCACCGCCGGCGACGAGGTGAAAGACCCGCAGAAGGCGATGCCGCGGGCCATCATGGGCGCGCTGATCACCGTCGTCACCGTCTATCTGCTGGTCGCGGTCGCCGGTATCGGCGCGCAGGCCTGGCCCAAGTTCGCCTCGCCCGACCAGTCCGAGGCCGGGCTCGCGGTGATCATCGAGCGCATCACCGAGTCGACGTGGCCGGGCACCCTGCTCGCCGCGGGCGCGGTGATCTCGATCTTCTCGGTGACGCTGGTGGTGCTGTACGGGCAGACCCGCATCCTGTTCGCGATGGGCCGTGACGGGCTGCTACCGGACAGGTTCGCGCAGGTCAGCACCAAGACCATGACCCCCGTCTGGAACACCGTCGTGGTGTGTGTGGTGGTGGGTCTGCTGGCCGGGCTGCTGCCGATCGGCAAACTCATCGACATGGTGTCCATCGGGACGCTCGCCGCGTTCAGCGTCGTCTCCGCCGGGGTGCTCATCCTGCGCAACACGATGCCCGACCTGGAGCGCTCGTTCCGGGTGCCCGGCTACCCGGTCACCCCGATCCTGTCGATCGCCGCGTGCCTGTGGATCCTGTCGGGCCTCAAGCTGGTCACCTATCTGGCATTCGCGCTGTGGGTGCTGGTGTTCGTTGCCATCTACCTGGTGTGGGGCCGCAAATCCAGCAAACTCAACCACCTGACCGCCGAACAACTCGACGCCGGTGACACCACACCGCTCGGGTCCCGCTTCAAGGTCTGGACGGGCGTGCTCGTCGTGGCCGGGGTGGCGTTCTTCGCGTTCGGCGCCGTCTACAACCACGGCGACCACAACAAGAACGCCGCCACCCTCACCGACACATCGGCGCTGCTCACCGACTGGTTCACCGCCGTCGATGCCAAGGACTGGGCCGCCGCCGGGGACCTCACCTGCGGTGGCACCCTCGGCATGACCTCCGGCGAGCCGGTCACGCCCGGGCAGTTGTTCGGCGGCAAGTCCTACGACCCCACCACGGTCGGTCTGATCAAGGTGCCGCAAGCGGTCGGCGACAACACCTTCGACGCGCAGTTCGACATCACCGAACGCAAACCCGACGACGACTTCCCGCCCGAGACCCGGATGTCGGCCGTGGTGCGGCTCGGCGACGCACCGTGCGTGCAGCAGGTGAGCACGCGATGACGATCCTGGTCGGCTACGTGCCCGGTGAGGGTGGGGCGGGCGGCATCCAGCTCGGTGCGATGCTGGCCGAATCCCTCGACACCGACCTGGTGATCGCGACGGTGGCACCCACCCCGTGGACCACGCCGTCGCTCGCACGGGTCGACGCGGAGTTCCTGGACTGGACCGACCAATTCATCGACCAGGCGTTCTCCGAGGTCACCGCCCACATGAACATCTATCCGGCGGCGCTGACCTGGAGCTTCGACCGGCTCGACCATCGCACCGCGTCGGCCGCGCTGGCCGCCCACGCCAAGGAGATCGGGGCGGCCGCGGTGGTGCTCGCGTCCACCGGCGACGGGCAGCTCGGGCAGATCGTCGTCGGATCTACCGCCGATGCGCTGCTGCACCGTTCCGAGGTGGCTGTCGCGCTCAGTCCGCGCGGCTACCGCTCGCCGCGGGACGGGCTGCTCACCCGGGTCACCGCCGCCATCGCCGGCGACGACCCGCAGGACCGGACGGTCCTCACCAACGCGCATATGCTGGCCGACGAGATGACCGCACCGCTGCGGGTGGTGACGTTCGCGGTGCGCGGCGGCGCCATGTACCCGCCGCTGGTGGGCCTGGCAGGCGAGTCCGACGTCCTCGATCAGTGGGTGGAGCAGTCGGCTCAGGCCCACGAGGCCCTGCGCGCCGACGGCCTGATCACCGACGACACCGTCACCGAGATCGCCACCGGCCGCGGCTGGCGCGAGGCCGTCGACTCCCTCGACTGGCAGGGCGGCGAGGTCATGCTGATCGGCAGCACCCGCGAAGGTCCGCTGCGCCGGGTGTTCATCGGCTCCCGCTCCACCAAACTGATCCGGCACTCCCCCGTCCCGGTGGTCGTGCTGCCGAAGTGACGGCGTAAACCCCACGAATACGCCCCGGCATCGCAATTATTGTGATGTCGGAGCGTATTCGTGGGGTTCCGGCCGGCACCGTCGCATAGCCTGTGCCACATGACGTCGTGGCGAAGGATCAGAGGACTGAGCTACAGCACGATCGGGCGCACCGTACGGGCGCGGGTACACACGAGCAACGGCGGTGAACACCTCGTGCGGTTCGATCCACCGGCCTTGTGGAGGCTGGAAAGTCCGGACGGCACAACGCAACTGGTGGAGAACGAGACGGACGAGTATCGGGTCCGCGACGACGGCGTCGCCGTGCACGCGCATAAGGCACCGAACCGTGTCGTGATGATGATGGGTCTGAACCCGATGCAGCTCTTCACGATGTACCGATGGTGGCCGGAACCCGGCCCGATGGCGCGGCCACGGGTCGGCGCGGCGAGCGACCCGGTTGCCACGACCGTGCGCGGCCGCAGCGGCTGGCAGGTGGAGTTCGACGATCCGCAAGGCGCACAACCGATCACAGTGGTCATCGACCAGGACCTCGGCGTCTGCCTCGCGTGGCGGCAGGGCGGGCAATGGCTGGAGATGTCCGAACCGGTACTCGATGAGGACTTCGACCCGGCACTCTTCACCTGGGACGGTCCCACGATCGAGGAGGAGGAACACGCCGAGGCGCAGGCCCAGTCGCAGGCGCAACGCGATTACGAACAGCAGATGCGCGACCTCGCGGACATGCCGCAGACCCAGGTCGGCTGGTTCCCGACCACGATCCATACGTCTGCGGTGGATGGTGACGCGCTGACCGGTGCGCTCGACATCACGGCCACAACCGGTTCCGCCCAGTTCGCCATCAGACGCTGGCTGACCGGGCTCGACGAACCCGAGCCCGGCTTCAGCGTGCAATCGTATACGGTGCAGGGCCGCAGGGAGAGCGGTCCGTGGACGGTCGAGGTGCGGACATACGCCGCGGCGCTGTCACCTGACGATCTCGAACGCGTCTTCGCGCAGTTGTCGCTACCCGATCCGCCCGGAACGATCGACGACGTCGCGGCGGCGGCTGCGGACCGCCGATCGGAACAGGAAGAACGCGAGACCACCGAACTGCTCGGAACCGGACGCGAGCTCGGCGACTACCTGCACGCCGACAACTATGCCGCGCTGCTCATCCGCACCGACTTCACCGACGACCAGCGGTGGCGGGAGGTGGCGCTCGCGGCCACCGCCTCGGTGGACAGTGGCGACGAGTTCCCCTTCCAGGCCAACCTGACCTGCATCGACAACCCGGACAACGCGGGCCTGACCCCCGAGCAGCTCCGCGCCCGGATCGGCGATGACCCGCCCTCGTTCGCCTTCCTCGCCGACACGGTCACCATGACCGACCCGGAGATGCCGATCATCGCCCTCGACTGCGGCGACCCCGAGTACGACGAGCCCGGCCGGACCTTCCGCATCATCCCGTCCGAGATGTGGGGAATCGAGAACAACCTGTCCATCGCCAACATGGACTTCCGGGACTTCGCCGACTCCGCCGCCGACGACGGCGTGTTCCGCGGTTTCCCGCCGCCACCACCGCACGTCGCGACGTTGCAGCGCGAGGAGTTGCTGGCGCTCAGTGCCACCAACCACTCGACGCCGGCGCTCGCACGCTTCGCCGACGACCTGCCCACCATCGAGCACGCATACGCGGTCATCTCCGAGATGCCCCGGATGAGACTTCACACGTCGATCGCCGATCTCGAGCCTCGTTCCGACGAGTACATACTCGGTGACGACGACTATCTCGCCGCCACCGCCCGCGATGGTGTGTGCCACTCTGGATTTGTCCAGATCAGAGGCGGCCACTGGAGCACGCCCAGCAGGACCGCGAACGGCTGGAACGACACATTGGTCTGCTGATACGCCAGCAGGGTGCCACCGAGACCGGCGATGAACGCACCGATCCCGAAGGCTGCCAGTTTGGTCGCGGTCACGTTCACACCCGATGCCGCGGCCGAGCGTTCGTTGGCACGTACGGCCAGCATTCGGGTGCCCAGGCGACTGCGCCGCAAATACACCACACCGATGGCCACGATTACCGCCACGACCAGGCACAGCATCCCGAACGCAGCCCGCGGATACTCGCCACCGGTGCCGATGCCCAGATTCAGACCGAAGATCGACGGAGACGGCACGTCGATACCGGACGAGTCCACGAAGTCGGTATTACGGAACCAGAACGCCTCCAGCGTGTACGCCATCGTCAGCGTCACCACCGCCACCGTGAGGCCGCGGATCCGCAAGGCGGGCAAGCCGATCACCACACCGATGACGGCGGCCAATACGGCGGCCAGCAGCGGCGCGATCGGGAACGGCACATTCCAGCTCGTGGTGATCGGGCCCACCAGGAACGCCGCGACACCGGCGATCGCCAGCTGCGCGAGAGACACCTGACCGGCGTAACCGGTGACCACCACCTGCGACAGGCCGATCACCGTCATGATGATCGTGGTGATCACCGCCATACGCCAATCCCCGCCCGCCACAAGCAAAACCACCACACCGGCCACCGCCGCCGCGGGCACCCAGTACTTCAGGTGCCGCGGATACGGGGCGTTGCCCAGTTCGGAGACGATCACGGCGCCGCGCGAGTGCAGCGGCTTGGCCCACGCGACCAGCACCACCAGAACCACGATCAGCGGCACCAGCTCCACCAGTCCCGTGGACGGCAGCCAGTCGTAGACGCGCGGCAGGTAGGTGGCCTCGGACTGCAGCATGCCGATCGCCAGACCGGCCACGACCGCCACCAGGATCGAGGAGAACCGCCCGATGATCGCCGCGGCGAGCGCCGGCACGATGAACAGGGTGTAGGCATAGGGGGTGAGCGGAACGATCGGCGAGATCAGAATCCCCGCCAGGCCGGAGACGGCCGAACCGATCATCCAGTTCGCGGCCGCGATCTTGTCCGGCGACAAACCGCTGACGTACGCACCCTCTTCGCTTTCCGACGCCGCGCGGGTGGCCAGCCCGAACCGGGTGAACCGGTAGGCGCCGGCCAGCACGACGGCGATCACGACGATGGTGACCGCGAACAGCACGCGGTCCTGCGGAACCCGCATCCCACCGAATTCCAGGATGTCGACAGGGAAGATCGCATCGACGGCCGGCCCCTTGGTACCGAGCTGCGCGGTGGTGAGCGCGGCGAAGATGATCATCACACCGATCGAGGCGACGGTCCGCGCCACCGGCGGCGCCTTACGCAGCGGACGGAAGATCAACAGGTACAACACGAGTCCGAGGACCGCGCACAGGGCCATCGAAATCACGGCGGCACCGAAGAACCCGGGATCCCCGCCGATGTCGACACTGTCCGGGAACCCGGGGATCACGATGAGCAGCTCACCCTGACGCAGATACGCGTAGGTGTAGGCGCCGAACAACGCGAGCGATCCGGTGGCGAAGTTCATCACCCCGGAGCTGCGGTAGATCACCACCAGGGCCAGGGCCAGGGCGGCGAACACGCCACCCGACCCGAGTCCGAGCAGTAGGAACTGAAGATGATCGGTCATTGCTGCGCTCCTTGGTTGAGCGAGGCTCGGTCCGACCATCGGCCGGGATTCGGCTGCATGGCGCCTCCAATACGAATTCCTCTTGCGGGCTGCCGGAAGAGGGCGTGACGGCCACGCGGGAGATCGTTCCTCGCTGCGGCCTGATGTGGCTGTGATGTACCCGGGCACGTCGGGTCACTGGTGAATACCGTCACAGCGACAGTAGGCACTATCGCTGTGCGCGTCAACGACTCCCTGAGCGGATACAGCCCGATCCCCCCTTGGCCCGTGAATTGCTCCCCTACGCGTGATCGATCAGCGCCGCCACCGGATCGCGGAGCACCGAGGCAACCTCGGTCAATACCGCCGAGCCCAGCTCGCCGTCGACAAGACGATGGTCGAATGACAATGCTAACTGCGCCACCTGCCGGACCTCCACGCGACCGTCAACCACCCACGGGGTGGGCCGGATCGCGCCGAACGCGAGAATGACCGCCTCTCCCGGATTGAGGATCGGGGTGCCGGCGTCGACGCCGAGGGCCCCGATATTGGTGATGGTGGCGGTGCCGCCGGTCATGTCCGCAGGGCGCAGTATCCCCTCACGCGCGGTGACCACCAGCCGGTCGACGGATTCTGCCAGACCGCGCAGCCCCAGCGCGTCGGCCCGTTTGATGTTGGGCACCACCAGACCCCGGGCGGAGGCGACCGCGATCCCCAGGTTCACCGACCCGAACCGGACGATCTCGGCCGCGCGCTCATCCCACCGGGCGTTGGCCTCGGGGTACTTCTCCAGCGCCATCAGCAGTGCCTTGGCCACCAACAGCATCGGGTTGATGCGCAGACCCACCCACCTCGGGTCCGCACGCAGGGTGGCGACGAGTTCGGTGGTGGCGGTGACGTCGACCGCGAGCCATTCGGTGACATGCGGTGCGGTGAAGGCTGATTCGGTCATCGCCGCGGCGGTGGCCCGCCGCACGCCGCGGATCGGGACCCGGGTGTCGGCGACGAGTGCCACCTCCCCGCCCGCAGGCCGCGACGGGCTCGCCGGAAGTTCGCCGCGCGGACGGAGGTGCCGGCGGCGCTCGACCGGTGCACTCGGGCCGGTGCCCACCAGGATCTGCACCTTCGGTTCCGGCTCGGGCGCCTCCTCCGCGGCGTCGACGGCCATGACATCGTCGGCCACAGTGGCAGGTTCCGGATCCGGTGCGACGCCGACGGGTTCGGGTGCCGCCGCGCCGGGACCGCCGGGGCCGCCGATGCGGATACTGACGATCACCGTCCCCACGTCCACGATGTCGCCCACCGCAGCGTGCAGCGTCTCCACGACACCGGCCACGGGCGAAGGCAACTCGACCGCGGATTTGGCGGTCTCGACCTCACACAGGGTCTGGTTGATCTCGACACAGTCGCCGACGGCGACCTCCCACGAGATGATCTCGGCGTCGGTGAGACCTTCCCCGACGTCGGGGAGTTTGAATCTGGCGATGGTGGACATCTCTACCGTCCTTGAGCAGGTGCGTGGTCAGAAGAAGAGCGATCGGTCGACGGCCTCGAGCACCCGGTCGACATCGGGCAGGAATTTCTCCTCGACACGCGCCGGCGGGTACGGCAGGTTGTAGGCCCCGACGCGCAGCACCGGGGCATTCAGCTCCCGGAAGCATCGCTCGGTGATGGTGGCGGCGATCTCGGCGCCGAGACCGGCGAAGGTGGATGCCTCGTGCACCACCACCGCGCGTCCGGTCCGCCGTACCTGTTCGATGAGCGTCGGAACATCCAGTGGTGACAGATTTCTCAGGTCCACGACACCCACCGAGTAACCGTCCTCCTGTGCTGCCCGCGCCGCCGCGAGCGCCGGTGCGACCGACCCGCCGTAGGCGATCAGGGTGCAGTCGGTGCCGTCCACGCAGACGCGGGCGGTGTCCCTGCGTTCCACGCAGGTCTCCTCCACCTCGCCCTTCTGCCAGTAGTGGCGTTTGGGCTCGTAGAAGATGACCGGGTCGTCGCACCGGACGGCCTCCTGGATCATGTGGAAGGCATCCCCGGGGTTCGAGCAGCTGACCACGCGCAGGCCGGCGGTGTGCGCGAAGTAGGCCTCATTGGATTCGCTGTGATGTTCCACCGCGCCGATGCCACCGCCGACCGGGATCCGGATCACCACGGGCAACGCGATCGTGCCACCGGAGCGGGCACGCATCTTGGCGAGCTGGCTGACGATCTGGTCGAACGCCGGGTAGACGAATCCGTCGAACTGGATCTCACACACGGGACGGTAGCCACGCAACGCCAATCCGATTGCGGTACCAACGATCCCGGACTCGGTCAGCGGTGTGTCGACGACGCGCGCGGCCCCGAACCGGCGTTGCAGGCCGTCGGTGACCCGGAAGACGCCGCCGAGCACCCCGACGTCCTCGCCCATCACCATCACCCGGTCGTCGGCCGCCATCGCCGCGGCGAGTCCGCTGTTGATGGCCCCGCCGAGCGTCATCGTGGTCATGCCGCATCCCCCGTCCGGAGCGAGGTCTGCCCGAGGAATTCCTCTTCGGCCAGGTACCGGGCGTAGTCGTCGTCGACGAGCGTGTGCGGCTGCGCGTAGGTGGAGGCGAAGACGTCGTCGAGGCGGGGGTCCGGCAGGCCGCGGCAGTCGGTGCGGACCTGTTCGGCGAACGCATCGCATTCGCGGTCCAGCCGGGCGAAGAACCCCTCCTCGACGCCCTGGCCCTCCAGGAAGGCCCGCACCCGCGCCAGCGGGTCGCGCGATTCCCAGAGCTTGAGTTCGTGGTCGTCGCGGTAGCGTCCCGGGTCGTCGGAGGTACTGTGCCCACCACGCCGGTAGGTAAACGCCTCGATGAACACCGGCCCACCGCCGGCGCGGATATGCGCTGCCGCTTCGGAGGTCACCGCGTGTACGGCGAGCGCGTCGTTGCCGTCGACGTGATAGGACCGCAGCCCGAAGCCGGCCGCCCGCCGGTGCAGCGGCATCCGCATCTGCAGGCTCGCCGGCGTGGAGATCGCCCACTGGTTGTTCTGGCAGAAGAACAGCACCGGAAGTTGTGCGGCGGCAGCCCAGTTGAGCGCCTCGTTCACGTCGCCCTGACTGGCGGCGCCGTCACCGAAGTACACCGTCACCACCTCGTCGGTGCGCTCCATCACCGCGCCGGTGGCGTACCCGACCGCGTGCAGCGTCTGGGTGCCGAGCACGAGCGAGTTGATATGCATGTGGTGCGTGCCGCCGGATTCCCAGCCCGCGTGGGCACATCCGCGCCATTGGGTGAGGATCTGCGCCGGGGTCAGCCCGCGGCACAGCGCCACCGCGTGCTCGCGGTAGCTGGGGAAGATCATGTCGGTGCCACGCAGGGCGTGTACCGAACCCACCTGCGCGGCTTCCTGGCCCCAGCTCATCAGCCACAGGTTCAGTTCGCCCTGACGGGCCAGCGCCAGCGATTCGGTGTCCAGGCGGCGGGCACGCATCATGTCCCGATAGAGGTTGCGCGCCAACTGGATGTCGAGGCCGCGACGCTGCGCGGTCAGGGTGGGCGATCCGTCGGTGGTGAGGTATCGGATCGGCGGTTCCGACTCTGCCGGATTCTGATGTCCGGGCACGTGCGGCCGGAGATCGGGGGTGTTCGAAGGCAGCGCTCATGGCGGCTCCTTGTTTTGCGACCGGGGTCGGGGATCGCCCGCCACGTGTCTCGGTTTCTGAGGATGCCCCGGTACGCCGTCAGGATGGCAACGGCGTCCCCGGGAGTCCGAGAATATCTCGGGTCTGGGTGGTTGTGCTTGGTGCGCAACCCATCTTGTGGATGAGCTCGACCGCACGGTCCACCAGTTCGACGTTCGTCGGTTCGCCGTCTCCGGCATAGTCTTCGAGGCCGACACGGATGTGCCCGCCCCGTTCGATCGCCATCGCGGCCAGCCCGCTCTCGACCACGTCGCCACCGAGCAACGCGACCGACCACGGCAGTCCGGATGGTTCCAGGAGTTCCAGATATGCCTCCAATCCCGTACGGGTGGGCGGCAACCCGAATTCGAGCGCGCCGCCGAAATACAGTTTGACGATGGCGCCGCGCGGCAGCAGTCCCGCCCGGTGCCAGGCCAGCGTGGTACGCAGATATCCCGGTTCGAAAATCGAAATACTGGGAGCAGCACCGAGTTTCATGGTCTCCGCGAACATGTACGCGGTGTCGTCGAGAGTGTTCTGGTAGCAGCCCCGCCCGCCGTCGGGCGGGACCGGGCCGGTGGTCGTGAGCCCGAGATTCACCGACCCCGGATCGACGAGAGTCATCCCGCCCAGCCCGCGGCGGGCGAGTTCGGCGATGTGCGACCAGCGGTCCTCGATCGCGATCCCCCGTGCGCCCGCCCCCAACGTCGGATACAGCAGCAGGTCGGGGTGTGACCGCAGCACCCGTTCCCACGCGGCGATGTAGGGCTCCACCGAGTGGACCCCGGTGTCGGTGAACATCGGTTCGTCGTTGTGGTTGTGCCCGATCGACGCACCGTGCTCGGCGCAGGCGATCATGTCCGCCGCGATCTCGTCGGGCGTACGGGGCACGTGCCGGTTGACCGAGCGGGGCGTTGACCCGTTGACGGCAACCTCGATGATCACCGCATCGCTCACCGGCGACGCGGCGGCCTTGGCGACACTGTGCGTCGACACCATCGTTCACCCTTTCATGGTTGAGCGGGTGCGCCGCAGACGGTCCAGGCCGCGACGCACCCGCATCCACGTTCGCCTAGCCCTTCGGCATGGCAAACAGGTCGCCCATCTGCACGGCGGTCAGGTCGCCGATGTTCCCGTCCTTGTCGGCGGTTCCGATCACCGCGCTACCGCTGCACGAGTTGGGCACCACGGCAACGGGTTTCGATCCACACTGGAACTTGCCACCCGCGCCGAGCGGTACATCGACGGGTGCGGGCATCTTGTTCAGGCGGGCCGCGACACTCTCGCGGGTCAGGTCGCCCTCCATGCCGGTCAGCGCGCGCTGGAAGCCCAGCACCGAGCTGAATCCGAGGGAGCCGTCCTGGCCGTCCTTGACGCCGTACTTCTCGAGGACAGCGTTGAAGACCTTGGTGTCCTGCGCCTTCGGGTCCAGCGACGCGGTCACGCCCACCTTCACGCCCTCATAGCCGCCGGGGATCTGGTCGGCGACCTTCTTGTCGATGCACTGATCGATCGTGGTGATCTGCTGCTTGACACCGAGAGTGCGGATGGCCTTGAACGCCGCGACACAGAAGTCGCCGGCACCGAGGATGTGAATGACCTCGGCCTTCTTGTCGAGGGCCGTCTGCACCGCCGAGGTCATATCCGGGGTGCCGATCGGCACCGGAATGGTCTCCTGCGTGGCCCCCGCGTTCCCGAACACCAGCGGTGCGAGCATCTTGATCTGGCCGGTGGCGATCGGGACGTCGATGGTGATGATCGCCGCGTTCTTGGCGCCGCTCTCCTTGGCCAGATAAGCGGGCACGCCGACGACGGTCGCGCCGTTGAGCAGCACGTGGGTGTTGGGCAGCGTCGCGGTCTTGGTTCCCGAGGCCGCCGAGGAGAAGAACGACAGTCCCGCAGGGGAAGTCACCGACACGATCGCGTCCGGATTGGCCGGGGTGGCGGAGAGCACCGCGACGATGTTCTTGTCGGCGACCGCCTTGTTGGCGCATTCGCGGGCGGGGCCGACCTGGCCGCCGTCCTCGCAGACCTGGATCTCGATGGGGTGACCGTTGATGCCGCCGAGATACTCGTTGATGTACGAGGCGGTGGCCTTGGCGACCTCGATCTCCTGGGTGTGGTTGGGCAGTTGGCTTCCCGGAGCCTCGTACATCACCTTGACGGGGGCGCCGGTGGCCTTGTTGGCCGCGCCGAGCACCGAGGTGTCGGTGGTGGTCGAGTCCGAATCATCGTCGCTGCTCGAACAGCCGGCCACGACCAGCGACATGGCCGCGGGCAGTGCCAGCCATGCCTTGCGACGGCGTTGTGATCTCACGTGAGCTCTCCTAAATACAAGCTGGGATACCGCGTGAACAGACTGATTCACCGCGGATGTCGAAGAGAATCCGATCCGGGCTCCCGGCGATGCACCGTCCGGTGCTTCGGCCAAACTTACCCGAAGGTCTTCCCTCGTTGACAAGAATTTTCACTCATGGTCTACTCGACTGGCCAAGAGTTACACACATCACAGTCCTGGTCAACCACTTCGGACAGCCCGGCCACGGAATGAGCACCGGTCCGGATCGGCAATGAACCGTACCCGCCTCCGATACCCCGCTCCGGGCGGAACACTGCTGCCCGCAAGCCCTGAAAGCACTGTGGCAAAACAGCTTTGACCGACTCTAGACGTATACCGACAACAGAAGGAGGCTTTCGATGCCAGAAGCACCGGAGGGAACCGGAGCAGTGCAGGGCAAGGTAGCCCTCATTACCGGCGCCGCCCGCGGGCAGGGACGTTCACACGCCGTCCGCCTCGCACAGGAAGGCGCCGACATCATCGCCGTCGACCTCTGCGGCTCCGTCGACACCGTCGGTTACCCACTGGCCACCGCCGATGATCTGGCGCAGACCGTCGACCTGGTGAAGGAGGCCGGCGGCCGGATCGTCGCCGCCGAGGCCGATGTCCGCGATCTCGACGCCCTGTCCGCCGCCGTCGCGCGCGGCGTGGAGGAACTCGGCCGCCTCGACATCGTGTGCGCCAACGCGGGCATCCTCACCATGGGCATGTCGCACGAGCTGAGCGAGGAGCAGTGGCGCACCATCGTCGACATCAACCTCACCGGCGCCTGGCACACCTCCAAGGTCGCCACTCCATACCTTATCGGTCAGGGCGAGGGCGGCGTGCTGATCTTCACCAGTTCCACCATGGGCCTCAAGGGCGGCCCCTTCGCCTCCGCGTACTCCGCCACCAAGCACGGAATCGTCGGCCTGGCAAAGTCTTTGGCGATGGAGCTGGCGCAGTTCCGGATCCGCTCGAATGTCCTGCATCCCACCACGGTGCGCTCACCGATGATCGACAACCCGGTCACCCTCAAGAGTTTCCGGCCCGATCTGGAGGCCCCCACGTCCGACGACGCCACCCCGATCCTGCAGATGCTCAACCTCATCAACGAGCCGTGGATCGAGGCCGGCGCCGTGTCCGAGGCGGTGCTGTACCTGTCATCCAAGGCCGGCGAGAACATCACCGGCATCAGCCTGCCGATCGATCTCGGCGCGGCCGCGAAGTAGGAGCCAACCGCCGATGACCATCTCCCCCGCCCCCGTCGACGTCCTCCCCGACCCGCGGCCCATCATCGACAACGCCCGCCCCGACACCGCGGGCGGCGCGTTCGCACACGTCTATGCGGCCACCGGAAAACACACCGTCGACGTTCCGCTCACCGGCCCCGCCGACGTGGACCGCGCGATCGCCGCAGCCCGCGCCGCACACCGCGACTGGAAGCACGTCGCACCGCCCGAGCGCCGGAAACTGCTGAACGCCTTGGCCGATTCCCTCGAAGCGCATTTCGAGGAGATGGTCTCCATCCAGGTCACCGAGAACGGCATCCCGTGGACCATCGCGAGCGGCCACGTGCTGCAGGTCATCGAGATGCTGCGCTACGCGGCGGGCTGGCCCGACAAACTCACCGGCGACGTCAACGCCGCCTGGCCGGGCCCCGCCCTCGACTACTCGGTGCTCGAACCGTACGGCGTGGTGGGCATCATCGTCCCGTGGAACAGCGCCCTGTTCTGCCTCGGCTCGGTGCTCGGAGCCGCCCTCGCCGCCGGGAACTGCGTGGTGATCAAGCCGCCGGAGTTCACCCCGTTCACCACGTTGCGGCTGATCGAGCTGGCCATCGAGGCCGGCTTCCCGCCCGGCGTCCTCAACGTGGTGCCCGGCGACGGCGCCGTGGGTGCCGCCCTGGTGGAGCATCCCGGGATCGACAAGATCCACTTCACCGGCAGTGGTGCCACCGCCACCAGGATCCTGCAGTCGGCCGCCGTCAATCTCACGCCGGTGGCCACCGAGCTCGGCGGCAAGTCCCCCAACATCATCTTCGATGACGCCGACCTTGATGCCGCCTCGTTCATGGCGCTCGCCTTCTGCATGCAGGTCTCCGGCCAGGGCTGCATCAACGGAACCCGGATCCTGGTGCAGGACAGCGTTCATGACGAGGTAGTCGCCCGACTGGAGCAAAACGCCGCGATGTTCGCACCCGGCGATCCGCGCCTGCCCGAGACGATGTTCGGGCCGGTCATCAACCAGGCGGCGATCGACCGCATCACCGGTTTCATCGAACGTGCCAAGGACGCCTCGGCGGGCACCCTGGTGACCGGCGGTTCCCGAGCGGCGGGCGACTTCGCGGACGGCTTCTACCTGGAACCGACCATCTTCGCCGATGTTGACCCGGCCTCGGAGATCGCGCGCACCGAGATCTTCGGCCCGGTCATGGCGGTCATCAGGTTCACCGACGAGGCCGACGCCCTGGACAAGGCCAACGACACCGACTTCGGGCTCGCCTCCTACATCCAGACCACAAATCTGGGACGGGCGCACCGGATGGCCGCCGAACTCGATGCGGGCATGGTGTGGATCAATGGGCTAGGCTTCCCGCCGTCCATACCGTTCGGCGGGGTCAAGCAGAGCGGTACCGGACGGTCCGGCGGACTCGCGGGCATCCATGAGTTCAGCCGCACCAAGAACGTGTGGATCTCCCTGTGACACAGGTAGTCCCCCAGTATTTTTCAGTACATACACGAGGAGAACGATGAAGTCACTGATCGCCGAGGGTAGCGAGCTCACCCTGCAGGAAGTGCCCGACGCGGCCATCGAGAAGCCCACCGACGCGGTCGTCCGCATGGTCCTGGCATCGGTGTGCGGCAGTGATCACCACCTGCTGGAGTACAACATTCCCATGGCCTACCCGATCGGCCACGAGGCCATCGGTGAAGTTGTCGAGATCGGTTCGGATATCAGCGGACTCACCGTGGGCGACCGTGTTCTGCTGGCCGGCGACGTGGGCTGCGGCCGCTGCCAGCCGTGCCGGTCCGGCTCCATCAAGCGCTGCAAGAACGGTGAATTCGGCATCTACGGCTCGCCCGGACCGCTGGGCGGCTGCCAGTCGGAACTGATCCGCGTACCGTTCGCCGACTTCAACGCGCTCAAGATCCCCGAGGGCATCACCGATGAGCAGGCCCTCACGATCACCGACTGCCTGCCCACCGCATACACCGCGGTGGCGCGCGCGAACATCCGGCCCGGCGGCACCGCCGCGGTGATCGGCATCGGCCCGATCGGCCTGATCGCCGTGGAGGTGGCCTTCGCACTGGGCGCGGCCACCGTGTACGCGATCGATCTGCTCGACGACCGGCTGGCCAAGGCCAAGGAACTCGGTGCGATCGCACTCAAGCCGGAGGAAGCGCTGGAGAAGATCAAGGCCGACACCGGCGGCGACCTGGTCGATTCGGTCATCGAGGCTGTGGGCGCCAAGGCCACCGTCGACCTCGGATTCCAATTGACCGGCGCCAACCGGACTTTCAGCATCCTGGGCGCCGTACATGGCGTAGATGTCACGCTGCCGTTCGAGTCGGTGCTGCGCGGCATCACCGTGACCTGCGATCAGACCACCGAGATCCCGCTGTACTGGCCGGAACTGATCCCGCTGGTCCAGGCGGGCCGCCTGCACCCGGAGATCGTGTTCACCGACCGCTTCAAGCTCGATGACGTCAAGGCGGCGTACGAGAAGGCGCGCTCGCGTGAGCCCGGGACCATCAAGGTACTGATCGAGCCATGACCATTGCCGAGGAGTTCGATCGTCTCGGCGTGCTCGCCGCCCCGAATCCGTGACAGGCCCGCTTTCCCGCCGGTCAACCGGCGGGAAAGTAGGTGTCGAAT
>WBZQ01001068.1_pt1 | contig 19669 bp, 17 predicted proteins | sample 5204251 | NCBI WGS metagenome assembly WBZQ01 (sample SAMN12412402, study PRJNA552823) | activated sludge metagenome | isolation source: activated sludge from nitrification reactor of wastewater treatment plant... | place: USA: Virginia | collected 2017-09
GCGGCCGTCCCGGGACGATCTCCTCGGGCTGCTTGACGTACGGGACGATCGTCTCTTTGGGCTGGCGCGTGCAGGCGGTGAGTCCTGCGAGCGCCATGGACGCGCCCATCAGGCGCATGAAGTCGCGGCGACCCTTGGGGTCGAGCCACTCCGAGGCGTTCTCGGGGAACTCGCGCTGCAGGAAGGCCTCGAAGCCGGGCGTGTGGGCCAGCTCCTCGAGGCTCTTCCAGTACGTGCGCCCGCCCGTGCCGTCCACGCGACGGCGCAGGCTGGCGAGATCCACGAAGCTCTCGCCGGCGCTCACCGGTGGCACGTGGAGCAGCTCGTGCGCGGGTGGATGCCGTATTCCTTCACCAACTGCCTCCCCAGCTCGAGCTGGTTGGCGGGCGGCTCCCAGGTCACGTTGAACACCTCGGACTTGGGCCGCACGTACTTCTGCGGGTTCCTGTGGCACTCCAGGCACCACTCCATCTGCAGCGACTGTTCCTGCCAGACGAGCGGCATCTGGTCGACGCGTCCGTGGCAGGTCGTGCAGCCGACGCCTTTGTTCACGTGGGCGCTGTGGTCGAAGTAGGCGAAGTCCGGCAGGTCGTGCACGCGCACCCAGGGGATCGAGCGGTCGCTGCGGAAGCTCTCGCGCACGGGCTCGAGCGTCGGGCTGTCGGCCCAGATCTGGGCGTGGCAGTTCATGCAGGTCTTGGTGGGTGGAACGCCGGCCACGGCCGACGTCTCGACCGACGTGTGGCAGTAGCGGCAGTCGAGGCCCATGCCGCCCACATGATGCTGGTGGCTGAAGGGCACGGGCTGATCGCGCGCCACGTGGGCCTGCGTCACGTACGGCGTGCGGTTGACCTGCAGCACCAGCCACAGTCCGCCAGCGACGGCGAAGAGCGCGCCGAAGATGCTGGCCTTGGCGATGGTGTTGGTGCTGTGGTGAAAAATCTGCGACATGAAGACCCGTGATGCGAGGGCGGCGTCGAGCGGCCTTCGAGCCGCTGCCAGGCCTCGTCTCCTCCGTGAACGGCTCGCTGTTCGCGCGAGCGGACCGGCTGACGCGCGCGAGAATACGTCACGCCGCGGCGCGAGGTCAAACGCGCGGGCAGGCGTTGCGGCGCCGTCTTGCGGCCGTCGTGCGCCGCGCGCGGCGCGGCGCCGCCGCCGCGGGCGCCCGGCTCGCAGAGCCTGCGGTAGGCTTGGCCGTGATGGCGCGCAGCGCTGACAAACCGATTCGCCGCGCGCTCGTGGTGGAGGACGATCCCGACATCGTCGAGCTGCTCGAGCACTATCTGGCTGCCGACGGCTGGAGCGTCGACGGCACCGGCGACGGGTCCGCCGCGCTGCGTCGCCTGCGAGCCGAGAGCTATCAGCTCCTCGTGCTCGATCTGCAGTTGCCGGGGCTCGACGGGCTGTCGTTGTGTCGCGAGGTGCGTCAGGACCGGCGCACGCGCGCGCTGCCGATCGTGATGCTGACGGCGCGCGGCGACGAGTCGGACCGCATCGTGGGGCTCGAGCTCGGCGCCGACGACTACGTCGTCAAGCCCTTCAGCCCCAAAGAGCTGGTCGCGCGCGTGCGGGCGCTGTTCCGGCGCCTGGAGCGCGAGCCCGAAACCGCCTCGGTGGAGGCCGGCCACCTGCGCTTCGCCGAGCTGGAGGTCGACACGCAGCGCCACACGGTGGCCTGGGCGGGCCGACCGGCGCAGCTCACCGCCAAGGAATTCGCGCTGCTCGTGGCGCTGATCGAAGCCCACGGGCGCGTGCTCTCGCGTCAGCGGCTGCTGGAAGACGTGTGGGGCTATTCCTACGCCGACGGGACACGCACGGTCGACGTGCACGTGCGGCGCCTGCGCGAGAAGCTGCCCGAGCTGGCGCCCTCGATCCGCACCGTGAAGTCGCTCGGCTACCGACTGGCGGCCCCGGACGAGCCCTGAGGCCGCAGCCGCTCAGGCGATCGTGAAGCTGGTCGTGAACTCGATGTCCTGGCGCAGCGAGTGCCACACGGAACAGTAGGTCGCCCGCGACAGGTCGATGGCGCGCTGCACGGCCTCTTCGGGCACGGCGCCCGTGAGCTCGAAGCGCAGCTCGACGCGCGTCACGCGCTTGGGTGCCACGCCCGCGCGCTCGGCGTGCAGGTGCGCGCGCAGGCTCGCGAGCGGATGGCGACCCTTGCGCAGGATCGACACCACGTCGATGGCCATGCAGCCGGCCAGACCGAAGAGCATTGCTTCGACGGGCGTGGGGCCGGCGGTGGCGTCGCCGTCCATGGTCAGCGACGTGCGTCCTGCCTGGCCGGAGAAGCGCAGGTCGCCCTGCCAGGCGACCTCGAGGGAAGCCGTGGGGGCCGGAGGGGTTGCGGTCATGGTTGCTCCTTCGCCGGCGTCGGGCGGCGGTTGGTCTCGTGCGACTTGTCGGGGTACGCCGGTGCCACGACGGGCGGCACGGGCTGCTCGCGCATCAGGCGTTGCAGGTGTTCGAGCGCGGCACGCAGTTGCGCGTCGTCGCCGTCGAAGGTCGCGCGCGGGGGATTGTCGACGACCAGGTCCGGCTCGACGCCGCGGCCCTCGATCAGCCAGTCGCCCTCCGGGCCGAAGACGCCGAACTCGGCTGCCGTGGCGATGCCGTCGTCGACCAGCGCGTTGCTGCTGGTGAGCCAGATCTCGCCGCCCCAGGTGCGCGTGCCGATCACGCGGCCCAGGCCCAGGCGCCGCAGGCCTTCGGCGAAGATCTCGCCGTCCGAGGAAGTGCTCTCGTCCACCAAGGCCACGACGTGGCCGCGGAAGGCGTGCTGCATGTTCGAGTAAGGCTGCCCCACGCGCGGCTGCCAGTGCATCCAGGCGCGCCGCAACAGGCGATTCAGCACCCAGCTCTCGACGTTGCCGCCGCGGTTGTGGCGCACGTCGACGATCAGGCCCTCGCGCTGGAACACGGGATAGAACTCGCGCGCCCAGGCCGCGTAGTCGGCGATGCCCATCGCGCGCAGGTGGACGTAGCCGATGCGGCCCTCGCCCAGGCGTTCGACCTGCTGCCGGCGCGTGAGCTCCCAGTCTTCGTAGCGCAGGTCGACTTCCTTCTCGGGCGCCAGGGGCGTGACGATGACGTCGCGCTCACGGCTCTCGCGCGCGTCGCGCACGCGCAGGCGCACCTGACGCCCGGCCTGTCCCTGCAGCAGCGCGCCGAGGTCGGGCACCGAGAGCGCTGCGCGGCCGTTCACGGCCAGGATCAGGTCGCCGTCGCGCACCCGCACGCCGGGGCGAGCCAGCGGCGAGAGGCGCTCGGGATAGTCGGGATCGCTGCGGTAGACGTGCGCCACGCGCACGCCGCCTCCGGCTTCGTCGCGCTCGAGCCGCGCCCCGAGCGTTGCCGGCTCGACCTGCTCGGGCCCCTTGCGGTGCTCGCCGCCGCGCACGAACGTGTGCAGCGCCGACAACTCCGCGACCATCTGCGCGAGCAGGTCGGACAGGTCGCGCCGCTGGGCCAGGCGCTCGACCAGCGGCCGGTACTTGGCGCGCATGGCAGCCCAGTCGACGCCGTGCAGGGCCGGGTCGTAGAAGTAGTCGCGATGCAGGCGCCAGGCCTCGTCGAACATCTGGCGCCACTCCTCGCGCGGGTCGAGCGTCAGGCGCCAGGCCGAGAGGTCGAGGCGCGTCTTGTCGAGACTCGCCGGTGCGCTGGCGCCGGCCTCGAGCACGTGCAGCTCCTGCCCTTTGCGCAGCAACAGCCGTTGGCCCTGAGCGGCGAGCTCGTAGCTCTGCACGTCGTCGACCAGCGTCTGCGGCGTCGCGTCGTGGGCCATGTCGAGCGCCACGAGGGCCTGCTTGGCTTCGGGCGCGGTCTCGCGTCGGAGCCAGAACAGACGCTGGCCGGTGACGCTCAGCGCGCTGTAGTTGCCGGGTGGCACGGGCAGCTCGGCGACGCGCTCGGCCAGTCCGTCGAAGGCGATCACGACGGGCGCCGGCGGCGCGGGCGTGGCCGGCGTCGTGGCGCGCGGCGTGGCGGGGTGGAGCTCGTCCGGTGCCTGGAAGGGCGAGCGCAGGTCGCTCGGCAGGGCGACGTGGTAGATGCGCGTCATGCGATCGAAGTACGGCTCCGGGTGACGTGGTCCCCAGGGCGCCTCGACCAGCGATTGCAGGTTGCGGTCGGAGAGCCAGTACAGCCAGCGCCCGTCGGGACTCCAGGCGGGGCTGAAGCTGTCGACGCGCTCGCTGGTCAGCGGGCTGACCACGCCGCTCGTGACGTCGTACAGCCAGATGCGTTGGAAGTAGGCCGGGGTGAAGCCGACGAAGGCCAGGTAGCGGCTGTCGGGCGACCACACGGCCTGAACGAAGTCGCTGACGTCGTTCCGCGCCACGCGGCGCGCGCGCGCCGGCGCGAGATCGTGCACCCACAGTTCCTGGTTCTTGTCGAGCAGCGCCAGACGCCGGCCGTCGGGCGAGGGGAGGGCGTCGAAGCGCAACACGCGACCGTCGTGCGTGAGGCGCTCCGCGGACGTGAGCCCATCGCTGGCCAGGCTCCAGGCTTCCACCTCGCCGCTCTCGTCGGACAGCACGCTCAAGCGGCTGGCGTCGAGGAAGCGTGCCTGACGATAGCGCACGCCGGGCGTGCGGCTGGCCTCCACCAAGCGCCCGCTCCGCGCGGGCGCGACGAACACCTGCCCGCGCGCCGTGAGCGCCACGCGCTCGCCGTCGGGCGAGAGGTGTGCGGCCGTCAGCCAGGCCATCGGATCGGGGACGGTGCGCGCGCGGCGTTGGTCGAAGTCGGACGCAAGGCGCACGTCCAGCTCGCGGTCGACGCCGCTCGCGACGTCGAACAGGCGCAGGTCGGCGCCGAGCTGGTAGACGATGCGGCCGGCGTCGAGATAGGGCGAGGCCACGTCCCAACCGGCGTGGCGCGTGTGCTGGCGCGCATCGCCGCCGTCCGCGGCCAGCGACCACAGGTTCTGCGTCCCGTCGCGGTCGCTGACGAAGTAGACGCGGCCCTGCCAGTACATCGGCTGTCGGCTCGTGCCCGCGTAGTCGGCGGTCAACGCGCGGGCCTCGGCGTCCTGCGGTTGCCACGTCCAGACGCTCTGGGCCGCGCCGCCGCGGTAGCGCTTGGTGTGGCTGCCCTGGAAGGCGAAGCGCGTGAAGAAGAGCGCGCCGCGCGCGGGGTCGAAGGACGCGTCGGAGGCCTGCGCCAGCGGCAGCCGGGCACGCGCGCCGTCGCGCAGATCGAGGGTGAAGAGCTGCGCGTCGGGCAGCGTCGACTGACGTCGGCTGGCGTACACGACGCGCCCTTCCGGCGTGAAGCCCACGACGCGCGCCTCGTCGCCGCCGTCCCACGTGCGGCGCGTCGGCAGGCCACCCGCCAGCGGCATCGTGTAGACCTCGGTCGGTCCTTCGTAGGAGCCGGAGAAGGCCAACGTCGATCCGTCGGGTGAGACGGCAGGGTGCGTCTCCAGGCCGGGGTGCGACGTCAGGCGTCGCGCCAGGCCGCCGCCCAGGCCCACGCTCCACAGGTCGCCCTCGGCGGAGAACACGATCGTCTCGCCCGACAGCGCCGGCTCGCGGTAGTAGCCCCGTGTGCCGGCAGGCAGCGGCGTGGACTCGGCCGCCACGTGGGCGCGCCACGCGCCGAGCGCCAGCAGTGAGAAGACACAGAGCCAGGAGCGACGGGGACGTGGCGAGGGCATGTGCGACTCCTGTCGGCGACGATGTACAAGCCGTGCCTGCCCCAGCCCGGCGGGAAGCGTGAACGGACATCGTAGCATGCAGGCCTCGGCCGCCCGGCGCGCCCGCCACGTCGTGCGCGCGCGTCGCGGCCCGCGGTCGCGGGGCCTGTGGTAGCGTCGTCACAGGAGACAACCGAGGAGGCACCATGTCGCAGGGACGCCGGCGAGTGGTCATCGTGGGGGCCGCGGGGCGCGACTTCCACAACTTCAACGTGGTCTACCGCGACGAGCGCGCCTACGAGGTGGTGGCCTTCACGGCCGCGCAGATCCCCGGCATCGCCGGGCGCCGCTATCCGCCCGAGTTGGCCGGCCCTTCCTACCCGAAGGGCATTCCGATCGAGGACGAGGCCACGCTCGAAGAGCTGGTGCGACGCGAGCAGGTGGACGAGGTCGTCTTCGCGTACAGCGACGTGCCCCACGCCCACGTCATGCACGTCGGTGCGCGTGCGCTGGCGGCCGGTGCCGACTTCACGCTGCTCGGTCCCAAGCGCACGATGCTGCGCTCCAAGCGGCCCGTCGTGTCGGTCTCGGCGGCCCGCACCGGCTGTGGCAAGTCGCAGACCTCGCGCTTCCTGTCGCGTCGCCTGCGCGCTCACGGCCTGCGCGTGGCCGTGCTGCGCCATCCCATGCCCTACGGCGACCTGGCGGCGCAGGCCGTGCAGCGCTTCGCCACGCTCGCCGACCTCGACCGGCACCGCTGCACGATCGAGGAGCGCGAGGAGTACGAGCCGCATCTCGAGGCCGGCAACGTGGTGTTCGCCGGCGTCGACTACGCGGCCATCCTGGCTCAGGCCGAGAGCGAGGCCGACGTGGTCGTCTGGGATGGCGGCAACAACGACTTCCCGTTCCTGGTTTCCGACTTCGGCGTCGCCATCGTCGATGCGCTGCGCGCCGACAACGTCGACAGCCATCATCCCGGCGAGACGGCCGTGCGCCTGGCTGACGTGATCGTGGTCAACAAGGTCAACACCGCGCCGCCGGCCGACGTCGAGCGCGCCGAGGCCGCGGCCCGCGCGCTCAACCCCCGCGCGCGCGTGGTACGGGCCGCTTCGCCCGTGACCCTGGCCGACCCCGGGCTCGTGCGTGGTCGGCGCGCGCTGGTGATCGAAGACGGCCCGACCCTGACGCACGGCGGCATGAGCTACGGCGCCGGCTACGTGGCCGCGCAGGAGGCCGGGGCGGCCGAGATCGTCGATCCGCGCGTCGCCGCGGTGCCGGCCATCGCGGCCGTCTTCCGCCAGTACCCGCACGTCAGCCGCATCCTGCCGGCGGTGGGCTACGGCGACGAGCAACTCGCGGCGCTGGGCGCGACCATCCGCGGCGCGGCCTGCGACGTGGTGGTCTCGGCGACGCCCATCGACCTCGGCGCGCGGGTGCAGTCGGACAAGCCCATCGTGCGCGCGCGTTACGACTACGCCGACGCGGGCGAGCCCACGCTCGGCGCGTTGCTCGACGAGTTCGTGGCCGCCCGGCTGCGCGCCCCGCGCGCCTGAGCGCCGTGCCGGCGTGCTACCCTGATAGTCAATGATGCGGCCCGTCTTGGCCCGCCATCTTCAGGGGGTACGATGCGCACAGGGACGGTGTGGGGAACGCTGGCGATGCTGGCGTGCGCGACGACGATCGTCGCCGAGGGGCCGGTGGTGCAGCGTGGCGCCGAGGCCAGCGCGCCGGTGACGCCGACGGTCTTCAGCGGCGATCTGAGCCGCTTGCCGAAGACGCCCGACTGGCAGCCGGGCGATCCGATCAAGGAAATTCCGCGGCGCGCGACGCGCCCGCCGGTCGAGGTGGCGCCGCCCGCGCCCATGGCCGACCCGCTGCTCGACGTGCAGCGTGAGCTCGGAGGCCGCGCCCCGCTGGCCATCGGCGCGCCGATCCTGAACTTCAACGGCGGCGGTTTCACCGGCGTCAACCCACCCGACACCGTCGGCGACGTGGGTCCGAACCACTACATCCAGGCCATCAACGGCTCGGGCGGCGGCGTGTTCCGCATCTACGACAAGGCCGGCACGCTGGTGGCGGGCCCCACCAACATGGAGACGCTCGGCACGGGCAACTGCGCCTCGGGCCTGGGCGACCCGGTCGTGCTCTACGACCAGCTCGCCGGCCGCTGGCTGATGAGCGAGTTCAGCAACACCGGCAATCGTCTGTGCGTGTACGTCTCGCAGACCTCGAACCCGGTCACGGGCGGCTGGTTCGCGTATCAGTTCACAGCCACGAACTTCCCCGACTACCCGAAGTACGGCGTGTGGCCTGACGCCTACTACGTGGGCACCAACGAGAACAGCCCAGCCGCCTATGCTTTGCAGCGCAGCGCCATGTTGGCCGGCACGGCCGCGACCGCGCAGCGCTTCATCGCGCCGGTGCTCTCGGGCTTCCCGTTCCAGATGATGCAGCCGGTCGACGCCGACGGCAGCACCGCGCCGCCCGCGGGGGCTCCGGGAATCTTCATGCGCCACAAGGACTCCGAGTCGCACGGCTCGCCCGGCGCGAACGACACGGTCGAGTACTTCGAGTTCCACGTCGACTTCGCGACGCCGGCCAACTCGACCTTCACGGGGCCGATCTCGATCAACGTGGCCGAGTTCGACTCCGACCTGTGCGGCCTGTCGAGCTTCAGTTGCATCCCGCAGCCCAGCGGCACGAACCCGCTCGACCCGCTGCGCGAAGTGGTCATGCACCGCGCCCAGTACCGCAACCGTGGCACGCACGAAGCCATCGTGGGCAGCTTCGCCACGGACGTGAGCGGCAGCAACCTGGCCGGCGTGCGCTGGTTCGAGCTGCGTCGCACGGCGCCCGCGGCCTGGTCGTTGTTCCAGCAGGGCACCTATTCGCTCGACACGACCAACCGCTGGATGTCCAGCATCGCCATGGACGGCACCGGCAACATCGCCATCGCCTACAACGTCTCGAGTTCGAGCGTGTTCCCCGGCCTGCGCTACACCGGGCGCGTCTCGAGCGACGCGGCGGGCACGATGGGCGCCGAGCAGGTGGCCATCGCGGGTTCGGGTTCGAACGGCAGCGTGCGCTACGGCGACTACGCCTCGCTCAACGTGGACCCCGCCGACGAGTGCACGTTCTGGTTCACGGGCGAGTTCAACGCCGCCTCGCAGTGGTCGACGCGCGTCACGACGTTCAAGTTCCCCACGCCGGAGTGCGTCCCGGTGCCGGTCGAGCTGCAGACCTTCCAGCTCGACTGAGCCGTCACAGGCCCGCAGGCCTTCCGGGCGGCCGCGCCACACGGCGTGGCCGCCCGTCGTCGTCACGGCCGCGCGACCTCAGACCTCGAACAGCAACGCCGCGCTCGCGCCACGGGCCATGTTGATGACCGCCGCGCTGCCCTGGGGTTGCAGGCGCACGAAGCCGCCGGAGTAGCGGCCGCCGAACGTGAACAGACCCCAGACGACGTCGTGCACGCCGGCCTGGCCGTCGCCCAGGTGCGACGTCTGCGGCAGGCCGGCCACGTAACGCTGCACGACCCAGTTGCCCTGCGACAGCGCGCGCGCGACCACCGTCTCCCACTCGGCCTGGCCCAGCGCGCGGCCCACGTGCACGGCCGCGCCGCCGAAAGCCAGGCCCTGCTTGATGACGAAGCGCTCGCGCTCGCGGCACACGAAGTCGGGCAGGTCCACGCGCGTGTCTTCGTACGTTGCCTGGCCCTCGCGCAGCACGCGCATCCAGGGCACGTGGGCGTGCACCAGGCTGCGCTCCCGCGCGTCGAACAGCCCCCCGTCGACGTGCTCGGAGAGCGCCGCCACCGTGCGTTTGTCGCCCAGCAGCAGGCCCACGGCGCCCGGGTAGAGGTGCACGAGCCCGCGCCGCACGGCCTCCATCACCGCGCCCGTGCGCTCACCCACGTACTCGTAGATCGCGTGCACGCGCTTCGCCCCGTGATAGAGCCCGCGCGCGCGCAACTCGAGCTCGGCGAAGTTCAGGTGCAGGACGTCTCCGCGCGGCGGCCCGCCCAGTTCGCGCAGCACGCGGAGGTGGCGCTCCACGTACAGCTCGCGTGGAGTGAACTTGCCGATCAACTGCGTGCCGAGACGCGGCCCGACGATGCGACCGTACTCCGAGTTGGGATCGGAGGGCGACAGCGTGAAAGCCACGTTCAGCTCGTCTTCGCCCGTGGTCAGGCCGGCCGCCAGGGCCTGCGACGCCAGGTGGCGCAGCACGCTGTCCACGGTGTCGACGTGCCTGGGCGTCAGGCCACGTGCCGCGAACCAGGCGCTGAGCAACGGATGCTCGCTGAACAGGTGCGTGACGCGTGAGAAGTGCCACCCGCCCAGGAAGCCGCCGTTGACCTCGAGCAGTTGCAGCCCGTCGGCGGTCAGCATGAAGTCGCTGCGCAGCAGCGAGCGCTCGGCGCCGCTGGGCTGGGCCACGGCCGCCTCGGCCAGGTCGGGACGCAGGCCGTAGAAAGCGGCCACGCGCGCCGGGTCGAGGCCGAAGAGACGCTCCGGCAGGCTCACGTAGACCCGATCGAGGCCTTCCGCAATCTGCGCCATCTCGGCCATGCGCGCCCGGTCGACCAACACGGGCCAGTTCTTGAACTGGTACTCGTTCAGGAACCCGCGCTGCTGGATCGACGCGAAGTTGGCCTCGCGCAGGAACTCGGGGTCGGCGACCGCCGTGCGCACGAAATCGAGGCCGTGCGGCGACAGGCGCGCGTGCGACTGCTCGACGTCCGCTGGGACGTGCATGCTCGCTCCTCCGAAGACGGATAGCGTGGCTCGCGCTGCGGGTCCGAGCGCGGACCGGCGCGCGCGGCGGCCCAGCCCAGGCGGCGGTGCCGGCTGAGCGTTTCAGGCTAGCACGTTCGGATCGCGAGCGGCCCCGGACGTCAGCCCCAGTTCACGCCGCTCCAGCGCATCAGCGCCGCGCCGACCGTGAAGCCGGCGCCGACCGAAGCCATGACCACGAGGTCTCCGGCCTTCAAGCGTCGCTCGTCGAGCGCGGTGGCGAGCGCCAGCGGGATGGTGGCGGCGGTGGTGTTGCCGTACTCGTGGATGTTCTTCACGACCTTGGCGTCGGGCAGGCCCAGGCGTTGCTGGGCGGCGTCGATGATGCGCACGTTGGCCTGGTGGGCCACGAACAAGTCGACCGCGTCGGCCTTCAGGTGGTTGCGCTCCAGCACGTGCACGCTGGCCTCGGCCATCTTGCGCACCGCGAACTTGAAGACGTGCTGGCCCTCCTGGTAGACGTAGTGCATGTTGCGATCGACGGTCTCGTGGCTCGTGGGATGCAGGCTGCCGCCGCCCGGCATGTTGAGATAGCAGCCGCCCGAACCGTCGACCTCGTGCACGAAGTCGAGCAGACCGGTCTCGTCGCGCGAGGGCTCGAGCAGCACGGCCCCGGCCGCATCGCCGAACAGCACGCAGGTGGCGCGGTCTTTGTAGTTCAGGATCGAAGTCATGACCTCGGCGCCGATCACCAGCACTTTCTTGTGCGCGCCCGTCTGGATGAACTGCGCGCCCTGCGTGAGGGCGTACAGGAAGCCCGAACAGGCGGCCAGCATGTCGAAGCCCCAGGCGCGCGTCGCGCCCAGCTTGTGCTGGACGATGCAGGCGGTGGCCGGGAAGAGCATGTCCGGCGTGACCGTGGCGACGATGATCAGGTCGATTTCCGAAGGCGCGACGCCACGCCGCTCCAGGCACTCGCGCGCGGCGCGTACGGCCAGTTCGCTCGTGGGGGTGCCGGGCTCGGCCACGTGGCGACGGTGGATGCCCGTGCGCGTGCGAATCCACTCGTCGTTCGTGGCGACGATCTTCTCGAGGTCCTGGTTCGTCACGACCCGCTCGGGCACGAAGCGCCCCAGCGACGTGATCGCCGCGCGAATGGGTGTGGTCACCTTCGACACCTCCTGTCCCTGCCGCACGCCGGCCAGGCGAGCGCCCCATTAGAAAGGCCGCCGCGCGCCCGGTCAAGCCGAGCGCGCCGCCCGGGCAGATGCAACCATGCGCGAATCGGGCTAGGCTCAGCGCCATGTTGCGCCCGACCTTCAGGCGCCAGGTGCCCGAGGGCGACACGCGTCCGCGGCGCGTGTGCGACCACTGCGGCTTTGTCGACTACGTCAACCCGCGCGTCGTGGTGGGAGCCGTGGCGACCGCCGACGACGGACGCCTGCTGCTGTGCCGGCGCGCCATCGAGCCGCGGGTCGGCTTCTGGACCGTGCCAGCCGGCTTCCTCGAGCAGTACGAGACCGCGGCCGAAGGCGCCGCGCGCGAAGCGCGTGAAGAAGCCGGCGCCGACCTCGAGATCGGCCCGCTGCTGGGCCTCTTCGACATCCCACGCATCGCGCAGTTGCATCTCTTCTACCGCGCGCGTCTGCGCGCCCCGGAAGTGGCCGCGGGCGAGGAGAGCCTCGAGGTCGCGCTCGTGCCGTGGGACGAGATCCCCTGGAGCGAGCTGGCTTTTCCCACGGTGCAGTGGGCGCTGTGGGCCTTCCACGAGACGCGTGGACAGGCCGTCTTCGCGCCGCGCACCGCGCCCGCGGGCGAGCCGGCGGACTTCCCGCGGGACTGGCACGGCCGCGCGCCGTGAGTGCCGCTCGGCGCGCCGCGCGCGGCGTCCTGTGCGTCGCCCTGCTGGCGTGGCCGGCGGCTCGCGCCATGACTGAGACGCGCACAGTCGCAAACGTCGTCGCGTCGCTCGGGCCGGCCGCGCGCGCGCGCCTGCGCCCGCACTTCGAGCGCGCTCGGGTGGCGTACCCGCCGCGCTCACTGGCCCTGCTGGCCTTCAAGGACGAACGCCGCCTCGAGCTGTGGGCCGAGGGCGCGCAGCCGCGCTTCGTGCGCGCCTACGCCATCCAGGCCGCGAGCGGTGGCCCCGGACCGAAGCTGCGCGAGGGCGACCTGCAGGTGCCCGAGGGGCGCTACCGCGTGCTGTGGCTGAACCCCATGAGTAGCTACCACCTGTCGATGAAGCTCGACTACCCGAACGCCTTCGACCAGGCCCAGGCGCGGCGCGAGCGACGCACGCGGCTGGGCGGCGACATCTTCATCCACGGCCGCGCGGTCTCGATCGGCTGCCTGGCGCTGGGCGACGAGGCCATCGAGGATCTGTTCGTGTTGGTCGCGGACGTGGGCGTGACGCGCGTGCGCGTGCTGATCGCGCCCGCCGACCTGCGCGCGCGCGAGCTGCGGCCCGACGAGCGCCGCGCTGACCTGCCCTGGCTAGACGAGCTCTACGCCGACCTGCGCGGCGCGTTGCGCCGCTACCCGCGCCCGGAGCGATGACGGCGGGCCGGGCCGGCCCGCGCGACGCCCGTCGCCTGCGCGAGCTGCGCAACCTGGGCGAGGTCACCGAGCGCTGGCTGGTCGAAGCAGGCATCCCCGACGTCGCCACGCTGGAACGGCTCGGTCCGCTCGAAGCCTACCGTCGCCTGAAAGCCGCGCGCCCGAGCCAGGTCAGCCTGCTCGCGCTGTGGGCGCTGACGGGGGCGCTGCTCGAGCTCGACTGGCGCGAGCTGCCGGCGGACATGAAACAGCAACTGCTGGATCGACTCGAGGCGCCCGCGCGGCGGGGCCGGCGCGTGCGAGAATAGCGCGGACGAGCGGAGGTTCTGGTGGCCGCAGGCCGGACGGAGAGCCACGGGACGCGCGGCGTCGTGCGCGGGGCCATGCTGATGTTGTGGTGTCTGGTGCTGTGGGGCAGCCTGCTGCTGCTCGTCACCGGCTGGGCGGCGCTCACGCGCGGCGGCGGAGCGGCGCTCGGGGCCTTCACGCGCCTGTCGCCTCTGAATCAGCTCATCGCCCTCGCAGCGCTGGCCGCCTGGGCGCTCGGCGCGTTGGCCTTGCTCGAACGCCGCCGCGGAACGACCTGAGCCCAGCTTCGAATCGCGCTCAGGCCGTGAAACGCTCGAAGCGTACGATCCACAGGCTGCCGCCGACTTGCGCGCGCTGCACGAGCTGGAAGCCCTCGGACTCGTAGAGGCGTCGCGCCGGCCAGTTGGCCTCGCCCGTCGAGACCAGCGCTCGACGGTGCCCCGGTAGCGCGAGTGCGGCGCGCACGAGGCGGCGCCCGTGACCACGCCGGAAGGCCCGCGGGTCGACCACCAGGCGGTGCACGTCGAGCATCTCGTTCGCGAGCCTGTACGAGAGCGCCGCCACGAGCGAGCCTGCCTCGCGCCAACCGAGGAACGTCTCGCCGCAGGCGCGCAGCTCGTCGAGACTCTCGATCAGGCCCGGGATGCGGTCGAAGCCGAGCAGCTCGGCCTCCACGCGGTACGAGCGACGTTGCAGCGCGTGCAGGTCGCGCAGCGTGGTCTCGTCGGCCAGGTCGAGGCGTTCGAGCATCGTCTGCCTGCTTCAGTCCAACGCGCGCGCGCGGTCCTCGGGCACCGCTGCGCCGAGCAGCCACGCCTGGAGCGTCTCGGCCGCCTCGACCAGCCGTGGACCGGGACGATTGACGTAGGCGTTGCCGTCCATGAGCAGCACGCGCGCTGCGAGGGCGCGCAGGCGCTCCGCAAAGGGCTCGCTCTCGGCGACCGTGCGCGCCAGATCGAAGCCGCACGGCGCGACGACCACGGCGTCGGGACGCAGGGCCGCTAGCTCGTCCCAGGTCGTGTAGGGCGAGGGCTCGCCGGGCGCGGGTCCGAGCGGCTCGGCGCCCGCGGCCCGCAACAGCTCCGGCGCCCAGTGTCCGGCGAGCATGGGCGGCGCCAGCCACTCGACGAGCGCCACGCGCGGGCGCGTCCCCGGCGCGCGTCGCGCGAGGGCCTGCAGGCGCGACTCCAGGGCACGGGCCACGCGCTCGCCCTCGTCCTTCACGCCGCAGGCCGCGCCGACGCGGCGCACGTCGTCGAGCACGTGTCCCAGGCGCGTGGGCTCGAGCGCAATGACCTGCGAGGCGAGGCCCGAGCGCTGCAGCGTGCCGCACACCTGGTCGTACGAGACCGCGCACACCTCGCAGGCCTGCTGGGTCACGATCACGTCGGGCCGCAACGCCGCGAGCCGTGCCTCGTCGAGGTCGTAGAGCGGTCGGCCTTGCTGGAACAGCGCGCGCACCTGCGCATCCAGTGCGGCGCTCGGCAGGCACGAGTCGACACGCGCGCGCGTCAGGGCGGGCAGTGCTGCGACGTCGGCCGGGAAATCGCACTCGTGCGAGCGCCCCACGAGCTGCGCGCGCAGGCCCAGCAGGCAGGCGATCTCGGTGGCGGCCGGCAACAGACAGGCGATGCGCATGCTCAGACCTCGGATGCCGGCGAGCTCTGCTCGTCGAAGCTGTAGAGCGCGTGCTGCCGGCCGGGCACGACGTGGGCCGTGACGCGCACGTGGAAGGCCGCCGCCGCCGCCTGGCCGCGCAACACGGCATCGGGCGCGCCGGCGTCCGTGAGGCGCCCGTCGTGCAGCAGCAGCATGCGCTCGGCCCAGGCGGCGGCGCGCGCCAGGTCGTGCACCACGGCCAACACCGCCACGCCGCACGCGCGCACGTCGTCGAGCACGCGGAACAGGCTCAGTTGATGGCCCACGTCGAGGTGCGCGGCCGGCTCGTCGAGCAGCAGCAGGCGCGGTTCCTGGGCCAGGCCGCGGGCCAGAGCCGCGAGTTGACGCTCGCCCGCGGAGAGCGTGCCCAGGCGGCGACGGGCCAGCGGCGCGATGCCGGTCTGCTCGAGCGCGCGCGCCACCGCCGCGCGGTCGTCGGCGAGCAGCGGCCGGAACGGGCCGCGGTGCGGATAGCGCCCGAGGGCGACGCGATCGGCCACGCTCAGCGCGGGCGGGCCATCGTCGTCCGGCGTGACGAGCGCGATCTGCTGCGCGAGCCGCGTGCGCGGCCAGTCGCGCAGCGGCCGCCCGGCCAGGCGCACCTCGCCACGCGCAGGGCTCAGCAGGCCGGCCAGCGTGCGCACCAGCGTGGACTTGCCCGCGGCGTTGGGGCCGACGAGCGCCAGCGCCTCGCCCGCTCGCAGCTCCAGGCTGACGCCGTGCAGGATCAGACTCGCGCCGCGGCGCACGTCGAGAGCGTGCGCTTCCAGCAGCGCGCTCATCGTCCCTCGCCGCCGCGCAGCGCGAGCAGGAAGTAGGGCGCGCCCACGAGCGCGGTGAGCGCGCCGAGCGGCAGGTCGAGCGAGGCGGAAGCCGTGCGCGCGCACAGATCGGCCACCACCACCAGCGTCGCGCCGCCCAGGAACGCCGCCGGCAGCAGGTGCAGGCTGCGTGGGCCGACGAGGGGCCGCAGCGCGTGCGGCGCCATCAGGCCGACGAACGGCACCGAGCCCGCGGCGGCCGTGGCGGCGCCGGCCGCGAGCGAGCACAGCGCGAAGATCAGCAGGCGCATCGGATGGACCGCGAGTCCCAGCGAGCCGGCTTCGTCCTCGCCCAGCGAGAGCAGATCGAGCGGGCGCGCCAGCAGCAGCAGGGCGAGGCTGCCGGCGCCGATGAGCGGCGCGGCGAGCTGCAGGTGCGACCAACTGCGCCCCTCCAGGCCCCCGGCCAGCCAGAACAGCACGGTCTTGACGCGGAACTCCTCCGTCGCGACCAGCATCACGGACGTGCCGGCGCTGCACAACGTCGAGACCGCCAGGCCGGTCAGCAGCAACGCGTGCAACGAGGCCCGGCCCGAGGCGTGGGCCAGCGCGTAGACCAGCAGGATGGCGGCCATCGCGCCGGCGAAGGCCGACAACGGCAGTGCCAGGAAGATGCCCGCGGCCCAACCGAAGCGCACCGCCAGCACCGCGCCCAGCGCGGCGCCCGAGCCGACGCCCAGCAGACCCACGTCGGCCAGCGGGTTGCGGAACACGGCCTGCAGCACCGCGCCCACCAGCGCCAGCCCGCCGCCCACGCAGGCCGCCAGCAGGACGCGTGGCAGGCGCACGCTCCACAGGATCGCTTCGCCGGAGGCCGAGAGGGGCTCGGCGCCGGGCCAGCTCAGCCCACAGGCGGCCGCCAACGAGGACAGCAACGACGTGGGCGGCAAGCGCACGCTGCCGAGCGCACACCCGGCCGACATGGCCACCGGCAGGGCCAACGCGAGCACTAGGAAGGTGACTCGCCGTCGGCGCTCGTCGTTCATGGGCGTGGACTCGTGGTCACGGAGCCTTCATGCGCTGCGCATGGAGCAGCTCGGCCAGGTGCCAGACGGCCTCGGCCGTGTGCTGCGAGAGCGAGACCAGCCAGTTGTTGGCCAGACGCAGCACGCGCCCCTCGCGCACGGCGCGCAGCTTGGAGAGCAGCGGGTGCTGGGCCACCGCCGTGTCGGCCCCAGGCCAGGTACTGACGAGCACCACGTCCGGGTCGGCCACGAAGGCGCGCTCGGCTCCGGGCGGCGCGATGCCCTCGACGCCCAGCTCGCGTCCCACGTTGCGCGCGCCGGCCGCCTCGATCAGCGCTCCGATGGCGGTGTTGGCGCCGGCCGTCATGCCGCCTGACCAGTACAGCACGCGTGGCTGCGGCGCGCCTCTCAGCCGGCGCCGCACGTCGCCGAGGCGTGCGTCGAAGCGCTCCACGAGCCGCGCCGCGGCGGCCTCCTCGCCCACGGCCTGGCCGAGCGCGAGCATCGCGCGCCGCAGCCCGTCGAGCGTGTCGAGTCCGGTCATGCGGTGCACGCGCATGCCGGAGCGCTCGAGCAGGCGCTGGAAGTCGGCGTCGGTGTACTCGGAGATGATCACGAGGTCGGGAGCCAGCGCCACGAGCGCTTCGAGGTCGGCCTTCTGCACGCGGAAGACCGAGGCCGGCACGCGTCCGACGGCGTTCGACATGCTGGCGTCGTCGATCCAGCGCGTGACCGAGACCAGGCGGCCGGGCGGCAGGATCTCGGCCAGGATCTCGTCGGCCGAGAGATTGGCCGAGGCCACGCGCTGCGGCTTGACGGCCAGGGCCGGAAGCGTGAGAGCGAGGAGCGCCAGCGCGACGAGCACCCGGCGCACGGCGCGCGCGCGCGGCCGTGACGGGCGAGGCGCGGCGTGCGACGCAGCCTGGACTGGGCGCGGGTCGGCGTCGACCTGCGCCATCGATGGCCGAGCCCCGGGCGTTGCCGTAGCGGACTCGGGTGGCTGAGTCGCGCGCGTCGCGTTCGGACCGGCGTCGCTCGCGAGAGTGAGATCCGCGAACACGAACCCGTCGCGCGTCACGCGTTCGCCGAGCGTGACGGGCAGCGGCTCGCGGAACATCGGGCCGGCCCAGGTGAAGGTGTGGAACTCGCCGTTCTCGCCGCACGGGTCGACTCCCGCTGGCAGCTCGCGCAGCAGCGCGTGGTCGAACTCGCGTCCGGCTAACTCGGCAGGCAGCACACGCGGGTCGACACAGGTCAGCCGGGCGCGCAGCCCGCTCGCGAGCATCTCCTCGGCCAGCGCGCGCGTGGGCCGGCCCCACAGCGGGAAGAGCGGCACGAGACCCGTGCCACGGAGGCGTTCCTCGCGATAGCGTCGGATGTCTTCGAGGAACAGATCGCCGAAGGCCACGCCCGTGATGCCCTGCGCGCGGGCCGCGTCGAGCGCGCGCGCCATGGCCGCTTCGTAGACCTCGTTCGGGCAGGGCGAAGGGATGGGCACGACGTGCAGCGGCAGACCGGCGGACGCAGCCTGCGCTTCGAGCAGGCTGCGTCGCACCGCATGCATGGCCACGCGGTCGTGAACGGCGTTGAGCGTCGTCAGCAGGCCCACGACCTCGACGTCGGCGCGGGCGCGCAGCACGTGCAGGGCGAAGGCGCTGTCCTTGCCGCTGCTCCAGGCCAGCAGGATCTTCATGCGCGCGTCAACGCAGTCCCGCGCGCAGGCGCACGCCGGCCCGCACGGCGCGCCCCAGGGCGGGGTAGCCGAGGACGTCCATGTAAGCGCGGTCGAACAGGTTCTCGGCCACCACGAAGGCTTCGAGGCCGCGCCCCAGATCGGCCTTGAGGCGCGCGTCGACGCGCGTGTGCCCTTCGTTCTCCAGCAGGCCGATGCCGGCGAAGTCGCTGTCGGCGCGTGCGCCCACGCGCAGCAGCGTGGCTGCCAACGTCACGCGCTTCAGGGCGCCCTGGGCCGTGAAGGACGCCTGATGACGAGGACGGCGCAGCAGCGGGCGGCCGACCGCCAGCAACGGCGAGAAGCTGCTGGTGCTGATCAGGATCTCCGTGTCGAGGAACGTGTAGGCGCCCGAGAAGCTCAGGCCACGCAACGGCGCCGCGGCCGCCTGCAGCTCGAGGCCCTGCGCGCGCGACTTGCCCAGGTTCACGTAACTGCCGCGGAAGGTCGTGAAGTCCAGCGTGACGAAGGCGATCTGGTCGAGATAGGTGTGGCGGAAACCCGTCGCCTCGAGCCGCGCGCGCCCGCCCCACAAGCGCTGCTCGAGACCCAGATCGACGGTGCGGCTGCGTTCGGGCTCGAGGTCGGGGTTGCCCTGCGCGAAGAACGACACGCCGAACGACTCGAAGAAGTTGGGCTCCTTGATGCCGGCCCCCGCGCTGGCCTTGAGCAGCGTGCCGTCGAGTCCGCGGCGTAGTTCCAGGGCCAGCGCGGCGCGTGGCACCAACCGCCAGCCGAAGCTGTCGTTGCGCTCCAGGCGCGCGCCGGCGGTGACGAAGGCGCGTTCGCCGAAGACCGCGCGCTCCTGCACGTACAGGCCGGCGTTCGTGCGCTTCGGGCGCAGCAGGGAAGTGGAGTCGGCGCGCCCGCCCAGCGCGCCCGTCTCGCGCTCGACGTCGACGCCGGCCGTCAGCAGATGCCGCGCGCCCAAGGTCAGGTCGGCCTTGTAGCCCAGGGAGAGGCGCGCGCTGTCGTTCTGGAAACCGAACGGGTCGGGGAAATCCGCGGCGGCGAACGCGCTCTCGCGCCCGCGGTAGGCCGGCACGTACGAACCCGAGTCGAGCGGGTTCAGCGAGAGCTGTCGGCTGCGCGCGTAGCCCGCGCTGACGAGCTGGCTGAAGCGCTCGAACGACTGCTCGAAGCGCGCGCCCAGCGTCAGGTCGTCACGCTCGAAGCGCGCGTCGAGGTCCGGGCGGCCGAAGGCCGTGGCGCCCGGCGTGCCGGCGCGGTTGTCGTCGAAGCGCGCC
>WBZQ01001070.1_pt1 | contig 19657 bp, 20 predicted proteins | sample 5204251 | NCBI WGS metagenome assembly WBZQ01 (sample SAMN12412402, study PRJNA552823) | activated sludge metagenome | isolation source: activated sludge from nitrification reactor of wastewater treatment plant... | place: USA: Virginia | collected 2017-09
CCGGACGAGGAGATCCTCGCCCGCGTCGAGCGCGTCTTCGACCTGCGCCCGGCGGCGATCATCGAGCGGCTCGACCTGCGCCGGCCGATCTACGCCAAGACGGCGGCGTATGGTCACTTCGGCCGCACGGATCCGGATTTCACCTGGGAGAACACCGACATCGGCGACGCGTTCGCCGGCTGAGCAAGGAGCCACGATGAGGCGTTCGTTCGTCTTCGCACTGCTGTTTGGTTTCATCATCGGCGCCGCGCTGGTGATGCGTCGCAAGCCCGAGCGCTGACCCCGTCGGTGGGGGGCGGGGGCGTGCGTGCCGTGCAGGTGGCGCCCCTGGTCGACGCCCGGGCGCTCGACCGCCTCTTCGACTATGCCGTCCCCGACGGCCTTGCCGACGCAGTCAGGATCGGCTCACTGGTTGCCTGCCCGCTTCGGGGCGGCACGATCCTGGGCGTCGTCATCTCACGGGATCGGCCTTCCTACGCCGGGGCGCTGGCCGATCTCGCGGCGGTGGTCACGGACGCCCCGCCCATCCCGGGACATCTGCTGGATCTGGCGCGCTGGGTGTCGCGCTACTACGCGACGCCGCTGGCCGCCTGCCTGCGCGTGGTGCTGCCGCCGGGGGCGGACGGGGCGTTGCGCCGCGAGCCGGGTGGACGCTGGCGCCTGGCGCCGCTGCCGAAGGGCAGGCGTCAGCTGATCGCCAGCGAACCGGTGCACGGCGGCACGGCCCGCCACCAGGCCGTCGTCGGGGTGCTGGCGTCGCTAGGCCGCCCGGTGGGGGCCGCCGACCTGTGCCGGCTGGCGCGCACGACCCTGCCGACGCTGCGCGCCATGGCCGAGCGCGGTCTGTTGCGGCTCGAGGAGGGCGTGCTCGAGCACGACGATCCGCCGGTGTTGCACGACCGCACCATTCCCACGCTCACCGACGAGCAGCGGGCGGCGGTCGACACCCTGAGCGCGGACCCCGCGAAGCCGCGACTGCTGCACGGCGTCACCGGCTCCGGCAAGACCGAGGTGTACCTGCGCCTCATCGCCGACGCCCGCAGTCGCGGCCTGGGCAGCCTCGTGCTCGTGCCGGAGATCGCGCTGACACCGCAGATCGGCGACCGCCTCGTCGCGCGGCTCGGCGCCGGCGTGGTGGTGTGGCACTCCGGGCTGTCGGTGGGCGAGCGCGCGCGGGCCGATGCGCGCATCAGGGCCGGCACGGCGGATGTGGTGATCGGCGCTCGCAGCGCAGTGTTCGCACCATTCCCGCGTCTCGGCCTGATCGTGGTCGACGAGGAGCACGACGGCTCCTACAAGCAGGACTCCTCACCGCGCTACGACGCCCGGCAGGTCGCGTATCGACGGGCGGCCGGCGAGGGTGCACGTCTGGTCTATGGCAGCGCCACCCCTCGTCCGGAATCGTGGTACGCCCTCGAGCACGTCACGTTGACGCGACGGGCCGACGGGGCAGCACTTCCGAACGTCAAGGTGGTCGACATGCGCACGCAGGCTGCAGGTGCCATCTCGCGCCCCCTGGCCCAAGCGCTGCAGGCCGCGTTGGCGCGCGACGAGAAGGCGATCCTGCTGCTGAACCGCCGCGGCCTGGCGCGCCAGGCGCTGTGTCGCAACTGCGGTTGGATCGGGCGCTGTCCGCGCTGCGACGTCCCCCTGGTGGTCCACGGAAGGCCTGCGCGCCTCCTGTGCCATCACTGCGGCTACGACGCATCCGTGCCGAACCTCTGCCCGTCGTGCGGCTCGGCGGATGTGATCCGTCAGGGCACCGGCACGCAGGGGCTGGAGGAGGCCCTGGCGGCCGTCGTGCCGGGGGCAAGGATGATTCGGCTGGACTCCGACGCCGTCGTCCGCCGGGGTGAGCTGGAGCGTCGCCTGCGCGAGTTTCGCCGCCCCGGCGGCGCGGTGCTGTTCGGCACGCAGATGGTCGCCAAGGGGCACGACCTGCCCGACGTCACCGTCGCTGCCGTGCTCGACGCCGACGGGCCCTTGCAGCAGCCGGACTTCCGCGCCGAGGAGCGCGCCTTCAGCCTCATCGTGCAGCTGGCCGGACGTGCGGGCCGGCGCGGGGAGCCGGCCACGGTGTTCGTGCAGGCATGGGAACCGGATGGTCGCGCCATCCGGCTCGGCGCGCGTCACGCGGTGCCCGATTTCCTGGAGGGTGAGCTCGAGCGACGTCGCGAACACGGCTTCCCGCCGTTCGGCCACCTGGTTCGGGTGGTCGTCGACGGCTCCAGCCGCCCTCGGGTCCAGGATGAGGCCCGTGCGGTTGCCGACGCCATTGCGGCACGGCTGCCGGACGCCCGCCTGTTCGGCCCGGTGGCCCTGCATCGCGTACGGGAACGTCACCGCAGCGCCGTGCTCGTGCGTGGGGAGCGCGCCGTGGAGCTCGCGCTCCCGATCCGGGAGGTGGTCGACGAGCGTACGGCCGATCGACCTCACGAGCTTCGTATCGTGGTGGACGTCGACCCGCAGGACACCTGAGCACCATCTCGTCCGCGCTGTGCAGGGGCGATAGACTCGTGGGACTGTCCAGTTCGAGTTCGGGGGTTCGCAGCACATGCCGGTTCCACGTCTGTTCGAGGGGCCCATCGACCAGCGCGAGCGCTGGATCCACCCTCTTGCCTGCCTCATCGGACTCACCGGTCCCGGTACGAAGCCCGCGCTCCTCACGGAGCTCGTCGGGGAGGACCTGCCGGGAGCAATGGAAGCGCTCACACGCGAAGCCCAGCCCCTCGAGGGTGCCGGCGCGGACATCCTGGTGCGTGACCGTGATCAGAAGTGGGCGCTCGTCATCCAGGCGACGCTCGGGTTCGACGCCGACGTGCAGGCCGGAATCGCCGCCGCGCACGCCGCACTCGCCGGCAAGGTCGAGCGCGTCATCGGCGTGGTCATCACGCCCGACCGCAAGCCGCCGGCGGGCGTGACCGCCGCCACGGCGTCTGGCCTCGACGTGCGCCACAAGTCCTGGCTGCGGGTGCGCGACTGGATCCAGGAGCGCCCGGAGCGCGGCAACGCCCAGGGCGTCGACCTGGCGCTCCTGCGCGAAGCCGATTACTTCTACACGCCGCGTGTCGCCGAGCTCTACCGCCTGGAGGAGCTCATGCCGACGATCGCGCAGCCGATCCGTCCGACGCTGGCAGGTATCTACTTCGACCTGAACGACATCCACATCGCACCGCTGTTCGCCTCACCCGCGACGGGCGTCAGCCAGACGCGAATCGCGTTCCCGCGCACCGGCGACGCTCAGGCGGAGATCACCCTCGCCGACGGTGCCCTCGGCGTGCGCGTGGCCGAGGCCAACGTCGGCGGTGCCGCCACGGACGGCGGTTGGTCGTCGGTCGCCATCGCCGATCCCACCGACTGGACCCGCGCCCGCTCGGCCGTGCTGGCCGCGGCTCGCCGCCTCCTGCCACCGCCGCGGTAGGCGATGGGCCGCGAGTTCGAGGATCCGGAGCTCGAGCAGCGTCGTCAGGCTGCGCTGCGCCACGTGCGCCAGTTCGGCGACCCTGTGCTGCGTACGCCCGCGTCGCCGGTCAGCACGTTCGACGATGTACTTCGGGCCGAGGCGCAGCAGATGGTCAGCCTGATGCACGAGGCGCGGGGGGTGGGCCTGGCCGCGCCGCAGATCGGTCGTCTGCGCCGCTTGATCGTGATCGACCCCGGCGAGGACCAGCCACCGCAAGCGCTCGTGAACCCCACGATCGTCTGGCGCTCGGAGGAGGAGGAGATCGGCCCCGAGGGCTGCCTGTCCATCGGCGAGATCTCCGTGCCGGTGTCGCGCGCGACGGCCATCCGTGTCACCGCGAACGACATCGACGGCACGCCGCTCGAGATCGCCGCGGCCGACTTCGCCGCGCGGGTGATCCAGCACGAGGTTGACCATCTGGACGGGATCCTCATCCTCGATCGCACGACGCCCGAGGAGCGCAAGGCAGCGCTGCGCGAGCTCCGCGAGGCCGCCGCCCTCGGAGGGCCCTGATGCGCATCGCCTACGCCGGCAGCCCGCCCGCCGCCGCCGCGGTGCTCGATCGTCTGCTGCACCACGGTCATGAGGTTGCCGCGGTGCTCACGCAACCGGACCGGCCGCGTGGCCGCTCCGGCACGCCGACGCCCACGCCGGTCGGCGAGCTCGCCCTGCGTCGCGGCCTGCCGCTGTGGCGCCCCGAGTCGATCAATGCACCGGAGGTGCTGGCAGACCTGCGCGGCCTCGGCGTGGGCGCGCTGTGCGTTGCCGGCTACGGGCAGATCCTGCGCCACGACGTGCTGACCGGCTGGCCGTGCCTGAACGTCCACTTCTCGCTGCTGCCCGCATATCGCGGCGCAGCTCCGGTGGAGCGTGCGCTGATGGACGGCCGTGAGGAGACCGGCGTGACCATCATGCGTATGGACGAGGGTCTCGACACCGGCCCGATCGTCAGCGTCGGTCGCCATCCGATCACCCCGGACGACGATGCCGGCACGCTGCTGCGTGGGCTCGCCGTCCAGGGCGGCGATCTGCTGGCCGAGGTGCTCGACGGGATGCGGCCCGGCGAAGAACCCGCCTCCACCCCGCAGCCGACCGAGGGAGTGTCAATCGCTCCGAAGATCGGGGACGACGACATTCGTCTCGATCTGAATCGACCGCCACAGGTGGTGGTGAACCGCATACGGGCCCTGTCGCCGCATATCGGCGCACGCCTGGAGATCGGCGGCGAGCCCTTCAAGCTCTGGCGCGCCCGGGTGGTCGACGTGCCGCCGGATGCGAGCAACGCCGGCTGGGTCGTGACCGGGCGGATGTTCCTTCCGGCCGGCGACGGGACGATCGAGGTGCTCGAGATCCAGCCGCCGGGACGCACACGCATGCCGGCCGCAGCGTTCGCGCACGGCTGGCGTGACTCGTTGGCGATCCACCGATGACCGCAACCGGGCCCACGCCCGAGCGGCGTGTGGCACTGGCGGTGCTCGCACGCGTACGTGGCGGCGCCTACGCCGACCGGGCGCTGGCAGGCGAGGTGCGGCGTGCCGACCTGAGTCCCGCGCAACGTGCCCAGGCGCACCGCCTCGCCTTCGGCGCCGTGCAGCGCCGGCGGACGCTCGACTGGCTGATCGACGCGCACGTCCATCAGCCGCAGCGCCTGGAACCGGACATCCGCGACGTGCTGCGTCTGGCTGCGTACGAGCTCGGCTGGTCGGATGCGGTACCCGCCCCGGTCACCGTCGATCAGGCCGTGCGCCTTGCCGGCGCGATCCCGGGCGCACCGTCGCGCAAGTCTGCCCGCCGTGGGGTGGTGAACGCCGTCACGCGCGCGCTGAGCGCCGACGTCGCGGAACGCCTCGCGAGCCTGGCCGACGACGACTGGCAGTCGGCCGCCCTGCGGCACAGCGTGCCGGACTGGATCGCGCGCGAGCTGTGGGCAGACCTGGGTGCGCATGACGCCGCCACCGCGCTCGCCGCCGCCAACGAGCCGCAAGAGTCGATCGTCCGGTGGAACGCCCTGCGGGGACCGTGGCAGGCGTTCGTCGATGCGCTGCCGCCCGAGAGCGTGCGATGCGACCCGCCATTCGACGACGCCGTCCGCATCCCTGGCGCATTCGCGCTCGAGGACTCGGCCCTGTGGGAAGGCGGCCTCGGCATGGCACAGAGCCGCGCGTCGATGCTGCCGGTGCTCGCACTCGACCCGCAGCCCGGCGAGCGCGTGCTGGATCTGTGCAGCGCACCCGGTGCCAAGACGAGCTACCTCGCGGCGCGGATGGGCGGCAGCGGTTCCCTCACCGCCGTCGAGCTGCACGAGTCCCGGGCATCGGGCCTCGCGGCACTGGCCGCACGCATGGGGGCCGCCATCGAGGTGGTGGCGGGCGACGCGTTGACGGTCACACTCGATGGCGGGTTCGATGCGGTGCTCCTGGACCCGCCGTGCAGCGGACTCGGCGTGCTCGCCACACGGCCGGATGCACGCTGGCGGCGGCGTGAGGAGCACGTGCCGGTGCTCGCCGCCCTGCAACGCGAGCTGCTGGAGCGCGCGCTGGCGCTCACGCGACCCGGAGGGCGGGTGGTGTACTCCACCTGCACCCTGTTGCGCGCCGAGAATGAAGACGTGGTGTGCGCGACCGGCGCGCAGGTGGACGACCTGACCGGCGTCGCGCCCACGTTCGCGAACGCCGCGATGGCCGGCACGCTGCGCACGTTGCCCGGCAGAGACGGGACGGATGGCTTCTTCGTGGCGCGGCTTCGGCCCGCTGCGACGGGATAGGCTGGAGTCGTGGATCGCTTCCCGGACCGCGCGGTGCTGCCCTCGCTGATGTCCGCCGACGTGCTCGCGCTCGGCGGCCAGGTCGACGCGTTGCTCGCAGCGGGCGCGCGCATCTTCCACGTGGACGTGATGGACGGACACTTCGTGCCCAACCTCACCCTCGGCACCGGGTTTGCCGCCGCCGTCGCCCCGCAGGTGCGGGAGGCGGGGGGGATGCTGGACGTGCATCTCATGGTCGAGCGACCCGGCGCGATGGTCGAGCTCTTCGCACCTCATGCGGGGGCCATCAGCGTGCACGTCGAGGCCGACCCGCATCCGCATCGCCTGCTGGGGCGTATCCGCGAGCTCGGCTGCCTGGCCGGCATCGCATTGAACCCGGGCACGCCGTTGGCGGCCGCTGAGCCGCTCGTCGACCAGTGCGACTACGTGAACCTGATGAGCGTCAACCCGGGATTCGCCGGGCAGTCGTTCGTTCCGGCCACCCCGGTGCGCGTGGCGGCGCTCAGGACGATGCTGCCGCCGCACGTCGCGATTCAGGTGGACGGCGGCATCGGCGTGGCCACCCTGCCCGGCTGCCGCGACGCAGGCGCCCGGCTGTTCGTCTCGGCTTCGGCGATCTTCGGCGCGGACGATCCGGTGGGCGCCTACCGCCACTTGGAGCAGCTGGCCGCGTGAGCGACCCCCAGGCGAGCGAGCTCGAGCGTGCCGTGCTCGAACATGCACACGAGCTTGCCCTGCAGGGCCAGGGGCTTGTGAGTCCGAACCCGATGGTCGGCGCGGTCGTCCTGCGCGGTGAGGAGGTGATCGGCGAGGGCTGGCACATGGGCCCAGGTACCGATCACGCCGAGGTCATGGCGCTGAAGGCGGCACGCGCCGCGGGCGAAGACCCGCGCGGTGCCACGGTCGTGTGCACGCTGGAGCCGTGTTCGCATCATGGCCGCACGCCGCCGTGCACCGGGGCGCTCATCGCGGCCGGTGTGGCGCGGGTGGTGATCGGCAGCCGCGATCCGCTCGAGCGCGATGGCAGGCCCGGAGGCCTCGGCCTGCTGCGCGACGCGGGCGTGGAGGTCGTGCTGGCCCCCGAAGCGGACCAGGAGGCCTGCAGGGCACTGAACCACGCGTTCATCACCCACGCGGTGACCGGCCGACCGCACGTGACCCTGAAGCTCGCGGCCAGCCTCGACGGCAAGGTCGCCACCGAGACCGGTGAGACCCGCTGGATCACCGGTGATGAGTCGCGCGCGTTCGTGCACCAGTCGCGGGCCGCCAGCGACGCCGTGGCCGTGGGCATCGGCACGGCGATCGCCGACGATCCCCTGCTGACCGCGCGCGACGTGGCGATGTCGTACCGCCCGCCGCTTCGCATCGTGTTCGACCGCACCGCGCGGCTGCCGCTGCAGTCACAGCTGGTCGAGACCGCGGGCGACATCCCGCTGCTCGTGGTCGTCGGTCCCGACGCCGACCAGGCGCGCTGCGCCGCGCTCGCCCAGCGTGAGGTGGGCATCCTGGTCGCCACCGGCATCGGCGACGCCCTGGATCAGTTGGGACGCGCCGAGGTGCAGTCGGTGTACGTGGAGGGTGGACCCACGCTGGCCGCGGCGTTCCTGGCCGACGACGTGGTGGACTGGGTCGATTGGTTCGTGGCGCCCATTCTCATCGGCGGGGACGGCGCGCCGAACGCGCTGGCGGGGCCGGGGTTGGGGCCGCTCGCGCAGGTGCCGCGACTGCAGGACGTCGCCACGTTCGACCTGGGCGACGACACGCTCATCACCGGCCGCCTGCACGAGTTGCCCGCCTGATGTTCACCGGGCTCGTCGAGGAGGTCGGCACGATCGCCGACGTGCAGGGCGACGCCGACGGCGTGCGCATCGTCGTCGCCGCGCGCGAGGTGACCACCGATGTGGTGCTGGGTGACAGCGTGGCGGTGGACGGCGCCTGCCTGACCGTCATCGCGTTCGACGCGCAGAGCTTTGCCGTGGAGGCGGTCGCCGAGACGCTGCGACGCACGTCGCTCGGCGACCGCGGCGCCGGCGACCGGGTCAACCTGGAGCGTGCCCTTCGTGCCGGCGATCGCATGGGCGGGCACATGGTGCAGGGACATGTCGACGGGGTGGGCACGGTCACCGCCGCCACCGCGGAGGGCGCGGGCCGCCGTCTGGGCGTGGCGGTGCCCGCCGAGTTGCGACGCTACGTGGTGCAGAAGGGGAGTGTCGCGATCGACGGCGTGAGCCTGACCGTGGCCGCCACATCGGCCGACGGGTTGGAGGTCGCCCTGATCCCGCACACCCTCGCCACGACGACGCTCGGTTCGTTCACGGTGGGACGTCGGGTGAACCTCGAGGTCGACCTCGTGGCAAAATACGTGGAGGCGCTCGTCGCGCCCTACCGCCCGGCCGAGGACAACGCATGAGCACGACATCCCCATTCACGACCGTCGAACGCGCCATCGAGGAGATCCGCGCGGGGCGCATGGTCGTGGTGTCCGACTCGGAGGACCGCGAGAACGAGTGCGACCTGGTGATGGCGGCGCAGTTCGCGACGCCCGAGGCCGTCAACTTCATGGCCCGCCACGCCCGCGGGCTCATCTGCCTGGCGCTCACCGAGGAGCGGTGCGAGCAACTCGGGCTCACGTTGGCAACCCGGCGGAACGAGACCCCCTTCGGGACGGCGTTCACCGACTCGATCGAGGCGGCGGACGGGGTGACGACCGGCATCTCGGCCCCGGATCGCTCCCGCACGATCATGGTGGCGATCGACCCCAATTCGGGTCCCAACGACATCGCGCGGCCCGGGCATGTCTTCCCGTTGCGCGCCAAGTCCGGTGGCGTGTTGGAACGCGCCGGTCACACCGAGGCCGCCGTCGACTTGGCGCGCCTGGCCGGGCTCATTCCCGCCGGAGTGATCTGCGAGATCATGAAGGAGGACGGGGAGATGGCCCGAGTGGCGGACATCCCCGCCTACGCTGCGGAGCACGGCCTGGTCTCGATCACGATCGCGCAGCTCATCGAACATCGCCGCCGCACCGAGAAGCTCATCGAGCGCGGCGGGGCGGCACGCCTGCCCACCATGTTCGGGGAGTTCACGGCGATCGGCTACCGCAGCATCATCGACGGCAAGCACCACATGGCCCTCGTGATGGGCGACGTGGACGGGGCGGAGGACGTGCTCGTACGCGTGCACTCGGAGTGCCTCACCGGCGACGTGTTCCACTCGCTGCGCTGTGACTGCGGCGAGCAGCTGTACACGGCGATGGAAATCATCGCCGAGGAGGGGCGCGGCGTGGTGCTCTACATCGCCCAGGAGGGGCGCGGCATCGGTCTGCTGATGAAGCTGCGCGCCTACGAGCTGCAGGACCAGGGCATGGACACGGTGCAGGCCAACCTGGAGCTCGGCTTCCCACCCGACCTGCGCGACTACGGCATCGGCGCCCAGATCCTCACCGACCTGGGACTCACTACCATCCGTCAGCTCACCAACAACCCGCGCAAGATCGCGGGACTCGAGGGCTACGGCCTGAAGGTCGTCGAGCGGGTGCCCATCGAGGTGCCGCCCGGACGGGAGAACACGAAGTACCTGCAGACCAAGCGCGACAAGCTGGGCCACAGGCTGCACCACCAGCACCTGCGCTTCGACGAGGACGGCAACGAGGACGGCACGGCGGAGGCGCCCAGTGGCTCGCAGTGAGCCCGCGGCTCCGGCGCCGCCGGTGCACGACCCCGGCGTGCGGGTGATGCTGCTCGTGGCAGGGTTCCACCGTGGCATCGCCCAGAACCTCGTCGACGGCGCGCGTGCCCGCCTGGCCGAGTCCGGGCTCGTGGACGACAACATCGACGAGCAATGGGTTCCCGGTGCCTACGAGCTGCCGCTCGCAGCGCAGGCCGTGGCCCGCACCGGCCGCTACGCCGCCGTGCTGGCGCTCGGCGCGGTGATCCGCGGTGAGACGCCGCACTTCAACTACGTGTGCGACGCGGCGGGCAGCGGCCTCTTGCGCGTCTCGCTCGACACCGGTGTGCCCTGTGCCTTCGGCGTGCTGACATGCGACACCATGACCCAGGCCGAGGCGCGCGCCGGCGGGGCCGTGGGCAACAAGGGCGAGGAGGCGTCGGACGCCGCCGTGGCCATGATCAACCTGCTGGCGAACGTCTAGCCGGGGCGGCGACTCAGGCCGCGCGGCCGGTCACGGGGCCTTGTGGACCTTGCCGGCCTTGAGGCAGCGGGTGCACACGTAGACGCTCACCGGCGTTGCGCCCTTCAACACCCGCACCTTCTGGATGTTCGGGTTGAAGCGCCGGGAGGTCGCCCGCATGGAGTGGCTCCGGTTGTTGCCGAACATCGGCTTCTTGTCGCAAACGCTGCACACCCTGGCCACGATGGTCCGTCCTCGGTCGATGTCACGATGCGAGCCGTTGGCCCGCGAAGCGGCCACGCATTATGCCGACTCCCGCCACAGACGCGCAACCTATCGACCCCGAGACCCGCGGGCCCGTTCCGTTCGGGGCGGGTCGCGACGCCCCGTCGCCGCCCGTCACGCCGCGCGCCGGGCAGCTGGAGGGTCTCCAGGCGCTGATCGCCGGCGTCGCCGCCCTGCCCGGCGTCGGCGCCGCCACGGCGCGCCGCCTCGCGGGCCTCGGCATCGAGCGGGTGGACGATCTGGTGGGGCATCTGCCGGCCCGCTACCTGCGCTACGACGAGGCACGCACGCTGGGGTCGGTGCAGCTGGGCGAGGAGGCGACGGTGCGCGTGACCGTGGGGCGGGTCGGCGTGCGGCCCACCCGGCAGCGACGGCTGAAGATCGTCGAGGCCACGATCTCCGACGCCACCGGTGCCGCCGTCGCCGTGTGGTTCAACCAGGAGTACCTGCTGCGGATGCTGCCGTCCGGCACCCAGGTGCTTCTGCGTGGCACACTCGAGGCCGGGCGGCCGCCCCGGTTCATGGTGAAGACGTACGAGGTGGTGGCCGACGCCGTGGGTGGCGGGCTGCACACCGAGGGCCTCGTGCCGATCTACCCCGCCACCGAGGCGGTGCCCGCCCGACGCATCCGGGAGATGGTCGATGCGGTACGGCCGGTCATCGGAGCCGCCGTGGAGGCGCTGCCGGCGTGGATGCGCCGCCGGCTGGCGCTGCCGCACGCCGGCGACGCACTCATGGCACTTCACTTTCCGCGCAACCCGCGCGAGCCGCGGGCCGGTCGGCGCCGGCTGGTGCTGGAGGAGCTCATCGTCCTGCAGCTCGGACTGGGCGCACTGCGGCGGCTCGAGGCGACCGGCCGGCCGGCACCACGGCTTGACGGGGACGGCGCACTGAGGGCGGCCGTACGCGGTGGGCTGCCGTTCACGCTGACGGCCGAGCAGGAACGCGTCTGCGGGGAGATCGGCCGCGACCTGCGGCGCGAGCGGCCCATGCGACGCCTGCTGCAGGGCGAGGTGGGGTCCGGCAAGACCGTGGTGGCGGCGCTCGCCATGTGCCAGGCGGTCGAGGCGGGACTGCAGGCAGCGCTGCTCGTGCCCACTGAGACGCTGGCCGAGCAGCACCTGCGGACCCTCGACGAGTTGCTCGCCCCGGCGGGCATCGCACCCGTGCTGCTGACCGGCAAGGTCCCGAAGGCCGAGCGTGAGCGCCGTCGCCTTGCGCTGCACAGCGGGACCGCCGCCGTTGCCGTCGGCACCCAGGCGCTTCTGAGCGACGCCGACGCCTTCCACCGGCTCGGGCTGGTGGTGGTGGACGAACAGCATCGCTTCGGCGTGGAACAGCGCCAGCTGCTGGCCGACCGGGCCACCGACGCCGGCAGCGAGCTGGCCGCCCACCTGCTCTACATGACCGCCACGCCGATCCCCCGGACGCTCGCCATCACCGCCTACGGCGACCTGCAGGTCTCGACCATCCGGGGCCGTCCACCGGGTCGGGTGCCTGTGGAGACCCGCTGGGTGCGCGAGCCGCAGCGTGAGGAGGCCTACGACCTCATCAGGGCCGAGCTGCGGGCGGGACGGCAGGCGTATGTCATCTGCCCGTTGGTCGACACCGGTACGGCCGCCGAGGCCAGGGCGGCCACCGAGGAGGCGGCCCGCCTGAGCGCCGGCCCATTTGCCGCCTTCCGCGTCGGCCTGGCACATGGTGCGCAGCGGGCCGACGAGAAGCGAGCGGCGATGGCGAGCTTCAGCCGGGGCGAGACCGACATCCTCGTGGCCACAACCGTCGTCGAGGTCGGCATCGACGTGCCAAACGCCACGGTCATCATGATCGAGGGGGCCGATCGCTTCGGTCTGGCCCAGCTGCACCAGCTGCGCGGACGCGTCGGCCGGGGCACCCAGCCTGGCCTGTGCCTGTTGTTCGGTGAGCCGGCCGGAGAGGAGGGAGTACGACGGCTGGAGGCGCTCACCCAGACGCAGGACGGCTTCCGGCTGGCGGAGCTCGACCTGGACCTGCGCGGGGAGGGCACGGTGCTGGGCACCAGGCAGTCCGGTGCGACGGACCTGCGCTACGCGCGGCTGGCACGCGACCGTCGGGAGTTGGCCCAGGCTCGTCAGATCGCACGGCGAGCCCTGAAGGAGGACCCGCACCTGCTGCGCCCCGAGCACGCGCTGTTGCGTGCGGCCGTCGAAGCACGCTTCGCCGACCTGCCACGGCTGCTGGACGCATGAGGATCGTGGCCGGAACCATGCGGGGTCGGCGCCTGGTCGCACCGCCGGGGCGGGACACCCGTCCCACCTCGGACCGCGTACGCGAAGCGATCTTTGCGATCCTGGGACCCATCGACGGGGTCGCAGTGCTCGACCTGTTCGCCGGATCGGGCGCGATGGCCCTGGAGGCGCTCTCGCGCGGCGCGGCATCGGCGGTGTGCATCGACTCGGCGCGCGCGGCGGTGACCGCCATCGAGCACAACGCGGCCATGCTGGACGATCCGGCGGTGCTGCACGTGCGGCGCGGCGATTGGCGCGCCGCACTGCGCGCCGAGGCTCGGGCCGGCGGGCAATTCCGGTTGTGCCTCATCGACCCGCCCTATAGCCTCCTGCCCCGCATCACGGGCGGTCTCGCGGACGTCCTCCTGCCGGTGCTCGCGCCGCAGGCGACCATCGTCATCGAGGGTGCAGCGTCCGAAGGGCCGGTGGAGGTCGCCGGCCTGCCGATCGCCCACCGCACGGACCGGACTTACGGGGGAACGAGCATCAGCATCATCCGCATCGGAGCCAGCGAGTGAGCGCACCGCGCATCGCCGTCTGCCCAGGCACCTACGACCCCGTCACCAACGGCCACGTCGACATCATCGAGCGGGCCGCGAAGATCTTCGACGAGGTCCTGGTCGCGGTCACAATCGGCTCGACGAAGAAGACGCACATGTTCGCGACCGAGCAGCGCATGCAGATGGTGCGCGACGCCTGCGCCCACCTGGACAACATCCGGGTGGAGGGCTTCAATATGTTGGTCGCCGAGTTCGCACGCCAGCGCGGCGCCGTGGCGCTCGTCAAGGGGATTCGCGCGATCTCGGACTTCGACTACGAGTTCCAGATGTCACAGATCAACAAGCGTTTGGCCCCCGAGATCGAGACCGTGTATTTCCCGGCTTCGGCCAAGTACAGCTTCATCAGCTCCAGCGGCGTGAAAGAGATCGCCGTGTGGGGCGGTAATGTTGAGGAGTGGGTACCTGCCAACGTGGTCGCAGCCTTCGCGGCACGCGCGGCGGCCACCGAGAAGGAGTGAATCCGTGGACGTGATGGCCCTCATCGACAAGCTGGACGATCTGATCCACAACGCCCGGACGGTTCCGTTCTCGGACAAGGTCGCGATCGACCGCGAGGAGATGTACGAACTGCTCGACCAGATGCGCTCGACGATCCCCGAGGAGATCAAGCAGTCGCGCTGGATCGTGAAGGAGCGGCAGGAGATGCTGGCCGAGGCCAAGCGCGAGGCCGACCGTTTGGTGGCCGATGCCCGCGACAAGGCGTCGCACGAGGCCAGCCAGGAGGAGATCGTCAAGCGCGCCGAGCGCGAGGCGGCCCAAATCCTGGAAGAGGCGCGCGTACGCGAGCGCGAGGTGCGCCTGGGCGCCGAGGACTACGCCGACGAGGTGCTCTCCACATTGGAGACGAACCTCGGCAAGTTCCTCGCGGCGGTGCAGCGCGGTCGTGAGCGGTTGCAGCGCGGCCCGGGTCCGTCGGATGCGACCGGCGAGGCGATTCCCTCCCCGATCGGGCGCCAACTCGATCACCACGACGACATCTGACCGATGGCCGAGCTCCCGAAGGAGCCGCATGACCCGCTCGACCTGCAGGCGCTGGAGCTTCGCGCCGGCGAGGCGATGCGATGCACCATCGCGGTGCCCGACAGCGACGTGACGATCGGTGGCCAGCAGTACCGCCTCGCTGTCGACGGTGGCGCCGCGACGCTCGACGTGACCCACGCACACACCGGCTGGCACCTCCGGCTCCGCGCCGCCGGAGCAATCGCCGGACCGTGCTGGCGCTGCCTGGAACCTGCCGGCGTTCGGCTCGACACTGACCTCTCCGAGTTCGGCCGCTTCGACCGCCCCGCGGGGGCGCCGTTCGACGAGGATCTCGACAGCGAGTATCTCGACGGACACGAGCTCGACGCCGTCGCCATGGCCCGCGACGGCCTGCTGGACGGGCTGCCCGCCACGATCCTGTGCCGGGAGGGCTGCGCCGGCCTGTGCCCCACCTGCGGCGCACGGCGTGACGAGGGGCCATGCGACTGTCCGCCACCGCCCAGCGATTCGCGCTGGGACGCCCTCCGCGACATCGCCGCCCGGCTGGAAGGCGAGACCGGCGGCTGAGACGCTGTTGGAGCTACCGAAGCGGCGGCAGCAGGCCGATGCGGTCGTACACGCGTGTGATGGTGGCGTGGGCCACCTCGCCGGCTCGTCGCGCGCCGTCGGCCAGGATGCGGTCGAGCTCGCCCGCATCGTCCAGAAGCTCGACCATCCGGGCTTGGAACGGCGCGACGGTCTCGACGACAACTTCGGCGACGTCCTTCTTCAGATCGCCATAGCCTCGCCCCGCATAGGTGGTCTCGAGCTGGGCGATCGGGGTGCCCGACAACGCCGAGTGGATCACCAGCAGGTTCGACACGCCCGGCTTCTCGTCCGGGTCGTACCGGATCTCGCGCCCGGTGTCGGTGACCGCCGATTTGATCTTCTTGGCGAGCCGCTGCGGCGTGTCGCTCAGCAAGAGCAGTCCGGCGTCCGGCGACGTGGTGCTGCTCATCTTGGCCGTCGGGTCGGTGAGATCGAGGATCTTCGCCGTCTGCTTGAGGATGTGGGCCTCGGGCACCACGAGCGTGTCGCCGTAGCGCGTGTTGAACCGCTCCGCCAGGTCGCGGGTGATCTCCAGGTGCTGGCGTTGGTCCTCACCGACCGGCACCTTCTGGGCGTCGTACATGAGGATGTCGGCGGCCATGAGCATCGGGTAGGTGAACAGCCCCACGTTGGCGTTCTGGCCCTTCGCGACCTTGTCCTTGAACTGGGTCATGCGGTTGGCCTCGCCGAAGGCGGTGAGGCAGGCCATCACCCAGGCGAGCTCGGTATGCGGCGGCACGTGGCTCTGGCAGAACACCGCCGAGCGCGCAGGGTCCACACCGCCGGCGATGAACTGCGCGGCCGTGATGCGGGTGCGGCGCCGGATCACCTCCGGGTCGGTCGGCACGGTAAGCGAGTGCAGGTCGGCGACGAAGTAGAAGGTGTCGTAGCGTTCCTGCAGATCGACCCAGTTGACGAGCGCTCCGATGTAGTTGCCGAGGTGGAGCGAGTCGTGGGTCGGCTGCATCCCGGAGAGGGATCGCGAACGTGCGGGGGTGCTGGACATGCGGCGCATTCTGGCAGGTCGGCCTCGCGGCGCGGCCGTGTGTCGCCCCCGGGTGCGGGTGGCGCGGTCGGGCGCAAACCGCTAACCTTCCGCGGTCCGAAGAACGTAGCGACGAAGGATTCGACGAGCGCGATGGCCGTCCCAAAGCGAAAGACCTCCCGTCAACGGCGTGACACGCGTCGGTCGACCCACATCATCGAGGCGGCGCGCCTCGGCAAGTGCCCCCGCTGCCAGAGCCCGGTACGCCCGCATCATGCCTGCGTGGTGTGCGGTCACTACCGCGGTCGCGCGGTCATCGACGTCGAAGACTGACGCACCCCGCCGACTGTTCAGCGTGAGTCAGCGCCGAAAGCGTTGGGTGCGAGGCCGCGGTGTCTGATCGCGTCGTCCTTGCCCTCGATGTGATGGGAGGGGACAACGCTCCCCGTGAGCCCGTGCGCGCCGCCATCATGGGTGCCCGCGCCGGGGTGCGCGTGCTGCTCGTCGGCGACGAGCAGCGGATTCGCACCGAGCTCGCAGCACACGATGCCGCGGGCGCCGACCTGGAGGTCGTCCACGCGCCGGACGTCGTCGCGTCGGGCGAGGACGGCGCGAAGGCCGTACGCGCGAAGCCCGAGTCCTCGCTCGTGGTTGCAATGAAGTTGGTGGCCGAAGGACGTGCCGCGGCCATGGTGTCGCCGGGCAACACCGGTGCCACGCTGGCTGCAGCGACCCTGCACCTGCGCCGGCTGCCAGGCGTGATCCGCCCGGCGATCGCGGTGGTCCTGCCGACGGCGCGAGGTCCGCTGACCCTGCTCGACGCGGGCGCCAACGCCGAGTGCAAGCCCGAGTACCTGGTCCAGTTCGCCCTGATGGGACGTCTGCTGGCTCGCGACGTGCTGCGCATTCCCACCCCCCGGGTTGGACTGCTGTCGATCGGCGAGGAGGAGGGGAAGGGCACCGAGATGGTGCAGGCGGTCAACGCCGCGCTGCAGGGCACGGAGGGCTTCGTCGGGAACGTCGAGGGGCGCGACATTCCGGAGGGCACCATCGACGTGGTGGTGACCGACGGATTCACCGGCAACGTCACGCTCAAGACCTACGAAGGGTCGGGCAAGGTGCTGTTCACGGCCGTCCGCGCTGCGCTTGGGCGCAGCGTACGGGGCAAGATCGGCGGCCTGCTGGCACGGCCGGCCCTGCTCCAGTTGCGCAGCAAGTTCGATGCCGACACCTACGGCGGCGCCTACCTGCTCGGCGTGCGCGGCCTGGTGGTGATCACCCATGGCAACGCACCGGGGGAGGCGATCCGCAATGCGATCGTGATGGCGGCCCGCGGCGTGCGGGAGCACCTCGTCGAGCGCGTTCAGGTCGGCCTTTCGAGCGACGCGTAGCGTCCGTTCGCCTTGGTAGCGTCCTGGGACGTTCCGAGGCGCATCAGCGAAAGGGAAGTGGAGTGGACCGAGATCAAGCGTTTGAGCAGGTCAAGGAGATTATCGTCGAGCAGCTCGGCGTTGCCGCCGACGACGTCAAGGCCGAGGCGTCTTTCCAGGAGGACCTCAACGCGGACTCCCTCGACCTCGTCGAGCTCATCATGAGCATGGAGGACAAGTTCGGGGTCAAGATCCCGGACGAGGAGGCGGAGAAGATCCTCACGGTGAACGACGCCGTCGACTACGTCGTCAAGAACGCCGGGAGCTGAACCCCCGAAACTGGAGTTGCAGACCATCTCGCCCAGTGGTCTCGTACATCTCGCCGAACTGCTGGACCCGCAGCGCCGAGCCCTTTCGCTCAGCCACCGCTCATGGGCCCGGTCACGGGTGGCGTCGTACGAGCGCCTCGAGTTCCTCGGCGACACCGTCGTCGCCCTGGCCGTGACGCAGGAGCTCCTGCGCCGCCATCCCGAGGCGTCTGAGGGCGACCTGGCCTGGATGCGTCAGCAGGTGGTCGGCCGCGACGGTTGCGCTCGCGTGGCCTGCGAGCTGGGTTTGCCGGAAGCGTTCGTCGCGGCCGCGCCTGCCCGTCAGCGTGACGCGGCCACGGAGATGGCCGTCCAGCGCAGCGTGCAGGCCGCCCTGATCGAAGCCCTGATCGGCGTCTGTTGGGAGGACCTGGGTCCGGACGCCACGATTCCGGCGGTCGTGGCGGCCTTCGCGCCCGTCATCGACGCCGCGACGCTCGGCAAGCGCGATGCCAAGACCGCACTGCAGGAGCACGCGGCGCGCGAACGCATGGACGTGCAGTACGAGCTCGTGGGCCGGGAGGGACCCGCCCACGCCCGTGTGTTCACCACCCGTGTGCTGGTCGGGGGCGTGGCCGCGGGCACCGGTGTCGGCACCACCAAGCAGGCGTCCGAGCAGTCGGCGGCGGCGGAGGCACTCACACGCCGGCTCGGCGAATGATGATCCACCGGAAGGAACGGCAGTGCTGAAACGGATTTCCATACGCGGATTCAAATCCTTCGCCGACCCCATCGGCCTGGACCTCGGCCCGGGTCTGAACGTCATCGTCGGGCCGAACGGCTCGGGCAAGAGCAACCTGGCCGAGGCCATCGTCTGGGCGCTCGGCGAGCAGCGTGCCGGCAGGCTGCGTGCCCCGGCGATGCAGGACATGCTCTATCAGGGCTCGCCCGCCCGGCCTGCCGCGGGGTTTGCCGAGATCGCGCTGCATTTCGACGCGGACGAGTCGGGCGCGCGGCCCGAGATCGAGGTCAGCCGCCGCCTGACCCGTGCCGGCGACGCCACCTACCGCCTGGGCCACACCGCCTGCCGGCTGCTCGACATGCAGGAGGCCCTCTCGGTGCGCGGCCTCGGCAACGACTCGCTGGCGGTCATCCGCCAGGGGCAGGTGGAAGCCATCGCCACCAGTAAGCCAGAGGCGCGGCGCGCCATGCTGGACGAGGCGGCGGGCGTGGGCGTCGCCAAGCGTCGGCGCAAGCGCGCCGAGCAGAAGCTCGCCCGCATCGCCGAGAAGCTCGACCGGGCCCGCGACCTGGCGAACGAGCTCGCGATGCGGGCGAAGGCCCTCGAACGCCAGGCACGCGCGGCCGAGCGCGCCGCTCAGCTCGAGCGCGACATCGAAGCACTCCGCGAGCGCGAGCGGGTGGCCCGTGCCGTCGCGGCCCAAAGCGCCCACACGGCCGCAGCTGCCGTCCACGCCCGAGTCGGCGAGGAGGACGGTTCGGCACAGGCCGCCGTCGCCACCGCGCGCCAGGCACGCGACGACGCGAGCGCAGCGCGCACCACTGCGATGGCCGCACTGCAGGGCGCCGATGTGGCCGCCGCACGGCTGCGCTCGGCCACCGACCGCATCGCCGGACGTGCCGAGTTGGCCGTCGAGCGCGTGCACGAGCTGGAATCCCGCCAGGAGCGACTTGGCCGGGCGAAGGCCGACGCTGCGCGCCGGCTGGTGGAGCTCGAGGGATCCGAGGTCGCCGTCCGGGAGGAGCTGGCGTCCGTGACGGCTGCGCTCGAAGCGGCACAGGCGATGCTCGATCAGGCGGAGGGCGAGGAAGCGGCGGCGCGGGGCGCCGAGACGGCGGCAGCGGATGAGCTCCGGTCCCTTCAGGACGATCTTGCGGCCGCCAACCGTGCCGTCGCCGACGCCGAGCGTCGTGCACACGCCGCCGTGGAGGCGATCGC
>WBZQ01001071.1_pt1 | contig 19648 bp, 35 predicted proteins | sample 5204251 | NCBI WGS metagenome assembly WBZQ01 (sample SAMN12412402, study PRJNA552823) | activated sludge metagenome | isolation source: activated sludge from nitrification reactor of wastewater treatment plant... | place: USA: Virginia | collected 2017-09
CCCCCCCGAGGGAAACGAGGGGAGGGCTACCGGGGCGGGTGCCTTTCGCGTGCATCGCTAGCGGGGCCGGTGATGGGTGAGGGGGTGGCAGCGGCAACGGGAACGGTCGGACCGGTGTGGGCCGGTCGGGAAACTACTTAGATCGTGTGGGGATCGTATTCGGTGGCCATGGACACATAGCACGCGACTCTCTGCAGGTCGGCGTAGTTCACGATCGGGAGCGGGCCGAAGGTCGAACACCAGTAGTGTACGCGCACCCCGAAGAAATCTTCCGCGAAGCGATCCGCATCAGAGGCGGTACAGTCGGGACCGGCCAACAATGAACCGACATGCTGCACGATGGCCCCATATCGGTAGGGCATCGTGAGGGAAAGTATCAACGGGTCCGCGCATAGATACCCGCCAGGGATGCAAAAGCCGTGTAGGAATCGGTTTCCATCCTTGACAGGTCGGGCTTTACAGAATCGAACGCGCCACACGGTTGAATGGTATACCATGGCCCAGCCTCATGAGGGAAAAACTCAGCCTTTACCGCGTCAATAAGCCCCTGTGAATCATGTTCCTCTTCGATAATTGGCGCACTATCGAGCGGAATGTACGGCGTATACGGCTTCTTAGGCATTCGGCTTTGACTCTTTGGTTTCTGAAACCGCCCTGAATCGCGTTCTGATTCCGTCCGCCGTGGACAAGAAACCGATTCCGATCAGTTCTTTTTGAATGTTGGCGCACAGTCCAACGGCTTCCGGTACGACGAACTCCACCACAGGACACAGTAGGTAGAGCACTCCGATAATTGACGTGATGGGATTGCTAAACATGCGTCTAGTCTCCGTCCTCATGTGCGCTAGTCAGTGACTTCGCACCGCGATTGAAGAAGATATTTTCCAGTCTGTGGATACGAGCTTCAATCCTTGATAGCTCCCACTTCGCAAGAAACAACATCACCAACATGACGATGTTGATAAGCACATTAAGTACGGATGCGGCATCGGTTGGCGTGGGTGTCATGAACATGAGCCCTTATAGACCAAAATACTTACATTGTCAACTAAAGGCTTCCCATGGGTACGTACTTCAAAGAGTCGGCTTGGTCTGTGTTGAAAAGTCCGGCAAGGTAGAGTCCGAGACCGGCAAGGCTTCGACCATGCTGCAACCGTCTCCATTCTTTAGCGACGGCTGCGCCGGACCGGGTAACAACACCGTTACTTGTGGAGTCATAGTTACCGGTCAACGGAATCAATTTGTTAGCCGGAACGCTCGCAAGATCAGCGATGGGGTACGGGCTTGTATAGTTAAATAGGCATGAGTAGTCAATGAGCCCCGCCGTCAACCATCCAGGCACATCGATTCCTTGCGCGGGCACACGGGCAAAGGACGAATGGTTGCAGGCTATGATGGGATAGCAGGTATCGACCGCCGCACGGAGCTTGGTTAATAGCTGCACCATTGCGGCTTGTGCTGTGATAGGCTCTGAGATTTTCTCTCTGTTGGTTCTGAGGTAGTCCAAAAGCACCATGTCAGCGTCAACGTAGTTGCAGCACTCCGCAATGTATGCGGCCCGCCAGTCTTGGAACTCCACAGACCACGCGTTGTAGTGCGGCACCGAAGAGGTTAAGTAAAACTCCGGTTTAATGGGTGGGAGATCGGGGCGGACAATCCCACAAATGTTGACACAGAGCACCACGCGGAACCCGTTGTCATGCAGGTACTTGACCGCGTTTTTGAGCGGTTCTTGTGCGAGACTGATACGCGGGTCAACCGGGCAGACCGCGCTAGGCCAGGTGGTCCCGTGTCCGTCGTCCACCTGCAGCACAACGGTATCGATTCCGCCGCGTTTCCAATTGTTGGCCCGCAATTCCAAAGCCGAGAGGTTGGAGAATGTGGGGATATCACTTTCAAACATGAAACGCATCATAGCGGTTTACCTCGATATGCCAAAGATGGACAGGCTAAAGTAGTCTAGGTCATAGGTTTTATTTGCGGCGGCTGAGTTAATGAGGGTGAATACGGGCCGTATAGCAACCGTGGGAATGTTGGTAGTTATCATGCCGCATACGTTCACACCGTTAATGATGAATTGGACCCCGCTTGTATTGCGCGTGTACCCCATATTGTGAAAATTCGTATTGACGGCAACCCCGGAATCCACGCGGGTTTGTACGGAGGTATTGCGAGTCACGCAAAAATAGTTCGTATCTGCGTCTAGCTTCTCGATGTAAATCCCGTTGGTTGGCGGGTTGGTGGTCACTTGGTCGTTCATGCCGTGGCGCATGGTTGTATTCCCGTCATTCGTGTTCAGACGCCCAACCCACATGACGCGATGATTATCCGTTGGCACCATGTTTGAGAGGGATGACGACAGAAACAGGTCCGGTTGTGTATTGATAACGGCTGACGTGTCGATCCGTTGCAGGCCAGGGTGGGACGCGACACCGGGTTGACCGTTGGCGGACCCTCCATCGATCGCCCATCCAAGCGCCCCGATTGCACCGCTCGCTTGTGTCCCGTTCAGGAATTCTTCTGAGACTTCTACGGAATTCTGAAACGGGTAGAGGGTGCTCTGTGGAAGCTGAATGCTCGACGCGTAGACGTATCCCGCAACAAATACGTACAGGATGACGTGGAGGGCTGTATAGGCTAGTTTCGTCATGTTAGTTCCACGCGTTGACATAGATGATTTGTGTTCCGCTTGCTGCGATGAATGAGAGGGATGTTACGGCGAAATCATCCAGGATGATTGAGCTACCGGGAAGCATCCGGCTATTGCCTGCTGTGTTGGCTGCAGGGCAGGCAGCTGTGCCACCTGCGTAATCAATGCACACTTCGTCAGTGTTCGTGGCGGGTGCGCGGATAGCCACTTTCTTAGAGGTGAACCCGAAGGCCAGGTTGACCGATGTGGTGGTGAGATTGTCACGCTTCACGGCGAACGCGTTTGTGCCAGACGTGGGTACGCGTGTCACATCCACCTGCAGCCCGTTGGCGATGCTGCCCCGGCACCGGTCGGCGCTTGCTCCATTCCAGAACATGCACCCCGCATCAAGCACCCCTTTTGTTATCGCATCACCGGCTACGTAGTCTTTCACGTCGTTATATTGCCGCGCCGATTGTGCGACCGCGAGACCCATCACCCCCTGGACCGCCGCCGGGACAATGTAGACGGATGCAATCAAGAGCGTGACGGCAATGAGAGAGGCGGTAAGTAGTTTCCCGATAGAGTATTTCATGCTGGAGGACCCCCTGTAGCGCACACTTTGACGCGGACCACACCTGCAACCGTGGAGGACGAATCGAACGCATTATAGAGCCGTGCGTTTGAAACTGCAAAGTCCGTTGTAGATAAACTGTTGGCACCGCACCCCGTACAATTGAACCGCTGTTCAATCACGGCTGTGTCGGGTGTCGTTCTCATGAGGTTATTCGCCCCGGACCCCGCATCAATGCGGAACTCGTACACCTTATTGTTGACTACATCCCAAAAGCTAGACCGGGCTACCGCGCTTCCGTCCGTCGTCAGATATGTATTCGTTGTACCGACATTGACGAGCCCGCCGGTTCGATAGTTACGAACGGCGGCAATACCCCCAAAACTTATGCTATTCCCGACGACAAGCTGTGCTTCCGGTATGGTGAACAACGCGCCAAGTGTGTCCGCGCCGGAAAAGCTGAACGTATTTGTTGTATCGACGGTGACGCTATCCAATTGAATACGCATAACGGTTCTGGTTGCATCATTGAAACCGGCATATTGCCACCCCGCATCACTATTCAGGGCAAATTGCATCGGGGCCTGCGGTCCGAGTGCGGCGCTTTTGGCTACAAACACCCCACCGGGAATACTCCACGTGCTGATAAATCGATCTGCGGCTGTATTATTGTAGGCGAGTAGCAGCGTCGAGGCCCCGTTAAGCCGTGCATCTTCGACGTTTTGGACAAGACCGGTCAAGCCGGATACGAGGGTTGATCCGAGTTCCGTTAGGTTTCGGTCGAATTTCGTGAGGTAAATACACTGTTGTCCACCGGGGCACCCGATAGACCCTCCCGTGACAACTCGGAACATGTGAAGAATGTTGCCGTTGATTTCTCCCGTGATTGAGTTTGTGAAGGTCGTTTGTCCGAGTGCTTGAATCTCCCGCGCCGCAATCAGCGCCATTGTTCGCGCATCATAGGAGTACAACCAACGGCTCTTGCCGGTGGCAATGTCGCGGGTGGTGAAGTATCCTACCCGGTCCGATGTGCGGCTACGTTCGATACGATGGAACTCAACCACATCATTCAACGGTTTTGCCGTTAACAGGGTGGCATCGACTGCAAACCCGCTTGTGGTGCAGGGAAGTATGGGGTCCGGGATGGATTGCACCGCCCCAGCGTAGATGCTGGAGACCACCGCCTTAGCGGACGACGGCACCCCGGACAGAACGGCTAGACAGATCAGGGCGAAAGGCAGTGTCAAGAAGCGAACCGGCAAACAAGAGGAAGAGGAACGCGACATAAAGCCACACCCACCGCATTTATTGAAGCTCAAACAGGTTGACATTCAACCCGGCCACGGCAATACCGTAGAGCGGGGTGTTTTCCTTCAGGTAGAACACTTCGCGGCTTCCCGACAACACGGGAAACCCGGTAGTCAGGTTGACGGAATCCCCGCCGAGAAACACCGTAGGACCGGCAATAGTGGCCCCGTACGCCTCTTTGAGAATCGCGCCGATACTGGCAGTCACCGCCGCACCTACCACGGTCACAACAAGGCGCAAATTGTTATCAACCCCTAAATCTCCGATGTTGGCGTAAAACGTGCCGACCGTGTTTGCACCGCCGAACAAGTCAAGCTGCGAAGTCGCCCAATTGCCTGAAATGGGGTCTTGTGTTTGTGCGTCAACGGTAACGGTTCCGCCTGCCCCTGTGATGTTGAGGAAGAAGCGGGCCGACCGGAACCCGCCGACACTGATTGACGCCGAATTGGTGGCACCGGCTGCAAATACAGTCAGAGCCGGAAAGACCGTGACAGAGGTAGTCACCCCGGACACGGTTTGATTCGGGTTAATGAGCACATACCCTTTCGGCTGTCTGTTGGGTTGGCAGATCACCGTGGGGGTTGTCCCGATGGGGATCACGCGCGGAAAAAACGCGTTCCCAATCGTCCGCAACATGATATCAATGTCCGTATTCGCAAGAATCCGGCGCAAGATAGCATTGTTATCGAGGGGCAACCCGCTTTCCGAATCGAGGGCTTCATATGGCGGATAGAGGGCAACCGTTCGCCCTCTGATTCCGGCGGTTTTCAAATCTTCAGGGATGGCCCCTTGAAAGGTGATTTGATCCGCGAGGTATTTTCCGGCCATATGTCGCCCTTTCCGCTACGTAGAGAGGAACTACTTACCTTTGAACGCCTGCATATCGCCGAAGATTTTGAACCCTTGAAACGCGAACCGCACGTTAAAGGCGGTTGCTACCAAGTTTTGAACCTGAACAGAAAACGTGCTATTCGGGTCCAGCACTTTCGGGCGACACCACACGAAAGGCCGCTCCGCCGTGCCGAAGTAGTTATTGACCGCCGTAGGCCCGTTAGCAAGAATGCGACCGCTACCCGAATCTGTGAGGGAGACCAACAGCGGAGCATACTTCGGCGTGTCGGAAATGTTTGCAACGAACACGTCCACGCTGGACGCAATCACAAAGCAGGTTTTAACAATCGCAAAGCCTGAATCCGCCTGCGTGATGAAGTTATCCGTCGCATTGTTGGACGCCGCCAACGGAAGAAACGATACGTTGAAGGTGAAGGGGTCCAGATCGTAGGCTTTGCGGGCCGCCGACACGCTTTGACCCAACCGGGCCGCGATCTGAGCAATAACCTTATCCGATTCGTCCATAGCCATGATGATTACCTTCTACCCGAAGTATAGGGCCTGAATGGTTTGACGCCGGGGAGCACCCCGAAGGGCACTCAACCCGGCGCGGGGCGCGGCGTGGAAGCCGCAAGAGCTTACAGAACGCGACGGTACAAATAACCGTCCATCCAGACCTTGATACCCGTGTTGCCGCCCTGCAGCGTCAACGGGGCGCTCCATTGAAGGGTCCAGACGAAGTTCTGATTGTGGGGGATCGTAATGTCACCCCAAAAATTGTACCGGTTCCGAAGGTCCGGGTTGCCGTTGCTGGCATTCTGGACCGTCGAGAACAGGGGCGCGGCAAACGTGCCGACCGCCGACACATCACCGAACGGACCACCACCTGCAGGCAGGCACAACTGCGGACCTTGGAAATAATCCTTGTTCGCAATGTTCAGCGTGACACCGCCGTTAGACAGCAAGCGGGTGTCATTCATGGCCCCGTTACCGGACGCGGTTGCCTGCAAGGTCAACGCGGACACCGGGAACAGGTACGCGATGCTGCAATGATACAGATCATAGAACATCGGCGACGGAATCTGACCGGCTGCAACCATGTTTGACAAGGTTTTGTCGGCGTTCACGGTCTGGAAAAATGATAACGTGGTGGTGGTCCCGCTCGTATAGGTCTGCGTGTCGAACCAAGACCACGGAATACGTTCCGGCTGACCGGGAATCATGGGGGTAATCCCGGCGGACAATTCCTGCAGGGTTTTCACTTGTTTCGGGTGTTGATTGGGCATTTTTGATACTCCGTCGTATGTCGCACCGCTCTGTGCCCTCTACTTGTTAACCGTAGGTGAAAGGGCTTAACCTTGTTGTGCCTATCCAGCCTGCTAGCTAGCTAAATCGCTTCGTCATACGAACTGACCGACATAGCCGAGTCGTATCCACTTTCCCCTAGAGAGGGGTACACCCCGATCTGTGGATACACGCTCATATCATCAGCCAGGGCCGGAACGTAGGGCGCGACGAAGGTCTTCACGGCGTCGTTCATGGCTTCGACCATACCGCCAACCATCAACATCTGCCCGACACGTTGACCAAGGAACCGTTTGCCGAGCCAACCCAAGCCGAAGGCAACCGCACCCTTTCCGGCAATGCGGACAAGGGGCTGATCGACCGGCAAGAAGCCGGACAGGTACGGCGCGGCCATCCCGTAAGCTACACGGGTTGCCACGAATCCGCCCGTGATATACATCGCATCCGACAGGAAGCCGGACGACAAGCCAGGATTGTGTGCGTACGATCGTCGGGACCGCCGACGATGCGCCCGCCGACGCGGGGCCGCGTGAACCATCACGTTACGACGCGAACGACGACGCCGACGCGGGGCAACCGCGACGGAATGCCGCCGACGCGCAACCCGGCGGACTGCCCGCCGTCTCCGTCGAGGTTTCGCCACACTTACCGCCCGTTTACGCCTTCGTCGTGTCGCCATTTTCTTGACTCCCTTTTTAGTTTTGTGAGGATTCAACAACCATGCTTGCTCTGTTGGGAAACTCATACAAATAAAAATGGGGAACCAGGTATAGCCCTGATTCCCCATCCCTCTAGGCGGTTTGTTCCGCCGTCAGTCAGATTTTTATGTGCTTACACTAACACCAGACCGCGCCCGGTCACTTTCAGAAAATATTCTTTCGCATGGCCCCGCGCATCGAATGCGATTACTGGGATTGTTTGCGGCTTCGTCAGGTCGATTTGCAATCGCCTGTGCTCCACGTCCACCCGAAGCCCTACGAATTCTTCCGCAAGTGACGCGCTCATAATTCGTTATCGACTCCCCACAATCGTTCTCCGGCCTTAGAATGAATAAGTAATGCTCCGTTGTCAAGAGCTAAAATCTCAACACGCGATTTTTTGTTGAACGGGTGTCGATAGTAACCGGGTTTGTGTGTCGTCTTCTCTGCCCGAATCTCAATGCACCGGTTATAAATGACGCCTTCGACCTTGGCTTGGACGCGAGACCCCGGATTGCCGAATACAGCAATCGGGTTCAATTTGAGTTCCCGCGCCTTCATTTCACTTTGACGATGGGCCGACGCCTTCCCGCGCTGAAACGCGGCTTGTGACACTTTTCCGCCACGGGCCGCACGGCGCTCTTGTGCTTCAGCCTGCTCCGCTTCCGCCGCGTGATAGGCCGCGCCGGGGTTGCGCTTCGCCTTCTGTTCCCGTGCGGCTTTCATCTTTCTCGCCCATGCGTAGGCTTCCGGGCTTCCTTTTCGTGGGGTATTGCGTTTCATGGGTGCAACCTTTTTTGCTTCTGACATTTGTTCGCTCAAACACTTCGGGCAAATCCCGTGAGAGACCGCCGACGATGATAACGGTTCAATTTCCCCCATCGACTTTCGGCACCAGGCGCATTGAACCTTCATGCTTACTTAACCTCGATAAGTACCGGGGCTGCGGGTGGGGCCGTGTCCACTTCGGGGCCGATCACCGGCACATTACACCCTTGCTCCGTTTTTTGGCCGGCGGAATTTTCAGCGATGAAACACACAAAGGAATCACCGGCAACCCACCGTCTCAAAAAGCGATGGGTGGCGCTTTGCGGAATGTAGTCCACCACTTCCTGCAGGGGAATTCGATCACTCGCTACGTAGAGCTTCACGGCGGGGCCGCTGATTGTGATTGTGGCCCCATCCGGGTCCGTCAGTACGCGGGTTACGTATGCCAATGGCACCGTGACAATCTCCCCAATGTTCCGGCTAAGTTCGTTGGAGAAGTCCGATTCATTGCCGGTCGTATCGTATGCCGTCAACCCGAAGAAATAGATTGCCGGTCCAGGGAGATTCAACGCGGAACATTTCGCCGTGTTCTGTGTCGCGGGCACGTCGAGCAATGGGGCGCCCTTTTTGTAGCCGCGTGAAGTCGGCGCGGCGTACACGCGATACCCTTTCAAATCCGCTTCCGTATTCGGTGCCCAGTTAATGGTGCATTCCTGCAGGGCCGCGAATGCCGGTTGACTTGCGAGAACGGACACAAGGGCCGCACCCATGACGTATATTTTCTTCATCGTCTGAACGCTCCCATCCAGAACAAGAGGAATCCGAGTCCGGCTACCACCGGCAAGGCTAACCCGATACCGCCGCCCACGCCGATCAGTGTAGAGTCTGTGATTTTTGCGGCTTCGGCGGGTGTCAGTACGCCTTGTGCGACCAGTTCAAGCGCCTTCCCCTGTGTACGTACTTTCTCGAATTGCACGTACATTGCCGACGCCACTGCAAGAGCCGCAAGCCCCAACACCACAGGCAACGCGCCGAGGGTTTGCTTAACGCCGAAGTAATCCGCGAAAGGCTGTAATTGCTGTTCGATTCTGAGTTGTTCATTGAACGCCTCTTTCGTTTGCGACTGCAGAACAATCAGCTTGCCGAGTGCATCCTGATTATTCTGCTGTTTCGCAGCTTGCAAAAGCTTCCCGATGCTCAGAAGCCGATCACGCAACACGCGCGAATTATCGTAGAACGCTTGGAGGTTGGAGCGAATGAAGGTTTCCGCGCTGGCAATCGTGGGGAAGGTCATACCCTTACCGCTTTCCGTTCATCACCATATACAACAGCCCGAACAGCATCACATACGGGACATACGTAGACCAGGCCGGGGCCGGTTGCGGAACAATCATCGGAACTTTCGGCGCGGGAGCTTGCTGCATGATGGGGGCTTGCCCCTGTGCGGGTGGGGCCAGCTTGGAAAGTGCGGCCCACGTTTGCGGCCCCACCACTCCATCAGTCTGCAACCCTTGCGAGGATTGAAACGCGATCACGGCTTGACGCGTCTTTTCTCCAAAAATACCGTCAACCCCGCCGGTTGGGTAGCCGTTGGCCGACAACAGATTTTGAATCTGTGTGACTGTGGCGGTACGGTCTCCCAGTTTTGTTAATACATCGTCGCCGAGTGTAATATCTTTGCCGACCAATCGGAGTGCCATGTTATTTCCTCATGAGTAAGAGGGACAGCACCGCGAGACCGCCCACCGCATAGACCCACACCGGCACAGACGACGCGGCGTTGTAGGCTGAATAGTATCCCGGCCCGTAGGTCATGGCATTTTGGGCCATGTCGCCCGACACAGGCACCTGTCCTGCGGGAGTATTGTAATACAGGTTGACCCCGGCCCGGTTCGCCTGATCGACAAGCGCCCCGGCTTGTGCCGGTTTGACGACTTTGGACGCGGCCTGTATGAGCTTGGCCGGGTCCGGCTTGACGACAATTTTCTTCATCCAGTCGGGCCGTTTATCCCAGGCCGGGACAACCGCACCCATCACATCGTTGAAGAAGTCGCCCATCTGTGGGGCCTGTCCATACGCAAGCTGATTTAGCGCGGTATCATACAGGATTACGGGTACTCCGGTTGGACCGGTCCGCATCCGGTAGGGGGGATTTCGCCGAAGTCCCGCCGTCAATCCCTTAGAGCGTGTCATTGTAAGTCCTCTTTCCGGCTGTTCGCCGTAACGCGTTGACGCGAGCCGCATACACGGCACCCGCCGAACGGTCCGCCGCGTCTTTCTGTTGTGCTTGTGCGATCATGCCCGCCCGGTTTGCGTCGTCAATTGCTTTCCGTTCCCGTGTAACCTGTTCCCGTACGGAAGTCAAGCCCATGATCTGACCGGCCAATGAGGAAAGTTCCCCGGTTATCCGTTCAATATCGCGCCCGACTTGCTCTAGTGCGCCGGTTAATTCCTTTATTCGCTTCTTTTTTCGGCGTGCTTCACCACTCAGCATCTTGAAACCGGTCTCCAAGAGGCTGACCGCCACCAACGCCGCCGCGATAATGGCCCCATAGGGGTTTGTGGTGGTGATTGCGAGCGATGCGGCTTGGAAGCCTTTGCTTCCCATGATGCGTTGAAGCCCCTTCTTTCCGCTTACATGCTCGATTTCGCCGATCAATTGATTGAAGCGGGACACGCGGGAATTGTATTCATTGAGTTTCGTGCGGTACTGCCCTTGAAGAATGCCGATCTGTTTCCAGGCTTCATTTTCCTTGAGCCACAATTCACGCTTTTTCTCAAGCTCCCACGGGTTCATGTCGCCGCGAATCAGCAACGGCGGTTCGGGAATGTAGCGAACCTGTAGGGGCCAGTCCTGCACTTCGGGGATTTCAAAGCGGCCTAGGTCTATCGTTTGTACATACATAAGAAAGGGGCTTCCTTGAAATTGTTGAACACATCGTTATAGTCACCGGCTAGGCTTTCTTGACAGTCAGAAATCACCATAAACTCCCCGACTAACGGATTCATATCGTTCGCGGTATCGTCTACGTAAACCCACCCACGTAGAAAGTGACCATCCCACGCACCATTGACAACGGTAAACGAAAACTGTTCCGGCTTGAATGTGCCCCGCACTTCAACCAATAACGAAGGCTCAGGACAGCCCAATAGCAGCCGCATCATTTCTTGCTCCCGAACAGCACCGCAATCACGGCAAGCCCGCCCATCACAAGCACCGCATTGTCACCCATCATGCCAGCCTGAACGGGTGCGGGTGCTGGTGCCGCCGTGTCATACCCGTAGCCCTGTGTTGAACTGCTGTAAACCGGCGCGGGTGGGGTGAGGGTTTGCGCCGCGACCTGACTAATCAAGTTCTGAAGGTCCGGCGGAATTTGCCCGGTCTGTTCCATCTGTAGCAATTGATCGGTTGTCGCGGATTGTGCGACCTTCGCTTGACCGGCGGGACTGAGCGACCCCATAAGACTACTTAACAGCCCGCCAACCTGTGACACGTTTTTGCCAAGCATGGCACCCACGGCAGATAGTTTCGGCTGCAACACGTTCCACACGGCGGGACCGGCGGTATACGCGAGCACCGCGCCACCAATCACCGGCACAGCGATCTTGCCGACATTTTCAATTGACTTCTTGACTTTCGAGGGCAGCAATTGATAAGCCCCGCCGGTTGCCACGGTCAACGCGCCGGACGTGACCGCCTTGAAGATGTTGCCCGGTCGGAAACTTTTGGGGGTAATTTTCACCATGCGTTTGAACATCCCGCCCACATCGTCAAAGAGTCCACCCATGCAGATATAGTGCCCGGTATCATCGGACCCGATATAGACCGCGCCGGGTGGAAGTCGAAATTCTTGACGTTGCACTGCTTTCGAGAGTCGGGCCGGTTGAATATACATATTAAATTCTCGCCTCTATCACCGATGTTTCGACCGGGACCGGTCGGGGTCGTTCGTTCCATTCGTCGCGGGTGGCATCTAGCCGCATCCCCTCACAATATACGTAGACATGTTGGTACTGGTTCCCATTGTACCCCACCGCTCGAAATCGTGGAGATAGCCCTATCGACTTCATGAGAGCCGCTAAGTACATGCTCATATCATCACAATCACCGTAGACAAGCCGCTTACTCGCCACCGCCTGTGCCATCATTGCCGGGTTATGGAGTGCTTCAACCCCTTTCGGGTCTGGAATGTAGCGCACGGTCCGCTTCACCCACGTCAATAACGCGTAGCACATCGCCTTGCGATCGCCACGCGCACACCCCGACACGGCTTGAGCCGCTTGTGCTCTGATAAACGGGTTGACAATCGCCTGATTGACGAGCGTCGTCATCATGCCGAGCGTTTGCTTAACCCCATCCACCCCGCCAAGTTGTGGATAGATCACTGGCATGTGTCACCCAAGGCGAAAAAGGTTCCGGTTGCCGGATGATATTTATACTTATCGATCACAAAGGCTTTCGGTTTGACGCATCGCTCAAAGTGTTCCAAGGCTTCCCGGTCTTTCATTCCCGGCGGAAGTCTGAACGTGTACCAATTCCGCTCCGGGTCTCGCGTGCCTTCGGCGTTCATGCTTTGTCGTCCATGATGTGTGTGTCGTCCGCAATCGGAGCGGTTTGCAGATGATTCGCTTGAATAAGACCCTGCAATCTCGTTTCGACCCGTGCGACACGCTCTTCTAGCAAGTCATATAACGTCTCGAACATGTCAATTTTTTGTTCTAGGCTCGCTTGTGATACGTCCACCACTTTTACCGGTTCCCCTGTCTGTGTTGGAATCATCACAACCTCCTAGATCACCCGGAACCGTTTCAACATCGGCCCTAGCCAGAGCCACCACGCAAACCCGATTGCGAGTATCACGGCGGTTCCGGCGGAAGTCGGTGAAATGGAGACCGGCATAATCTGCTTAAACTTATCCCAGTACGCCTTGAGTTCGCGCACCGGGACCGCGTTCAGTTCAAAATGTGGTTTGTCCGGCTTGCTCCATCGCCCGCCCCATGAGAGTCCGAGTGATTCCCCAATGCTACCTAAGGTTTCCCAGTGAGGGCCGCTAGGGTTCCAATCAGGTAGACTTACGTAGGCATCAGGAACCACGTCAAACGCAAGCCCGTAGTTGTGGTAGGAGAGTCCGCCGGGTGCATTGGTCACACCCTTGCCGGATTCATACAGGGCTTGCTGTTCAGCAAGGGACCGCTCGCCCTGTATGATCTTGGCCGGTATCCCGCGCTCCGCCGCTAACTCAAGCAGCCGGACCGCTAGGGGTTGGACCGCCGGTTGGAGGCTTTGGATTTTCGGGAGGCTGTACTGAAGTAAGGCCATGTCCTAACTCTCCGGTCAACGCATCAATCAACACACTTCGTAGGCTAACCCACCATTCCTGCTGATACCGTATTCCGGGCTCTAACTGGGCCAACAGGTCTAAGCAGTCGGGTCTAATCAACCAATCTCTGAGGGTAGGGTACAGACTTTCCGGCACTTGGTCAAGAATCAAGTCAGAATACATTTCCGGTTCTGCATTCTTCGTCGCGGCGTTTATCAACATCGGTAACACCGAACGCAATTGCATCAAGATTTGCGTGTTCATGCCGCCCCCTTCTTGTTGTGGCGGTTCCTGTGGTGATGGTTGTGCGATCTGCCCCATAGGGGGCACCGCCATTGCGGGCCGTTGTGGTGGTTGTTTCGAGGCAAGCGCCATTTGTAACGCGTCTAACCCCTTCCCTATCGGCTCTTTTAATTCCCGTGCGAGTTCGATCCAGATGCTTTGTTCCCCACCGGCCCCGGCGCGTCCGGCAAGCTCCACCCCTTTTGAAATCATCGACATGACTTGATCGACCGTCGTTTGTGGCCCTGTCTGTTGGGGTGCCCCGAAAAGCTCTTTATACATCATCATTTCTTTCAGCATGTCCGCTTTGGACGATTTCATATCCTTGATAAGCTGGACCAATACTGAAAACATGCCGGTCATATCGGACGGCACCGGCTCAAATTCCGCCGGGGCAGTCGTCTCCGTCATCCAAGCTCGTGCTTGTGGGGCGGGTTGTGCAATCGCAATCGGTTCCACCCCGTTGCCTGGACCTAATCGGCGCACCGGCAACGGTTCACCTTCAATTTCAAACTGATGTTTGACACGATCACCGGTTTTATATTTCGCGTGTGCCACATATCGCCCGCCACCGTACCGCCCTAATACGTAGGCGAGGCTGAACGCCACCGGCTGGACCGCCTCTAAAAATAACGGTCTGCCCCCTTGTGCATTAATTCTGAACAGTTCAATACACGCTTCAGTTTCAGGCAAGCCCGAAAAGACTTCATCCAGTTCAATGTCTTCAGGATGCGAAGTGATGATTTGCGGATTTTTATCCCACGTCTCCGGGTTCGCGGGGTCTACGTCTTTCTTTTTTGCCATTATACGAGCCCCATCTTCCCGCCGTTTCCACCGTTGGCTATGGCGTTCATACGTTGCATGTGCTTCAATGTTTCAAGCCCGACCCATTCCGCAATGATCGTATAGACCATGTCGCCAACAAGCGGACTGCAGTACACTTGTACGCCTGTGATAACCCGCTTTGAGTTCTTCGCTTCATCGCGGAAATCGGCTAAGGCTTCTTCCAGTAATTCGCAATCCATCACACCGGCCTCAATTGCAGCCCGAACGGTTATCACTCGCGTTTCAAGCTGTGCGTTTTCTCCGTTTTCCTGTTCGTCTTTCGGTGTCATAGCGGCTTATTTCCCCCTATCGACAATGCGCCGAGTTTGTAAAATCCCGATTCGGCTTGGTGCCCGAGTCGATTGGTTATAATGTAAGCGATTTCTTGCAATCTGTGCCCGCCATATGCGGCATTCAGTAGCAAGCTTGACAGGCTTGGCGGGTTCTCCGTTGCATTCACAATCACTCTAGGCTTATCAAGTCCGTGTACTACGATTCTCAGCCTTTCGTGCATCACGCCTAGGTTTTCGCAGCCCATAATGTGTGAGAGGGTTGGAAGCTCGTTTGCTGCAGCCTTAATGTAGTAATGCTCCGCAATGTACCCGCCTGCAACGTCCGATTCAGTGAAAAACACAATATAGAAGAGTTCCACGCGTCACCCCTTGAACTGAAGCGGGCAACCCCGAAGGATTGCCCGCCGCGTTATCCTATTTGCCGGGAGTAATGTCTACCGGCTGCTTTGCTGCAACGTCCGGCTTCCCGCTTCCCATCGTCGTAGCCCCCTTATCGGTGGGCCGCATCACTTTCAATTGGAACAACTTCACGGGATTCTGTGCGCGTTTCGTGGGCTTCTCGCCCAGGTAGATAATTCCGATCTTATCCCCCGCTTTAATCTTCGGGAACGCAGAGTCAAACATCCGATCTAATGCGGTAGACCCCCACACCGCCGTCAATTCCGGCTTCTTGTCCGGCCCCATGTGCGCCATCACTTCATACACGCGGGAATCATTCGGCCCTACATTGTCGCGCACCGCAACGAATGTGCCGAACATTGCTTCTCCTGGAGTCTCCCACCGGGGAGACGGCGCGAAACCGCCTAGGGTTTCCGCGCTCTGCCATTCCGCCGGGAGGTTGGCAACGTCCACGCTTTCCGCTTCCGGCTGTTCGTACTTGACCGGCTGCAAGTTCACCGTGACCGGAACCACCGCGTTGACACTCCCGTTTTCGCCTTCCTTACGTCTCGCCATCGCTCGCCCCTCTCGATTGTTCCGGGTGTCGCCTCAGATCGACCCCCAAGGTTGTTTGCAGGTGTCTGAGCACCACATCCTCAATATATTTTGCGGACCCTTTCTTGTTTTCACGCGCAAGATACGACACCCAATGAGCGGCGCGGGTGTTCAGCGTAACCACAATGGAGACCACGGACATAATTAACCTACTTGTCGAACCGTTGAATGGAATATATTCCCACTACATTCCGATTGTCAACGGGGTGGTATGCCCATCTGGGTAGGTATTGCGTTTATCGTACTCCGCTGATAACTGCTTAGTTACAGTGTGCCACACATTCGCCTGTTCTTTGAGCTTCTTTGATTCCATCCAGCGATACGGTTTGAGAAATTCCGCCACACCATCATAGAAGAATTCCCGCTTCAACTTGTCGGGGTCCTCTTTATCTGTACGGCAACGCGGCACCCCTTTTGCTTTATATCGATTGTCAACACGGTAGAGTTTCGGCAGCTTAAAATGTGCGTACTGATAGGATCCTTTTTTAGCCAGTCGCCCCAATTCTTTGGAACCTTCCCCGAATGGTTGCCTTCCGCACCGCACGAACAGAGAATCCGTATCGACATAACACAATGTCCCTTTCTCTTTCGCTTCCATCATGTAACCGTACAGCTTCAACCGTCCATAGGCTAGGATGTAACTCGACCATATTTGATTGGAGTGCTTCGGCACTTGCGACAATGTAAACCGCTTCCCTTGTGAAATGACTTGCATTTCCCCTTCCTCGCCCCACTTCCCGAATAAAGAGTTCATACAGATTTTGAGTGTGTAACTCATGAGTTCGTCGCGGTCCTTCACTTCGGCCCGCCGGGTGTAGAGGTATTGCATGTACTCGATGAAGGGCGATTCCATGGCGTCATACTCAATGCAGTTATGTACTTTTTCAATCCGTACGCCAAGCTCTAACGCTTTTCGCAATTCCACATAGGTCCATGTTCCGCGAAAGCGCCCGCACGGGAACAAGAGCTTGCCGCCTTCCGGGTCTTTCCACGGCAATAACGGAAACTCCATCGGCGGACAATACACTTCACAGAACATTACCCCTTCTCTCGACAAGTCATAAGACTTTGGATATAACGTGATGGTTTCCAAGTTCGGGAACCGTTCAGAGACCATGACGGATGGATACGAAGAATTTATGTCGTACTCCCACACCGTTTCTTCGATAGGTTGATTCCAAAATACCTCACACCGCCCGCCATAGCGAGACGCGGAAAGGAATTTCCAGACAGACAGATCCGGGTGTCTCGTATACGTGACTTTACAAAAACGATCTTTGAAAAATCCTAGCGAAGTGCCGGGGAGTGTAGACTTGATAGATTCTATTCCCAGCTCTTTGTACCGCGCAAACATTTCAGAGATAAATTTGTGTGTGACTTCGCAATCTCTTTGACAGTAGGTGAGATTCGTCGGATCAAACGGAAGTTTTGGGAACCCTAACCGTACCCCCATTTCTTCGACAGACAGGGGCCAGTGGCGAAGGGTGTTCCGAAAGTGTACCGGCTTCCCATATAAGGACGCCTTAAGCAGTCCGAATCCGCCATACGTCAACACGCAGAGTTTGTCCATGAACGGGCCGAATAGGTTTATCATGTCGTACTCTAAATTGACCGCCCAAAACTCCCCCTCTTGTTGCAATAGCCACCCTAAGGCATCCTCAAACTTAGAGAACGCCACATGTTCTACCCCATTGTAAAAGTTGATCCAGTACACAGTACCGGCGGAATTATCTTCCGTGTCAAACACCCAAAAGTGTTCGCTACTCACCGCCGACACCGCCTTGTAATGCAGCGTTGAGCCGCCGATGGTTCAACAATCTCTAACAGCCACCTGATTACCCATTCCATGTGCCACCTGTCCCGAACAACAGCCGATCCGCCCCGCGCTTCATGGCTTGCGGGTCTTTCCTCGCACACTCAAAACACACTTGCGCGAAATTCTTTCCGTACGGTCTCAATTCTCGATAGCGCCCACAGTCAGAGCATATTGCATTCGGTTCCCTGCAAATGTGGCCTTGTCCAGTCATCGGCGTTCCTCCTGTGTGATGTAATCCTGCTGTCTGTGCCTATACATGCCGTCCAAGATATCGTGACACACGAAGCACAAGAGGCGGTAAAGGTCTCGATTGTGGAGAATGTCGAACAAGCGACGACTCTTCCCCCTCGACCGCCCCTTAAGCCCTGTCTCTCCTAAGTGTGCAAACTCTAAGTCAAACGTCTTTCCGCAGTCTTGGCAGGCCCCGCCGTATTCCTCTATCAACCTCGCCCACCGCCGTTTGACCCATTCATTATGCCGGGTTGCCATGCGATTCAACCTCACCGGCAATGTATCCGACTTCGCCAGTGTGATTCGTCAGCTTGTCCGTTCCTAGCGCAAAGGTGCCATGAGTGGAACAGGACCCCGGCAAATCGTGTTTGCGAGCACAAATCCAGGCGCACGTACACCCATCATAGTTCTCTACCCAGACGTTCATTGATTCACCTTTTACGTGTCGTAACGGAACATATAATAAGACGACGCTAGGCCGCCGACCAAAGAGAGTTCATCTATCGGACAGTTCCCTAACGTCTGCATACAGAATACAAAGAAGCACATAGAGGAAAGGAACATGTCACACCATCTTTTCAATGCGGATTGTGGCCCGTGTTAATTGCTTTGTCCGTCTCTGTTGTCTGATAGAATCCGTGGCCCATCGTACACGCTCCATATATCCGCCGACTTTTTCCCGACTGGTTTCTAGTTCGCTCATTTGTAGGTAGGTGTCTCGTTTCCCGGTAAGGTCTGCAATGCGTTGCGCGGATTCTTTGGGGTTGGATAGTCTGAAACCTCTGCGCCGAAGGTTTGACAAAATTAAACCTACAACGTGCTCTTTGAACTTTTCCTTTCCGTTGTGCATCGGTTCCCATGATTTCTTCAGGAAACCAGCGTGAATCACTTCTTTAATTCTCCGACCGTCCGCAATGCCTGAAATCGTCAATCGCATTTCGCCCCGGTCGTTTTCCCACAATTTGTTGAACACCCGATGGTCGGCCAAGGTCTTTCGCACGCGCCTATCATCAAACGAAGTCACTGGGAGAATCTTTTCTGTTTCGATCAATTTTGCTTTTTCGGTAATCGCCCACCAGGTAATTTCTTTTTTCGTTTTCTTGTCCTGTCCGGCTCTTAGAGTGTGGAGGTAGAGCCACTTTTCTTTATTAACCAGATGTGGGTATCGCTTCGCATAGGCTGCAGACACAAGCTGCCCCTTGCGCTTCGTGGATGTAGACTTTTTGGCTCTGAAGTAAACGCGGGAAGTAACACGGGCGGAAGTACCAGGACGGACGGGCTTTGTCGGCATAATCCCACGTTCTTTGTAGTGGTGTCTCGACACGCTGCAGGCTGTCTAGTTACCTGTTTTTGAGGCATATTGTCAACCATTTAACCACTAGGAATAGCCCTAGAAATCCTACGTAACAAGCTCTACAGACGCGGACATGAGCCCATCGATTGTTACCACATGGGCCAGCATCGCCCGTTGGAGTTCCGCGACATTCTCCCGGCTCACCCCGCGCACCGTGAAGTCAAACCCCGGACAGTTGTAAATCTTCACCGTGAGTCGGACGGTGAAGAAGTCGGCGGGATTGTCGGTGGTAGTTGTCCCGATCACGAAGCCGTGAACCTGAACCGCTTTCGCTTCACATTCAGTCAATGAATTGTATTCCGTTGCTTCTCCCCTCCTGTCAGCCCACCCACCGAAGCCAGAAAATGAATCTACGTAGTACGCCCCGTTCCGCATTATTACGTATGGTGGTTTCATTCGTTGTTATCCTCCATGTAAAAC